>Ga0209347_1006735_pt1 | contig 9992 bp, 6 predicted proteins | sample AutmiccommuBRH23_FD_187382 | JGI IMG/M metagenome (GOLD analysis project Ga0209347, IMG submission 187382) | Deep subsurface microbial communities from Mt. Terri, Switzerland - Autotrophic microbial communities BRH/23 (SPAdes) (version 2) | ecosystem: Environmental > Aquatic > Deep subsurface >... | reverse complement strand
CCACCACCACCGCCAGTTGGTAGGCGAACAGCCCGTCGGCGCGCTTGACCACGAAATCGCCCGTGGCCTGGTCCAGCCGTTCTCGATAGGGCCCCTGCAGGGCGTCGTCGAATGCAACCTCGACACCCTCGGTGCGCACCCGCCACGCGCGTCCTCGACGACCGGGCGGCAAGCCGGGGCGACAGGTGCCGGGGTAAACGGAGGCGGCCTTGTTCAAGGCCCGCTGCACGGCCAGGATGTCCTTGCGGCTGCAGGCGCAGGGATAGACCGCCCCCGTGGCCCGCAGCGCCTCGAGGGCGGCCCGATAGTGCTCGCCCCGAGCGTTCTGGTACACCACCGCGCCGTCCCACAGCAGCCCGAAGGCCTCGAGGGTGCGGAGAATGCCGTCGGCGGCGCCGGGCACTTCGCGGGGGCGATCCAGGTCCTCCATGCGCACCAGCCATTCGCCGCGCCCGCTGCGCGCGCGCAGGAAGCTGCCCAAGGCGGTCACCAGCGAGCCGAAATGCAGGGGGCCGCTGGGTGACGGTGCGAAGCGGCCGCGGTAAGGCGCGGGAGGCGGCACGGTGCTCATGTCAGGCCGCTGTCGGCGGACACGCAGACGGCGGGTCGAGGGAGCGGCCTATCGGGGTCACCGGATGGTCGATCGCCTCAGCGCGAACCATGGGCCGGCTGGATGTGTTCGCTGCCGGGCGCCTCGGAAGCTCCGGCCGCGGAGGCCCGGCTCAGCCCGCGCAGGTCCAGGCCGCTGGGGCGCTGGAACACGCGCAGGCCGAACTCCGGCAGGATCGCCAGCAGGTGGTCGAAGATATCCGCTTGGATCCCTTCGTAGGCCGCCCAGGCGATGTTCTTTGTGAAGCAGTAGATCTCGAGCGGCAGCCCGTCGGGCGTGGGATCGAGTTGGCGCACGATCAGTGTCAGCCCCTGATGGATATCGGGGTGACTGCGCAGGTAGCGTTCGACATAGGCGCGGAAGGTGCCGAGGTTGGTGATACGGCGGGTGTTCACGGGCTCTTTCCCGCGCTCCTCCAACTTCCGGTTCCAGGCGTCGATCTCTTCCTGCTTCTGCTTCAGATAGTCGTCCAGCAGCCTGAAGCGGTGCAGGCGCACACGTTCTTCGGGACTGAGAAAGCCGACGCTCTGCTGGTCGAGCATGATGCTGCGCTTGATCCGCCGACCGCCGGCTTCCTCCATGCCCCGCCAGTTCTTGAACGGATCGCTGATGAAGCGCTTGGTGGGGATGGTGGTGATGGTCTTGTCCCAGTTCTGCACCTTGATGGTATGCAGCGCGATGTCGATCACAGGACCATCTGCATTGAGCTGCGGCATCTCCACCCAGTCCCCGACCCGGACGATGTCGTTGGACGAAATCTGCACGCTGGCGACCAGGGACAGCAGCGTGTCCTGGAAGATCAGCATCAGGACGGCGGCCATGGCGCCGAGGCCCGAGAGCAGGATCAGTGGCGAGCGGTCGATGAGGGTCGCCACGATCAGAATGGCGGCGATGGCGTAGATGATGATCGTGATGACCTGGATATAGCCCTTGATGGGCTTCAGGTGGGCATTGGGGCGGCGGTGATAGACGGTGCTGACCAACGACAGGGCGCGACCGACCGCCAGGGCGATGGTGAGTACGATGAATGCGCTGGCCACGTTGCGCACCACGGTGATGGCCGCTTCGGGCAGCCCGGGCACCAGCGCGATGCCGATCGAGATCAGCAGTGCGGGGACGATGTTGGCCAGGCGGTTGATGATTCCCGAATCATGCAGCGCCTGATCCTGCCCGATCCGGGTGGCGCGCAAGGCGCGCATCAGTCCGCGGACCAGGATGCGCTTGACGATCCAGTTGCTGGCCCAGGCGGCGATGACCAACAGCGCCAGGCCGGCGGCTGAACTGAATTCCGGGTGGCGTTCGAACCAGCTCAGGATGGCCGAGTACTGCGCGTTCAATTCAGTCATGACAGATGGCTCCGTAGCCCACCGCTCTGCGTTTCATGGGGAGGCGGAGTCGGCAGGCGTCGGCCAACGGTAGCGCTCCGCGAGCGGGGCTGTGTGCATTCGAGAGTACACCAAACGGACTCGCCGCTGCCCGTGGTGCAGGCGGTGGCGTCGACGACGGGCAGGCGCCCTGGGAGCGCAGGTCCGCGGCGACGCGGGCGCGGGCGCGGAGAGTAGCAGGAACCGGGTGTGGCAGGGTGGCCCCTAGCCAACGGCCCCTGAGGTACAAGATCGGCGACCTGGACGATAACCCCGATCTGCCCCCGGCGGGTTCGTCCTCGCGCCGCTGACTCGTAAGCGGGCGCGGAGCCGCTCTCGCCGGGGATGTGGTTCCCTAGCCCATCTGCCGTTCGCGAATCTCGTCGAGGGTCTTGCAGTCGATGCACAGTTCCGCGGTCGGGCGCGCCTCGAGGCGGCGGATGCCGATCTCCACGCCGCAGGATTCGCAGTACCCGTACTCGCCGATCTCCAGGCGATTGAGGGCCTCGTCGATCTTCTTGATCAGCTTGCGCTCGCGATCCCGCGCCCGCAGCTCAAGGCTGAACTCCGATTCCTGCGTGGCGCGATCGTTTGGATCGGGAAAGTTGGCGGCCTCGTCCTGCATGTGGTGCACGGTACGGTCCACTTCCTCCATCAGTTCACGCTTCCAGGCGCGCAGCAGTTGGCGGAAGTGCTCCTCCATGCTCTCGCTCATGTACTCTTCGCCCTTCTTCGGGGCGTAGGGTTGGAAGCCCTTGAACGGCCCGCCCTCGGCCACCGTGCCGGAGGGCTTGGCTGACTTCGCCTTGGCTTTCGATTTGGTCGCGTCGGCGCTCGACGCGTTCTTCTTCACCGACTTCTTGGTGGCCGCCTTCTTGGACGCACCGGCGGACTTGGCTGCGGTGGCGCTGCGCGTGGCCTTCGGCGCGCTCTTCTTCGCAGCCGTCTTCTTGGCCGTCGCCTTCTTCGGGGAAGCCTTCTGGGCGGAAGTCTTCTTGGCAGCCTTCTTCTTGGCCTGGGGCATCGTGTAACTCCTGGCGTTTGGGTCGCGCACTGGCAAAATAAGTCCGCTTCTATACCAGAACCAGATGGAGGCTGCAAGAAACGGCAGGCGCGGATAGGTCTGAAAAAAAAGCGGGGTTCGGTGCGCCACGCGTCCGACCCGACGACGCTACCGCCCGGGACGGCGGGTCCGATATGCTAGGTCGGCTGGTTGCTTGAGGAGTGAGTCGTGGATCGATTGCAGGCCCTGATATTCGACGTGGATGGCACCCTGGCCGATACCGAGCGAGACGGTCACCGGGTCGCGTTCAATCGCGCCTTTGCCGACGCCGGTCTGGACTGGGAGTGGACGGTGCTCCTGTACGGCGAGCTGCTGGCGGTGACCGGGGGCAAGGAGCGCATCCGCCATTACCTGGACCGATTCCGTCCCGATTTCCGAAGACCCGCGGACCTCGACGGCTTCATCGCCGACCTGCACCAGGCCAAGACTCGCCATTACACCCGTCTTCTGGCGGGCGGCGGCATTCCCCTGCGCACGGGTGTGGCGCGGCTGCTGCAGGAGGCGCGCACGGGCGGGGTCCGCCTGGCCATCGCCACCACCACCACGCCGGCCAATGTCACCGCCCTGCTCGAACACGCCCTCGGGGCCGGTTCGCCGGCCTGGTTCGAGGTCATCGCCGCTGGGGACGTCGTCCCGGAGAAGAAGCCGGCAGCGGACATCTACCACTTCGCCCTGGATGCCCTGAACCTGGAGGCCGCGGACTGCCTCGCCTTTGAGGACTCCCACAACGGCGTGGTGTCGTCCCTCGGCGCCGGGTTGACCACCGTCGTGGCGGTGAACGACTACACCAGCCGGCACGATTTCACCGCGGCCGCGCTGGTCGTGGATCACCTGGGTGAACCGCAGCAGCCGTTCCGGGTGCTGGCCGGCGACGCCGGTGGGTCCCGCTGGTTCGATTTGGCCCTCGCCCGGCGCCTGCACGCCGGCACCCGCGCCCGCCAGGTTACGTGAACCGCGCCGCCCGGATCGCGCACATCCAGCCGTTCCGGGTCATGGAGCTGTTGGCCCGGGCGCGGGCCCTGGAAGCGACCGGGCGCAGCATCGTGCACATGGAGATCGGCGAGCCCGATTTCCCGACGCCGGCGCCGATCCTGGCCGCAGGCCGTCGCGCACTGGACGCCGGATACACGCACTACACCGACGCCGTCGGCCTGCTCGCGCTGCGCCGGGCGATCGCCGATTTCTACCGCCAGCGCCATGGTGTGGCCGTGGACCCGGGGCAGGTGGTGATCACGCCCGGTGCCTCCGGCGCCCTGCTGCTGGTGTTGGCGCTGCTGGTCGACGAAGGCCGCGAGGTGCTGCTGCCGGATCCCGGCTATCCCTGCAACCGCAATTTCGTGCACCTGTTGGGCGGGCGTCCCCGGTCGGTGCCCGTGGATGCCGCCAGCGGTTTCCAGGTGGACCGTGCACGGCTCGCCGCAGCCGCGGGACCGCAGACCGCGGCGGCCATGCTGGCCTCGCCCGCCAACCCCACCGGCACCGTGCTGTCCCGCCGGACCCTGGCGGAGATCGCCGATTGGGCCGCGTCGGCAAACATCGCACTGGTGGTGGACGAGATCTACCAGGGTCTGGTGTACGGCGCCAATGCGCCCAGCGCCCTGGAGGTCAGCCCACGGGCGTTCGTGATCAACAGCTTCTCGAAGTATTTCGGGATGACCGGCTGGCGCCTGGGCTGGTTGGTGGCGCCCGAGGAGTACGTCGGCGATTTGGACAAGCTCGCCCAGAACCTGTTCCTCGCCGCGGCGACCCCTTCCCAGCACGCCGCCCTGGCGGCATTCGAACCTGACACGCTGCAGATCCTTGAACAGCGGCGTGATGCGTTCCGCAGCCGTCGGGATTTCCTGCTGCCGGCCCTGCGCGATCTCGGCTTCGTCATTCCCGTGGAGCCCGAAGGCGCGTTCTACATCTACGCCGACTGCAGCCGCTTCACCACCGACAGCGTCGCCTTCTGTCAGCGGCTGCTGGATGAGGCCGGCGTGTGCCTCACCCCGGGGCTCGACTTCGGCGAACACCGACCCGACACCCACGTGCGCTTCGCCTACACGACGTCTCTGGCTCAGCTCGAGGAAGGTATGCGGCGGTTAAGGGAGCACTTGTCCCGCGGCGAAATTTAACGCAGAGAACGCGGAGTCGCAGAGAACGCGGAGTCGCAGAGGACGCGGAGTCGCAGAGGACGCAGAGGACGCCGAGGACGCAGAGGACGCAGAGGACGCAGAGAAGTCGAGGAGATTCTGCCGAGCGCTTACCTGCGGCGTTCCGTGGATCGCGCCGCGCCGCGCTCGCGGTGAACGAGCCTGTCACGCAGGGCAGGCCAGCGCTCGGGTGCGCCGCTGCTCGCAACACCGCTGCAGGCCACGTTCCAGTCTCTCATACCCTGCGTTCTCCGCGGCTCAGCGTCCTCCGCATTCAGCACAGCCGACGAGTCGCTCCACCACGCGCGAGCAGGGCGGCGCCGTAGGCCGCTTCAGTGTGTTCCGGCGTGAGCATGGGCACGCCCAGTAGGCGGGCGCGGATGGCGGTCCAGGCGTGGTTTGCGGCGCCGCCGCCGGCGCTGCGGACAGAATGCGGGTAGGGTGCGCCGAGGCGTTGCAACAGCCGGTAACCATCGGCTTCGATGCGCGCCATGCCTTCGAGCAGCGCCTGGAGGAACAGCACCGGGTCATCGGGGCGGGGCACCAGACGGGGGCTGTAGTCGGGGTCATTCACTGGGAAGCGCTCACCGGGGCCACATAGCGGGTAATACGCGAGGCCGGTGGGCACGGTCGGGCGCAATTGAGTCGACAATTCCTCCAGTCGGTCGCGGGTGAAATAGCGCAGCAGCACGGCGCCGCCGGTGTTGGATCCGCCACCCACCAGCCAGAGATCGCCGACGGGGTGGCTGTACACGCCGTACTCGGCTGCGAATACCGGGCGTGGCGCAAGCACCTTGACGACCAGGGTGGATCCCAGGGAGGTGACCGCGTCGCCGGCGTCCCGCGCGCCGGTGGCCAGGAACGCCGCCGTGCTGTCGGTCGTGCCGCTGACCACCCGCACGCCCGGTGGCAGTCCCAGCTCCCGGCGCACGTCCTCACGGATCGGGCCGATGTCCGTGCCCGGGCGCACCACCTGCGGCAGAAGCCTCGACGGCAACAGCGCGGTGACCCACTCCGGCCAGCGCTGCGCCTCCGGGTCGTAGCCGAGCTTGAGGGCGTTATGCTCATCGCTGATCCCGCCGCGACCCGTCAGCCGCCCCGCGATCCAGTCCGCCTGGTGCAGGACGTACGCGGCGGCGGGATGGGCGCGGTACAGATGCAGCGCCTTGGCAAGGCTGGAGGTGGCCGCCCGCGTTGCGCTGTCCGGGGGCGCGCTCGCAGCAATGCGTTCGGCCTCCTGTCGGCTGCGCCGGTCATCGTACATCAGCGCGGGGGCAAGCGGACGCAGTTCGGAGTCGCACAGCAAGGTGGTGGGCGAAGTGCCGTCCACCGCCAAGGCGGCGATGGGACAGGGGGCCGTGACACGGGCGAGCTCGGCGACGAGCGTGCGGACCGCCTGCCACCAGAGGTGGGGATCCTGTTCGCTGCGGTCGCCGTGGCGCTCGGGCGCCGGAAGCTCGCGCCGGACAGTGTGCAGAATACGCCCGGCGTGGGTGATGGCGACGGCCCGGCATCCGCGGGTCCCGAGATCAACGCCGATGTACAGCAACTCCCGGTTCATCGCCAACGTGAGACCAACCCCAGGTGGGTTATGGCTCCGTCACGGCAGCGTGACCGACGTCGGCGCGGTCCAAGATGGATCTCGGTGCTCGGCCACCACCGTGGTGTAGATGCCGCCGCGCACGTTGAACTCGGCGGTCACCCGCATGAACCGCGGCTCGCAGGCGGCAGCCAGGTCATCGAGGATGCGGTTGGTGACTGCCTCGTGGAAGGCGCCCTGGTCGCGGAACGACCAGATGTAGAGCTTCAGGGCCTTGAGCTCGATGCAATGGCGGGCGGGCACGTACTCGAGATGAATGGTGGCGAAATCCGGTTGGCCGGTCTTGGGGCACAGGCAGGTGAACTCCGGAATCCGGATGCGAATGGTGTAGTCGCGCTCCGGCTGCGGATTGTCGAACGTCTCCAGCCTGTTGCTCGGTTGCGTGCTCACGGCTCGATTGCGGGGAAAACGTTGAGTGGAACGGCACTTGCGGCGCAGGTTCGGCGCGGGCCGGAAAAATACTTTACACCAATTTCGAATCGACCGACACTAGCGCGATTCCCGCAGCGCCAGCGCTGCTGTTAGCCAACCCAATCAACGAATTCCGGTATTCATGCGCCTGAAGAAGATCAAGCTCTCCGGCTTCAAGTCGTTCGTTGATCCAACCACCATCCTCATCCCCAGCAACCTGGTCGGCGTCGTCGGCCCCAATGGTTGCGGCAAATCCAACGTCATCGACGCGGTGCGTTGGGTCATGGGCGAGTCGTCGGCCAAGCACCTGCGCGGCGACTCCATGGCGGATGTCATCTTCAACGGCTCCAGTTCCCGCAAACCCGTGGGTCATGCGGGCATCGAACTGGTGTTCGACAACCAGGACGGCACCTGCGGCGGCCAGTACGCCGCCTATGGCGAGATCGCCATCAAACGCCAGGTGTCCCGGGACGGCACCTCCAGCTATTGGCTGAACGGTACCCGCTGCCGGCGCCGGGACATCACCGACATCTTTCTCGGCACCGGACTCGGGCCGCGCAGCTACTCCATCATCGAGCAGGGCATGATCTCGCGCCTGATCGAGGCCAAACCCGAGGACCTGCGCACCTTCCTGGAGGAGGCGGCGGGTATCTCCAAGTACAAGGAACGGCGCAAGGAGACCGAGAATCGGATTCGTCATACGCGGGAAAATCTCGATCGGCTCAGCGACTTGCGCGAGGAAGTTGAGAAACAGCTAAACCATCTGCAGCGCCAGGCCAAGACCGCCGAAAAGTACAAGGACCTGAAGCAGGAAGAACGCCAGCTACGCGGCGAGCTGCTCGCCCTGCGCCTGCGGAATCTGGCGCGGGACGCAGAGGGGCGCGAGCGTCACATCCGCGAGCGGGAGACGGCCCTGGAGGCGGCGGTGGCCACCCAGCGGGCCGTGGAGGCGGCGCTCGAGAAGGACCGGGAGGTCCACACCGAGGCATCCGACGCCTTCAACGCGGTGCAGGGTCGCTACTACGGGGTCGGCGGCGAAATCGCCCGGCTGGAGCAGTCCATCCATCATGCCAAGGAGATGCGCCAGCGCCAGCAGACCGACCTGGATCAGACCGAGCGGGGCTGGCGGGAGCTGCAAGAGCATCTGGACACCGACCGGGCACAACTGGCGGACGTCGAGCGCCAGCTGGCCGAATCCCTTCCGGCCCTGGAGCGGACCCGGGCCCAGGAGGAGGCCTCCCACGAGGCCCGGGCCGCGGCCGAGGAGCACATGCATGCGTGGCAGCGGGAGTGGGACGAGTTCAACCAGCGCGCCGCGGGGCATTCCGAGGCCGCCCAGGTGGAGCGCACCCGCATCGATCACCTCGAGCGCCAGCTGGTCCAGCTCGAAGGCCGGATCGAGCGCCTGCGCGCCGAGCAGCAGGGCCTCGACAGCGCAGAGCTGGAACGTGAGATCGCCCGCCTGGCGGAGGAGGAGGCGCAGCACGCGGCGCGCGCCGAGCAGGGCCAGGACCGTCTGCACGGCACCATGGAGGAGATCCGCGCCGGACGCGAGCGCATCCGCAGTCTGAGCGAGGAGCTGGAACAGCAGCGCGGTGCGCTTCAGGACGGGCGCGGCCGGCTGGCCTCCCTGAAAACCTTGCAGCAGGCGGCTCTGGGGCAGACAGACGCCGCCGTGGGCCAATGGCTGGAGAGTACCGGGCTGCTGGACGCCCCGCGGCTGGCCCAGGAGCTGGAGGTGCAGGATGGGTGGGAGCGTGCCCTGGAGACGGTGCTCGGGCCGCACCTGGAAGCGGTGTGCGTGCCCGGAATGGACGTGCTGGGCGCAAGCCTGGGCGACCTGGAGCACGGCGCCATGGCGGTGTTCGATACGGGCGCCCGCGTGCGTGCCGAGCCGGGCGCGGTCGACGCCCAACCTCTGGCGTCGCAGGTGCGTGCCCCCTGGAGCCTGGATGGGGTCCTGGGAGGCGTCTACGGCGTGGATTCCCTGGGTGAAGCCCTGGCCCTGCGCCCGCGGTTGGCGGCCCACGAATCCGTGGTCACCCGCGACGGCATCTGGCTGGGCGCCAGCTGGCTGCGGGTGGTGCGCAACGCCGACGAGCATGCGGGCGTATTGGCGCGGGAGCACGAGATCAAGACGCTGTCGGTGGAGTTGGACGATCTCGACGCCCTGGTGCGCACCGCCCATGCCCGGCTGGAAGACGCCCAGGAGCAGCTGGCGGAGCTGGAGCAGCGCCGCGAGTCCCTGCAGCATGAGGTGAACGAGGCCCACCGCCGCCACGGCGAGCTGCGGTCCCAGGTCTCCAGCCGCCGCTCCCGCCTGGAGCAGATGCAGAGCCGCGCACAGGCCCTGCGGGGCGAGCTCGAGGAGCTGTTGCAGCAGCAGACCCACAATGACGCCGAGGTGCAGGAGGCGCGTACGCGCCTCAACGCCAGCCTCGAGGAGATGGAGCGGCTTGCCGGCCAGCGCGAAGACCTGGCCGAGCGGCGCGACCGCTTGCGCGCCGCCTTGGACGAGGCCCGCAATCGCGCGCGCGCCGACCGTGACCAGGCCCATGCCATCGCCCTGAAGCTGGAATCCATGCGCAGTCAGCAGCAGTCCTTGCAGCAGAGCAGCCAGCGTATGGAGAGCCAGCTGCAGGATCTGACGCAGCGCCGCGCCCAGCTGCAGGAATCCCTGGAGCTGGGCGTGCAGCCGATCACGGAGCAGGAGGCGAAGCTCGCCGGACTCCTGGGCGATCGGGTCAAGGTCGAGAACGAGCTGGCCGACGCCCGCCGCCGGGTGGAAGACTGCGATGAGTCCATGCGTCGC
>Ga0209347_1006733_pt1 | contig 9994 bp, 6 predicted proteins | sample AutmiccommuBRH23_FD_187382 | JGI IMG/M metagenome (GOLD analysis project Ga0209347, IMG submission 187382) | Deep subsurface microbial communities from Mt. Terri, Switzerland - Autotrophic microbial communities BRH/23 (SPAdes) (version 2) | ecosystem: Environmental > Aquatic > Deep subsurface >... | reverse complement strand
GAGGGCGTTCGGCTGCAGGTGGAATCCGACCTCATGGGCCTGGCTTCCACGCTGCCCGCACCGCTGGCAAAAACAGCCGAGCAACGCGTCGCGTTGCGGGTCAGCAGTGTGACACTGGCCGAAGGGCAACAGCACGAAGTTCAGTTTGGCACGACTGTAGGCGCAGTGTGGCGTACCGGCAAGGAAGGCCGGTTTTCCCGCGGCGAACTGCGTTTTGGGGGGGTCGCGTCGATTCCGGGCGAACCCGGTTTGCGACTGGCTGGCAGCGGACGCGGACTGGCGTTTTCCGAATGGCTGGCGCTGTTGCCGCAGCATGGGGGGGCGAATCCCTTCTCGCTGACTTCGATGGACCTGAGTTTTGATGCATTCGACCTGATGGGGCGCCGTTATCAGGATGTGCGCCTTCAGGGGCGGGCCCGTAATAGCCTGTTCCGGACCCAGGTCAATGGCAGCGGCATCAATGGCGTGCTGACCTATCGGTCTGCCGGTGAGCAGCCTGCTCGGGTGTCGGCCCGCTTCAGGCAACTGACGATTCCCGATGCCATCCCAGCAGCCGGCCTGGCCACGGCCATTAATCTCAAGGGCGCCGAATTTCCGGTGATTGATCTGGACGTTGAGGATTTTCGCCTGCAGTCCCGCATGATGGGGCGACTCGAGGTGACCGCGCATGGCGCCTCACAGGGCCTGATTATTGACAGCCTGCGGCTGACGCATCCCGATAGCGTCTTCCGCATGATCGGGCTGTGGCGCGATGGCGGGCTTAGCGAGACCCGCGCCGACTTGAGCCTGAATGTGCAGGATACAGGCAAGTTTCTGGCACGCTTCGGTTATCCCGACACGCTTAAGCGCGGCACCGCCGAGGTCCAGGGGAATGCCACCTGGTCGGGCTCGCCGGCCGATTTTTCGTTCGCAACGCTGGCCGGGCAGCTGAACTTCAAAGCTCGGGATGGGCAGTTTCTGAAGGTGGAGCCCGGCGTAGGCAAACTGCTCGGCGTACTGAGTCTGCAGGCGTTGCCGCGCCGGCTGAGTTTCGATTTCCGTGATATCTTCAATGAAGGCTATGCCTTTGATGAAATCGGCGCCACGCTGCGTGTGGCGCGGGGTGTGGTGTATAGCGATGATTTCAGGATGCGCGGGCCGTCTGCCAAGGTTAATATGTCAGGTCTAGCCAATCTCGGCCAGGAAACCGTGCAGCTGCGTGTGAAAGTGATCCCCAAACTGTCGGAAGGCATTGCCGTGGCAGGGGCCCTGATCGGCGGGCCGTTGGCTGGCATCGGAGCGCTGGCGGCACAGAAATTATTGCGCGACCCATTCGAAGAGGTCATCAGTCAGGAATACATGGTGATCGGACCGTGGCTCGCCCCCGATGTGAAACGCCTGGCAAAAAGCAAAGGTAAAACTGAACCTCAGGGATTCGAGCCCTGATCGTGGAACCCATTTATGACGACGAAGAAAATCACCAAATCCAGTGTGGCACGTCCCAAAAGTGCTCAAGTCAAGAAATCGGCCACGCAGGCGGGCGCCGTCCGTGTGGCTGCGATCCAGATGGCGTCGGGGCCGAATGTATCGGCAAATCTGGCTGAAGCCGAACAGCTTATCGACCTGGCGGTGGATGCCGGCGCCCAGCTGGTCGTTCTTCCCGAGTTCTTCTGCATCATGGCCATGAAAGATGCCGATGTGGTGAAGGTACGCGAGGCAGAGGGCCAGGGTCCGATCCAGACGTTTCTCTCGCGCATGGCAAAGCGACACCAGATATGGTTGATCGGCGGATCGATCCCACTCGAAGCCGAAGCGCCTAACAAAGTCAGGAATAGCTGCCTGGTCTATGATGAGCGGGGTAAGCTGGTTGCACGGTACGACAAGATCCATTTGTTTGGCCTGGATCTCGGAAACGAGCGTTACCAAGAGGCCAGTTTCATTGAGCCGGGCACCAAAGCCGTGGTCGTCAACAGTCCGTTCGGCCGTATCGGGCTGTCGATTTGCTATGACCTGCGTTTTCCCGAGTTGTATCGGGCCATGCCCGATGTCGACATCATCGTGGTGCCCTCCGCGTTTACCGCGACCACCGGACGGGCCCATTTCGAAACCCTGATTCGCGCACGGGCAATCGAAAATCTGGCGTATGTGATTGCCCCGGCCCAGGGGGGGTATCATTTGTCAGGGCGCGAAACCCATGGCGACAGCATGATTGTCGATCCGTGGGGTGTGGTCCTCGACCGCCTGTCGCGCGGCTCGGGGGTCGCGATTGCCAACATCAACTCGGCCTACCAGACCAGCTTGCGCACGAGCCTGCCGGCCCTCAAGCATCGCTTCATACAGTGCAACGAAATCGAAGGCGATGTGATTGAGCGCAGGGTTTATCCCAAGCGCGAGCCGTCAGCCAAATAACACGCTTAGGACCCATGCGATGAACCCAACCGATGCTTTCGTTCCCATTCAAACCGCGGAGCAGCTTTTTCGTTCCGCTGAAGCCACATTGCTGACACCGAACGGGCTGGACGCCGACAAGCTGGCGCCGGTATTCGGTCGCCTGTTGACGCATGACGTGGATTACGCGGATTTGTATTTCCAGTATTCGCGCTCCGAAGGCTGGAGCCTCGAAGAAGGCCAGGTCAAATCCGGCAGCTTCAACATCGACCAGGGCGTCGGTGTGCGCGCCATTTCGGGAGAAAAAACCGCGTTTGCCTATTCTGACGAGATCAGTCTCGAGGCGCTCGGTGCAGCCGCAGACGCCACCCGTGCGATTGCCCGTGCGGGACAGGAACGGCAGACCGCGGTGGCGCGTCGCGCTGACGGCCGCCAGTTGTATCACGCGGTCGATCCGCTGGCGAGCCTGGACGATGCCGCCAAGGTCGCTCTGCTGGAGCGGCTGGAGAAAAAAGCCCGCGCCATGGACCCGCGCGTAATCCAGGTGATGGCCAGCCTCGCCTCGGAATACGAAGTGATTTACGTCGCCCGCTCAGACGGACACATGGCGGCCGACGTGCGCCCGCTGGTGCGCCTGTCGCTGCAGGTCATTTCCGAGCAGGATGGTCGCCGCGAGCAGGGCTCAGGAGGGGGAGGCGGCCGGTTTGACTACAGTTACTTCACCGACGCTGTTCTCGATCAGTATGCCAAGCAAGCCGTGCATCAGGCGAGTGTCAACCTGGATGCCCGGCCCGCCCCTGCCGGCAGCATGACTGTCGTGCTGGGTTCGGGCTGGCCCGGAATCCTGTTGCATGAGGCCATTGGTCATGGCCTCGAAGGCGATTTCAACCGCAAGGGCGCGTCCGCCTTTTCCGGCCGTATCGGCGAGCGTGTCGCCTCCCCGGGGGTGACGGTCATCGATGACGGCACCATTCCGCTGCGTCGCGGTTCGCTTAATATCGACGACGAAGGCAACCCCACCCAGCGCACCACGCTCATCGAGGACGGCATCCTCACCGGCTACATGCAGGACATGATGAATTCACGGCTGATGGGCATGCCCACCACCGGCAATGCGCGCCGTGAATCGTATGCGCACCTGACCATGCCGCGCATGACCAATACCCTGATGCTGGGGGGCGACAAGGATCCGCAGGAAATTATCGCCTCGGTAAAAAATGGGCTTTACGCCGTGAATTTCGGCGGCGGCCAGGTCGATATCACCAGCGGCAAATTCGTTTTCTCCGCTGCCGAAGCCTACATGATCGAGGACGGCAAGATCACCTACCCGGTCAAGGGCGCGACGCTCATCGGCAACGGCCCCGAAGTCCTGACGCGCGTTTCGATGATCGGCAACGACATGGAAATGGACTCCGGCGTAGGCACCTGCGGCAAGGAAGGCCAGAGCGTACCGGTGGGTGTGGGCCAGCCAACGCTCAGGATCGACGGCTTGACGGTGGGCGGAACGGCGTAAGGCCTGAACCCACCCCGAACAACCCTGGTCACGGTTGACGCTGCCCTGTGACACGATGCGCTTGTTTGACAGGCTACGGGAACCCGTGGTCAAGGCAAAGCAGCGGCTATACTTGGCCCTGACGATTTCCTATGATTCTTTAAGATGGCGGATTGAAACAGCGTCTGTATTCCTCCCACGTCGTTAGATGTCGATCGACTCTTGAGCTTTGCTTATGCAAACCCGTGATGTGCTGCGACACCAGATAATCGAAAGCCTCATGGCCCCCCACCCTGAAAAAGGTGCGGATGCCGCGATTGGCTTATGGGAGCAGATGGCGACCCAGATCATTTCGCTGGTCGGTGAAGGGGGTTTCAGTTCACTTTACGCGCGAAGTGTATTCCTCACCCAGTCGACCTTTCCCTGGCTCACGGCCAGCGCCCTGTCACCCCAGACCGATCACCGGTTTGCGCAATTAAAAACAAGCTTTGAAGGACAAACGCCTGCCGAAGTCTACGCAGCAAACCGTCTGCTGCTGATCACCTTTACCGACATCCTGGCCGCATTGATAGGCGAGCAGTTGACGACCCGTATTTTACGTTTGGCCTGGGACGTTGACGCGTCGGACAAGGCCGGCAAGGAGTTCGAAAATGAGTAACAAGGTTAGCATCCGTCGTCTGGAAACGGGCGTGCCCGGTCTGGATAACCTGTTGGGCGGCGGCCTGCCGGAATTCTCGTTCAACCTGATTGCGGGCACGCCGGGCAGCGGAAAAACCACGCTCGCCCACCAGATCATGTTCTCGCTGGCCCAGCCGGATAATCGGGCGCTGTTCTTCACGGTACTCGGCGAGCCTGCGTTGAAGATGCTGCGTTACCAGCAGCAATTCCCGTTTTTCGACATCGATAAAGTCAATGACTCGATCCGCTTCGTCAATCTGTCCGCGGACCTGCTGGACGGAGATTTTGACCGCGTCCTGGCGCGTATCGCCGACGAGGTGAAAGACTATGCGCCGAGCCTGGTGTTTGTGGATTCGTTTCGATCCGTCGCGCAGTCGGCGCAGTCCAAGGAGCATGGCGCATCCGGGCTGCAGCGCTTCGTGCAGCAACTGGGCATGCAAATGACGAGTTGGCAGGCCACCACCTTTTTGATTGGCGAATATCTGCTGCCGGAAGCAGAGGCTAGCCCGGTGTTTACCGTGGCGGATGGCATCCTCTGGCTGTCGCAAAATTTGCACCGCAATTCCATGGTGCGCAAAATGCAGGTGGTCAAAATGCGGGGGCAGGCCCAGGCCCCCGGTTTGCATACCTTCCGTATCAGCGACGCAGGCATTCAGGTTTTCCCGCGTGCGATTGTCCAGCCGGGCGCAGCGGTTGAGGCGGCAATCAAGGTTTCCACGGGCGATAAACGTGCGCCCATGGGGGTGCCTGGCCTGGATGGCATGCTGGGTGGTGGCGGCTTGCCGGTAGGCTATTCGCTGCTCGTGGTCGGACCTTCCGGCTCCGGGAAAACCATCCTGGCGACGGAGTTTCTTGCCGAAGGGGTGCGCAGAGGCGAACCTGGCGTGATTGCGGCGTTTGAGAAAAGTCCCAGCCAACTGCTGAACAACAAGCTGCATGCGCTGGTGAAGGCCGGGCAGGTGGGGGTAATCGACACCCGTTCGCTGGATTTGTCGATCGATGAAACCTTGCATGATTTGATCGAAATGATTACGCGCATGCAGGCCAAGCGCGTCGTCATCGACTCCTTGTCGGGGTTCGAGCTGGCGCTGGCGCCCGAGTTTCAGGAAGATTTTCGCGGCTCGCTGTACCGGATGATTGCCGAGCTGACAAGCCTGGGCGTGACCATCCTGATGACCTCGGAACTGGAAGACCGTTATACCGATTTGCGCTTTAGCCCGTTTGGCAGTGCGTTTCTTGCCGACGCCATTATCGTGCAGCGCTATATCGAGATCGCGGGCCAGTTCAAACGCGTCCTGTCGGTCGTCAAGGTCCGCGGCAGCGAGCACAGCAAGGACATTCGCCTGTTCGACATTATCGACGACGGCATCGTGATTGGCGAAACCTTGTCCGAGTATGCTGGAATCATGTCGGGTCGGCCCACAGTTGGCCCGTAGCCAGAACGACGGAAGGCGAGGATGAACAGAAAAGACGATGATGACGCTTCCGCTACCGATGCCTCGGATCGACCGGCCCAACTCGAAGACCGGTTGACCGATGCCCTCGATAAAGATATCGCACGCCGGGAAAGCGCCGTCGTGGACGATGAGATGGCCGTCCTGAGCCGCGAGAAATCGGCTACTGCACGAGAAGATGCCGCAGAGTTGCGTGAAGACGCCACCGACTTGCGTGAAGCGGCAGCCCATCTGCGCGAGGGCGCGGCGCAGATACGGGAAGGTGGGGCCGATGGGCGCGAAGGGGCCGCCACCGCGCGCGAACTGGAAATTCGTGCGGCAGAGGCCAAGGCCAAGGCAGTGTCAGACTGCCACATCCTGATGCTGCAGCAAGCCAACGCCCACCTGGTGAGCGCCAGCATTGAAGCGCATAGGCTGACCGAACAGGTCCAGGCGGCTAAAGATACCCTGGAGCATCTGGTCCATCACGATGCCCTCACCGATTTGCCGAATCGAACGCTGCTGCAAGACCGGCTGGGCCAGGCGATTGAGCTGGCCCGTCGTCAAGACAGGCAGCTGGCGGTGATGTTCATGGATCTGGATCAATTCAAGCACATCAACGACTCCTTGGGGCATGCGGTGGGCGACCTGCTGCTGCAATCGGTGGCCCAACGGCTGGTGGGGTGTGTGCGGCACTCGGACACCATCAGCCGCCAGGGTGGCGATGAATTCGTGCTGCTGCTGCCCTATATCGAGCAGGCCGAAGACGCGGCATTGTCCGCGCAAAAAATCCTCGCGGCGCTCCGCTTACCCCACTCCATCGACCGACACGACCTTCATATCGGCGTGAGTATCGGCATCAGCATCTATCCCGACGATGGTCGTGATGCGGAAACCCTGATCAAATGTGCCGACAGCGCGATGTACCATGCCAAGGAAAACGGACGCAATAATTACCAGTTTTTCGAGCAGAACATGAATGTGCGGGCCGTTGAGTGCCAGGCCATCGAGGGGGGGCTGCGCCGCGCGCTGGAACGGCAGGAGTTCGTGTTGCACTGCCAGCCGAAAATCAATCTGCGTAGCGGCGCGATCGTCGGTGTCGAGGCGCTCATCCGCTGGCAGCATCCGCAACGCGGGCTGGTTTTGCCCGCGCAGTTCGTGCCCATCGCCGAAGACTGCGGCCTGATCCTGCCGATTGGGCGGTGGGTGTTGCGCGAGGCCTGCAACCAGGCCCAGGTCTGGTTGCAGGCGGGCTTGCCGCCGATCACCATCGCCATCAACGCCTCCGCTGCCGAGTTCAACGCCAAGGGTTTTCTCGAAAACATCCGTGCGGCCCTCGAGGATGCGCATCTGGAACCACGCTATCTGGAACTGGAGCTGACCGAAAGCGTGCTCATGCGCGATGCCGCGGCGACCGATGCGGTGCTGCATGCGCTCGCACACCTCGGCGTCAAGCTCGCGGTCGATGACTTCGGCACCGGCTATTCGAGCCTGAGTTATCTGCGGAAGTTTCCGATCGATACGCTGAAGATTGACCAGTCGTTCGTGAACCAGATGGTCGACAACGCGGACGATGCCGCCATCGTCAGTGCCGTGATCGGCATGGCCAAAAGCCTCAGGCTCCGCGTTATTGCGGAGGGCGTGGAAACAGCCGAGCAGGCTGCATTTCTGCGGGACCGGCAGTGCGATGAGGGCCAAGGCTACTATTTTTTCCGTCCGATGGCGGCGGAAGCACTCACCGCCTTATTGAAAACGGGCCCCTCTCCCCCTTTTTCCCATTGATGCCTTGGCCTCCTGTGGGGGCTGCCAGCGCGTCAAATCTCCTGTGACTATTGGGCGTTGTGTCACCCGGCTGAAGGATGATGCTGACAGGACGAGATCGTTTTGGCTGATAGCGGTTGACTGGCGATGTGAGGCAAACTCCTGTTTCGATAACGGGGTTGGCGTGTTCTTGCGGGGCACGGCCTGGCCCCATGGTAAAGGCACGCATCCCCATGGACATTCATATCCCGTCAGACTTGGGTCTGCCCGCCACGGCGGATGAACTCTACGACATTCCCGCGTTTGGCAATGTCAGTCTGCTGCACTTCACCGACTGCCATGCGCAGTTGTTGCCGCTTTATTATCGTGAACCGAGCATCAACCTGGGTGTAGGCAAGGCCGAAGGCCGCGTTCCCCATTTGGTGGGGGAGGCGCTGCTGGAAAAATTCGGCTTCAGGCCGGGCACGCCGCAGGCCTATGCTTTTTCCCATCTCAATTTCTGCGACGCCGCCAAAACGTATGGTCAGGTCGGCGGGTTTGCGCATCTGGCCACCCTGGTCAAGCGATTGAAGGCCAGTCGCCCCCATGCCCTGCTGCTCGATGGCGGCGATAGCTGGCAGGGATCGGCCACTGCGCTGTGGACCGCGGGACAAGACATGGTGGACGCGTCGCTTGAGCTGGGGGTGGACATCATGACCGGGCATTGGGAATTCACCCATGGCGCCGAACGCGTGCGCCATGTGGTGGAACATGATTTCAAGGACAAGCTGGCGTTCATTGCCCAGAACATTGTTCACGAAGACAGCACGGAATCCCCTTTTCAGCCCTATGTGATGCGGGAACAAAATGGCATTTCGATCGCCATTATTGGCCAGGCCTTCCCTTACACGCCGATTGCCAACGGCGCGCAGTTCACGCCTGACTGGACGTTTGGCATCGACGAAGCACGTCTCCAGGCCCGGGTTGACGAAGTCCGCAAAAAAGGCGCGCAGGTGGTGGTATTGCTTTCGCACAATGGCATGGACATTGATCTCAAGCTGGCCTCGCGTGTATGCGGAATCGACATGATCCTCGGCGGCCATACGCACGATGGGGTGCCTGTCCCGATCCCGGTGTCGAATCCGGACGGGGTAACGCTCGTCACCAATGCCGGTTCGCAGGGAAAGTTTCTCGCGGCGATCGATTTTGACGTCAGGAATGGCCGGGTTGCCGGGTATCGCTATCATTTGCTGCCGGTTTTCTCTGCGCTCCTGCCGGCGGATCCCGCCATGCAGGCGACCATTGAGCGGGTGCGTTCGCCCTTCGCGTCGCGCCTGCAGCAGCCTATCGCCGAAAACCAGGAACTGCTTTACCGCCGCGGCAATTTCAATGGATCGTGGGACCAGTTGATTGTCGATGCCTTGATGCAGGTCAAGGATGCGGAAATTGCGTTTTCACCCGGCTTCCGGTGGGGAACCACCTTGTTGCCCGGACAGGCCATTACCCGGGAAAAGCTGATGGAGCAAACCGCGATCACTTACCCCGATACCTCGGTGGTCGAGATGACGGGCACCGAAATCAGGCAGCAACTGGAAAAACTCAGCGACAAGCTGTTCAACCCCGACCCTTATCAGCATCAGGGGGGCGACATGGTACGGACGGGCGGCCTGGTTTATGCATGTGAGCCGGCCGCCAAGCTTAACGGGCGCATCAGCGACATGACCCTCAACGGGCAGCCGATACAGCCCGGCAAAACCTACAAGGTCGCGCGGTGGGGGGTGGGCAGCGCGCAGTCAGAAGGGGCGCCGATCTGGGACGTTGTCGAGCACTATCTGGGCAGCGGCGAGCAACATGCCCGGCATCGGCCCAACGTGCCCCGGCTGATCGGGGTGGCCTCCAATCCCGGGCTGGCCGCTGACCAGGCTGGGTAGGGCTGTTGCAGGCAGCGACCCGCCGTGACTTTATGTCAGGTCTTGCAGGGGATACGGTTCGGCGATGACAGGCCCCTGCATGCAATCGACCCCCATCTCTGCCAGCTTGGCGCGCGTTGCCTGGTCTTCAACGTGGCTCGCCACGGTTTTTATTCCGAGGAAACTGCCCGTTTCCAGGATCGACCGTACCAGCGCTTCGTCTATCATGCTGCTCGCCACTTCACGTACCAGAGCCGGGTCGATTTTCAGATAATCGAGCTTCATGCTTTTGAGCCGGGTAAAGGAACTGGAGCCTGCGCCAAATTCACCCAGCATGAAGCGGCACCCATGGCGCTGGAGCTGACGCATGAACA
>Ga0209347_1006732_pt1 | contig 9995 bp, 10 predicted proteins | sample AutmiccommuBRH23_FD_187382 | JGI IMG/M metagenome (GOLD analysis project Ga0209347, IMG submission 187382) | Deep subsurface microbial communities from Mt. Terri, Switzerland - Autotrophic microbial communities BRH/23 (SPAdes) (version 2) | ecosystem: Environmental > Aquatic > Deep subsurface >... | reverse complement strand
GCTGAGCGCGATTGACGGTATCCCCGCCAATGCGCCCTCCATGGCGGCCGAGACGGTGCCCGAATAGGTGACATCCTCCCCCAGATTGGCACCGCGATTGACGCCGGACAATATGAGGTCGGGCGGGCCGTCTTTCATGATCTTGGCAACCGCCATCATCACGCTATCGGTCGGCGTGCCATCGACCGAATATTGCTGGTCACCGCGCTTGCGGATGCGCAGAGGCCGGGTGATCGTCAGCGAATGACCCGCTCCCGAATTCTCGTCGGACGGCGCAACAATCCAGATATCGTTGGAAAAATGCGATGCGATGTCGAGCAGGATCTTCATCCCGGGTGCATCGAAACCGTCGTCGTTGGTCAGCAAAATGCGCATCAGGCGGGCTCCAGTTTTTCTATGCCGCCCATATAGGGAAGCAATGCCGAAGGGATTGCAACGGAGCCGTCGGCCTGCTGGTAATTTTCGAGAACCGCGACCAACGTGCGGCCCACTGCAAGCCCTGAACCGTTGAGCGTGTGGAAATATCGGGTTCCCTTTTCCTCACCCTCCGGACGGAAACGGGCATTCATCCGCCGAGCCTGAAAGTCCCCACAATTGGAAATGCTGGAAATCTCGCGATAGGCATTTTGGCCCGGCAGCCAGACTTCCAGGTCAAAAGTCTTGCGCGCCGCGGCACCCATGTCCCCCGCACAGAGCAGCATTTTCCGGTAGGGCAGTTCCAGGGCACGGAGGATCGATTCCGCCGCCCCGATCATCCGCTCGTGCTCTTCAGCGCTTTTGTCGGGATGGGCAATGGTCACCAACTCGACCTTTTCGAACTGATGTTGCCTAATCAGCCCCTTTGTATCACGGCCGGCAGAGCCAGCCTCACTGCGAAAGCAAGGCGTCAGCGCAGTCAGCCGGATCGGCAGCTGCGCTTCGGCCAATATCTGGTCGCGTACGCTGTTGGTCAGACTCACCTCGGCGGTTGGTATCAGCCAGCGGCCGTCGGTGGTCTGGAACATGTCTTCTGCAAATTTTGGTAGCTGGCCAACGCCGAAGACCGCCTCGTCGCGGACCAGCAAAGGCGGCGCGCATTCCTGGTACCCGTTCACCGTCGTCTGCTGGTCGAGCATGAATTGTCCGAGAGCCCTTTGCAGCTTCGCCATCGGGCCGCGCAGAAACGCAAAGCGTGCGCCCGACATCTCCGCGGCCGTTTCGAAATCCAGTCCCAATGCCGGGCCAATTTCGCTATGCTCTTTCGGGTCGAACGCGAAACGACGCGGTTCCCCCCAGTTTCCGGTTTCAACATTATCCTCTTCATCGACGCCGACGGGGACATCATCTGCCGGCAAATTTGGCAATATCGCCAGCGCATTTAGCAGCTTTCCGGAAATTACCCGCTCCTGCTCCTCGAGCTCCGGCATCTTGTTTTTCAGTACGGCGACCTCAGCCATCAATGCCTGGGCCGCTTCCTCGTCCCCCTGCCCCTTGGCCTTGCCGATGGCCTTGGACGCCTCGTTACGGCGAGCCTGCCCATTCTGAAGTTCGGTTTTCAGCGCACGACCCTGTTCGTCCAGCGTCAGTAAATTCCGGGAAACCGGTTCAACGCCACGCTTCGCCAGCGCGGCGTCAAAAACTTCGGCATTTTCGCGAATATATTTTATATCATGCATGGCAATTGCCTATGCCGAGCGTCTGTTTCACTTGCAAGACTGCAAAGAAAAAAGCGGCTGGATGGCTCCAGCCGCTTTATCCATTGGTCCGGGTCCAAGCGTTCTAGCTGGCGACTGCCTTTTTCGCCTTGCGGCGGCGGGCAAAGAGCGCCGCAGCCGCTGCCCCGAAAAGCAGCACAACAGGCGGTGCCGGTACATCAGTGCCGCCGGTCGAACCGCCCGTGCTGCCCCCCGAAGAGGAGCTTGAACTGCTGCTCGAGGAGCTGGAACTGGAGGAACTGCTGGACGTGCTGTTGCCGCCGAAGCTTGACGAGCCACCGGTCGCGCCAGAAGAACCGCTAGTGGAACTGCTGGACGATCCCGAACTGCCCGAGGAACCATGACCACCACTGGACCCGTGACCTGGCTTGCCCGGTTTACCGCCGCTGGATCCGGAAGAACTGGAGGAACTGCTGGATGAACTGCTCGACGAGCTGGATGAAGAAGAGCTGCTGCCCCCTGTCGAAGTGCTGGTAGAGCCACCGGTACTGGTAACACCACCGGTCGACGTGCTGGTCGACCCGCCGGTGCTGGTAACGCCTCCGGTCGACGTGCTGGTCGAGCCGCCACTGCTGGTCGAGGAAATCACGACACTGCCACCACCAGAGCTACCGCCGAAAAAGCCGCCAAAAAAGCCGCCGCCGATGCCGCCGCCATATCCGCCGCTGCCGCCAATCACGACCGGGATGGAACCGCCACCGCCATCAATTGGCGGCGCGGGCGGAATATAGGGAGGCAAGGGCACGGGAACAGGCTGAGGGGTCTGGGCAATAGTTACGACCGTCGGCTGGCAAGCGGTAACCGTTTTGGTCACGGTGCGCCGCATCCGCTTGATCTTGCGTGCCGGCTCGCCGCGCTTGACTACCCGGGCTCGTAACGGCTGCTTTTTTGACATCTTTTTCACATAAGGGGCAGCCGGTGCCTCTGAAACATGTACTGCGCCGCCGCCGATCAAGGCCCCGCCGCAAGTGCAGGCACATAATTTTGCCAAAGCCATCCGTACCGACATAATATCATCTCTCTTCCGCTGTTGACCCGATCAGAACATCGACGTTGGAGGCCGAATGCTCTGCTCGCGGTCTCGACATGCATCAGAAAGACAGAATAAACAGTAAATCACAAATACATTAACCCTGTTTCCCGGCGCGAAAGCGAGAAATATGTTAACAGCTCGTATCCATCCACGGTTAATGTCCCGAATTGGAACCCTTTGAGATGGGTTTCTTGAAAAATCCCGAAAAATGAAGGTTGGTTTCCAGGATTTGCAAGCAGCAAAACCAAACCCTGGTCCGCACGAATTTAACGCCATCTCAGCTATTCACATCCGCAATTTTCCTGTTTTCGGAATATTGATGGAACAACCATTTTGCTTCTTGTTTCGGATGAGTCCGCTGGTTATAGGCCCGCCGTATATATGGTCCAGCCCCCCGGAGTCGGGAAGGGCATGATGTTTGGAGAGTATGTTGGCATCCTCGGTAAAAAAAGCATCTGCAAAGAATGGTACGAACGGCGCAGATCCGGTCCTTTCAGACGACTATGAACCCAGCGAAGACGAAGAGTTCATGAACGAGCGCCAACTGGCCTATTTCAGGCGCGCGCTGAAGAAATGGAAACAGGAAATCATCGACGAATCCAAGGAAACCTTGGCACATTTGCAGGATGGACCAATACAGGAGGCCGATCTCAATGACCGGGCGTCGAGCGAAACCGACTGGGGCCTCGAACTCCGCACCCGCGATCGCCAACGCAAGCTGACATCCAAGATCGATTCGGCACTGCGCCGGATCGAAGACGGTGAATATGGTTATTGCCAGGTTACCGGCGAACCAATCTCATTGGACCGGCTGAAAGCCAGACCCATTGCAACGATGACCGTCGAAGCGCAGGAAGCGCACGAGCGGAACGAGAAAATTTCCCGCGACCAATAATATAATTTGCTGCTGAAACAAAAATATTAGGACTTTGGTTGGTCTGCCGTCGACTGTGGTTAACGGGGACGAAAAAGGCGTGTCAAATTTTGTGAGAGAAATATGCCGGGATATTAACCAAATTTGCACCTATTCCGCTTTAATATTTCCTTTGCGACAGATGCGTTTACAATTATCGACTACGGGAAGCCCATGAAAGAAACATTTGACGATAATCTGAAAATGAACAGTCAGGCACTCGGGCACCCGAAAAGGGAACTCGACCGGGACAGCCTGTTTCTGAAAGCGGAATTGCGCATCGTCGATGGCGATAATTGTGGTGAAGTGCGAATCCGTAATCTGTCCGCCGGTGGCCTCATGGCCGAAGCACCGGTACTTACCAAGCGGGGGGACAAGGTAGAACTGGAACTACGGAATATTGGCCGCGTCACCGGACATGTCGCATGGGTCGCTCAGGGTAGGTTCGGTGTCGCATTTGATCATCCGATCGATCCGAAACTGGCAAGAAAGCCGGTCGGACAAGCCAAATCCCCGTTGCCTAGCTATCTGCGGGCCCCTTCTCAGAATCCTGTCACCTTGCGTCGACGTCCGCCTATACGCTAACCGTCCGGCCAAACTCCACAATAAGCTTGATTAGAATAAATTCCCTGCATAGGACGCTTTAATCAGACGATTAAACGGGAGCAGGACATGGCCGGACCCTTAGCCGGAATCAATATCATTGAGTTTGCTGGGATCGGTCCCGGACCTTTTTGCGGCATGATGCTTGCTGACCAGGGTGCTAAGGTGACCGTACTCCATCGATCCGGCCAAGCCCCGGATCCCCGGCTTGCCCTGTCCCGCTCGCGCCAACTGGTGGCGGTCGACTTGAAATCGGCCGAGGGGATTGCAACCGCTCGCAAGCTCGTAAAGGATGCCGACGGTCTGATCGAAGGCTTTCGCCCGGGAGTCATGGAGCGTCTTGGACTTGGACCGGACGTGTTGCTCTCGGACAATCCCAAATTGGTGTATGGCCGGATGACGGGTTGGGGCCAATATGGCCCGCTGGCTGCCGCCGCTGGCCATGATATCAACTATATTTCCATTTCGGGCGCTTTGCACGCCTTCGGGCGCGCAGGCGACAAACCGACCCCGCCGATCAACCTGGTGGGTGATTTTGGCGGCGGTGGCATGATGCTTGCCTTCGGCATGGTTTCGGCCCTCCTCCATGCCAAGACCGGCGGTACGGGCCAGGTGGTTGACTGTGCAATGACCGACGGCTCGGCAGCGTTGATGGCCATGATTTACGATTTTCACAATATTGGCCAATGGCGGGATGAGCGCGGTGTGAATTTGCTCGATACCGGTGCGCATTTCTATGACACCTATGAAACCGCCGACGGCAAGTTTATCTCGATCGGATCGATCGAGCCACAATTTTATGCACAATTGCGGCAAGTGGCCGGACTGGCGGAGAACGCGGATTTCGATCCCCAAATGGATCCAAGGCAATGGCCCGTGCTGAAAGAAAAACTGACCGACCTGTTCAAGACCAAGACTCGCACCGAGTGGTGCGCGCTGATGGAGGGCACGGACATTTGTTTTGCTCCGGTCCTTACCCTGACCGAAGCCAAGGAACATCCGCACAATGTCGAGCGGCAAACCTTTGTCGACGTCGGGGGACTCCAGCAACCGGCACCTGCACCCCGCTATTCGGTTACGGTATCGGACCCTCCCAAGCGTCCGGTATGAGCACCGGTTGTGACTCGCTCCGCATAACGGGGACCAATGGGCAGTTGGGTGCCATCCTGCAAGATGACGAAACGCTTGCGTCCCTTGCGACGAACCTCCGCGATGCAGTCCCGCCGAATGATGATTGACCGGTGGACGCGGGCAAAAAGGCTGGCGGGCAACTGGCTTTCCAGAGCGCCCATGGATTGGTGCACCAGATAGCTGCGACCGTGCAAATATAGCCGCATATAGTCCCGTTCGGCCTGCACCCATTCGATATCCGAAACAATCAGTTGCAGGACGCCCTTGCCATCCTGAACCCACAGTTGCTTGGAGATATCCGGTTCCCGGTCGGCTTCATCGCGCGCGCGATTGGCGATAGCGCGCTCGACAGCCTCGCGTAGCAGGGATTCCTTAACCGGTTTCAGGAGGTAGTCGGTAGCTTCCAGTCGAAACGCCTGCACGGCATATGTGCTGTGCGCTGTCGTAAAGACAATTTCCGGCATATACGCCAGATTCTGACAGAACTCCGCGACCTTGACTCCAGACAAATCGGGCATGTCGACGTCGAGCAGAAGAATGTCGGGTTGTCGCTCCCTGATCTTTTCGACCGCCTGGCGTCCCCCATTGGCCAGATCGATTTCTCCCAGGAGTCCCGTGCGCTCGCACAGCGCCTTGAGCCGGGAACGGGCGAGCGGCTCATCATCCACAATCAGGACCGATGGCAGCTTCCCTGCCATCCTCAGATATCGCCAAATATCAGGGACGGATCGGGAAGAACTATGGTTGCAATCGCCATTCCGTCCTTGCTGTTCGCCAGAATTAGCGACGCATTTTGACCATATAAGGCCCTGAGCCGGTTCTGGATATTGGAAAGACCGGTGCCGGTACCGACGGTGCGGTCAGACGTATGACCTTCGGGGACTTTAACCCGGCCATCATTGGCGACGCTGATTCGCAGGCGATCGCTCTCTATCTGTGCGGAGATAATGATTTTGATCGGCTGATCATTGCCGGAAACGCCGAATTTTATCGCATTTTCGATCAGCGGCTGGATGATCAATGCCGGTATGCTCCAATCATTTGCGGCCGGATCGATGTCGACGACATAATGCAACCGATCGGGGAAGCGCATGCGTTCAATCTCGAGATATCGGACCTGCTGATCGATTTCCTGTTCCACCGTAATCATATCTTCGGCACCGCCGGTCAACACCGCCCGCATATAATCAGCCAGGTCATCGACAAGCTTTTCGGCCTGTTGGTTTTGCCGGTCAATGATCAGGCTGCTGACCGAATTGAGCGCGTTGAAAACAAAATGCGGATTCAGCTGGTATCGTAAGGCCCGCAATTCGCTTTCCCGGTTCACTCGCTCCAGCTGCCGGCTGTGCGCCATCATTCGCTGAACATCCTGGCTGTGCGACAAGGCGAGATATAATGCACCCCAGCTCGCCAGAATGAAATAGCGGGTAAACGCCTCGTCCAGAACATAGGGCCAGTCGAAGGCAGCGAAATCAATCGGTTCGAACAGATAGGATAAGTCGAAAAGGTCCGCCTCGTGGTTGAAAACGATCTGGTCAAGGATCGCGATATAATTGGCCAGGATTACGGTCGGCAAGCCAAGCATGAAAATCGCGGCGCCCATGCCGCTCCCACGCACCACGATCAGCAAGCGGTAGAGCATCCAGGTCAGGGTGATACAGATGCTCGTCATCAGGACCCGCTGGAAAAACAAGGCGTCTGCGTTGGGCTGCGGCAGGTATAAGAAACGGCTGGTTACAAAAAGAAAATAGGCGCCCCAAACGCCGAATATCGATTTGATCGCCAGATCCCGATTGACAGGGAACAGCCGGTTAAACAGAGAGATCTTCCCGGTCTCGGCCCTTTGCACCGGTCGAATGGCGAACTCCGGCTTCACGAATCCGTATTGCTGCTGATGCTATCAATCCCCCTTCGGGTGCGCCAATAGGTCGCGAAGCTGGCCAGCCAGTGGCTGCCGGAATAATGCGGCGTACGTACCGACTTCTCTCCCGATTCGCCGTGCAGGCTTGCCGAGCCGAGCAGGGATGCCCGGCGGGGATCATCAGCTGGCAGACCGGAAGCGATGCCCTCGAGCGCCCACGCGCGCGAAAGATTGAGACCGTCAAGATGCACCAGCTTGCCATCAGTCGGATCGTTCACAATTCCAACCGCCAGCCAGTCGGCACTGCCATCGGTCGGGATCTTGGGCAGAAAGCCTGACAACCAGCTGGCATATTTGCTGTCGTCCATCACCCGCCGCATCAGGTCGGCCACCATCAGGCAGGAGGAGAGGAAATCCTCGCCCGAAGGTTCATAGGCCATCGGGCAATTGCGGTCGTTGCGGTGAAAAGCCAATGTCTTGTCACGCACCATGCTGGCCATTTCACTGTCGCCGCTGCGCTCTGCCCAATCGAGAAACAGGCCAAAGGCAAAGGCGGACTGGTTATGCGTCCCCAGCCGGATGGGATAAGCCAGCTTCGGCAGCCAGTCCTTGATATTACTGACGATCTCCGCCTCCAGCGGTTCCAGACGGGCCAGCCAGGTCTTTGCCTGCTCCGCCTTGCTGCCTTCGCCACTGGCGATCTCACGTAGTTCTGCAGTCAATTGCAGCAACCAGGCAAGGCCGTAGGGACGCTCGAACGCCGCCCGGTCCTCTCCCCGAAAATAGGCCAGTTCGCCGGCTATTTTTTCCTCGGTAAAGTTCGCCGCCAGCGCTGCGGCGATCTCTTCGTCCATCTCCGGAACCAGATCCTGGCCCCACAGACGCGACAGCAGCCAATGGCCATGAACGGCGCTGTGCCAGTCGAAGCAACCATAGAATGCCGGGGTGAGTCTTGCCGGTTCTGCGACATCGGCAGCGCTGCTCAACACATGGCTGATCTTGTTGGGATATTGCTTGTTGATGCAGTTGAGCGCAATCCGCGCATAAGCCTGTTCCGCGCTCCGGGGAGCGAGACGCTGGTCCGCAGGATCGGGCGCGATATTTTTGCGCTCGAATACGCCCTGTTGGGGCGAAGAGGATGCATCCTCTTCTTCAGCGACAGAACAACCCGCCAGTATCGCGACCATCAGCGCGACCAGTCCTTTTTGATAGATCATTCCATGCTCCCCAAAGATCATTTTATACTAGAGATGATTTGACCCCTTGGCAAAAGCCTATAAGGCAAAAAATCTCTTCCGCCATTGCCAGTTCCGGCCAGGCGCTTTGCAGTGGAACAGATAATATCGCGACACAACCCGCCATATTCCTGACCGGCAGCCCCCTTCGGCATATCACGACAATGTCACTGACCGCCAGCATCGGATTGCTGACCATGTTCATCGTCGATTTCGCCGACCTGTTCTATATCGCCCAACTGGGCGACAGCTCGCTGACCGCCGCAATGGGCTTTGCCGCGACCATCCTGTTCTTCGCGACCGCGTTCCATATCGGTCTGATGATCGCAACCAGCGCGCTGGCCTCTCGTCAAATCGGTCAGGGCGATCCGGATCGGGCGCGACGCTATCTGACCAATATTCTGGTGCTGAGCGTGATGTTGATCGCCCCTCTGGCGGTCCTGTTTTTCGTTTTTGCGCCCGATATTCTCGATCTCGCCGGGGCCGACGAAGCTGCCAATCAGGCTGCCACCGGCTATATCCGGATCTTCGCACCGTTCATGCCGTTCAGCGTCGCGGCGATGGTCTGCTCGGGCTTCCTGCGCGCCCACGGTGCCGCCCGCAGAGCGATGAACGTAACGCTCAGCATGGGCATCACCAACGCGATTCTCGATCCGATCTTCATCTTCGGCTTCGACTGGGGAATCAACGGCGCAGCGGTCGCCAGCGCCTGTGCCGCCGTTGTTTCAGCGATTTTTGCCATCGCACCCATCGTGAAAAGCTATGGCGGATTCGACCGCTTGTCGCTGTCCGGTTTTCGCAGAGATATCCCCTCGATCACAGCGATCCTGATCCCGGCGATCCTGACCAATATTGCCACACCGGTGGGAGGGTTCATTTCCTATCGCTTCGTCGCTGATTATTCCGACGATGTCATTGCCGGATTTGCGGTTGTCGGCCGGGTCGTCCCGGTTGCCTTTTGTCTGATGTTCTCGCTTTCCGGCGCCATCGGACCGATTATCGGCCAGAATTTCGGGGCGCTGCAATTTGACCGGGTGCGCACGACGATCAAGCAGGCGACCCTGTTCGCTCTGGTCTATACGCTGATCATCTGGCCCATCCTCTATCTCCTCAGTGGACCGATCAGCGATGCCTTCCGCCTGGTCGGGGAAGGACGATATATATTCTGGCTTTTCGCGATGCTGTTAACCCCGCTTTTCTTTTTCAATGGCATGTTGTTCATTGGCAATGCCGCCTGCAACAATCTGGGTCACCCGACTTGGTCAACCGCTATGAACTGGCTGCGCAACACACTTGGCCTTATCCCTTTTCTCTGGTTGGGCCGCGAGTTTTACGGTCTGGACGGCATCATTGTCGGGCCGGCTGTCGGCGGGATAATATTCGGTATCCTCGGCTATATGGTGGCACAATATCTGGTGACCCTACGGGAACGGCAAGCCGCGTTAACCGGTTAACCTGTCGGCAACCCGCGTCCCATCATGGAACAGCGCCGTTTTGCTCCGCGCAGAGCCCGCTCAAACCGGCT
>Ga0209347_1006731_pt1 | contig 9996 bp, 8 predicted proteins | sample AutmiccommuBRH23_FD_187382 | JGI IMG/M metagenome (GOLD analysis project Ga0209347, IMG submission 187382) | Deep subsurface microbial communities from Mt. Terri, Switzerland - Autotrophic microbial communities BRH/23 (SPAdes) (version 2) | ecosystem: Environmental > Aquatic > Deep subsurface >... | reverse complement strand
AACGGGCAGAATCGGTCGAAGGAGCACAGTCAAACCAGTTTGACCGTGGCACCCAGGACCAACGTCTTGCTCAGACAACTTACCATTTTAAGACAGACGGTGCAGTAGGGTGCGTATCACGCGGCGCTCATCTGTCGGCGGCGGAGGCGGTGCGTTTCCGGACGATCGCCTTGAGGACTTGGCCTACAATCAGCGGGACGACGCTCATGGCGAGGATGGTCGCCCAGCCTTGCGAGCCCGGGCCCTTGAGGTTGAGGACCGTCGAGATTCCCGGCAGGTAGACCGCGCCGAGCAGCAGGAGCGTGGAGAACGCCAGGGCCGCCCAGACGTAGAGATTGGTCGTGATCTCGTTGCGCAGCGGACCGCTGTCGCGATCTCGCATGTTGAAGATGTGCCAGAGCTTGGCGAAGGCCAGGGTCAGGAAGGAGATCGTGACGCTCTCGGCGGCGTCGAGGTTCAGTTGCGTCATGGCGATCCAGAAGCTCGCCAACACCGGGACGGCGATCAGCCCGCCGTAGCTGAAGATGCTCCACCAGTGCCTTCGGGTCAGGATAGGTTCCCCGGGATCTTGCGGGGGCTGTTTCATGATGCCTTGGCCGCCTCGGCCCACGCCCAGCGCCAGTGCGGGAAAGGCGTCGTTGACGATATTCAAGAACAGGATCTGCAGCGGCAGCAGCGGCAGGGGCCAGTTCAAGAGCGACGCGACGAAGACCGTGAAGATCTCGCTGGCGTTGGCCGAGAGCAGGTAGACGACGAACTTGCGGATGTTGTTGAAGATCACCCGGCCTTCCTCCACCGCCACGACGATCGAGGAGAAGGCGTCGTCCTTGAGGATCATGTCGGCGGCCTCGCGCGCGACCTGGCTGCCGCGGATGCCCATGGCCACTCCGATGTCGGCCTTCCGCAGGGCGGGGGCATCGTTGACGCCGTCGCCCGTCATGGCGACGACCGCTCCGGCGCGCTTGTGGATATCGATCAGGTGCAGTTTCTGCTCGGGGCTGACTCGCGCGAAGACGCGGGCGTCGGCGAATCGCCGCCACTCGTCATCGGAGAGTCCCTGCACCGGCTTGATGCGTTTACCCTCGATTGCCTCCTGATCGTCCGTCTCGATCAGGCCGACCTGCCGCGCGATGCTCCGGGCCGTGGCGGCGTGGTCGCCCGTGATCATCACGACCTTCATCCCCGCATCCCGGCACCGCGCGATGGCCTCCGCCACGCCGCTTCTGGCCGGGTCCACCATGCCCACCAGACCGAGGAAGGTCAGGTCTTCATACGGCCTGGCGTCCAACGAATCGGCGTCCTTCGTCGCGATGGCCAACACCCGCAGGCCCTGCTCGGCCATGCGGAGATTCCTCTCGTTCCATTGTTTGCGCAGGTCCCCAGTCATCCGGCGTGCGCCTTCACGGCCCTGCACGCGGGAACTTGTCTCGATGACCACCTCCGGGGCGCCTTTGATCATGATGAGATAGTGCTCGTCGGTCTGATGGAAGGTCGCCATCATCTTGACGGACGGATCGAAGGGCTCTTCCCGCCGCTGCGGGTAATGCTCTTCGAGATTATCGCGATCCAGGCCCGCTTTGACCCCGACTTCCAGCAGGGCCACCTCCAGGGGATCGCCGACGGCTTTGTGCTCGTGGCCGTCACCGAGCGAGGCGTTGTTGCACAGCGTGCCGGCCTCGAGCAGCAGGACCAGGGTCTCGTGGTCCTCGGGGGCGATAGGCGTATCGCCCCGGAAGAAATGCGCACCGTCCTTCGGCTCGGCGCCGACGGTGATCTCCGCCTCGTCGAGGACGATCCGCGTGACCGTCATCTTGTTTTCTGTGAGGGTTCCCGTCTTGTCCGTGCAGATAACGGTCGTGCTGCCGAGCGTTTCGACCGCGGCCAGGCGATTGATCAGGGCGTTGTGGCGGGCCATGCGGAGCATCCCGCGAGCCATGGAGATCGTTGCGACGATGGGCAGACCTTCCGGGATGGCGGCGATGGCCAGCGCGACCGCCGTTTCAATCATCAGGAGAATCTCCCGGCCCCGCAGGATGCCGACGGCGGCGACGACGACCAGGATCGCCAGCGTCAGCCAGAGCAGTCTGCGCCCGAGGGATTCGAGCCGCCTTTCCAGCGGCGTCGTTTCGTTCCGCGACTCCTGCACCAGCGACGAGATTCGGCCCAGCTCCGTGGCCATTCCCGTGGCCGTGACGACGCCCTTGCAGGAGCCCGCCGTCAGGGCGGTGCCTTTGAAGAGCATATTCTTGCGATCCGGGAGCGGTATCTCGCGGTCCAGCGGCTCGATCCCTTTGCCGACCGGGACGGATTCTCCAGTCAGGGCGGATTCGTTGACCCGGGCACGAGCTGCCTCGATCAGTCGCAGGTCCGCGCCGGCGATGTCGCCACCTTCCATCATGACGATATCTCCGGGCACCAACTGGTCGGCAGGGACCTCCTGGACCTTCCCGTTTCGCAGCACCCTGGCGGTGATCCGCTCCATCTGTCGCAGCGCTTCCATCGACCGCACGGCTCGCATCTCCATGAAGAAGCCGATGACCGTGTTGACGATCACCGCCGCCAGAATGGCGAACCCGTCGACGATCTCGCCGAGCAGAAAGGACCCCGCCGCCGCAGCAACGAGGATCAGCACGATCGCGCTGGCGAACTGATCGATGAGGATTCGGCCGGCACTCTGGGGTTTCGCCTGCCGCATGCGATTGGACCCATAGCGGGAGCGCCGCCGCTGGACCTCGCCGCCGTCCAGTCCGGCGTCTGCGGAAACGTTCAATTCCTTCAGTATCTGCTCGGGAGGAGCCGTCCACGGCGCCTCGACCGCAGGTTTTTCCTGCTGCTGCATGGATTTCGATCCCAAATAGTGGAGCGATTGTAACGATTGCCCGGGCGAAATCAATTCGCGAATTCCTGTCTTTCGCCGTGGCAGATTTTATTCCTGAAGACAATTCTCTGTCGTGAGGGTTGCCAAGTCGGAAGATTCTGTTATGATAGTAGTTTGGGCTGGCCTCACGTGTCCGCTGCACAATCGGGTCTCGCAGGCGGTGCTTCGCGCCCGAGGCCCAAATCCCATGGAAGGTATTCATGAGCGATACAGTTGCTGGAATCTTAAAACGTATCAACAAGGATCAGTTTTCCCTGCGCACCGTGGACCGTTCCTTTCGGCCCGGACCGCTGGCGGCGACGGTTCCGTCGGATATCGTCCGCCGGTTCGGGATCGTTGAAGGGGCGGCTCTCGTCGCCCAAGTGGAGGTCCGCAAGGGCAAACGCGTGGTGGTCTCCCTCAATTCCGTGGGGGGGCTGCCGCCGGGAGAGTTCCGCAATCGCCCGCACTTCTCCGATCTGACCGCGGTGGACCCTTTCGAGCGACTCGATCTGGGCGCCTGCAAGCAGGAGAGCATGCGGATCGTGGACCTGATCGCCCCCGTCGGCAAGGGCAGCCGGCAGTTGATCGTCTCGCCGCCCAAGGCGGGCAAGACCATCCTCCTGGAGCAGATGGTCTCAGCGATCCGGTTCAGCTCGCCCGAGACCCGCATCATCGTGCTGCTGATCGACGAGCGGCCCGAGGAGGTTACGCACTTTCGCCGGGCCTGCGAGGGAGCGGAGGTGGTGTCCAGCACGAGCGACCACACGGCCGACGAGCATTGCGAGCTGGCCGAGCTGGTGCTGGCGCACGTGCAGACCGAGCTCGAATGCGGCCATGAGGTCGTCCTGATGATCGATAGTCTCACCCGCGTCGGCAGGGCGTTCAACAATCGCACCCGGCGGGGCGGGGGCTCCCGGCCCACGATGACCGGCGGCCTGGAGGCCGGCATCCTCGAGATCCCTCGCCGCCTGTTCGGGCTGGCCCGGGCCATCGAGAACGGCGGCTCCGTCACGATCATCGCCACCTGCCTGGTCGATACGGGCTCCCGCATGGACCAACTGATCTTCGAGGAGTTCAAAGGCACCGGCAACAGCGAGCTGGTCCTCGATCGGCAGTTGGCCGAGTTGCGGGTCTGGCCGGCCATCGACATTCCCGCCAGCGGCACACGCAAAGAGGCGAAGCTCTATACGCCGGATCACAGCCGGGGCTTGGTTACCCTGCGGCGTGTGCTGGCCAACTACGGGCCTCGCGATTCGATCGATGCTCTGTTCAAGCTGTTGCGGAAGTACCCGACGAATCGGGAGTTCCTCGCTGCCATGTCGCGAGGCGGCGCCCCGGTCTGAGCGGCCGCGTGAGAAGCTGAGGGGATGGCGGCTCAGCCGGGGAACGGAAGACGCTATCCGGGTCGTTGAATATGTTTGGCTCATCCGGCTTTTGCACACTTGGAGATGAAGTAACGACCGGCCGCCGGGGATGCTGAGGTTGTGAAAGAATTTGAAATGTGGGACCCCTTCCATTCTGTCTCTGCCGCTGGCTCAAGCTTCGTTTATTCGCTATACAGGGGTCCACTCCAGCCTGCCCGAGTGCCCGTCTATTCTCCAGCCGGTCCGATCTGTCGGTATGGAGGCAATCCCCTATCCTTTCGACTCTCAACCCATCAATAATACCTTGCCAAAGTGCATCAGATTGTACGCCAGCGCAGACCACAGCACCACGCAGCGGACCTTGCAAAGCCCACGCACCAGGAACGGACGGACCCCTCGATACGTCCGCAAATCCGCGTTGACCGTCTCACTGGTCGAGGCCCGTTTCTTGTAGAGGGTCCTGGCCTCCTCCGTGGCCATGCGGGTCCGCCACGCCGCAATCTCGGGGCTGTCCGTCTCACGCACTTGGTACGGGTCGGTGTCCCGCTGGTTGTCTCGCGCCCGAGCCTTGACCTTCTTGACTTCCTCCAATGCCGCCAAGGCTTTCTCGACGCGATCCAGCCGCTCCAGCTCCCGCGCGCTGCCCACCCCTTGCGTCGCCGCATACAACCACAGTGCCGTCAGCAGTCGAACATCCGTCGCCGGCCGTCCGGCCTCGCCCTGGCAGACCTTCAATCCCGCCGAAAACTCCGACAGGTCCAGACGTTCCACCACATCCCACAGCACCCGCACGTGATGACCCGCCGGGATCGTCTCGTCCAGCGACAGCGGCACCATGTGCATCTGCGACCGGTCGGGCCGACGGAACCGCAAAGAGCCGAGGGCAAGACGTGCTTGAGCGGTGGTCTCAATCCCGCGGATCGGGGATTCCATTCCGGGTAGAATTCCCTGTTTCTCCATGTCCATTATTCTCCCATGCCTGTCGAGACCGATTTCTTCAAAACCTCGGCGTCCCCAAACCCCTGGGATTTGTCGCTTTGTGTCAGAAACGCAGCTTCCCTGCCAGGCCGGCGTGTCACGGCCCGTTTGGAGTCCCGCGTTTACGCGGTCTTCAAGCCGCCTGAAGGCGGGACTCCAAACGGGACGGCCCTCGATTCTTGCACGCAGAGGCCGCAACTACCGTCATCACTGTCTTGAAGTTCGAAGTGTGAACCAACTTCTCATTGACAGTGCGGGCGCAAATGGTAGCATTCGTGCGTGGGTGTGCTGACGAGCTGCGGCGGTACTGGCGGTGCGAGGCGTTGTCTCTCGCGCATTGCCGATGGAGATCGGCGATGAAGTCAGGTGGTCCGGCTCCGACAACCATCAAGGTGAAGGAGTGCTGCGATGAACAGAAATCTGGTGTGTGCTTGTGTATTGCTCGCGTTTGGGGCCGGCGCCGGCTGCCAACCGAGTGAACGCGGCCAGGCCGCGGTGGTCGAGCCGGCGGCTGTGTTGCCGGTGTCCACGACCGTGACACTTTCCGCGGATCAGTTGATGACTCTCGATTGGGGCGGCAGGGCGGTCGAACGCGCCGTGGTGGTGGACAAGCGGGTTGTGGGGGCGGGCGTCGAGCTCGACATCCGATTCCCCGGCAACAGCAGGGACACCTGCTCCATGGACTACACTTCCTCGGGATCAGCCGGACGGAGGGCCCTGGTGGGGCTCGACGTGAGCCGATATGAGGCATTCGCCCTGAAGTTCACGCTGATCTCGGCCAACGGGCACAAGGACCCGAACATCCCGCTGGAAGTGACGGCCGGGGCGATCATCAGTCCTGCCGGCGACGGACGGCTCTCCGCCTGTGAGCCCGTCGTCCTCGGATTGTCCTCCGAGCAGTCCACGTGTGTCGCGACGACGCCGATGCGCACCGGGACGATCCGCCAGATCGGCATTCACGTACACATGGCGAAACCGCAGGTCTGGGACGCCACCGGCGGCATCGTGACGCTTCGCGTGGAGCCGGCCCCGGACGCCGATATCCTCTCTGCCCCGCAACCCGCTGGGGATCGCGCCCCTCGCGGCCGATCGGCCAAAGCCCCGGCGACCAGACCCCGTCCCCCGTCCGTCCAAGCCGCGACCCCTGAACCCGACGGCCAGCCGGCCAAGGTCTCGGAGGATGAACCTCGCACGAAATCGCCGTCCACGCCCGTTTTCGGGACGAGACGCATCGGCGCCTGGTGATGAGAGGGTCGAGGCCAATTCCGCTCTACGAATGTGACCGCGACAGAGCCTGCTCTCATAGGCCCCGTCATTCTCCGGCGGGAGGGGCACTGGCGTCATCTCTTCGGGGCAACTGGGGTTTGACTCCGGCAATGGTCTGGCCGGATGAGACTTCCTCGATCCAGAAGGCCATTTGATACCCGACCAGCAGACACTGAACTGTGTACTCCCTGCCTGCGACGGCTTCCATGTGCAATTGCGTTTCGGCATGCTGAACACGGGTAGACAGCATTTCCCCGGCGGTCTCCCGGTGAAAGAGCATATCGATTTCATGAGGACCGGGCGCGACTACTACTCCGCTTCGACGGCCGAACGGGACGGATTTGCCATCGATCTTCTTCAACTTCAGATCGGGATGGCCGGAGGCAAGTTTTGCAGAGACACCCTCCGGCAGCGAGGGGCAGACGTAGCTGGAGCAACCTGCGAGTACACAGGCCAGGGTACAGGCAACGGTCACTTGCCGCCACAGGGACAATCGTTCCATCGCTCGAATCCTCGCTAATAGCACGGCAGACTCCACAGGAGTGTGGCTGCGGCGAACATCAATTCGATTCGCTCTGCTCCTTTGGAAGGGCATCGGGTAATGACATCGGCGCGTCCGGCGGCTCGTCCGCACTTCCCTTTATGCCGCCGACGGATTGGGCGGTGCGCTCGTTCTCGATCCAGATGAGTTGCCCCTGTTTGGTGCCCCTGAACCTGACGACGTATTGAGTGTTTGGTTCAGCCACCAGCCACAGGTCCGCGACCGATGTGAGCGTCTGCACCTGGATTGTGTGTTTGCCGGGTGTGACAGTCACCTGGAGCTTTCCGATGGGGAAGTCACCCCCGATCAGCAGTCCGATGCTCCGCGCGGTCCGATTGGCGGCATCGGTCGTGCTCGTGCCGTCCACCAGCGAAATGTATGCCATGTCCGAATCCACGCGAATCGTGGCGCAATTGTCAGCCGTTGGCTGTTTGTATGCTGGACCTCCGCAACCGGTAACAGTCAGTGAGAACAGGGCTCCGTACAGGATTGCTGCAACACCTCGACCGCCATTCATTCTCCGCTACTCCTTCATCGTCATAGCCTGCCAACCGCATGTCGCAGTCTACCATGTGTGTATCAGGCGTGCAACGGGCTTCTGGCGATAGGCAGAGTGATCGTACGTAATGCGCCCTCAGTCTTCGAGCGGGGTATGTGCCCAGGCGGCCCAGAGATGGGCCTCTTCCCGGTCGCTCTTGCCGGCGGCGTACAGGTCGACTCTGGCGCGAGCCGGATCGATCGCGCGAATCTCCGCACCGAGCCGGTAGCGAATCCCGATCCCGCCGCTATCCCAGAGCGTGACTGTCGCTGAGCGGTTCTCGGGGGAGAGTCTTGCTGTCACGCCGGGCTGACGCCTCGGTGCGCCGGCGAACACGTACTGCTGCCGGGCCCGCTGGATGATCCGCTCGTGAACCGCCGTGTAGCCGGCCGCCACTTCGAAGGAGTAGATCCTGTGCGACGCATCCCGCAGTCCCACGGCGCTGTGGGGCCCGCATCCGACCAGCCACAGCGACGCCAGCACGGCTGCCGCGGCCGACATGCACAATCCGGATCGTTTTACACTCATCTGCCGCATCGCCTCTACCGTACGTGGACCGAGCCGCTTGTGGTTCGCAGGGTCAGGCTGCCGTTACCCTGGCCGATCGAGCCGCTCAGATGCTTCTTGTCCATCCGGCCCTGGACCGTGATCGGCAGGTCGGACTGGATGGACCCGCTGGTCGTGGACATCTCGATCCGGCCGGCGAAGTCCCGCGGCACGACGACGGTCACGCTGCCCGAGATGGAACCGACGTCCGCTTTCAGATCGCCGGGGGCCGACGGTGTGAACTGGACCGACACGCTCCCGCTGGCGGAGTCGGCTCTCAGACGCGAGCAGTCGATCTCCCGGCCCGCTGCGCGTCCGCTCGTGCTCTTGATTTCGATGTCCTGGGCCCGTGCTTCCGCCAGTTCCGCCGACCCGCTGGTCGAGCCGATCCGGATCTGCTCGGCCTGCACCCGCTCGGCCAGCGCCCGGCCGGAAACGCTGTGTACCGAGCACGAGCCGAGTTCCGACGCATCCGACAGCCGAACGCTGCCACTGGCCGAGCCCATCTCCACGTTGCCGCCGCGGATGCTCTCGCACGCGACCGATCCGCTGGCGGTATTCGCCTTGACACTGCCCTCCAGGCCGGCCGCTTCGATTCCCCCCGATGCGCTGCCGCACTCGACGCTCGTTTGCCTGGGCACAACGATGTCGTAGCTGATGCTCACCGAACGATTGCGCCCGAGCTTGGGGGTGTCGGCCTTGATCGCGACCTTATCCCCGGTCGGCTCGAACCGGATCTCCGTCGCCTCGGCGATCTCCCGGGCCTCCTCCTCCGTGGGTGCCTGCCCGCGAATCGTGGCGACGACCCGCGCCTCGCTCACCGCCTGCCCACCCACGTGGATGTGCCCGCTGGCTGTCGAGACGGCCAGGGTTCCGCCGTCGGCCATCGGCTGCTGAAGCTCGACCGTCCTGTCGTAATGGGCCTGCGACCAGTTCCCCATCTCGATATCGCAGGCCCCGAGGGTCAGCGTCAGAGCAATGAGAACGAACGCTCGTGCGACGAATCTCAGTGATTTCATGGCTTTTCTCTCCTTCTCTCGAATGTCGCGGCCCGCCCCGACGCCCGGGCGCAGGCCATACGCCGGTAGTCGCATCCTGCGACCATCTATTTCATATACTGCTCGATCAGCCTCTTTGCCAGTCCATTCCGCGGCGTTTCCTCTTCGTTGAGGGTTTCGGTCGCCGCGGCCAGCCGCTCGTGCTGCGTCTGGCAGAGCCGCCGCAACACGGCCAGCGACTCACGCCGGATCTCCGGGACGTGCGCGTCGATCATCAGGCCGGCCTTCTGCCCCTGTCCGTAGACGCGCGCGAGCGACTCGGGTTTCGCGAAGGTCTGGAGGAACGCCTTCTCCAGGATGAAGATCTCCTGGGTCGTGAGCAGGCGGTCTTCGACGCGCTTGTGCAGGTGGGCCGTGCTCTCGGCGCCCAGCATGTACAGCATGTGCTCCCACGTCCTGCAGGGCAGCATCTTGATCTTCGTGATCTCCTGCAGAGCCTTTCGCTCGCCGAGCAGGAAGACGTTGAGCGTCCGCTGCGCCTCGTCCCGCGTGCGAATCTGGTGCTGCCTGCGCACAAGCTCGAACTGCCAGCCCTCGGCCTTCCGTACGGGCATCCCCTTCTCGATGAGGTCGCAGAGGTTGCGGGCCTCCTCGACCGCCGCCTCCTGGACGGCCGGCAGCGTCTCCTCGCTGAGCGTTTCCGGAACGGCCGGCTCGCCCACGGCGGCCGTGACGGCCGTATCGCCCATCGACATGGCGCTCGGCTTGGGAGCCGCCATCGGCCGGCCCTCCCGAACGGTTCTCATGAACGACAGGAACGCGGCCGCCGTCTCCTGATGCTTGCCCTTGCCCGTCCAGCGGCCCAGCGCCTTTCGCCACGTCCTGAATCGCCGCTCGTCCCGGAA
>Ga0209347_1006729_pt1 | contig 9998 bp, 4 predicted proteins | sample AutmiccommuBRH23_FD_187382 | JGI IMG/M metagenome (GOLD analysis project Ga0209347, IMG submission 187382) | Deep subsurface microbial communities from Mt. Terri, Switzerland - Autotrophic microbial communities BRH/23 (SPAdes) (version 2) | ecosystem: Environmental > Aquatic > Deep subsurface >... | reverse complement strand
TTTACGATCAACAAACCATGTAAACTTTCTATAGAGCCTGAGGGAAGGATTGAGCCTCTTCTGATTTTTGCCAATGCTCCTGAGGTGAATCCACCCCAACAGGAGGATCCGGATGTCATATACTATGGTCCGGGAATTCATAAGCCTGAAAAAATCAAACTTACTTCTGGTCAGACACTATATATTGCAGGTGGTGCTGTTGTTAAGGGCGGAGTGGATGTTTCCGGTGAGAACATAAAAATAATCGGACGAGGAATCCTCTGCGGTAACGACTGGCCCTGGAGAAATGGACCCGGATCAATGATTCGAATGAATGAAGCTACAAATGTTGCAGTTGAAGGAATTATATTAAGAGGTTCCTGGGGCTGGACCATTCCCATATATAACAGCGATTCTATCACTATCAATAATATCAAACTCGTTTGCAGCAGAAATCCAAATGATGACGGTATTAATCCCTGTAATTCACAACGGGTGTATATCAGGAATTGTTTTATCCGCACTGACGACGATTGCATTGCTATGAAAGGCATCAGATTTGGTTCGGCTAATGACAATGTTGAATACATAACTGTGGAAAACTGCATGCTTTGGGCTGACCGGGCACGTGTTTTCCTGCTTGGTCATGAGAGCCGGGCACAATTTATGAGGCACATAGTCCTTCGCAACCTCGATATTCTGCATTTCAATATGACCCCTTTCCTTTTTGAACCTGGGGAGGAGATGTCGATTGAAAATGTAACCGTGGAAGACATTACAGCTTATGCAGATTATCCCAAACAAGAAGGAGCACAGGATTTTGATTTAATACGTCTGAGACCTGCTGTTAATCAATATATGAAAACTCAGGTTCCTGGAAAGATTAAGAACGTCCATTTTAAAAATATAACGTTGACAGGTGCAGAAAAAGAAGGTTCCTACCCGATACGCGTTACAGGTGCAGACGCAGAACATATAGTTTTTGATGTGACTTTTGAAAATATAATCTGGTTCAACAAACTATTGACCCGGAATTCACCACAGGTTAAAATTGAAGAAAATACAAGAAATATCCGGTTTATTCAATGAAAGGGAATAAAAACAAATCATATTGGATGAACTCGCAAATATCTTAGGAAAATTTAAATATGATAAATGCGTGGATTGGAATCCCCGCCTCCCGTGGTCATCAGGCATATCTGGGTTCAGACTTTCAGAGAGTGTTGCAGTGTTCCCGAATATTGACCGGGTGACTAGATAAAAATCCTTTTACCTGCACCAGCCTTTCTCCTTGCACTTCTGCCGGTTGAAATGAGTCACCCGGTCAATATCAGGAAGAGAAATCTTTGACTTGGAAAGTCAAAGTTCCGGTGGCCGGTGGTTCAAAATTAGCCAATTGTAGATACATTGTTCAGAAGCAGGACCCACGGGAGCCGGACTTTCCAAGTCCGACATTTGGCTTACCTGAAGCCTGTGCAGGGAAACGGCTTACCGGGAGCAGCGGATTCCGATCCGCTGATTGATTTATTTAAATCAACAATAAATGCGTGGATCGGAATCCCCGCCTCCCGTAAATCATGGTCCAGGCTTCATCGAGGTTCAGAATTTTATGAATATTTTAGCAGTCAGTTAATACTGGCTTCCTATGACTAAAAGAACGCTTGTACTTTGGTTTTTTATCTTGCTAAAGTTCGTGATTCAGTTTTATGCCATTGATGCGGATTATGAGTTGCACCGCGATGAGTTTCTGCATCTTGATCTTGGAAAACACCTGGCATGGGGTTATTCATCTGTCCCTCCCGTTACGGCCGTCTTATCATTTATCATTCTTCAGCTGGGCAGTTCTGTTTTTATCATAAAATTTATCCCGGCCCTGTTCGGTGCCCTGACTATCGTTATGGTATGGAAAATTACCGAAGAATTGAAAGGAAACCTGTTTGCCCTGGTTTTAGGTGCAGTTTGTGTTACATTTTCTGTTCTGGTGCGGGTTAATACCCTGTATCAGCCCAATTCGCTGGAGTATCTCCTGTGGACGGTACTTTTCTTCACCATCATTAAGTTTATCAATTCCGGAAACAACAAATGGCTCTACATGGCATCCATCACTGTTGCCATAGCTTTTTTAAACAAGTATAACATTGCATTTCTGCTGCTGGGTTTAATTCCGGCAATACTGATGACAGACCTTAGAAAGATATTTCTTAACAGGCACCTTTACTTTTCTCTTCTTCCGGCAATGATTATTATTTTCCCCAATTTACTCTGGCAGTACAATAACGGTTTTCCGGTCTTTCATCATTTAAAGACACTGGCCGAAACGCAACTTGTAAATGTAAACCGCTCAGACTTCCTGGCACAGCAGCTGCTGTTTTTTCTGGGCTCCGTTCATGTGCTGGTCCTGGCCCTGGTATCTTTCTTCAGCTATGTCCCTTTCAGAAAATACAAGGTCATTTTTTGGACCTACCTGTTCACCATTGCGATCTTTACCTTCTTTAAGGCAAAAGGTTATTATGCAATCGGATTATACCCTGTACTGATTGCTTTTGGGGCAGTTTACCTTGAAAAGTTGCTTTCTAAAGACCGGCTGAGGATTGTCAGGTTTGCTGCCGTTTTACCGGTTATTATTATGTTGCCTTTGTTGTATTATGTTCTGCCGGTATTGTCACCTGAACAGATTGTGAAGCATCATGACATGTTTAAGAAAATCGGGCTGCTGCGCTGGGAAGACGGGAAAGATCATACCCTGCCGCAGGATTTTGCAGATATGCTGGGATGGCGTGAACTGGCTTCTATTGCTGATTCTGCCTTTGAACAGCTTTCAGATAAGGAAAACACCATCATTCAATGCGATAATTACGGACAGGCAGGTGCCATTAATTATTATTCCAGGCATAAATACCCGCAGGCTTTTTCAATGAATGCTGATTACATCAACTGGTATCCCCTGGATGAGTTTGAAATCAGGAATGTGATTTTAGTCAAGACTAAATACGACTCAGATATAAACAGGGAAAAAGAAATGCCTTTTTTTGATCATATTTCCTTGATTGGTGAAATTAAAAATGAATTTGCAAGAGAATATGGCACAAAGGTATATTTGCTGGAGGGTGCAAAGATATCGGTGAATCAAATCCTGGAGGAGGAAATTAAGAACCGTAAACACTTCTGAACCATGAGCACAGACTTCAATTCCCTGAGATACTTCATCGCATCTCTAATGGCACCTTCACCATTTTCCGGCAGTTCCCTCACCCCCGACCTACCGGTCGGCCCTCTCCAGCCTGGAGAGGGGTAGGAAGCTTCGATGAAGGGATGTAGAAGATTACAACATTGCAGGTATTACTTTGGTTACAGGAAGAGTTCAGAGGGTAACTGTTCCTTCCTATATGGGACGGGGAATATGTTGTTCGATTCATTTTTCTGCTCATATCTTGTGCCGCTGGCACAAAGACCGGATGAGGTGTTTCTTCTCCTGCATAAAGGTCCGGTGAAGCAGACTGTCGTATAAATGCGTGGATTGGAATCCCCGCCTCCCGGGTTCATCAGGCAAATCAGGGTTAAGATTTTTGGGGAATGTTGCATCAGATAAGAGATCTTCGACTTTGGAAAGTCAAAGTCCCGGAGGCCTGGGGTTCAAAATTTGCCAATTGTGTATAGGTACTTGTTCAGAAGCAGGGACCCACGGGAGCCGGACTTTCGAAGTCCGACATTTGCCTTACCTGAAGCTGGTGCAGGCAAACGTCTTACCGGAAGCAGCAGACTTCAGTTTGCTGACCGGGAGCAGCGGATTCCGATCCGCTGATTTGTTCACATCAACAAAGAATGCGTGGATTGGAATCCCCGCCTCCCGTGGCGAATTTCTAAAAGATATCTTAGAAAAAAGGGAAAAAGTGTTTTCGTTTCATTGAGTTTACTGAAGCCGGAAAAGCAGCATCGGTCACCGGGAGCAGCGGATTCCGGTTCGCTGATTCGTTCAGATCAACAATGAATGAGTGCCTCCCGGAGACATTACTGTTCAGTGCCACCGCATGAAAAAAAATAGTAACTTTAATCCTATAATTCACAGGCATGTGGCACTAAAAACCGAACAGTGGATGCATTGGGTACCCGAAAGGTGATTGAAGTACAAGGTAATTCAATTGCCTATTACAGAGCAGGCAGGGGGGAAGTCGTTTTATTTGTGCATGGTATTACGACTTATTCTTTTATATGGAGAAAAGTAGTTCCATATTTTAAGGACCGGTACGATGTTGTACTGATCGATCTGCTGGGGTGTGGTGATTCGGATAAGCCGCTCAACCAGGACTTATCCTTAAAACGGCAGGCACACCTGCTGAAGGATTTTTGTGATCAGCTGAAGATTGACAGGTTGCACCTGGTTTGCCACGATGTGGGTGGGGGTGTGGGACAGATTTTTGCCGTGAACTATCCTGAACTGCTCTACGATCTGGTGCTTATAAATTCGGTTGCCTATAATTTCTGGCCGGTACAGCCTATTGTTGCTTTACGGACACCCATTATCAGGCAGATTGCAATGGCCTCTCTTGATTATGGAATGTTTGAATTCATTGTAAAAAGAGGATTTTATAACAAAAAGAATTTTTCAGGTGAACTCATGGATTTCTTTTATAAGCCTATGCAAACGTCAGCCGGCCGCAAAGCATTCCTGCATTTTGCAAGGTGCCTCGACAATAAAAACCTGACAGAGATCGAAAATGAACTCAGGCAACTGAAAATACCGGTATTAATCATCCGGGCTGCGGGTGATGTTTACCTGGATGCATCGATTGCAGTTAAACTGCATGCTGAAATACCGGGCAGTAAACTTGTTGAAATTGAAACTGCCGGTCATTTTATACAGGAAGAGGAACCGGAACAATTATCGGCTTCCATTATGAATTTTATAGGGAAGAAATGATGCAGGAAATCAGTTCCAGAATAAAAGAGCTTGAATCAAAAATCCGTTTGCTCGAGGTTGAAAACGAAACGTTATCGGCCAAGGCTGAGGAGAATCTTTTATTGAACAAGGCTTTTGAAGAAATCAATGCGTACGATGACATTGACAGCCTGATGTTAAACACCCTGGAGAATATTTCCATTCTGCTGAACATCCCGTTTTCGGGTTTATTTGACTGGACCGGTGATCAGTTCATATGCATCAGCAGTTATGCCCTGTTCAGCAGTGAGGATACCACAAACGTCCGTTTTGGAGTTTCTGATGCCGTTGTGAAAAACCTTGCCTCACAGGAATTTTATAATTTACCGGCTGAAGATTTTACATTCGTTTATGCAGATACGGATTTTAAGGCCGGGCATGTTGTGATTGTACCTCTTGATTCAGAGATTGTAAAAAGCCGGTACTTTGTTTTTGTAAATGAACCGGGTAAACAGGATTTAACGGACCGGATTCCCTGGTTTCAAAAAATCATCCGGATTATTTCTGCCAAGCTCGAACGGATTTATTACCAGGATGAATTGAAAAAATTAAATGAAGATCTTGAGCAGCAGGTAGAATCAAGGACTGCTGAGCTTTACCGTCAAAACATGGACTTACTGGCAGCAAAGGAAAAAGCAGAAGAAAGCGACCGGTTAAAAACAGCATTTCTGCAAAACATCAGCCATGAAATCAGGACCCCGGTAAACGCCATTATGGGTTTTGCCGGCCTGCTGGGTGAAAATTCCGGCAACCGGGAGAAGCTTGAAAAATACGCGGGTATCATAAAACAACGAAGTGCCGATTTGCTTGATGTCATAAACGATATCGTGGAAATATCCAAAATAGAATCCGGACAGCTGACGTTGAATATAGATGCGTATAATGTTTCAGCTTTATTTACTGAACTTGAATTGTTTTATCATGAGTATCAGAAACGGACAGTTAAAAAAAAGACCGGTTTAAAATTCAGGGTACAGTCACCTGCCAACCTTGTCATCCTGACAGATGAGGCCAGGCTAAAACAAATACTTGTAAACCTGATTGGCAATGCTTATAAATTTACGGACTCCGGAGAGATAGAGGCCGGCTGCCGCGTTGATGGCGGGAGGGTTGTATTTTACATTTCCGATACAGGCATAGGTATTTCCGCAGAGGACCAAACCAGAATTTTCGACAGGTTCTACCAGGTGCATCAGGGGAATAACAGGATCAATGAAGGCACCGGCCTGGGGTTATCCATTGTGAAGGGCCTTGTGGAGTTGCTGGGAGGGGAACTGTGGCTTCAGTCCAAACCGTCGGAAGGCAGCACCTTCTATTTTTCAATTCCCTATGAAGCAGGGGATTCATCCGGTAAGGTTCATGAGGATACTGAACCGGTTGAAAATGCCGGTTTGCCGGGTAAAACTGTGCTCATCGTAGAAGATGACAGCTTTAACATGGAGTACCTGAAAGAGATCCTTTCGGGCACCGGCATCACGGTACATCCGGCCATGAACGGAGAAGAAGCAATACAAATTTCCCGGACCCTGCCTGTTGACCTGGTCTTACTGGACATCCGCCTTCCGGATATGGACGGGTATGCGGTGATGCATGAAATAAAGCAATTCAAACCACAAATAAAGTTTATCGCCCAAACGGCCTATGCCGGACTGAATGAAAAACGAAAAGCACTGGAACTTGGGTGTGCCGGTTTCATCACCAAACCCATCAGCCGGGAAGGGCTGTTGAAGGTGCTCGCTAACCAATTGGTGTGAATTATTCAATGAATTGCAGATGTGAATCCCGTTGAATATAACCCCCGGTCAGCCAGATATTCAATTAAATCATACATGTTTTCTTTCTCAGCAGGTACCAGCCCTGTCAGTTTTTATCTTCATGCACTCATGTAATGAAATCCCCTTTTGTTACGTCTGTTTAAAATCTTCTTTTACTGGATTATGAAATCAATCGTATCATTTATTCTGGCCATGGCAGCTGCTATTTTTGCTGCTGTACGTCCTGCCGTTTCGTGTACAGGTTTTCTGGTGAGGACGCCTTCGGCTATCCTGGCGGGTAACAATGAGGATGGATGTAATCCGGAAACTATGATATGGACGGTTCCCCGCGGCGAAAAGGGCACTTTCGGGCGGATATATTTTGGCTATCACGACCTTTCCTCACAGGGTGGGGTGAATGAAAATGGACTCTGGTACGATGCCTTCGGCCTTCCGTTCCGGGAGACCTATCCTGTGAGGGGGATAAATTATCCGGGTGACCTGCAGGACCTGCTTATGGCTGAATGTGCAACGGTTGACGATGTTGTTGAGATGCTGAAGCATTATAACCGGTCGCAGATGACCCGCTACCAATGGATATTTGGCGACAGGAACGGTAATGCGGTCATCGTGGAGGCCGATACCATTCTCCGGATGCAGGGCCATTTCCAGGTGGCAACAAATTTCAGGCAGTCGGTTCATCCTGACGGGATGGGGTATGAATGCCACCGCTACCAGACTGCCTGCAGGCTTCTGAGGGATAGGAAAGATGCCGGACCGGATTACTGCCGCAGGATCCTGTCGGATTTACATTCAGAAGGAGAGGAGCCGACCCTGTACTCCTATATTGCCGATCTGACAAACGGGCTGATTTATGTATACCACTTCCATAATTTCGAAAACGTGGTGGTGCTTGATATCAGGTCAGAACTTGAAAAAGCGCCATACGTCAAAAGGCTGTCCGACCTGTTTCCTTTCACGGTTGCTGAAGAGGTATTTGCATGGAGGGCGCGGCATGATCTGGACAACCTCAGGAAATCAAGGCTGTATCCTGATGTCGATTCTTCAGTGGCAGGCAAGTTCTGCGGCGACTACCTGGTTGTTGCTCCGGCAGAAATGGAGAAGCAGCATATTGCCATTTCCGCACGGGAAGGGAAGTATTACCTGCAGCTGAACGGTGGTGGCCTTTATGAGCTGACACCTGATTCGCACTGTTCATTTTCATTGCTCAGCTATGGCGGCCTCGACCTGAAATGCATACTGAAGGAACAGGATGATGAAAACAGCATCCTGCTGATCAGCGGTGGTGGGTTGTCAATTGAGGCCAGAAGAACAAGAGACTGAATAAACTGTATTCTTGCTGAGATTCCTCAACTCCACTTAAGCTCAAAAATATTATTTGCAAGCTGCTACCTTATAATGTTATATATAAAAAATTTATTAAATTTATTCCGGTAACTTATACCTGGATTATTGCCAGAACCGGGCGAACCGTAAAATGTTACATTATGAACAAGCACTGTAAATTCATTATGTGCAATTGATTGATAAGTAGATAATCTTTCTTCAGGGCATTTATTATAATTAAACAGATATTTACCAGAAATAAACCAAACTATTCATCTAAACCTGCTTTATGAAACCAGCAATTAAATTCCTGATATTCTTATTGCTGTGCTCCGTAAGTAATGTTATGGTTGCACAACATGTCAGTATCGAAGCAGCCAAAATCATTGCTCAAAACCATTTCGGATCAGTTAATCAATCCGGGTTAAAATCAGCAGATAAATTCAGTCGTACTTTTCAATTGGCTTCAGTTATACAACCAGACGGGAAAAATGATACCCTTTATTACATCCTGAATGATACGATCAACAGGAGTTTTATTATCGTTTCCGCAGACCAGCGTGTATGGCCAATACTGGCTTATTCCACTGAAGGGAATTACAATGAGAAAAATCAACCGGAAGCTTTCACCATCTGGATGGATAACATTAAAAAGGAAATCGAATATGTTATAAAGAACAATATTCAGGCAGACAGTAAAACAACAACTGAATGGAAAGAACTTAGCCTGAAAAGTTCAGCGGTTGAAACTGCCACTGTAGGCCCCCTGATACAAACCCGCTGGGATCAGGGATGTTACTATAATGCCGCATGCCCGGCTGATGCAACTGGTCCTTGCGGCCATGCTGTCACGGGTTGCACAGCCACAGCCCTGGCTCAGATTATGAAATACTGGAATTATCCGACAAAAGGAACCGGCTCAAATTCGTATTATCATCCGGTATATGGAAACATCTCAGCCGATTTCGGTTCAACCACTTACAAATGGAACCAGATGCCCAACAGCCTGTCAGATGAAAATGATGCAGTAGCCACCTTAATGTACCACTGCGGGGTGGCCCTTGAAGCCAACTATAGGCCAGATGGTACAAGCACAAATATTGACCCGCGGAATGCCATGGTACAGTACTTCAATTATTCTTCCGGGGCAACGACTGCCATCAGAAAAGGTTTTACCACCCCCGATTGGGTCAGGATGCTGAAGTCAGAACTGGATCAGGGTCACCCGGTGTGGTACGTAGGAAGCAATTCAATCGGACATGCTTTCATCTGTGACGGGTACCGCGATGCCGGTTATTTCCATTTTAACTGGGGATGGAGTGGCTCTTTCGATGGATATTACTATATTGATGATTTGGCTCCCTTCATTAGTTTCAGAGAGAACCAAATCGCTTTATTAAACCTTGTACCGGGAGACCTGCCTGATGGGTACAATGGATTCTTCCTGTCATCGAATGACTTATACATAGCAACCACAGGAGGCAATGCATCTCTGGATGTCTGTTCCAGTGTCAGCTGGACCGCTTCATCCAGTCACACGTGGTTGTCGCTCAGTGCACATTCAGGTGCGCCGGGTAAAACAACAATAACTTTTACTGCCCCTGAAAACCTTACCGGGGTTGACCGGTCAGCAACAATAACCATATCTGCAGCAGGTTATGGAACCCTGACTGTTACTGTCAGCCAGTTGATTAAAATAAATGTTACCCCGGGGAAGTTATATCAGTTAATAGCAGATAATGCAAGTAAGATCACCCATTTGTCACTGAAAGGCTCCATTGATGCCCGCGATTTTACAACCATGCGCGATGCCATGCCTGCACTGACTGATATTGATCTGAGCGAGGTATCCATTGCTGCCTATACCGGTGAAGGTGGCCCCAATGGTAATATGGAATCTTTCCCTGAAAATGAAATTCCCAATGGTGCATTTAATATCAATCCATGCATGGGAGGCAGTCATATAAAAACAATTGTTCTTT
>Ga0209347_1006728_pt1 | contig 9998 bp, 8 predicted proteins | sample AutmiccommuBRH23_FD_187382 | JGI IMG/M metagenome (GOLD analysis project Ga0209347, IMG submission 187382) | Deep subsurface microbial communities from Mt. Terri, Switzerland - Autotrophic microbial communities BRH/23 (SPAdes) (version 2) | ecosystem: Environmental > Aquatic > Deep subsurface >... | reverse complement strand
AGAAGCCGGGGCCGGGCCGGGCGCCGGAGCAGTCCGGGCAAAAGAAAGTTGTTGACGCCAAGGCGGGGAAAAAGAAAAAATAGGGGGGAATTACCACGGCCAGGGAGCAGATTGCCAACCGCCAGTTCATTTTCATACTCTTTATGGTCAGATCGTCAATGGCTCTGGCCACCCTGCCCGTGGTCACCCATGGGGCAGGCACCGATGCGTGGGCCTCGGGTGTTTTGACGATGCTGGTGTCTATGGTGCTTGCCGCTCTGGTGGCCGGCCTGAACGCCCGCTTCCCGGGCCAGACCGTGGTGGAGTACAGCCGGATTTTGGCCGGCAAATTCATCGGCGGACTGTATTCGCTCTGGTTGTTATGGATGCTGCTGCATATCTCCATGACTCACATCAGGATTTATATCGAGATTATCGTGGGGGTGTTTTTAAACAACACTCCGATGCTGTTTCTGGCCGGTGCTATGGTACTGTTATCCATTGTAGCCGTCAACCACGGGGTGGAGGTGCTGGGGCGGATGGCCGACGCGATCATCCCTATTTTCCTGCTTTTTCTTACTTTAAGCCTGGTTGCGGCTTTTAGCGATTTTGATGCGGATGAACTGAGGCCGGTGCTGCAGCGCGGCTTCAGTCCCATCCTCGAAGGCGCCTTTGTGCCCGTGGCCCTGGCGGCCCAGTACGTTTCAGTAATGTTTCTGGGAGCCCAGGTAAACGAGCCCGAAAAACTGGTCAGGGATACCGTTATTGCGGCGTTTCTCAGCGGCCTGACGGTGGCCCTGGCCGGCCTGGTGACTGTGGGGGTGCTGGGAGCGGCGCACGCCCAGCACGCCACCTTCCCCTTCTTCAAGATGATGCGGGCTGTCGAGATCAGCCCCTTTTTGGAGCGGATGGAGGTGCTGGCCATTGTGGCCTGGGGCGCCGGTATTTTCGTTGACGTCAGCGCCATGCTCTTTAGCGGGGCTAAAGGTCTGAGTCAGCTTTTAGGGCTGAAAAACCAGCGCCATTTACTTCCGCCCATGGGGGTGGTCTTGGCGCTTTTTGCGGTCTTCGCCTTCAGGGATTACAGTGATGTGGCCGGGCTGTTTCAGCCCGCCGTGGTTTTCCCCTACGTTATGGCCACAATCTTTCTTCCGGTCCTGATGCTTTGGGGGGCCTACTTTGTTAAAAAGTTCCGGGGAACCTTGCCGGGGGGGACAGGGGGCCGGAATGATGGCTAAAAGGATCATCCTGGCCGCCCTGCTGATTATCTCCCTTTTGCTCAGCGGCTGCTGGAACCGGCGGGAGCCCGAGGACCTGGCCTTCGTACTGGGTTTGGCCTTTGACCTGGATGAAAGGGGTCTTTATGAGGTTACCGCCCAGTTTGTAAATCCCAGGTTCACCGGCGGATTTCAGGGGGCCGGCGAAGGGGGAGGCCGGCAAAAGCCTTATCTCAACCATTCGGCCAAGGGGCGAACGCCCTTTGAAGCAGTCCGCAACCTGTCCTTATCTACCAGCCGGATCCTGGATTCATCGCACACCCAGGTCCTCCTTTTCTCAGAAAGATTGGCCCGGCAGGGTTTAGCCACTGTCTCCGACTTTGTTGACCGCAACCCGCATTTGCGTCTTACCATTACTCCCTTAATAATTGAGGGGGATTTAAAGCAACTGCTGCAGTCCGACTTTCCCCTGGAAACATCCCCTGCCCACGGGCTGAAGGGATTATACAATCTGACCCAGTTTGAGCGATCACTGGTCATGCCGGAGCCGCTCATCGAAAAGTTGCGCAAGCTGGCCCGGCCGGGGGTGGAGATGACCATGGCCAGACTTGCGGTGGTCGGGGCGGAGGGGTTAGGGCAGGGGGGACAGTTTGCGGTCAGGATAGCCGGTGAGGCGGTGTTCAAAAGGGACCGCATGGTGGGCAAGCTGAACGTCAGTGAGAGCAGCGGGCTGATCTGGCTGAGTGGCAAGGCAAGATCGGGGCCGGTGGTTTTTAAAACCCCGGACGGCAATTACGCCTCGATCAACGTCATCTCCAACCGGTCCGAGATTGAGCCGCAAATCAAGGGCGGCCGGCTGGAAGGTTTCAGGATTACGGTTAGGGTGCGGGGCCAGCTCTACTCGGCCCCCGGCATCGATACCACACAAAAGGACCAGTATGAGTACTTAAACAGTAAATTGGCCGATCTGGTGCGGCAAGACATAGAATTAGTCCTGAACAAGGCCAGGGGGTATGGCAGCGATATTTTTGGCCTGGGCAAGGAGGTGCACTGCCATAACAACAAGGTCTGGCAGGGCCTGGAAAATAACTGGGAAGAGATTTTCAGGACAATACCGGTGAGGATAGACGTTCAGGCCGTGGTCGAGCGGCCGGGCCTGGCAGTTTCCCCGTCGCCCATTGATGATTAGGAGGTTCGGGATTAACCATGGCAGAATTTATGTTTGTAACCTTCATGCTGTGCCTTGCCGCCCTTAACGGCTATAAAATGTTCCAAAAGCGGTACTGGCGCGATCTGGCCGTCTATGCGGCGATCTGGCTGTTCGGCCTGGTCTACGGCGTATTGAATTTTGCCGACATCAGGGTGATCAGCCCCAATGAGATAATCATAAATGGGGTCAGGCTCTTAACTTATTAACTTATTCAACGTTTTTTTAGGCAGTGGTGTTATGAACATGATATAATATGAGTGCATTATGTTGGGCTTGGCCAATAAGTCAAGGTGCCGCGGAAATGTGGGCAAAGTATGTCGCAGTGGCCGTTAAATAATTTGGGTTTTTATATTAATCCGTCAACTTGTCAACACACCCCCCAAAACCCGCGGTCGCATTATGTTTACCCCATGAGTCTGCTAAGGAGAAGCTGAATATGTCGAAAATTCTATGTTTTTCAAGAAACAGGTTTACCGGTGTCGAAATGGCCGGGGAAGATACCATGCGTTCAGTTTGCCGGGTCCAGGACACCCTGTTTGAAGCCGGTGTCGAAATACTGGTCAGGCTCCCCGACCTGGAGATCGTCGAGGTCAGGGGGGAAATAAGGCGCTCCCGTAATGGAACAGAATTGGATGTAGCAGGGGACCTGCAAAAGGTGACCGGCTCCCGGGTGGGCCCAGGCATCAAGAAGATTGTCCGGGGACTCATCGACGGCGCACCTGATGCGGAAAAACTGGCCGCAATGCTGGAGGAATGCGCCAACGGAATTATCATGTCCTTTACCAAGGATGTCTTGAAGGGCGCCCCTGAAGACTGGACAGGGGAGAAGGAGTTTTTTGCCGCTATGGTCAGGGCCAATCCGCGCCTGTACAACAGCTGCGCGGCCCTTTCAGCGGACAGCCCCCTTATGGAGGGACTGGAACTGGACAAAATTTAGGCTACGGAGGCAGCGATGCTTAGTTTTACCCGGAACAAACTTGCCAGCGTATACAGAAAGGACGCCGGCACCTTGTCGGTACACGGTGTCATGGAAGACGACGTTTACGGACTGGAGGTCGACCTGGACCTTTCCTTGTCCGGGCTGGAGATACTGTCCATCAGTGGAAAATGGAACCGGATGGAAAACTCCAAATGCCCCCGGGCCCTGCCTTTTTTGCAAGAGGCCGTAGGATTACGGATGGATGAAGAGTTTGTCCAGAAGGTGCAAAAGATAGTGGGACGAAAGGCGTGCAGACATTTTGCCGACCTGATCCTGGAATGCTGTGATGCTGCCGGTGACGCGGCCAGGCTAATCCTGGGCGAACAGCCCGGAGAGGAACTGCCGGGTGCGGAGATTGAGGGGCTTTTCGGGGAGACCGGCAGCCGGGGCAAAGCAGGTCTGATCCCGGCTGCCGGGGGAAAAGAGGACAAAGCCGCAACAGAGGACACCGGGGGAGTGGTGATTGACCTACACGTCCATTCCTACCCGGCCTCGCCTTGCAGTTCCATTTCGCTTCAAAAGGTAGTTAAGGAAGCCAGGGAGGCCGGCCTGGACGGGGTTTGCCTGACTGATCACAATCATTTATGGGATCAGGGTGAAATTGAAAGATTGAGGCAAGAGTTGTGTTTTCTGATCTTGAGGGGAAATGAGGTTACCACCGATCAAGGGGATATTCTGGTTTTCGGACTTGATGAAGATATCGTGGGAATAATCAAATTGGAGGAACTCCGGAAAAAGGTGCTTGAGGCAGGCGGATTTATGATTGCGGCGCACCCGTTCAGGGGGTTCCTGACATTCGGCATAGGCCACCTGGGCCTCACGCCGGAAAAGGCCATGGAAAGACCGCTCTTTAAACAGGTGGATGCCCTGGAGGTACTGAACAGCAAGGTTGCCGAGAGTGAGAATAATTTTGCGGCCAGGGTGGCGGCCGGCCTCCAACTCCCGGTAACCGGCGGCAGCGACGCCCATTCGGCAGGGGAGGTTGGCCTGTATGCCACACTGTTCCCTGGCCGTATTAATAACGAACGGGATCTGGTTGAGGCTTTGAAAGCAGGGGGGTACTCCCCGGTAGCCCTTGGCAAACGCTGACCCGATGGGCTAAAAATGAGGGCCGCCCGGGCAGCCTCCCCGGCCCCGGGGCAAGGCCAAAAGAAGGGAATGATCCTATGCAAAGGGATTGGGAAAAAATAGTCAGGAGAATGGAGCTGCTGCTGCGCCTGAAATCTTTTCCGGTGGCCTTCAAGATGATCGAAGACCGGGAAGAACTGGGCAAGATTCCATTCCTGCGCCGGATGACCAAAAAGGTCACCCTCTGTCAGCTAATCACCCTGGTCCGAAGCTCCGACTGGACGGTTGGAGCCGAGGTGACCGACTTCCTTTCCCCGACCTGCCCTTCCATACTTGGCTTGACTGACGTTCCCGAGATCAATAAAGACGGCACCTTCCGCAGTATTGTGTGGGTTAAGACCCGTGCGGATGCCAGGAGATACGAGGCTTCAATCCCTAGGCTGCCGCAGGGGAAATACCAGGCGGTGGCCATGGCCCCACTGGTCTATAACCCTTTTGAGCCTGATATTGTTCTTTTCTATGCCAACCCTGCCCAGATGATGCTCCTGATCAACTCCCTGCAGTTTGAAAATTATGAGGTTATGAATTTTTACTGCGTGGGCGAGTCCTCCTGCTCCGATGCCATCGCCAGGTGCTACCTTACCGGCAAGCCTTCCCTCACCATTCCCTGTTACGGGGAGAGGCGATACGGTCATGCCCAGGACGAGGATCTGGTCATGGCCGTGCCGGCCGGCCTGATGGAAAAGGCCCTGCGGGGCATGGAGGCCCTTTACCGCCGCGGCATACGCTATCCGATCAGCATGGCCGGGGCCGAGCAGGACCTCACCAACGCCTTTCCCGGCTCTTATGGCGGACTTGAGCAGGTTGAGTCGATCCGGGGAAAAGATAATCGCCTCCTGCTGGGGGTAACGGGTGGCATTGCCACGGGAAAGAGCACGGTGGTGAAGATGCTTCAGGAAAAGGGGGCCGAGCTGATTGATTTCGACCTCCTGGCCAAAAAGGTGGTTGAGCCGGACAAGCCGGCCTGGAAGGACATAGTGGCCTATTTTGGAGAACAGGTCCTCCAGGAGGACCGGACCCTGGACCGCAAAATGTTGTCGGACATCGTCTTCCGGGATGTTGAGAAGCGGAAAAAGCTGGAGAGCTTTACCCATCCCAGGATTAACGGTGAGTTCCTCAGAGAGCTTGGTGAAATAACCGCCAAAGGACCGGGCGCAATCATTCAGGTAGACATCCCCCTGATGATTGAGGCCAACCTTCAGTATCTGTTCCACAAGCTGCTGGTGGTTTACGTTCCTGAAGAGATACAGATAGAGCGGCTGATGAAGAGGGATGGAATAAGCAGGGAGGAAGCTGCCGTCAGGCTGAAGAACCAGCTTCCCATCGATGAAAAGGTGGGATACGCCGATTTTGTCATCAATAACCAGGGCACTCTGGAAGAAACCCGGGAGCAGGTGGATCAACTATGGGCAAAGCTGAAACAAATTCAGTGTTAAAGACTGAAAATGAGAATTTTAAGACAAAAAAAAGGGTTAAACCAACGGGGGAGAAAAATATTTCACCCCTGTTTTTTTCTAAATTTTATTAAGGAGGCTGTGTGAAGCATGACTACCTGGACGCAGGCAATTAACCCTTTTGGGAACCTGGGCCTGTCCGCCCTGGTGGCGGCGATCCCCATTATTTTCATGTTTATCGCCCTGGGGGCCATACGCATGAAAGGTCACTTCGCCGGACTTACCGCTATGGCCCTGGCCATTCTGGTGGCTATAGCCGCCTTTGGCATGCCGGCGCAGTACGCCTTGCTCTCCACGCTTTACGGCGCCATGTTCGGTCTCATGCCCATCGGTTGGATCATCATCGCCGCAGTTTTTCTTTATAACATAACGGTGAAGACAGGGCAATTCGAAATTATCAAAGATTCCATAGCAGCCATTACGGATGACAGGCGCTTGCAGGCTCTCCTCATCGCCTTTTCCTTCGGCGCTTTCATTGAGGGGGCGGCCGGCTTCGGCACCCCGGTGGCCATCACCGCCGCCATGCTGGTGGGTCTCGGTTTCAACCCGCTTTACTCGGCCGGCATCTGCCTCATTGCCAACACCGCTCCGGTGGCCTGGGGCGCCATCGGTATTCCCATTATCACCGCCGGGGCGGTCACCGGTATCGACGCCATGGCCATCAGCCAGATGACCGGCCGGCAGCTGCCCTTCCTGTCGGTCTTTGTGCCGTTCTGGCTGGTGTTTATCATGGCCGGCTGGAAAGGCGCCAAGGAAATAATGCCGGCCATATTGGTGAGCGGGCTTTCCTTTTCCTTGATGCAGTGGTTTTCCTCCAATTATTTAAGCCCTATGCTCCCGGATATAATGGCTTCACTGTTTTCCATCATCTGCCTGGTGCTTTTCTTGCGCACCTGGAAGCCCAAAAACACCTGGCGCTTTGCCGAAGAGCCCAAGGCCACCCTGGCCGTAAGGCGGCACAGCCCCGGCATTATCCTGAAGGCCTGGTCGCCCTTTATCGTTCTGACCATATTGATCGCCGACTGGGGACTGAATCCTGTCAAGGCCCTGCTTAATACAGTAAATATTAAAATTATCTTTTCCGGGTTGCACAAGATGATCCTGGTGGGCGGCAAGCCCCTGGACGTGGTTTATAACTTCAACTGGCTTTCGGCCACCGGCACCTCGATACTGATTGCGGCCATCATTACCGCCTTCATACTGCGGGTGAGGCCGGGACTGTTTTTGCAAATACTCGGTGGGACCCTTAAAAACCTGCGCTTTGCCCTGATCACCGTGGCTGCTGTGCTGGGCCTGGCCTACGTGGCCAACTGGTCCGGCATGACCACCACCTTGGGCAAGGCATTTACCGTAACCGGAGCGGCTTTTCCCTTCGTGTCGGCTTTTCTTGGCTGGCTTGGGGTGTTTCTCACGGGCAGCGACACCTCGTCCAACGCGCTCTTTGGCAATATGCAGAAGGTAACGGCGGAGTCCATGGGTATCAACCCGGTGCTGCCGGTAGCCACCAACGGCGCCGGTGGTGTAGCCGGCAAGATGATCTCGCCCCAGAGCATTGCCGTGGGCTGCGCCTCCACCGGACTGATCGGCCGCGAGGGCGACTTATTCCGCTTCACCCTGCCGCACAGCCTGTTTTTCACAACCCTGGTGGGCCTGATAGCCCTAGCGCAGGCCTATATCTTCCCGTGGATGATACCGGCCGCGGTCAAAGCGGCGGCGGCATCGGCCGGCGCCACCCAGGGAGGGGCGCAGATTCTGGTGGGTACGGGTATGTTTATCCTCGTCCTGGCTGTCTGCACCTACGCGCAGAAAAACAGCGATGACAAAAGCCTGAAGGCCTGATGTGCTAAAACTACCGTTCTAAAAAAATTGAAGCCCGGGGGGAGATGTTATGTCCGGAACAGAATTAATTCACTCATTGCAAGAATTGCTGGGCAGGGAACGGGTTCTCTCAAAGCCTGAGGAACTGATTTGCTACTCCTATGACGCCACCCCGGACCTGCCCGCCGGGCAGCCCCTTGTTGTGGTTGCGCCGGAAAACGCCGGACAGGTGGCAGGGGTCATCAACATCGCCCGCCGCTATGCCACCCCCGTCTATCCACGGGGGTCGGGCACAAACCTGAGCGGCGGGTCCCTTCCCCTTAACCCGGGAATAGTGCTGTCCACCCTGAAGATGAACAGGTTACTGGAGATTGATGCGGATAACCTTACGGCTACGGTGCAGCCGGGGGTAATCATCCAGACCCTTAACGACGAGGTGGCGCCCCACGGCCTGATTTATCCCCCGGACCCGGGAACGGTGGCCACGGCCACCATGGGGGGAAGTGTGGCCGAGTGCTCCGGGGGGTTGAGGGGACTCAAATACGGTGTGACCAAGCATTACGTTATGGGGCTTGAGGTTGTGCTGGCCGATGGGCAGATAGTCCGTCTGGGTGGAAAAACCGTAAAAAATGTCACCGGATATGACCTTGTCAAACTGTTTACCGGGTCCGAGGGGACCCTGGGCGTAATCACTGAGATTACGGTGCGCCTGATCCCGGCGCCCAAGGCCAGACGCACCATGCTGGCTGTGTTTGACCGCCTGGAGGACGCCGGGGAGGCGGTGACGGATATTGTCCGGAACAGGGTGGTTCCGGCCACCCTGGAAATTATGGACCGGGTGACGGTCCAGACGGTGGAAAGCTACTCCGGGGCAGGGCTGCCCACTGACGCCGAGGCGGTGCTGCTGATTGAGGTTGACGGGATCCCGGAGGTGGTGGAAAACGAGGCCCGGACAGTGACCCAGGTGGTGGAAAGCCACCGGGGGCGGATCAGGATGGCTAAAAACGACCGGGAAAGGGACGATATCTGGCTGGCCAGGCGGGCGGCCCTGCCGGCCCTGGCCCAGCTTAAGCCCACCACGGTGCTGGAGGACGCCACCGTTCCCCGCAGCAGGCTTACTGAGATGTTAAAGGCCCTGCAGGAAATCGCAGTCAGGTATGAACTGACCATGGGCACCTTCGGCCACGCCGGCGACGGCAACCTGCACCCCACCATTCTCACCGACGCCCGGAACACCGAAGAAATGGAGAGGGTGCACCGGGCCGTGGACGAGATTTTTAAAAAGGCCCTGGAATTGGGTGGCACCCTCAGCGGTGAGCATGGCATCGGCCTGGCCAAGAAAGGCTACCTGGAATGGGAACTGGGGTCTTCCGGGATCGATTTGACCCGGAGAATTAAGCAGGCTCTGGACCCGGAAAATATCTTGAATCCCGGGAAAATGATCTCCGGCGGGGAGGGATAGTGTTGGCTTTGTTCGGCGGACTTCCCGGCCTGGAGGAGGAACTGGTCAAATGCATGAAATGCGGCAACTGCCAGGCAGTCTGTCCCCTTTACAAGGAAACCATGGCTGAGCCCTCGGTGGCCAGGGGCAAAATCCGCCTGGCCCAGGCCCTGCTGAAGGGAGAAATAAAGCCTGGCGCGGAACTTGCCGGGATGTTTGATTTCTGCCTGACCTGCATGGCCTGCGCGGCCGGTTGCCCGAGCGGTGTGAGGGTGGACCGGGTGGTGCTGGCGGCCCGCAATGCCATGATTAACAGCAGGGGATTGCCTTTGGCCAAAAAAGCCGCCATAGCCGGCATCTCCCGCCCGATGCTGCTTAATACCGGGATGGGGATTGCCAGGGCGGCCCAGGACGCTATATTTATAAGACAGGGGGACCGCATGTCCCCCCGCTTCCCCATGGGGCTGGAAATGAGAAGGGTGCTGCCTGCGCTGGCCCCGCAGTTTCTCCGGGACGGTCTGCCGGAGATCGTCAGGGTTTCGCAGGCGGTGGGGAGGGTGGCCTTTTTCACCGGCTGCCTGATTAATTACATCTACACTGGTGTGGGCAGGGCTATTGTCAGGGTGCTGCAGAAAAGCGGCCTGGAGATTGTCATACCGGCGCAGCAGCACTGCTGCGGGTCGCCGGTGACCATAGTGGGGGACCATGATACCGCTGCCCGGATGGCCGTTTCCCAGGTCAACCTTTTTTCCTCAATTCCCTGTGACGCCAT
>Ga0209347_1006727_pt1 | contig 10003 bp, 3 predicted proteins | sample AutmiccommuBRH23_FD_187382 | JGI IMG/M metagenome (GOLD analysis project Ga0209347, IMG submission 187382) | Deep subsurface microbial communities from Mt. Terri, Switzerland - Autotrophic microbial communities BRH/23 (SPAdes) (version 2) | ecosystem: Environmental > Aquatic > Deep subsurface >... | reverse complement strand
ATCGGAGGCCTCCTTGAAGTCGTCCATCATCGCCTGCATGTCCCCCAGCCAGTCCCAGGCGACGACGGACCCGGGGTTCTCATCCAGTTCGATCCGGAACCACTCGGCCGCCCTGGCGAACTGCTCCCTGGCTTCCTTGGGCTTTTTCATGTGGTCCAAGAGAATTCCCAGATTCATGTGAACGGAGGCGACGGCCGTCTGCTTGCCGTTGGCATCCTTCCCGGCCTTGATGGCGGCCTCGAAGGCCTCGACAGCTTCCGTCGACTTGTTCTGAGCCACATACATCCGGCCGATCTCTTTGCAGGCCGTCAGGGCCAGCGACGGATTGAGCCTTCGAGCCTCCTGATACTTCTCGATGCTCGGCTCGTATTGACCGTCGGCCTGGAGTTCCATCGCTTCGCGGAGGTATCGGCGAGCGAGGATCTCCGTGGCGCTGTGCCGCACCACCGGCGCCAGCATGTGCTCGACCGGAGCGAAATCGTCCGTGAGAATCGCGTGCCCGGCCTGCTCCTGCAGGCGGTCCACTTCCGACTCGTTCAGGAGCCGGAACTTCAGGTGCCTTTTGTGCTCGGCCAGGATCTTGCGAGGATCGATTTGCCGTTTGGCGGCGATCACGACGAATGTGTCACGCGGTGAAGGCAGGCCCACCTCGCTGGTGATGACGTAGACGTGCGGAAACGTCTGCCTGGCCGTGCCCACGACCGCCCCGACGAAGCGGCCGGTGTCGTAGGTGTTGATCAGGTAGACGCCGTCGTCGGTCAGCAGGCGGGCGATCTTCTCATTGAATTCCTGCGTCACCAGATGGAACGGCGCCGAGTGATCGTTGATGACGTCCTGGTAGATGAAGTCGTAGCGTTCGGCGGGCTCCCTATCGGAGCTTGCCGGCAGGATCTGGTCCACGTAGTTCCTCGCGTCGAGGTTGATCGTCCGGATGGCGGTGTTGCTGTCGAGCCCGAAGGCCGCCGTGGCCGCGGCGGTCACGCCGGGATCGATCTCCACCACCTCCACCCGGCTGCTCGGCCACGTCGCCTTGAGGTACTGAGGGAACGCGTACCCCCCTGCCCCGATGACCATCATGGACAGGTTCTGCCGGCCCTCGCTCAGGCCGTGCGTCAATCCCGCAAAAACCCGCGTGTAGAAGTACGGCAGGTTGGTCGCGTCGCCCATGACGGCTTCGCTGCACAGGAGCTTGTCCTGCATGAAGACCCGCCTGTCGGGCCGCTGGGAGGTCTGTCGCACCGCCACGCGGCAGTATGGCGTTTCGTCCTCATAGAGGAGGTTCGGGTCGGCGGGCTGCCTGAGATGTGCGGCGGTCCCCGCCTCCCGGGCCCAGTCGGCCGGGGCCATGCCCATTGCGATCAGGGCGACGAAGATCATCGCCCACACGTACAGCACCCAGCAACTGAGCCAGTACAGGACCGCCATGGCCAACAGGGCCGCCCCGATGCCCCAGATGATCGTCACGCTGCCGAAGGTGGAGATCAGGTAGAAGCCCGCGAGGAAGGTCCCCGCAATGCCGCCGGCGGCGCCCCAGGCGTAGATGTCGCCGATCGTGCGTCCGGTCGGCAGGCCCCGATCCAGGGCCATTTTCGCCACCACCGGAGCGATGGTCCCCAGGAGCGTCGAAGGCACGAGGAAGACGAGCAGCACATGGATGAACACGTGAGCGGGCCAGCTCAGCCGCCACAGCCACATCCAGTCGCCGACGGCGTTGTTCATGACGATGATGCCGACGCAGGCGCCCGAGGCCAGCCCGAACAGCACGGCCAGGGCCCGCCGGGCGTGGTGGCGATCCGCGATCCGTCCGCCGAGATAGTTGCCCACCGCGATGCCCGTCAGCACGATGCCGAGGATGGACGTCCAGGTGTACAGCGACGACCCCAGATCGCGGGCAACCAGGCGCGATGCGACCAGTCCCAGGGTCATAATGCAACCGCTGGAGAAGAACACGGTCGCACTCGGCACAAGCATCCGCAGCACTTCCTTGGATTTACTCATAAGCACTTGATTCCCTACAAAGCGCGTAAGTCCAGAGTATATCCGGCATTCCGAGTGCGGACAAGCAAATAGGGTCACACACGAATTCCGGTGTGCGGCCGAAATGCGGAGGCGGACGCGGACTCCGCCGGTTCGTGTCCGGATGGCAGCGGCAAGCGGAGCCTTCGGAGCTTGCCGCTGCCACCCGGAGTCGAAGGAGGACTGGTCTTGAGATCTTGCGCCCCCCCGCGGCCCGCATTCTTCCAGGTATCGTCGGAGCGACTGTATTCCAGCCGCGATCCTATGGTTGGACGGTCACAATCATGCGGCGGTAGCTGAAGAGCGATGGCTTGCCGTTGTCCTTGACCTCCAGGATCACGTGGATGGTCTGAGATCCATCGACCCGGGGTGTCGTGAGCTGCGCCACGGCCGTGGCATACTTCTCGATGTCCACATTGCCGCGATAGGAACCCGCTTCCTTGTAGACGAACCACCGGAACGAGATCCGGTCTCCGTCGGGGTCATAGCTGCCGGAAGCGTCCAACGCGACAGCCTGACCCGGCGGCACCGTCAGGTGAGCGACGGCTTTGCTCTTGTCGCCGGCCAGGACGGCCACCGGGTTGTGATTGGCCTTCTCGCGGGAATCCGCCACGCACCAGTCCATGCGGGCGGCGAAGTCGTGCTGATAGGCCTCCCGCCACCGCCAGATGGTGGCTTGAGCGCTCGTGCATGTCGTGCCGTTATCGGCTGTGACCGTATCGCGGCCGTCGCTGACGTTCGTCCAGATCGGGCGGGTCTCGCCATAGCACTGGTACAGCACGTAGCGGCCGCCCCAACCGCCATACGACGGGCTGACAGCGCTGCCCAAGCCGTTGTCGATCAGGCCGAGGAACGAGGGTGTGTCCCCTTCCATGATGTACTCGAGCTTCGGGTACAAGGCGCCGAGTGGCCCGTGTCCCTTGATGATATTCTGTTCGAGCCAGGGGTTGTCGACGAGCCCGAATTTGTGCATGGGGCCGTTCTGGTAGTGGCGGTCACCGGAGATGCCGGTCCACGTCGCATGGTAGTATTCGCGATGGTCCACGCTGCTGGGCGTGACGATGTAGAACAGACTCGGGAACGTCGAGCGAATCCATCGGCCGGCGTCGTCCTGATCGGAAATGGTATAGACGCGGAGCCTGGAAACGAACGCGTCGAGTTCAGCCTCGGTGCGGGTATTCTTCACGTCCCACAGGGCTTGGGCCAGGCAGTTGGCCCCGCCCCAGACGCTGACCCACACGGGACGGTCGTCGGGCCGATCCACCACTTCAATGATATGCCGCGAGCCCTCGGATTCCTTGCCGGGGCCGACCCCCTTCATCCCGAACTCCGGCAGGCCCGACTTGATCGCGTGACGAAGCTGCTCGGCGGGCGGATAGTCCGCCGCGTGTTTCAGCAGGTTCTCGCGGACCTGGCCGTAGGCATCCACTCGCTCGCGAATCTTATCGGGCCTGACCTTATCCTTCAGCCAGATGGACGTCGTGGCGATCAGGCCCTCCACGTCGTATTCGTTGCAGTACGCCAGAAAACGGACCATCGACTCCTCATCGTCCGGCTCGTTCGTGATATCGGTGAGCACGATGACGCGGGGTCTGGGGGTGGGCTCGAAGTTGATCTCACCTGTCGCCAAAGCCGCCTCCACCCATCCGCAGGCCAACAGCGAAGCGACGACCGTCAGAATTCGCAGCCTACCGTTTCGCGAGCAACACGCCATCTGCATATCTCCTTCTCTATTCCACCTGAATGCCCCTGCGGCATTCGCGCCGGCGGTTGTACACCACCTCTGCATTCCTGGCAATCGTGTTACGCAAAATCCGACAGGGAAAAACCGAGGGTCCAATTTGCCGAAACCTTTGCGAGCCTCGGCCGTATCGGTTAAGGTCGCAGCAGAATCCATATGGAAGGTCACTTATGCCACACGACGATGGGAGAAAACGCGTTGTGATCGATTACGTCGGACCCCAGGTTGACGGCGGCCGATTCCCCGTCAAGCGGGCATTGGGCGAAACGGTCAAAGTCGTCGCCCACGCCTTTGCCGACGGGCACGATCATATCCGCGTGGAAGTGCTCTACAGGAAACACGAACAGAGCGAATGGACCGTTCGGGACATGATGTACGAGATCAACGACGAATGGTCCGGCTCCTTCCTCGTCACCGAACTCGGCAGGTATCTCTATACGGTCCGGGGCTGGGTGGATCGCTTCGGCACCTGGCAGAGCGACCTGCAGAAGAAGTTCGAAGCGGCCCAGGATGTGACCATCGAGTTGAAGGTGGGCGCCGGTCTACTCCGGGACACGGCGGCGCGCGCAGAACCTGCCGATACGACGAAGCTGGCCGCGTGGGCCGATCTCTTCGAAATCCCCGGAGAACTCGATCGCGCCGTCGAGGTCGCGCTGGGCGACGGGATGACCGACGTCATGCATCGCTACCCGGACAGATCTCTGGCCGTGGCGTACCCTGCGGAGTTGGCCGTGATCGTGGACCGGCCCAAGGCGGTCTACAGCGCATGGTATGAACTGTTCCCTCGCTCTGTAGCGACAGCCAGAGATTCGCAACGTGTCGAGGGCGTCCCGCCCTCGAATCGCGGGCATGATGCCCGCGACACCGGGCGTCATGGGACATTCGAGGATTGCGAGCGCCTGTTGCCGGACATCGCCCGCATGGGCTTCGACGTGCTATACCTTCCGCCCATCCATCCCATCGGCCAGACCCATCGCAAGGGCAAGAACAACTCGACCACTGCCGCCCCCGAAGACCCGGGCAGCCCGTGGGCCATCGGGTCCTCGATCGGCGGGCACAAGGCGATCCATCCGGAGTTGGGGACGCTCGACGACTTCAAGCGGCTGATCCGGAAGGCCGCCGAGCACGGGCTGGAGGTCGCGATGGACCTGGCGTTCCAGTGCTCGCCCGACCATCCGTACGTGACGGAGCACCCGGAATGGTTCCGCTGGCGGCCCGACGGAACCGTCCAGTTCGCCGAGAACCCGCCGAAGAAATACCAGGATATTCTCCCGCTGAATTTCGAGAGCGAGCAGTGGCCGGGACTGTGGGAGGAACTCAAGAGCGTCGTCCAGTACTGGATCGATCAGGGCATCCGGATCTTCCGCGTGGACAATCCGCACACCAAGCCGTTCAGCTTCTGGGAGTGGCTCATCGGCGAGATCCGGCGGGACCACCCGGACGTGATCTTCCTGTCCGAGGCATTCACGCGGCCCAAAGTGATGCAGCGGCTGGCGAAGGTCGGCTTCAACCAGTCGTACACCTATTTCACGTGGCGCAACACCAAGTGGGAATTGGAACAGTACATCCGCGAGCTGGCGCATGCGGAAGTGGGCGAGTACATGCGGCCGAACTTCTGGCCCAACACGCCGGACATCCTGCCGCAGTACCTCCAGTACGGCGGTCGGCCGGCGTTCATCATCCGCCTGATCCTGGCCGCCACCCTCTCGGCCAGCTACGGCATCTACGGCCCGGCCTATGAGCTGTGCGTGAATGAAGCCATCGACGGCAAGGAAGAATACCTCAACTCCGAGAAGTACGAGATCAAGCGGTGGAATCGGGAGGGTCCGGGCAACATCCGCGCAATTATCGAGCGGGTCAATCGAATCCGCCGGCAGAACCTGTCGCTGCAGAGCATCCGCAACATCGAGCTGTGTCCCGTGGACAACGAGGCGATCCTGTGCTACGTCAAGACGACCGAGGATCAGTCGAACACCACGGTCACGGTCGTGAACATCGATCCGCACCACCGCCAGTCCGGCTGTATCCACCTGCCGCTGGCGGAGATGGGGGTCGATTCGCGCAGGCCCTTCCTGGCCCACGATCTGCTGACGGATGAGAAATATATCTGGCAGGGCGACACCAACTACATCGAGCTGGATCCCCAGATTATGCCCGGCCACATCCTCCGCGTGTACAAGAGAATGCGGCGGGAGACGGATTTTGACTACTTCATGTGAAAGACCGGAGTACTCCATCATTCCCATTCTTCGGAGGTGACCGCCGTTGGCCGACCCGCAGATACAAGTCGATGACTCGCTCTGGTACAAGGACGCCATCGTGTACGAGCTGCACGTCAAGTCGTTTTACGACAGCAACGGCGACGGCATCGGCGACTTCGAGGGCGTCATTCGCAAGTTGGATTACCTCCAGGAACTGGGCGTAACGGCCCTGTGGCTGCTGCCGTTCTATCCATCCCCCCTGCTCGACGACGGCTACGACATCGCCGACTATCTGCATGTCAATCCGGATTACGGCACGCTGGCGGATTTCAAGAAGCTCCTGCGCGAGGCCCACAAGCGGGACATCCGCGTGATTACCGAGTTGGTCATCAACCACACGTCGAACCAGCACGCGTGGTTTCAGCGGTCCCGGGAGGCCAAGGCCGGATCGCTCTGGCGCGACTTCTACGTCTGGAGCGATACGACGGACAAATACCGGGACGCCCGGATCATCTTCACGGACTTCGAGCACTCCAACTGGGCCTGGGACCACGTCGGCCAGGCCTACTACTGGCACCGGTTCTACAGCCACCAGCCCGATCTGAACTTCGATACGCCGCGGGTGCGCCGCGAGATCCTCCGCGTGCTGGACTACTGGTTCAACATGGGGGTCGACGGCATGCGGCTGGACGCCGTGCCCTACCTCATCGAGCGGGAAGGCACCAACTGCGAGAACCTGCCCGAGACGCACGCCTTCCTCAAGGACCTCCGGGCCCACGTGGACAGGAAGTTCAAGGGCCGGATGCTCCTGGCCGAGGCGAACCAGTGGCCCGAGGACGCCGCCGCCTACTTCGGAAATGGCGACGAATGTCACATGGCGTTCCACTTTCCCATCATGCCCCGGCTGTTCATGGCCCTGCGGACCGAGGATCGCTTCCCCCTCATCGACATTCTCGACCAGAGCCTTGACATCCCGCCCGCCTGCCAGTGGGGCATGTTCCTGCGCAACCACGACGAGCTGACGCTCGAGATGGTCACCGACGAGGAACGCGACTACATGTACAAGGCCTACGCCCAGGACCCGCGGGCCCGGATCAACGTCGGCATTCGCCGGCGCCTGGCCCCCCTGCTGGACAACAGCCGCCGGCGGATGGAGTTGCTCAACAGTCTGCTTCTGTCGTTGCCCGGGACCCCCATCCTGTACTACGGGGACGAGATCGGCATGGGCGACAACTACCACCTCGGTGACCGCGACGGCGTTCGCACGCCCATGCAGTGGACCGCCGACATGAATGCAGGATTCTCCACCGCCAACCCCCAGCGACTTTTCCTGCCGGTCATCATCGACCCGGAGTACCATTTCACGACCATCAACGTGGAGAACCAGAGCCGCAACCTCTCCTCCTTGCTGTGGTTCATGCGACGGGTCATCGCGACGCGAAAGCGGTTCAAGGCCTTCGGACGCGGCAGCATGCAATTCGTCCCGTCGGACAACAGCAAAGTGCTCACGTTCCTGCGAGAGTACGGTGACGAGAGCATCCTGGTCGTGGCGAATCTGTCCCGGTACTGCCAGGCGGTCAGCATTCAGATGCCCAACCACAACGGCTTCCATGTGAAGGAAGTCTTCAGCGACAACGAGTTTCCCCGGATCAGCGAGTCGCCGTACATCGTGACGCTGACCCCGCACACGTTCTACTGGTTCAGCCTGGAGCGGCCCGTCGAGACCGCCCGCATCGAGGTGGAACGAGGCTTCGACATCCACGTCGATGCGACGTGGGGCCAGATCCTCGACAGCGCCGCCGTGCCGCAGATCCTCACGGCGCTGCGAGCCTACCTTCGGCGCGTTCGATGGTTCGGCGGCAAGGGCAAAGCCGTCCGCACGATCACCATTGTCAACCACCTGATCGTCCCGACCCGCAGCCACCCCGTCTTTGTCCTCCTTCTCGAAGTCACCTACGCCAGCGGCGGCAAGGACAACTACATCATTCCGCTCGGGTTCGCCACCCAGAGCCTGCAAACGAAAATCACCCAGGAATCACCCGAAATCATCATTGCGCAACTGCGCCTGACCGGCCAGGAAGGCGTCCTCTATGAGGCCGTCGGCAACGAGGACCTGCACGCCGCCCTGCTGGAGATGATCTCGCGAGGACGAACCCGCAAGATGGACGGCGGACTCATCATGGCCCGGCGCAGCGACCGGTTCGGCGCCATTCTCGCCGACAAGACCCTGCCCCTGGCGTCGCGCGTGCTCAGGGCCGAGCAGTCCAACACGTCCATCATCTACCAGGACACGTTCTTCCTGAAGCTCTATCGCCACGTCGAGGAGGGCGTGAACCCGGATTCCGAACTGCCTCGCCACCTGACGGAGGAGACGGGCTTCGCCAATACCCCCGCGTACGCCGGCTCCATCGAGTGGCAGCAGAATCGTGCAGGCCCGATGACGATGGCCCTGCTGTTGCAGTTCACACCCAATCAGGGCGATGCCTGGTCGTTCACGCTGGACAACCTCGACCGCTCCTTCGGCCACGCGCTGACGATCCGCAGCAAGCTGGATGCACCGCCCCCGCTGCCGGATTCGGTTCGCCCGATCGAGCCCGACGCCGTTCCGCTCGTGGTGCGGGATTTTATCGGATCTGTTTATGTGGAAATGGTCGGCCTGCTGGCCCGGCGGACCGGCGAGCTTCATCTGGCCCTGCGGTCGCTTTCCCAGAGCCCCGATGTCACGCCCGAGCCGTTTACCCTGCTTTACCAGAAATCCCTACATCAATCGATCCGCGGGCTCGTGCAGAAAGTCTTCGGCGAGTTGGAGCGGAACCTCAAGTCCCTGGAGCCGGCGACCGCCGAGGCCGTCCGCGGCGTGCTCGCGACCCGCAAGACCATCCTGGGCCGGTTGAGCCGGATGATCGAGAAGAAGATCGCCACCGTAAAGATTCGCACCCACGGCGATTATCATCTCGGCCAGGTCCTTTACACCGGCAAGGATTTCGTTATCATAGACTTCGAAGGGGAGCCGGCCCGCTCCATGACGGAGCGCCGACTCAAACAACCGGCCTTGCGTGACGTCGCCGGCATGATCCGTTCGTTTCACTATGCGGCCCACGGCAATCTCATTCTGCGGGCCGCCAAGTTCGGAGCCGATGTCGAGTACCTGAGGCACTGGGCGGATTTGTGGTACTATTACGTCAGCGGGATCTTCCTGCACGGGTACCTCGGGACCGTGGCCGACAGCCAGGTTGTTCCGAAGGATGTGAATGAGTGCAACACCCTGTTCGAGATCTTCCTTCTGGAGAAGGCGGTCTACGAGCTGGGCTATGAATTGAACAATCGCCCGGACTGGCTGATGATCCCGGTCCGGGGAATCCAGGGATTGATCATTGATAAGGGATGATGGATGATCGAAGACGCGCTCGCAGCTGCAGGCAATCATCCATAATCAATAATCCATCATCAATAGAGGTCGTTCATGACGGATCAGACAACGGTGCAAACGGATTTCAGTCTTCTGACGGATCACGACATCTACCTATACAAAGAGGGCAACCACTTCCGTCTGTACGACAAGCTCGGCGCCCACATGGTCGAGAAGGACGGCGTGCGGGGGACGCAGTTCGCCGTCTGGGCGCCCAACGCCGCCCGCGTGTCCGTCGTCGGCGACTTCAACCAGTGGAATCCGCAGACACACCCGCTCTCGGCCCGATGGGATCATTCCGGAATCTGGGAGGGCTTCATCCCGAACATCGGCCAGGGCTCGCTGTACAAGTACCACATCGTCTCGAGCCACAACCATTACACCGTCAACAAGGGCGATCCGTTCGCCTTCTTCTGGGAGATGCCGCCTCGGACGGCCTCGATGGTCTGGAACCTCGACTACAAATGGACCGATGAGGCATGGCTCAAGAAACAGGCCCAGCACAATTCGCTCAACGCCCCGATGAGCATCTATGAAATCCACCTGGGCTCCTGGCGGCGGGACCCGGCCAATCCCGGCCGGCTCCTCAGCTACATTGAGATCGCCAAACCCCTGGCCGACTATGTCAAGGACATG
>Ga0209347_1006726_pt1 | contig 10004 bp, 4 predicted proteins | sample AutmiccommuBRH23_FD_187382 | JGI IMG/M metagenome (GOLD analysis project Ga0209347, IMG submission 187382) | Deep subsurface microbial communities from Mt. Terri, Switzerland - Autotrophic microbial communities BRH/23 (SPAdes) (version 2) | ecosystem: Environmental > Aquatic > Deep subsurface >... | reverse complement strand
GGCCAGACCGCAACGGAGTATGACATCTACCTCGGCACTGACGCAGCGGCCGTTGCCAATCGTGACGCCGGCGTCTTCCAAGGCACTCAGGAGACACTCGATTTCACGCCCGAGACGCTGCTGCCGCAGACCAGGTATTACTGGGCGGTGGATAGTCGCGATTCCGTCGCCACGTATCCAGGACAGGTCTGGAGTTTCACCACGGCTGGCGGCCCCGGCGGTGTCAAGGGCGAGTACTTCCAGGGCATGACCCCGGGCAACGTACCGGCAATCACCCGCGTGGATACGAACATCGACTTCGCCTGGGGCGAGGGCAGTGGACCGGGCGAGCCGCTCGGTATCGATCAGTTCTCCGCTCGCTGGACGGCGGACCTCGAGGTCGCGATCGCCGACACGTACACGTTCATCACGAACAGCGACGACGGTTCGCGGCTGTGGCTCGACAATCAACAGATCGTCAATCAGTGGGTCGATCAGGGTCCCACCGATGCGTTCAGCGCCCCGATTTACCTCGAGCCGGGCATCTACTCGCTGAAGATGGAGTACTATGAGAATGGCGGCGGCGCCGTGGCCAGGCTGTTCTGGCAGACCCCCACGCAAGAGCGTGCGATCATTCCCGCCGGGCCGCTGCAGCCGCCGGTTCATGCCAAGCCCTATTACCCGATGAACAAGGCCGCGGGCATCCGCCATGACGTGATTCTGAACTGGACCGCCGGCATGAGCGCCGTCGAGCATGACGTCTATCTCGGCCAGGACAAGGACGCGGTGGCCGCCGCCACGACGGAGACCGCGGACGTCTACTACGGCCGCCAGGCGCTCGCTGAGATGACCTTCGATCCGGGCACGCTGGAGTCGAACACGACCTACTACTGGCGGATCGACGAGGTCAATGACGCCAATCCGGCCAGCCCGTGGATCGGCGCCGTGTGGAGTTTCACGACCGCCGACTTCATCGCCGTCGATGATATGGACTCCTACACCGACGAGAACGAGAACCGCATCTTTGATTTCTGGGTCGATGGTATAGACACGAAGGACAACGGCTCCGTCGTCGGGTATGACCCGGCTCCCTTCGCCGAGCGGACCATCGTTCACAGCCCCAGCCAGTCCATGCCGTTGACCTACGACAACACCACGTCGCCATACTATTCGGAGGCAAGGCGGACTTTTGCTACCGCCCAGAATTGGACCGTGGACGGCGCCGGCGTGCTGTCGCTGTTTGTCCGGGGCAAGACCCTTGGCGACCCCGCCGTGCTCTATGTCCTTCTGGAGGACAGCACCGGCAAGTCCGCCATTGTCACCTACCCGGACAACCTGGCAGTGGTTTCGGTACGCTGGATTGAGTGGAAGATCCCGCTGAGCGACTTCGCGGGCGTCAACCCGGCCAAGATCAAGAAGATGTACATCGGCGTCGGCAACCGCAGCAACCCGGTTCAGGGCGGCACGGGCACGATCTACGTCGATGACATCCGGGTGGTCAAGCCGTAGCCTGCAAGGGCGGCAATTGACATCGTTGCCGGAGGCTCGGCAGGAATTGGTATGCAAAGAGGCTGCATCCCCGAGATAGGGGTTGCAGCCTCTTTTCTTGGTTCTTCACGAAATCACGGGCCTGCGGGGGTCTGGGGGCAAGCCCCCAGGAGATGGGTTGCGTTATCCCGAGGTGTGTCTCCCGCCGCAGTTGTGCCGATATCCCCGGGATTCCGTGATAGACCTTATGTATGTGGTGCGCCAGGCATCAGGTCAGTTCGTGGTGACCAATTCGCTCCGGCCGGCGCGTTCTTTGATGGCGTCGATGTCGAGGTCGCGGATGTACCAGACGAGGTTCTGCCAGCCGCTGTTGAAGCGAAATCCGCCCTGGGTCATCTCGGCGATGGCCTGCTCCTTCTCCCAGCCCTGCACCGCGATGCGGTAGATCGCGACCATCATCCCGGTGCGGTCGGCCCCCCGGCGGCAGTGTACGAAGGCCGGCAGGCGGCTCTGGTCGCTCACGATCTGAAGGAATCGCACGACGTCCTCATCCTGGGCACGCCAGGCGGTCATGGGGATGCGTTCGTACGCGATCCCCGGTGCAGTCAGCAGGCTCCGGTCGGTATCCGAAGATCGCAGGTTGATGATGGTCTTGACCCCCAGGGCCTCAAGCTGTTCGACGCCCTCGACGGTGGGCTGTGCGCCGCGATAGAGGTCGTCCGAAACCTTGTGCAGGTTGGGTAAGCCCGGCTGCTCCGCAGGTTGCGCCCACATGGCGGTCGCGACGCTGTCGCGCAAGCGGGTATTGTTGTTCGTTCCCAGCGGGAGCACCGCGGTGTGTCCGCACCCCGACGCAAGCACACCGATCGTTGCGACGCAAACCATCGCACTGCGGACCAGCCATTGTCTCATCTGCATTCGAGTCCTATCCACCATCATTCAAATTTCCGCCAGTTCCGGGTTCGTCAAAACCATCTCTACTACTTTGCCCCCCTGTGGTGTTCATGGCCGATCACAGGTTCACGCCTGGCTATCGACTGCGCTCGCGTTCTTTGCGGCCCTGCCCCCGCGGGCAAGCAGGATCACCTGCCGGGCGAAACTGCGGCAGATGTGGACGAACGAGAATTTGATCGGGCCCAATTGCGGCATGACGAAATCCGGGCAGGGGGTGGCCGGCAGGGCGTCGCCGGCGATCTCGATTTGGGCCGGGTCCGAGCAGCCGAAGCCGATTTGTTTGGCTGTTCGGAGGATCGGGACTGCGTCGGGCGCCAGGCCGATCAGGCCGCAACAGATCAACTCGCAGGCGATGGGGTCTGTGCCGCCGATCAGCCAGCCCAGGTGCCTGCTCGGGCCACGGATCGGGCCTTGGCCTTCCATGGCGACGATCCCGTCGATGATGGTCAGGACCGGGGCCAGGTGCTCGTAGATGCCGATGAGCATTTGGCAGAACTCCGTCGCGTTGTCGCCCTTGCGGAAGTGCCAGAGAGCTTTGTGCTTGCCGCTGACGCAGCCGAACAGGTTCTTGACGGCGAAGGTGGCCGTCAGTTGTTGGTGGGCCTTGAATTTGGGCAGATTGATGATCACGTCGGCATCGAGTGCGACGGAACTGATGCCCACTCTCGGTCCGCCCCTCGGCAGTCTGGTCTTCTTCGGATTGTCAAGTTGCCGGATGGGGACTCCGAGCTTCGTCAGCGGCTCCGTCAGCTCCAGCACGCGGGCACAGGCGGCGGTATCCGCCCATGCGGGGGAGTCGGCGACGAACGGCCTGGCGCCGCAATCCTTCAGCAGCCGGGCCATCTCGAGGATCACCGCCGGATGGGTCTGTGCCGCGCTGTGGTGATGCGACCGCGGTGCGATGAAATTCGGCTTGATCAGCACTGAATCGCCCCGCTTGACGAACTTTTCGACGCCGCCGAGCAGATCGACCTGCCGCCGGATGGCCTGGGCGACGCGGGCGGGCTCATAGTCCTGGCAGCGGATTAAGGCGACTCTCGCAGACGGCATAATCCCTCAGTCGTTGATCGCCGAGCAAATCAGGACGTACACGCGTACGGAGGGCTTGATCTCCGGCGGCGTTCGCTTGGCGGGGTTGAAGAACAGCGTTCCATCGGGCTTGTTGAAGAACAGCCCGCCGAGCGTCTGCCGTTCACCGGTGTAGTCGTCGGGTCCGATAACGATCAGGTCGCCCGGGGCCATCTGGACGGCAAACGCGGCCGGCTCGAAGTAGAACTCGTTCTCGCGGGCCTTCGCCTGCAGCGGGGCGATCGTGTTGGTGGCAGGGATCATGTACGTCGGATACCCGATGATCTTGTGGACGCCGCGGGCCCAGGGAATTGGCTCGGCCCGCAGACGCAGCACCAGGATGCCGGACCCCACGCGCGCCGTCTGTTTCAACAGGTTACTGCCCACGTAGCTGATCTCCCGTCCGACGGGCAATTCCGCTATGGGCAGGTCGCTCGCCTCGTTGGCCGGCAGGACCATCGAGATCGAGGCGGCCTTCTGGGCGCCCGCCTCGGCCAGCAACGACTGGATCTGCGGCCAGGCTTCGGTCCGCCCGTACCGCATGCGAAACGAATTCCCCGTGAACGCGTTGTAGCTGATGAGCTTGATGGGATTGGCCGAGAGGACCGGCCAGACATCTTTGAGACGATCCACGCGGTCGGCGGGCAGGTCCAGGATCTGGACATCCATCGTAATGATCGAGGAGAACTGCGGGGCAGAGAGCTTGTCGCGTGGGGCAAGATCTCCGATCTTCACCTGCTCCCAGATTTGCTCTTCCTTGGGCTTGGTTTTGCATCCCGCCAACCCGACGAACAGCCCAAGGCTCATCAGCACAACGCACAGAGTTCGAACCATAACGAGAGTGTAGCACAGCCGCGGCTTTCTGTCAACGTATGCCCGGACGGATGGCAGAGGGGCGAATGCGCTCTCCGGGGGCGGAGTCCGGGTGAGCTTCTCGTTTGGAGTTCCGCCTTCAGGCGGGTTGGAGAGTCCTCCGGCATAGCCGGCTTCTCTGTTGCAGCCTCGGGATTTCAAAGGCCGTTCGGACCTTTGGACCCGCGTAAACGCGGAACTCCGAACAGAGATACGTAGTGCTGCGACCATGCTAAAACGGTGAATCACCGCGGCAAGGACCTCGGTCTGGGTGCCATGCTTACGCCTCGTAAGCATGCTTTCCAGGACATGGCTACGAGGCGTAGCCATGGCACCCAATCACCAAGTTAGAATAGCCGCAGTACTACATGACTTGTTTGCCGATGCTCTTGCCAATGCGCCGAAGCCATCGGCAAGCGGCGCGGACTCCGCTTGCCGCTGCCACCCGGAGTCGAACGAAGACCTTTCCTGCCCTTGTTCGGCCTCGCGTTGCTACGGGGTCGGGATCGCGGGGAGGACGACGGTGAACGTGCTGCCCTGGCCGGGCTTGCTCTCGACGGTGATCCTGCCTTGGTGAGCGTCCACGATGAACTTGGCGATGCTCAGGCCCAGGCCGCAGCCCTCGGCCCGTCGGGACAGGCTGCGATCCACCTGGTAGAACCGCCGAAAGACCTTCCTGAGCGACCGGCGAGGAATGCCGACGCCGTTATCGGAGACGCTGAAACGGACGGCGTTGTTCTCGCCGGCGACGCTCAGCTTGATTCGCTTCTCTTCGTAGGAGTACTTGTAGGCGTTGTCGAGCAGATTGACCAGGACGGTGACCATGGCGTCGTGGTCGGCTCTTACCGCGGGCAGATCGTCCGGAATCTCCGTTTCGAACAGGCAATTGCCCCGGCTGAACTTGGTCTTGACCGCCTCGGCGGCGGTGCGGGCGAGGCTCGCGGGACTGACCGGCCGCATCTGGAACGCCTGCTTGTTCCGCTCCATCCGCGAGAACGTCAGGAAGTTGTCGATCAGCCGGCTCAGACGCTCGTTCTCCTTCGCGACCAGTTGCAGGTACTCCATGACCTGATTGGGATTGTTGTAACTGCCTTCGAGCAGCGTATCGACCAGGACGCGCATCGAGGCCAGCGGGGTCTTGAGCTCGTGGGTGACCGTGGCGATGAAATCGTTCTTGAGCCGGTTGAGCTTGATCTGTTTGCCGATGCTCTTGGCGGCCACGGCCCCGGAGCCGAGGATCAGGCCGATGACGAGCAGCCCGGTCCAGGTGTAGACGGCGATCCGCTCGCTGGCGGCCCGCTCGAAGACGTCGCCGCCTTTGAAGAACAGCAGGATCTTCCACCCGGGCAGGTGTCGGCCGACCGGCTCGACGGCGAAGGCCTCTCTCCCGGGCTCGCCGACGCCGACGACCACACGCCCGGCCTCATCGAGGATGGTGTAGTCGACGTTGTCGTCGTCGAAGTTGCGTGTGTAATCGCCGAGTGTCGTGGCAATCGTGCTGCGCGAAACCAGGGCGGCACACGTCACCGGGCCCGACTGGCGGATCATGCCGTAGAGGTCGTTCCCATCGAAAGCGACCGGCCGCAGCCCGCCGACCTCCCACTTGTCGAATGCATCGATTGTTGGGAACTTCTGGGCGAAGTGGATGGACCGTTCTTCGGCGTCAATCAGCCTGGATAGAGGAATGCCGTCAAAGAGGTCCGCATGGCGGCTCAACAGGCCATTCTCCCGGCCTATATCGACGGCCTTGCGGGCGAGAAACAGGTTCTCATCCGCCGGCAGGGCGGAGCCCGCCTCGTTGGCGTTGTAGAGGACCGTGAGCAGATCGCGGAACGCCCTTTGGTAGAGTTGGCTGTAGGCCGGGTCGTCCTTCATCCAGCCCAACATGAGCAGCCGGGCGTTGGCGATCAGGGACAGACAGCGGGAGTCGCCCGTCTGGGCCAGAGGGCTGGCGGCCGCCCGTTGGCATTCCGTGACGGCCTCGTCCAGCCGGCCGAGCCGGACCAGCGCGCGGCTCTTGCCGATCCAGGCGGCCAGACGTCCCTCGTTGTCGCTGATCCGAGCGTACTGCTCGTATCGCTCGACCGCCTGCTCGTACTGCCCTCGCACCTCCATCTCCACGGCGTCGGCGAAATCTGCGAAGGAGCCCCTCAGCACCCCTTCGTCCGTCGCGAGGACCGGGTACAGACGCCGGCCGGATTCGTCGTAGACAAGCGCCCCCGCGTAGCCCGATTGCCCCATGGCCGGGAGGAACTGGTGGTACGGATGGACGACGGACAGCCCCTCCAATACGCGGCACCGCTCGACCCATTTCTGCTCGACCTGGGCCATCGCCTCGGCCAGTCGTGCCTTGTAGACGGACGTGAGCCGCTGCCGGACGGCCAGACGCTCGCTCTTGACCACCTCGCTCATGAACCACAGCAGGCACAGAGTGGGCAGAACCACCGCCACCGCCAGCAGCAGGACGACCCACCGGAACTGACCGTATCCAGGATTGATGCCGCGCATAGCTTTCGTCAGTGATCGCATCTGTTCTCTCGAAACCCAGGCCCTGTCACCGGCGTCCGTCGCCGACGTCCATGGGAGAGGATTATACCACTCCCATACCGTCCACGGCGACAGAGTTCCCCGCAACACATCGCGGCGCGGTGCGGCGGGCATTCCCTGGCGGATTCTGAACTTCCATGTCCGGGTGGCAGCTTCTTGCCTGTCCGCGTCATGCCCCGGCGAGGCCGGCCGAGCAGAGCCCGGGGTTCGAGATGGAAATGCGGGAGGCCGGTGTGTGGTCTCCGGCCTCCCGCGTCTACTCCTTGAAACCAGAGGGCAGGTCCCTCTATCTGCCCTTGGCCAACTCCTTCACTTGCGACTCGGACAATCCGTAATTGTAGATCCGCATGTCGTCGATCAGGCCATTGAAGAAGCGGTCCTGCATCTCGGTGTTGGCGCCGATCTGAACGGGCACATCATTGACGTTGATGGAGCCCTGAGCCTGCTGCGAGGCGTCGAGGTCGCCGTCCACGTACAGGGCCATCTGCTTGCCGTCGTAGGTGCCGGCGACGTGATACCACTCGCCCAGGTTGATGCTGCGGGTCCCGAAGAGACTGCCGTACTGGCTGCCGCCGGGGATGTTAAGGCCCGAGCAGGCGAATTCGAGCGTGTCGGCTTCGTTGTTCCTCTGGAGCCGCCACGTGCCGTCGCCCTTGGTGATGATGGCCTGCCAAGGCCGGTCGAAAGCACTCACCTTGATCCAGGCGGCCACGGTGACGCCGCCAGTGAAATCGAAGGCGAATTCGTCGCGGATGTCGAGGAAATCGCCGTCGCCGCCGAGGGCGATCGCGCCGCCGACCTTGCCGCCAGCGGGCTGCCAGTTGGGGTTGCCCTGGACCGTGGCGTCGTGGCCGTTGCCCGAGCTGTCGGCCGCGGTGCGACCGTCGGTCTCATCCATCTTCCACCAGGCGACCAAGCCGGCCAGCTCGGCTGTTCCCAACGCCGCGGGATGCTGCCAGGCGATGTCGTACTTCGTGGACCACATGAGCTTCGTGTCGCGGTCGCCGCCGTCGTCGTCATCGTTGACGTGTACGTCGAGCCCGATCTTCACGCCTGCATTCGGCGAAACCTCCAGCGTGGACCAGGGCAGCTTGACCTCCAGGCGGTAGCCCGCGTCGGTCCGGGCGAAGGCGTATTGAACGCCCGCGGTCTTGTTCTCCCGCGCCTCGCCCATGCTGGGCGCCGAACTGTCCCAGGCGAAACTGTACTGGTAGTCATTCTGGCCATAGGTGTCGGACTTGCTGTTGTCGGCGTCGATGAAGATCTCCACCGTGTCATCCAGCCAGGACTCCACCGAGTCATTGATCATCTCGTCGTCCTTGACATCGACCAACAGGTAGAGCGCCTGGTTGTCGTAGACCGTCTTGAAGGTCGCGGAGAGGTCCGCCTCGCCGGAGGTGGGGGAGTAGGCCACGTTGCCGATCGTGGTGGATGGGGCATCGGCCCACACGTCCTCCGCCTTGCCGTCGATCTCGGGGGGGCGGACGGCCCGGAGCACACAAACCGGGGCCGGCGCCGAGGCCGACTGTTCCCACGGGGATCTCGTGGCTTGGCCCATGATCTCCGCCATATGGGCGACCGGTCCGACGATCCGGTTGATCGGCGGCAGGTCGCTGACGCTCAGTCGCAGACTGAGGCTGTTGTCCTGCTCGCCCGTCTGGAGGCGGATCGTGGTCTTCTCGGTGGCCTGGGCCAGCTCGTCCAGGGACTTGCGGGCCTCGGCGGCCATCTCACCGGAGGGCAGTTCCATGTTCTGGGCCGCCATGCGGATCGCCCCGGCGACGTTGACCAGGACCAGCTTACTGGTCGCCGGCGGCAGGGTGGCCAGGGCGTCCTGGAGCTTGCCGCCGCTGACGACGGAGGCGTCCTGCTTCATGGCCGTGATGGAGGTATCAACGACCTGCGAGTTCAGCGACAGCACCAGGGTCTTGCTCGCGGGCTCCGTATAGCCGAAGAACTTCATGTTGTTCGCCATGGTCACGTCGAAGCGGCCGGACGCGGGGATGCTCGGGGCATCTTGCGGAAGCAACTGGGCCGTCTGCAGCAGGCTCGTCATGAGCTGGTGAAGCTGCTGGAGGTTCTTGCCGGTCACGGCCAGGCCGAGCGACTGCACCGCCTGCGGGATTGGCGAATCGCCCATCGTTATCGCGTCTCGGGGCGGGGCGGCAAAGAGCGTGATCTGCTCGACGTTGCCGAAGATCTGCGGGCCGAGGTCCATGCCGGTGGCCTCCTGGATCTTGGCGGAGGCGACCTGGGCCTGCGCCGTGTCGGCTCCGCCCAGCGTCAGGCTGATCAGCGCCACCGCGTCGGCTGGGATGGCCTTGAGGGCGTCCCGATTGAGGTTCGGGGTGCGAATCAGGTTGTAGAACATGGACCGGGTGCCGTCCTTGAAGTTGACGTTGGCGTCGAGGGCCAGGCCCGTTTCCCGCAGGGAGAGCGAGGCGATGAGGTCGTCCACGTTCATGAAATCGACGAAACTGTTGGCCATCTGGATCTGCGGCGGCACTTGGTCCGGCGGGAGCATCTTCGTGAGGCGTCCGTAGGTCTCATCGACGTTCAGCCACAGCGTCACCGCGTTCTGCTGGCGGGCCTGCTTGCTGATGCTCGTGAAGGATTTGTTGCTCGAAGCCAGCGAAGACTGTGTTGCCTTGCCCTTGTACCGCTTGATTGTCTGCTGGAGGACCTCCGTGCCTTTGGGTGACGGCGTGGCCACGATGAAGACCGTGTCGTCGTACGCAGCGCCGCCGCCGTCCCCGAACGTCACGACGTTCATGCCTTCGATGGGGGCGCCACTTTGGCCGAGGGTGCTGATGCCCATTTGCAGCAGGCCTGCAAGGCTGTTGTTCTTGCCGGGGAACAGCACGATCACGGCCGGGGGATTGTTCTGGGTCAGGTCCGTGATGCCCAGGCCGATCCCGCGGATCTTCTTCACCTCGCCGAGCGTGGCGGGAGTGAGAAACTTCTGGATGATCGCGGCCGGCCCGCCTTGCCCACCTCCACTCTGGCTGATGCTCGCCAGGGTCTCTTCAATCGGCGTGCCCTTGAGCATGTTGAAGAGCGTCTCGACCTGCAGGCCGGGGCTGCCGATCTCGATGTACGCGATCGTTTCCGGCGGC
>Ga0209347_1006725_pt1 | contig 10007 bp, 11 predicted proteins | sample AutmiccommuBRH23_FD_187382 | JGI IMG/M metagenome (GOLD analysis project Ga0209347, IMG submission 187382) | Deep subsurface microbial communities from Mt. Terri, Switzerland - Autotrophic microbial communities BRH/23 (SPAdes) (version 2) | ecosystem: Environmental > Aquatic > Deep subsurface >... | reverse complement strand
GCGCGCTCTTCTGCCCCAGCATGAGGTTCTGGTGCACCGTCAGCTTGGGAAAGACGTCGCGGTTTTCCGGCACGTAGCCCAGACCCAGGTGGGCGATCTGGTACGGCTTCAAGCCCATCGTCTGGCGGCCCTTCCAGTCGACGACGCCGGTGCACTCGACCATGCCCATGATCGCCTTGGCGGTGGTGGAGCGGCCCGAGCCGTTGCGGCCGAGCAGCGCCACGATCTCGCCTTCACCAACCTCGAAATGCACCCCGTGCAGCACGTGGCTCTTGCCGTAGAAGGCATGCAGGTTCTCGACCTTGAGCATGCTGCTCATTGCGCCATCTGCGCGTCGGCCACGTGCGAGCCGAGGTAGGCCTCCTGCACGCGCTGGTTGGACCGCACCGCCTTCGGCCGGTCGAAGGCGATCACCTCGCCGTAGACGATGACGGCGATCCTGTCGGCGAGGCCGAACACCACGCCCATGTCGTGTTCCACCGTCAACAGCGTCTTGCCCACCGTCACTTCCTTGATCAGTTCGGTGAAGCGCCGCGTCTCCTCGCGGCTCATGCCCGCCGTCGGCTCGTCCAGCAGGATCACGTTGGCGCCGCCGGCGATCGTGATGCCGACCTCCAGCGCGCGTTGCTCGGCGTACGTGAGGTTGATGGCGAGCACGTCGCGCTTCCTGTGCAGGCGGATGCGCTCCATCAGGTCCTCGGCGCGCTGGTTGGCGTCGTCCAGGTCCGCGAGGAACCTGATGAACGTGTACCTGTAGCCGAGGCTCCAGAGCACGCCGCAGCGCAGGTTCTCGAACACGGACAGCTTGGGGAAGATGTTGGTGATCTGGAAGCTGCGCGACAAGCCCATCCGGTTGATCTCGAACGGCTTCCTGCCGTCGATCCGCTGGCCGTTGAGCAGCACCTCGCCCGAGGTCGGCGCGTACCGGCCGCTGATGAGGTTGAACAGCGTCGACTTGCCCGCCCCGTTCGGGCCGATGACGGCGACGCGCTCGCCGGCCGACACGGCCAGGCTGCAGCCGCGGATGACTTCGGTTTTGCCGAAGCTCTTGCGCAGGTCGCGCAGTTCGAGGGCCGGAACCGTCACAGGGTTTCCCTCCGCTTCACTTCCTTCTCGATGAACTCCTGGATCTCGCCCCATTGGCGCAGGAAATGCCGGCGCGCGACCTCGAACATGCCGAGGCCGGTGAGCATGACGAACAGCGCGCCGAACCAGCTGTCCACGCTGGTGGTGTCCAGCCTGAGGCCCAGGAAAGGCACCTGGTCGCCCATGACCACGTTGAGCTGCAGGTGGTAGACCATCTCGATCATCGCGGCGGCGCCCGTCAACACCAGCAGTGCCGCGACCGCCAGCGCCAGGTAGCCGACCCACACCTCCCGCAGTCGCCCGAAGGCCGCGATGCGCAGGTTCATCATGATCAGGCTGGCGATGCCGCCGGGTGCATACATCACCATGAACATGAAGATCAGGCCGAGGTACAGCAGCCATGCCTTGGTGAACTCCGAGAACAGGACGAAGGCCAGCACCATCAGGATGCCGCCGATGATGGGCCCGAAAAAGAAGGTGGCGCCGCCGAGGAACGTGAACAGCAGGTAGCCGCCGGAGCGCGCCGGGCCGACCACTTCCGCCGTGGCGATCTCGAAATTCAGCGCGCCCAGCCCGCCGGAGATCCCGGCGAAGAAACCGGCGACGATGAACACCAGGTAGCGCACGCGCTGGGTGTCGTAACCGATGAACTCCACGCGCTCGGGATTGTCGCGCACTGCGTTCAGGATGCGCCCGAGCGGCGTGCGCGTGAAGGCGTACATGGCGGCCACGCACAAGAAGGTGTAGATCGCGATGAGGTAGTACACCTGCGTCGGCGGCCCGAAGGTGATGCCGAAGAACGGTTCGCCGACCACGCGGTTCGCCGAGATCCCCGCCTCGCCGCCGAAGAACTCGGAGAACATGAGCGACATCGCGAATACAAGTTCGCCCAGGCCCAGCGTGATCATGGCGAAGGGCGTGCCGGCCTTCTTGGTCGTGACATACCCGAACAGCACGGCAATCCCCATCCCGCCCAGCCCGCCCACCAGGGGCAGCATGCTCACCGCGCGTTGCGGCATTCAGTGCGTGGATGGCGACGTAGGTGCCGAGGCCGGTGTACAGGGCATGACCGAAGCTGAGCATGCCGCCCTGCCCCAGCAGCATGTTGTAGGAAAGGCAGGCGATGATCGCGATGCCCATCTGCGACAGGATGGTGATGCCCAGGCCGCTGGTGAACAGCAGGGGCGCCACCGCCAGCACCAGGGCAAAGCCCGTCCAGATGGCGACGCGCGCGACGTTGTACGGCCGGAACTCGTCGTACTGCTTGCCGGCGCGCTTGCCGAAGCCGATGCGGCCGGCGCCGGTGCCAGGCAGCCCCATGGCGACGCCCATGCGGCGGTTCTCGCGCTCCGCCTCGGAGCCCGGCTGGAGGTCGGACAAGGTCGCCACCTTCAGCCCTCCCTGGTGCCGAGCAGGCCGCGCGGTCTGAAGATGAGGATCAGCACCAGCAACAGGTACGGAAGGATGGGCGCCACCTGGGAGATCGTGAGCTTGAGGAAGGTGCTGTCGAGCGCCCCCGGGCTCATGGCAACGCCGGCGCTCTGCAGCACCGAGCCGACGGAGTGGTCCAGGGCGACGGCGAAGGTCTGCACCAGCCCGATCAGCAGCGAGGCCACGAACGCGCCGGCCAGCGAGCCCATCCCGCCCACCACCACCACCACGAAGATGATCGACCCGACGGTCAAGGCCATGTTCGGTTCGGTCACGAACGTGCTGCCGCCGATCACGCCGGCGAGACCCGCCAGGGCGGCGCCGGCGCCGAAAACCAGCATGAAGACGCGCGGCACGTTGTGCCCCAGCGCCTCGACGGTGTCCGGATGCGTCAGCGCCGCCTGGATCACCAGGCCGACCCGTGTCTTCGTCAGCAGCAGCCCCAACGCGCCTAGCATCAGCACCGCCGTCAGCATCATGAATCCGCGGGTGGCGGGGAACGGCGAACACACGACCCGGACGCCGGCCTCCGCGGCGCTGCACATCGCGGCCGGGGCGCCACCCCAGACCAGGCTGATGCCGTCGACGGAATGCTGCACCAGGGTGAAGGCCGCGCCCCGGAGCGCCTCGGGCGGCTGGAATCCCACCGCCGTGCGCCCCCAGATCAGTTGCACGAGTTCGAGCAGGACGTACGACAGCCCGAACGTGATGAGAAGCTCCGGCACGTGGCCGTACTTGTGGACCTTGCGCAGGCAGGTGCGCTCGAAGGCGGCGCCCAGCACGCCGACCGCCAGCGGCGCGATCAGCAGCGCCGGCCAGAAACCCACCAGTTGCGCCACGGTATAGCCGACGTACGCGCCGAGCATGTAGAAGCTGGCGTGGGCAAAATTGAGCACGCCCATCATGCTGAAGATCAGCGTGAGCCCGGAGCTGAGCAGAAAGAGCAGCAGTCCATAGCTCAGGCCATTGAGCGTGGAGATGACGACGAATTCCATGGAATGGATGCCTGTATACGTGGACGGTGCTCGTCCTCAAGACAAGGGGCCCGCCACGTTCACCGCAGAGGGCCCCAGGAGATCCGAAGAGCGCCAGCCTAGCCTGGGCGCTTCATCTGGCAGCTGGTTGGCGTGCTCGAGACGTACGACTCGTAAGTCGCAACGGGCGCCAGCGTCATGCCGGTGTTTTCCGGACTGTATGGATACTGCTTGCTGGCTTTCTGCCACACCGTCATGTACAGGCGCTGCTGCAGCTGGTGGTCGGTCTTGCGCATTTCGACTTCGCCGTTGAAGCTGTTGAACTTCAGGCCTTCCATGGCCGCGGCGACCTTTACCGGATCGGTGGATTGCGCCTTGACCATGGCGTTGGACAAGGCGTGGAACATGTGAACGAATGCGGTGGTGTAGTAATCGTCCTTGTACTTGGCCTTGAACTCGTCGCCCCACTGTCCGATCTGGCCGCCCATGTTGTAGTGGCCGTAGCTCACCTGGTATACCCGACCCTCGCCGGCCGTGCCGAGCTGGCTCGGGGTGCCGGTCGTGAACGTGTAGTAAGTGTAGAACTTGCCGTTGTAGCCGGATTCGTTGGCTGCCTTGAACAGCAAGCCCAGATCCGAACCCCAGTTGCCGGTGATGACGGTGTCCGCGCCCGACGCCTTGATCTTGGCGATGTAGGGCGCGAAGTCGCGCACCTGTGCCAGCGGATGGAGGTCCTCGCCGACGAACTGCACGTCCGGGCGCTTGCGCCCCAGCGTTTCCTTGGCGTACTTGGCGACCTGGTGGCCGTGCGAGTAGTTCTGATTGAGCAGATAGACCTTCTTGACGTCCTTCTGGTCCTTGAGAAACGAAGCGATGGCTTCCATCTTCATCGAGGTGTCGGCGTCGAAACGGAAGTGCCAGTAGTTGCACTTGCTGTTCGTGAAGTCGGGATCGACGGCCGCGTAATTCAGGTACACCACTTCCTTGCCCGGGTTGCGGGCGTTGTGCTTGTCGATCGCATCGATCAGCGCCCCCGCCACCGAGGATCCGTTGCCCTGGACGATGTAGCGAACGCCCTGATCGAGCGCTGCCTTCAGGGCATTGAGGCTTTCGGCCGGGCTCAGCTTGTTGTCGACGCCTTGCACTTCGAACTTGACGCCCGCCACGTTGCCGGCGTTGAACTTGTCGGCGGTGAACTGAAGCGACCTGAGCTGATTGACTCCGACCGGACCGAGCAGGCCCGTCAGGGGGTCGATCCACATCATCTTCACGACCTGCCCCTTCGTGGCGGCGGGCGCGGGCGCTGCCGGCTTGGCGGGGGCTTGAGCAAACAGCGGGGTGGCGCAGAGCAGCAAGCTGCCGAGCGCGATCGAGGGCAGTGCGAATTTCATCTACGTTTCTCCTGGAAGTCGCCAGCGTCAGCGTACATTTGTTGTGGTATGCGCCGCGCTAGGGAATGCCCTGCACGGAAGTGACCGCGCCGCGGCGTGGCCCCGTCGGTTCTGCACTGCAAGCAGCGGCCCCCGGCTCACGTCGTCGGCAGCCGGTAGTCCTTCAGCATCTCGCGCAGCCGCGTCTTGAGCATCTTGCCGGTGGCGCCGAGCGGGATCGCGTCGACGAAGACGACGTCGTCCGGGATCTGCCACTTGGCGATCTTGCCTTCGTAGAACTTCAGGAGCTCCTCGCGCGTGAGCTCGGCGCCCGGCTTCTTCACCACCGCCACGATCGGCCGCTCGTCCCACTTGGGATGCGGCATGCCGATGCAGGCGGCCATCGCCACCGCCGGGTGGCCGACGGCGATGTTCTCGACGTCGATGGAGCTGATCCACTCGCCGCCCGACTTGATCACGTCCTTGCTGCGGTCCGTGATCTGCATGTAGCCGTCCGGATCGATCGTCGCCACGTCGCCGGTGGGGAACCAGCCGTCCACCAGCGGGTCGCCGCCCTCGCCCTTGAAATACTCGCGCACCGTCCACGGCCCCTTCGTGTAGAGGTTGCCGTAGGTCTTGCCGTCCCAGGGCAGTTCCTTGCCATCGTCGCCGACGATCTTCATGTCGACGCCGAAGAAAGTGCGGCCCTGCTTCAGCCGGATCTTCATCTGCTCTTCTTCCGGCAGGTCCAGGTGCTTGTTCTTCAGCGTGCACAAGGTGCCAAGCGGGCTCATCTCGGTCATGCCCCAGGCGTGCAGCACCTCGACGCCGTAGTCCTCCCGGAACGCATGGATCATGGCCGGCGGGCAGGCGGCGCCGCCGATGACGGTGCGCTTGAGGGTCGAAAAGCGCAGGTTGTTCGGCTTCAGGTGCCCCAGCAGCATCTGCCACACCGTCGGCACGCCGGCGGCGTAATTGACCTTCTCCGCCTCGATCAGCTCGTAGATCGACTTGCCATCCATGGCCGGTCCGGGGAATACCAGCTTTGCGCCGACCAGGGCGGCCGAGTACGGGATGCCCCAGGCGTTGACGTGGAACATGGGCACCACCGGCAGCACCGAATCGCGCGCGGACAGGCACATCACGTCCGGCAGGGCCGCGGCATACGCGTGCAGGATCGTCGAGCGATGGCTGTACAGCGCCCCCTTCGGATTGCCCGTGGTACCGCTCGTGTAGCACATGCTGGAGGCGGAGTTCTCGTCGAAGCTCGGCCACTCGTAGCTGGTCGGCTGGCCGCCGATCCACGCCTCGTAGCTCACCAGGTTGGGCACGCCGCTATCGGCGGGCAGCTTGTCGGCCTCGCACAGCGCCACGTACTGCCGGATGCCGGGACAGCGCGCATGGATCGCCTGCACCAGCGGCAGGAAGGTCATGTCGAAGCACAGCACCTGGTCTTCGGCGTGATTGGCGATCCAGGCGATCTGGTCCGGATGCAGCCGCGGGTTGATCGTGTGCAGCACCCGGCCCGATCCGCTGACGCCGAAATAGAGCTCCAGGTGGCGGTAGCCGTTCCAGGCGAGCGTGGCCACGCGATCGGAGAACAGCAGGTTCATGCCGTCCAACGCGTGGGCGACCTGGCGCGCGCGGGTCGCGACGCCGCGCCAGTTGTAGCGATGGATGTCACCTTCGACCCTCCGCGAGACGATTTCGGCGTCGCCGTGATGGCGATCGGCGAAGTCGATCAGCGACGAGATCAGCAGGGGTTGGCTCTGCATCAAGCCCAGCATGGAAGCTCCTTGGGTGGGTTCGTGGTTCAAACCACTGATCGTAGTATTGCCGTGCTGGCTTGGCTAGGCTAGGCAGGCTTTCACTCGGGCGACAGCAGCGCCTCCGCAACGGGGCCCGCGGCTGCCCCGTTTTTGACCCGCCGCGCGCAGGAAATCCCCGGCCGCGGGACAATGCCGCACGAGACCGGGCCCCCTCGGCCCGATTCGGCTGCTCCCCATGACCTATCCCATCCAGAAAACCGAAGCCCAGTGGCGCGAGCTGCTGGCCCGAAAAGGCGCCGAACCCGGCGCCTTCGAAGTGACCCGGCACGCCGCGACCGAACGCCCGTTCACGGGCAGGTACGAGCGGGTGTGGGCCGACGGCAGTTATCACTGCATCTGCTGCGGCGCCAAGCTGTTCGATTCAGGCACGAAGTTCGACGCCGGCTGCGGCTGGCCCAGCTTCTCGCAGGCGGTGCCCGGGGCGATCAGGGAAATCGTCGACCGCAGCCACGGCATGGTGCGCACCGAGACCGTGTGCGCCCAGTGCGGCGCCCACCTGGGCCACGTGTTCCCGGACGGACCCGCGCCGACCGGACTGCGCTATTGCATGAACTCGGCGTCCCTCCAGTTCGAGCCCGCCAAGGACGGGGAATAATCCACGCCACATGAAACTGCTGATCGATTTCTTTCCCATCATCCTGTTCTTCGCGGCCTTCAAGCTGTGGGGCATCTACGCGGCGACGGCCGTGGCCATCGTGGCCACCGTCGCCCAGATCCTCTGGCTGCGGCACAGCCACGGCAAGGTCGAGCCGATGCAATGGGTCAGCCTGGCGGTGATCGTCCTCTTCGGCGGCGCGACCATCGCCCTGCAGAACGAGACCTTCATCAAATGGAAGCCCACGGTGCTGTACTGGCTGATGGGCGGGACGCTGGCGGCGGGCCAGTTGTTCTTCCGCAAGAACCTGCTCAAGACGCTCATGGGCTCGCAGCTCGACCTGCCGGAGCCGGCCTGGCGCGTCACCAACTGGAGCTGGATCGCGTTCTTCGCCGTCATGGGCGTCCTGAACCTGTGGGTGGCCTACACCTTCGACACCGACACCTGGGTCAATTTCAAGCTGTTCGGCGGCATGGGCCTGATGATCGTGTTCGTGATCGGCCAGGCGCTGTACCTGGGCCGGTACATGAAGGTCGACGAGGCGGGCGGGCCATGAGCGGCACCGGCATCACGGCGCAGGCGCTGCGCGCACGGCTCGAGGAACTCCTGGCGCCGACCTGGCTCGAAGTGATCGACGAAAGCATGGCCCACATGGGCCACGCGGGGTCCGACGGCACCGGCTCGGGGACGCACTTCAGGGTGCGGATCGCCTCGCCGGCGTTCGACGGCCTCTCGCGCGTGGCGCGGCATCGCCTTGTGTATGATGCGCTGCGAACTTTCGTGGACCGGGGCCTGCACGCCTTGGCGATCGAAACTCCCTGACTTTTTCGCTCAGTTTCTTCGAGAGATTCCCATGAAGCGTTTTCTCCTGCCGGCGGTGTCGGCCCTTGTCCTCAGCTTCGCGCTGCCCGTGTTCGCGCAGAACGTGGCGACCGTCAACGGTAAGGCCGTGCCCAAGGCCCGCATGGACGCGCTGGCGGCCCAGCTCGCCAAGTCCGGCCGGCCGGTGGGCGCCGAGATGGAAGGCCAGCTGAGGGAAGAAGTGATCATGCGCGAGATCTTCATGCAGGAGGCGCAAAAGCGCGGCCTGGACACCAGCGAGGACTTCAAGACCCAGATGGAGCTGGCGCGCCAAGGGCTCCTGATTCGCGAACTCCTGGCCGACCAGCAGAAGAAGAACCCGGTTTCCGACGCCGAGGTCCAGGCCGAGTACGACAAGTTCGTCTCGGCCAACGGCGGCAAGGAATACCGCGCCCGCCACATCCTCGTCGAGAAGGAAGACCAGGCGAAGGCGATCATCGCCTCGCTCAAGAAGGGCGGCAAGTTCGAGGACATCGCCAAGAAGCAGTCCAAGGATCCGGGCTCCGGCGCCAACGGGGGCGACCTCGACTGGGCCAACGCGTCGAGCTACGTTCCCGAGTTCTCGCAGGCCTTGATCAAGCTGAACAAGGGCCAGACCACGGACGCGCCGGTCAAGAGCCAGTTCGGCTGGCACGTGATCCGGCTGGACGACGTGCGCCAGGCGCAACTGCCGAAGCTCGAAGACGTCAAGCCCCAGATCGCCGAGCAGCTGCAGCGCCAGAAGCTGGCCAAGTTCCAGGAAGACCTGCGCGGCAAGGCGAAGGTCGAATAAGGCGGGCTGCCGGCGGCAGCAGCGAAAAAGGCGGCCTGCGGGCCGCCTTTTCGATTCCGGACGATCAGGGCGCCTGCGACTCGAGCTCCTGCTGGCGCTCCTTCATCCGCGCGCCCACCTCTTCGAGGTCCAGCCCCTGCGCAGCGCGCGCCTTCGGGAACAGCAGGTCGCGCTCCTCCTTGACGTGATTTTCCACGGCGCGGGCAAGCTGGCTCACGAGATCGTCCATGGCGGCGTCCGCTTCGGACAGGCCTTCGATCCGAGCGACCAGTGCCTTCACCCGCTGGTGCTCGGCCTGCGCTTCGTCGAGCAGTTCGGGAACGTCGATGACCTCGCGCAGCGCGGGATAGAAGATTTCCTCCTCGATCTGCGCGTGCACCGTGAGCTCGCTGCAGATCTTGCGCGCGAGCGCCGCCCGCCCGTCGGGGGTGCGGCGCTTGGTGCGGCCGCCGGCCTTGGCCTCGGTTGCGGCGCCGGCGAACCCCAGCCGGGCGTATTCCACGAACAGGTGCTTGGTCGCGATGTGGTCGGCGTCGAGCAGTTCGCAGGCGTCGTGTTGGACAGTGGTGGCCATGTGGGTTCCTGGGCTGGTTGGTGGGGAGGGTCAGACCAGCGGCGGGTCCATCTGGCGGCCGAAATGGCGGTGCATCGCCAACGCCTGCAGGAACGCCTCGCCCGCCTTGCCGTCGGCACCGTCCTCCGCGACGATCAGGCCGGTGCCGCCCTGCGCCTGGCTCTTGTCCAGCGACAGCGGCAAGCCCGCCTGCGACAGCAGCATGCGCGAAGCGCCCAGCACCAGGATCGTCTTGCAATGCCTGAACTGGTCGCGGATGAACTCCGCCGTGTGGCCGTCCTGCGCCAGCGCGGCGATGGCTTCGTCGCCCTCGGGCAGCACCAGGCCGTCGAACAGGAATCCGGGCTCGTTCTCGAGCGACGCATCGGCGTCGATCAGGTCGCCGTTGGCGGCCGGCATCGGCCCGATCCGCGGCCCGACCAGGCGGCCGACGGCGCCCCCTTCCGCCAGCATGGCCTGCAGTTTCAGGATGGCCTCGGCCTCGACGCCGGGCGCCACCAGCAAGGCGACCTTGC
>Ga0209347_1006722_pt1 | contig 10010 bp, 9 predicted proteins | sample AutmiccommuBRH23_FD_187382 | JGI IMG/M metagenome (GOLD analysis project Ga0209347, IMG submission 187382) | Deep subsurface microbial communities from Mt. Terri, Switzerland - Autotrophic microbial communities BRH/23 (SPAdes) (version 2) | ecosystem: Environmental > Aquatic > Deep subsurface >... | reverse complement strand
GTTGTCATTTCTTCGTTCCAGCGGCACGTTTGGCGAATTAATATTGTTGCTGTCAAACCAGCAAATACTTTTAACCCGAGGATAGCGCCGGGGCAGCGCGGAATAAAGCTGCCTAATTTTCTCTACTGCGAAAGAAGTCAAATCTTTATTGGGTGCCACAATACTCTGATGGGTGGCCCCGTATTCTGATATTTGAATGGGCTTACGTTCGGCATAGGTGTTGTAGACATAATCCACAAAGGAGGTGGGATCCTCGTCTAGAGCCGGCTGATTAATGTCGCCGTTGTGATAGGCAACAGAGTAAATATTTACACCAACCCAATCTACGTATGCATCTCCTGGGTAATACTCTGCAATGGTCTTTTCCGGAATAGCAGCCACCGTCCAGACCATGGCAACGTTAGGTGCTTCTTCAGCCATTACCTTAGATACTAAGCGAAACTTTTCTATATATTTTGCTGGATCTCCGAAGTAGGGCGCCCAAAAGCCGTTGGCTTCCGAGGCAAAACGCAAGAATACGGGCACGCCGGTTTTAGCGGCATCCCGGGCAAATTCCCTCAAATAGCTATTGTCCTTGACTTCGGCCAGGCTGGCAGGTTCCAGAGCCAACTCAGGTACAGCCCCGGCTTCAACTACCTTGTCCACCCAGTTAGAAGGAAAATCCTGCTTGCCATAATGAACGTAGGTGAAAAAAATGGCGTGTTCCTTTCCCATCATTTCGTTAAATTTCTTGAAGTTGGTTTGAACATAGCCGCCGTCACCCTGTAGTCTAGGGTCTTGGTCCAGATATGCACCAATGTATGCACCATAACGGGGTTCATATTTTTCGCTTGTGCCGGCCCCATTAGGGAGCTTGTCGCTTTTTAAATAGATTTCCAAATGGCTTACCAGGCCTTCAGCCTTTTTTCTATAAATCTCCGCATCATCTTTCAAGCCCTTATTTGCATATATTTCCCCTGCCTTGAAGAATGCTTGGGCAGCTTCCTCGAACCGCCGGGCACTGCTTAAAGCGTTCCCCAATGCCTTAAAGTTAGCGGCCGTAGGATTTTGATCGGCAGCCTCGTTAAAATATTCGGCAGCTTCATTATAGTCCCCGGCAGCCATTGCATCTCGGCCGAGCTCATAAGCAGCTGTCGGATTTAAGGCAAAGACATTCCCTGCCGGCCCAATTGTCAGCACCAGGGCTAATATTAATATTTTAGTTATTACACCATGTGTCGTCTGATTCAAATTATGCTACCTCCTCTGACATTTTTCAACAATATTCTTCATCACCACAAGTTGTTCCTGCCTTTTCCTTTAATACAAATCATTGATCTGGTTAAAACTAATCCGGAGGAAGGATATTAAGGAGATATGTCAAAACTAGTATGAATGTAAAATTTTCCAAGCTTTTGGTAGGAGGTTAATGTTAATGAGTGGTATAAATAAGGAAGTTTTTCGGCAGTACGACATCCGCGGCCTAGTGGGTGAAGAGTTAAGTGATGAATTCGTCAATTTGTTAGGTAAAGCTATGGGTACATATTTACTGCGCAAGGGCTTTCAGGAAGCCATTATTGGCCGAGATAATCGAGAAAGTTCCCCGGTTATTCGCGATCAGTTGGTTGACGGCATTAGATCCACCGGCTGTAATGTAATAGATATCGGCGAAGTAATTACCCCAATTTTTTATTACGCCAGGGTGCTTTATGATATTCCCGGCGGGGCCATGATCACCGGCAGTCATAATCCATCGGAATACAACGGTTTTAAGATAGCCGCCGACCAAGGGCCGGGCACAATCTATGGAGACGAAATTCTTAAGTTGTATGAACTAATGCAGGCCTTAGACTTTGAAAAGGGTACTGGGAGCGTGACGGAAAAAGATCCGGTGGATGCATATATCCACATGCTGTGTGACAAAGTTACCCTTGGGCCAAAAAGGCTTAAGGTAGTTGTAGACTGCGGAAACGGTACGGCCAGTAACTTTGCCGTGGCTTTTTTAGAAAAGTTGAACTGCGATGTAGTGCCTTTATATTGCACTTCCGACCCTTCTTTTCCAAATCATCATCCCGACCCGATTAAAACCAGCAATTTAACTGATCTGATTGCCAAAGTGAAGGAAGAGAAAGCGGATGTGGGTGTCGCCTATGATGGTGATGCAGATAGAATTGGTGCTGTAGACGAAAAAGGTAATATCATCTGGGGAGACACCTTGATGATCCTTTATTGGCGGGAAATTATCAAGAAGTATCCTGGCGCCGATGTCATTATCGAAGTTAAGTGTTCCCAGTCACTGGAGGATGAAGTTAAACGACTGGGAGGAAATCCGATATTTTATAAGACAGGTCATTCCTTGATTAAGGCGAAGATGAAGGAACTGGGTGCAGTCTTTACCGGTGAAATGAGCGGTCATATGTTCTTTGCCGATGAGTTTTTCGGTTTTGACGATGCCCTTTATGCCACAGCGCGGCTGCTGCGCATACTCTCTCATGAAGAACAAACTTTCTCGGAACTGCTGGCGGATGTACCAAAGTATTATGCCACTCCGGAGACACGGATAGACTGCCCGGACAATAGAAAATTTGCCATTGTGGACCAATTGGTGGAAGAATTTAAGAAGGATTATGAAGTAATAGATATTGACGGGGCCCGGGTACTATTCCCAGGCGGATGGGGCCTAATCCGCTGCAGCAATACCCAGCCGGTCATAGTCGCCCGCTGTGAAGGAAAAACCGAAGAAGACTTAGAATCCATCACCAGCATTGTGAAAGATAAACTGCTCAAATTCCCCGAAATAAAAAACTTCAACTGGCATTGAATTTGGGGCACCCGCAAGGGGCATATCCAAAACTCTAAGAGCAACAAGTTGCTAAGAGTTTTGCTATACTCGCAAGGGGCATATCCAAAACTTCTAAAGCAACAAGTTGCTAAGAGTTTTGCTAACGGTTCTCGACTTGGATTTTTTAAGCCGAGAACCGTTTTTTAACAATTCGCCGTTCCATACCCTTAGCACGAGGAGAAAGCATGAAATATTAGGACACCCGAATTCCCTTTTTATCTGCTGCCGCCTCTTTCTTTTTCACCCGGTAGTTAACCAGGACAATTCCGACAACCACAGCAATTAAACCAATCATCAGCTTAGCTGTAAAAGGTTCTCCTAGAATCAGGTTAGCGAAAACCACCCCAAAAACCGGCACCAAAAACAGAAAGACACTGGCCCTTCCTGCGTCAATATGATCTAAAAGGTAAAACCAGATGGCAAAAGCAAGAGCGGATGAAAGTATTGAAGTAAAAGCCAAAGCACCCACAGAAACTTGGTTAAAGACTATGTCTTGACCATTTTCGATGATAAAAGCTCCTATCAGAGTAACGGCCCCACCTAACAGCATCTGCCATGCAGTTACTACTAACTTATTGTGATTAGGGAAACGCCGCCGTAGGTAGATAGTAGCAACCGCCCAAAAGAAAGCCCCAACCGTAATTAAGAGTTTACCTGCCATAGACCATTTATCACTCGAACTAAAACCACCGGTACCAAAAATAATGATGAGACCGCTAAAACCTACTATTAAACCAAATATCCTTTGTAAATTCAATTTCTCATTTGGTAATAAGTAATGGGCTAGTATATTTACTATCAGTGGGTATGAATAGAGCATAACAGAAGTCACCCCTGCCTCTACCCACTGCAGACCGTAAAAAACCAATCCGTAGGTTAAGGTAGTCTGCAATATGCCCAACAGCAAGAGCGCCCCCCAGTCTTTTTTGGCAGGTAATGGTGTGCCCATAGCTATTGCGATTAGCGCCAAACTAATTCCGCCGAAAAAATACCTCAGTCCTGTAAAAGTAACAGCCGGCATATACTGTAGGCCGGCTTTCATGATGGAAAACGTCACTCCCCATATCAAGCATATCACAGTCAACAACAAAAAAAGTTGAATTTGGGGACGGTTCTCGACTTGAATTTTTGTCATTTATTAGTCTCCTTCTTGCTGTCGTATTAGCTTACTAATGGTTGAACAAGTTAACCCTCCAAACAGGTTGCCTATTTCAGTCAAACTCAGGTCCGTATTTTGATACAAATCATAGATTGCCTTATTTCTAACTTGTCGGAATTGAGTGCCTTTAGAAAGGACATCTACTGCACTTAGACCGGAATCACTTACTACTTGTTCAATTCTTGTAATAATTTCTTGTTCATTGAGTACTGGGTTGTCACTTTTTTCATCCTTCACGTCTATGATTGAGGCTGCAATTTCCTGCCGCCATGCTTCGTGTTGGGTCCGCCGAGCATAATCTATATATTCCCTGACAGCGATAGTTCTATCTTCAGATAAACTGCCCAATATTAAGGATGTATCCACCAAATCCAAATAATCTATATTCTTTCCTATGTAAAAGTTGTAGCTGCTCCAACGGTAGTCTCCCGGATTTGACACAATCTTTGCCTTAACAGGATTCCAATGAATATAACGACTTAGTTCCAGTAAATAGCGATCATCCTTCACCAGTTGACTTTTGAAGCGATCCTGAAAGAGATGGCCGCTCCTTGCATATTTACTGTTAAAATATTTTACATAGCTTACGTTGACGCTTTTCATTATTTCTGAAATGTCATTGGCAAGTACGTCAATAATAATATGTGCGTGATTGCTCATTAGGCAATAACCATAAATTTTGAAATCATATCTTTTCTTCATGCGCCCAAATGTTTCTAAGAACCTAGTTTTATCCTGGTCTTCCCGATAGATATTTCTTTGTTCATTTCCCCTGATAATAACGTGGTAGACAGAGAACTCACCCTTCACCCGTGCGGCCCTTGGCATAATTATCACCTCGTGGAAAATTATACCACTATTATAGCATTATTGAACTTGCCTTGGATAGTCTAAAAGCGTGCCTGTACAGTATTAGACTCCAGAAGAGAGAAAAAATTCAACTCGAGAACCGTCCCCAAATTCAAATGATGCCGATGGTGGCTTGGGCGATGCTGAGGGCGTGACCGTTGATGCGCAGCAGGTTGTTTATTAGGTCCATGTGGACGGAGCTGGTCTCAAGGGTCTTTTCGCTTTGCTGCAGTCGGTTGAAATGGGAATAGCGGAGGCTCTTTTCCATCTTTGCTACTTCAGGGTTTAAGCGAATAACTTGTGTTGCCAGGTCTTCATCTTCGTTTTCAAAGGCTTCAACTGCGTTTTCGAAGTTCCGCTTGATTGATTGATGCATCATACTTAACTCCTGCCAACCTTCGACACTTAGCTCCATACCCTGCTGCTCCATCTTTTCGGCGATCTGAATCATACTCATCATGACATCTCCTGCGTGCTCCATATCATTGCAGACATAAAGTAGGCGAACCTGCTGTTCAGATTGTCCTTCGGACAAATTTCTTTGGGAAATGCGGGCCAGGTAGCGGGTGACGGACTTATATAAAAAATCTATGGTTAATTCTGATTCTCTTATCTTATTTTTAATAGGTTCTTCACCGGTTTTAACCAATTCTAATAGCTCGGGCAGCATCCTATCTTTAATAATTTTAGCCATGCGCAATACTTCATTTTTGGCCTGGTTAATGGCTAATTCGGGAACATCCAACACTTCGTCATCTAAATAATGAGCCCTCCGTTCCATTTTTTCCGTATCGGGCAAAATACGCTTAACCAGAGAGCCAAATTGTGTGGTAAAAGGCAAAAAAATCAACAAATTGACTATGTTGAAAATCGAATGACTGTTGGCAATTTGCCGTTGGACGTCGTCCGAACTCATTGCTACTAATTCAGTAAATACGCCGATAAAAGGAAGAAAAATCAAAACACCAATGGCCTTAAATATTAAGTGGGCTAACGCTACCCTTTTAGCTGCCCGGGAGGAGGCCATACTGGATAGTAATGCTGTAGCCGTAGTACCAATATTAGCACCAAATACCATGGGAATGGCAGCATTAAAATCAATAACTCCTTGGCTGGATAAGGACATGGCCAAAGCTATTGAAGCCGCACTGCTTTGAACTATTGCCGTAAACAACGCTGCAACAATGACTGCTAACAGCGGGTTAGACGTAACACTTACTAATAAATCCACAAACCCGGGAAAGGAGCGTAACGGACTCATGCTGCTTGACATTAAGGACATACCATAGAAAACAAAGCCAAACCCCAGCACCGCCTGACCAATGTGTTTTACTTGTGGACGTTTAGCAAATAAGTAGATTGGTATGCCAAAAGCAACCATAAAAAGCGCATAGTCGGTTACTTTAAAAGCTATTAATTGCACCGTTAAAGTGGTACCTACGGCAGAACCCAGAATTACACCCAAGGCTTGACCGAGACTCATCATTCCGGCATTGACCAAGCCAACTAATAAAACAGTGGCAGCACTACTGCTCTGCAGTAAAACGGTTAAAACAATACCAACAAAAACAGCCAGCAAACGGTTACTAGTTAAACTGGCTAAAATATCTTTCATCTTGTGGGCCGAGGCTTTTTGCAATCCATCGGAGGTTAACTCTATTCCGTAAACAAAAATACCCAAACCTCCCATGAGGCCCATCATTAGCATTACTAGGTCCATGTACAACTCCCCTTGAAAGACACTGAACTGTTAAGAAAACAAAGCTATTCTTGATGAACTCTTTCGAATGGGCGGCGTTCACCGGTAGTCATGTAAATAGTCATCTCTGCAATGTTTACTGCGTGGTCCCCTATCCGTTCAAGATATCTAGCCACCAAGGATAGATAGCTGGCCTGACCTACCAGACTGCTGTCCTTTTTCATGAAGTCTATTAGTTCATCATAAAGATACTCAAATAGTTTATCTACTTCATCATCATCCCTATCTATTTCTAAGGCCTTATCGGCGTCTCTTTCAGTAAAGGCTTCGAGGCTCTTAGTTACCATAGCCTGGGCCAACTCAGCCATCCGCGGAATATCCACTAATGGTTTGAAATATTGTCCCTTTTCTTTTAACCGCATGGAGACTTGTGCAATATTAACGGAAAAATCCCCGATTCTTTCTAACTCCTTAATGATGCGCAGAACGCTGGCTAAGGTGCGTAAATCATCAGCCATCGGTTGTTGAAGAGAAATTAGTTCCAATGCCTTCTTTTCAATCTCATAATCCATATCGTCAATTTCATTATCCATGTCCATTACCTGTTGGCACTGACATTGGTCCTGATTTTTCAAGCCTTCCATAGCTAGTTCAAGTATTTTATTAACCTTATCACCCATCCTTAATATATCCTGCTGTAAAGACTGGATTGCTCGGTCATATGCGTTCATGCGTATTATCATACTATATCTTACCTCTCTGCATTATATTATTATCCCGGGTGTGATATTCAAACAACGCCCCGGATTAGTTGCGTATAACACATATAATCGATAAGGCCACATGTTCAGATAAAGCGAAACTCGCATCAGGTGTGGTTTTGTACCTGATGTTTAGTTAAGCATATCCAGGAACTTAGCGCCATTTATCCTCTTACATCGGGGATATTCCTGTCCCATTTCCTTAATTGAAGCAGGGTATTAGTAGCGATGGTTAGTTATCCGATAACATTAAGCTATTACAATATTATAGCAGAAAAAGTGCTAATAACATAGTAACAATGGGTGAACGGTCAATTTTCATCTGTTTTCATAATTATTCTTACCCTGAGCGGTAAAATATTTTTTAAATTATTTTCATAGTTTATTGACATATGCTCAAAATAACTAATATAATGATATTGAACATATGACCATAACAGGAGGGGGTTGCAAATGAGATTATTCAAGTGTCAGTCCTGTGGTTTTGAGTTTGAAGCAGCTTTCGGCAGTGGTTCTTGTCAGGAACTCTCATGTCCGAAATGCCGGGAACAACTTGCCTATCGCATCAACCCAGGTCCAAACCGTTCATCCCAGGGAAAAAATCAAGGTCGGCAAAGGAGGCTCCGTTGTCAAAATGAAACTGGCGGTTTCAGCAAGAGGTCCCAAGCTAGAAGATCCCGTTGACCCGCGATTTGGCCGTGCAAAATGGATTATAATTTACGATGATGAAACAGGTAATTTTGAACCGCTTGACAATGCAGTGAATTATAATGCAGCAGAAGGTGCCGGTATCAAAGCTGCCGAACTGGTAGTTAACAAACACTGCCAAGTTGTAATAACCGGCTATCTTGGCCCAAAGGCGTTTAGAGTGCTAAGTGCCGCTGATATTAAGGGTTATGTTAACGCCAAGGGCTCTGTCAGAGAAGCTATCGAAGCTTATGAAAATGACCAGCTATCTGAAACCAGCGAACCTACAGTTAAGGGACACTGGTAAAAACAATTATACTTGAAAGGATGTAATAATGATGAAAAAAAGAATTGCAGTACCATCTATGGCTCCAGGCGGATTAGAGGCTCAACGGTCAGGGCATTTCGGCCGCTGCGACGTGTTTACTCTCGTAGATGTGGAGGATAATGAAATCAAAGAAATTAGCAGCGTAGAAAATGTTGAACATGAGCACGGCGGATGCTTAAGACCGGTTGAACTTTTGTTGATGCAAGGTGTTAAGGCTATTGTAGTTGGCGGCATGGGTTATAATCCCTTAATGGGTTTCCGCTCGGCCGGTATCGACGTACTTATTGGAACAGGCACAACCGTTCAGGAAGCTATCGATGCATATCTGGCCGGTAACGCACCGCAAATGACAGATAATCACGTCTGTGGTGGTCACTAAACATGTATAAAATAGCCATTGCCAGTGGTAAAGGGGGCACAGGGAAGACTTCCGTTGCAGTAAATCTTGTTAATAGATACCAAAAGCCGATACAGTACGTCGATGTAGATGTTGAAGAGCCTAACGGGCATATTTATTTAAAGCCGCATTGGCAAACAAAAAAATCTGCACTGGTTGATGTCCCGGAAATAGACGACCACTGGTGTACGCTCTGTGGTAAATGCAAGGATGCTTGCCAATTTAACGCATTAGCAATAATCCCCAACAAGGGCGTAATGGTTTTTCCTGAGCTCTGCCATGGCTGCGGTGCTTGTTTACTGGCCTGTCCTCAAAAAGCCATTTCTGATACAAGTAGATTAATAGGTAAGGTCTGTCTGGGTGTTTCAGACATAAAAAGTGAAATCAGATTAATTCAAGGAGTACTTAATGAAGGCGAAGCAAAGTCTCCTCCTTTAATTAAGGCTACCAAAAAAGAAATTTCTGATGATACTATAGCCATCATAGACGCACCGCCGGGCACTTCCTGCCCAGTTGTGGATTCTGTAAAAGGCGCCGATCTGGTGGTATTAGTTACTGAACCTACTCCAATGGGACTTAACGACTTAAAGCTGGCTGCTGCAATGAGCATAAAAATGGGCCTTCCCATTGCGGCAATCATTAACAAAACTGACATTACGGATTTTCCTAATACAGAACAATATCTGAAAGAACGTGGAATCCCAATTTTAATGAAACTACCTTTTGACAGGAAGCTTGCTGAGGCTAGTGCAGCAGGAGAGTTAATAACCTCCAATTCGCATTTCATTAAAGACTATTTTGACTATTGTTGGGAGAACCTATTAAACTTACTAGAACAAAAAAGAGAGGTGTCTGGCCATGAAACAATTAGCCATAGTTAGCGGCAAAGGCGGCACCGGTAAAACTACCATCACCTCCCTTCTTGCTCAAACTTTTGACAATAAGATCATGGTAGACTGTGATGTGGACGCCGCCAATTTACACCTACTGTTAAAGCCTAATATCATTCAGTCTACTGACTTTTACAGCGGTAAAAAGGCTGCAATTAACCCGTTTAAGTGCACAGAGTGCGGCCGTTGTGAATATGTCTGTCGTTTTGATGCTGTGATTAGGCAGCCGGATGGCGGCTATAAAATTGATGATTTAAGCTGTAACGGGTGCGGAGCTTGCACTATCACTTGTAGATATGAAGCTATTACTTTAGAAAATAACTTAGCAGGCAAATTCTTTATATCTGAAACTGAGCAAGGTAATTTAGTGCATGCTGCACTGGGCATTGCCGAAGATAATTCGGGCAAATTAGTGGCTC
>Ga0209347_1006721_pt1 | contig 10011 bp, 10 predicted proteins | sample AutmiccommuBRH23_FD_187382 | JGI IMG/M metagenome (GOLD analysis project Ga0209347, IMG submission 187382) | Deep subsurface microbial communities from Mt. Terri, Switzerland - Autotrophic microbial communities BRH/23 (SPAdes) (version 2) | ecosystem: Environmental > Aquatic > Deep subsurface >... | reverse complement strand
TTTAGTAAAAATCTGACACTGTTCGAATTCGATCCTAATTCAGTTTCAGAAGAACAACTGGATTGCCTCAACATCCCTGTTCTAATAAAAAGAAACCTTTTAAAATACCGTTCAGCAGGAGGAAGATTTAAAAAACCTGCTGATTTTAGAAAAATTTATGGTATGAACGACAGCCTGTTTGCATTGCTGGCGCCTTTCCTGGAAATTTATATGGATTCTGCAAAACCAGTAATAAAGGAGGATAATCAAATCATTAAAAAAGAGATTCCAGTGGTCCCCAAACCTGGGGAACTCATTCTGGGCGAAGATTATGTTGAAGCCGGTAATCAGAATGCCTCCCGGGGGAAACTTCAGAAAAGGGAAGTTTTAATTGTTGAATTAAATACTGCCGACTCTGCAGAACTTATAAAACTTTATGGAATAGGGCCTGTATTTGCTTCAAGAATTATAAAGTACCGGAATTTATTGGGAGGCTATCATTCTCCCTCACAACTGCTTGAAGTATATGGTTTGCATGAGGAAACTATGATATTGATACAAGATTATGTTATTGCTGATACCTCCTGTATTAAACCATTACGGATTAATTATGATGACTACAGGGATCTTATACGACATCCATATCTGAAAAGGCAGGAGGTTGAAGCCATTCTGAATTACAGAAGCCGGAACGGTCCGTTTACTTCAGTCGGACAAATCCTGCAAAACAAGATATTAGATTCTGCGACATTTGCTGGAATAAAGCCATATCTTACATGCCGTTAAAAATAATTAAAAGGATTAGTGCAGATAGGAAGTTTTATTTTTTTGATTTAAATTTGATTTGCAGGGAATAATTTCTACATTTGCGCCTCAATTTTTAAATTCGTGTAGAAAATGATAGTGATTCCGGTAAAAGAAGGGGAAAACATTGAAAGAGCCCTTAAAAGGTTTAAAAGAAAATTTGAAAAGACAGGCGTAATAAAAGAGTTGCGTGAGCGGCAAAAATTTACAAAACCTTCCATTGTAAGAAGGGAAGAAGTAAAAAAAGCTGCATATATTGAGAAGTTACAGCGCCAGGAAGATTAGTGATTAATGGATTCCTGGTGTCAGTGAAAAATGATGAATGGATTATCAGGAATCGTTTATTAATTATCTGACCTTCGAGAAGAGAACGTCCTCTCATACGGTCACGGCTTACAAAAAAGACCTCGGTCAGTTTGTGCAGTTTTGTACAGAAATGATTGGGGTGTTTGATGTTAAGGAGGCTGATGATAAGTTGGTCCGGAGTTGGATCGTCCAACTTATGGAACACAAGTACACTCCCAGATCTGTTAGCAGGAAAATTTCAACAGTTAAAGCATTTTTCAGGTTTTTGATGAAAAATAATGTTGTTGAAATGAATCCGGCCGCTAATGTAACGTTGCCTAAAATCAGGAAAAAGCTACCCAATTTTTTTGAGGAAGACCAGATGCATCATTTACTGGATGATGGTTGGTTTACTGATGATTTTAAAGGGGTCAGGGATAAATTAATCATCACTTTGTTATATGGTACAGGAATAAGGCGTTCCGAATTGTTAAAGTTAAAGGAAAGAGATTTCGATATGAAAGAGTGCCTTATAAAGGTATTGGGGAAACGACAAAAGGAGAGGGTAATTCCATATCCGCGCAGCATTAATCCGTTGTTGCTTCAATACATCAGTATGAGGAATCATGAGATAGGGCCATCACCTGAAGCCCTGTTAACTACTGATAAAGGGTCTCCTGTATACGAAAAAATGATCTACAGAGTGGTAACAGAGTATATGGAAAAAGTTACCTCGCTCGAAAAGAAAAGTCCCCATGTTTTACGACATTCCTATGCCACCCATTTATTAAACAGGGGCGCCGATCTTAATGCTGTAAAGGAACTGCTGGGTCATTATAATTTATCATCCACCCAGGTATATACACATACGACTTTCGAAAAATTGCATCATATTTATAAACAAGCCCATCCACGGGGCAATTAAAAATGTGTTTCTATGGAAGTAATAATTAATTCAGTGCATTTTACTGCCGATCAAAAGCTGTTGGAATTTATCAACAAAAAAGTAAACAAATTGGATACCTTTTTTGATGGTATTATCAATGCTGAAGTGACGTTGAGAGTTTTAAAGCCTGAAACACCTAAGAACAAAGTTTCTGAAATTAAAATTTCCATGCCGGCCAATGGATACCTGTTTGCCAAAAAAGAAGCTGATACATTTGAGGAAGCTACTGATCTGGCAATTGATGCAATGCGTAAACAACTTAGTAAATACAAGGAAAAGATCAAGAGTAAATAAATTATCATTTTTACTTCGTTATCTATAGATTTTTAAAATAATATATTTACATTTGCACACCCTTTTTGGGGGCGTTTCAGAAACATCTGAATTGAAAGAAGTTGGAAGTAAAAAATCGGTGTTATGGCATGCTGGTGAAGAGGTTGTGCACCTGCTGAATTGTTGCTTCGGCTCCTGTATTTTTAGAGAGACAAGATGATTGTCTAATGTTTTTGATAAAATTTTGTATGTTTGCGGCGCAAATTTTTTGCGGGAGTAGCTCAGTCGATAGAGCATTAGCCTTCCAAGCTAAGGGTCGCGGGTTTGAATCCCGTCTCCCGCTCAGATACGGAGATTGGAGTTTTAAGTGAATTGCTTTTAACCCCTGTCTCCTTGTGTGTTTTAAAGCCGGAGTAGCTCAGGGGTAGAGCGCATCCTTGGTAAGGATGAGGTCACGAGTTCAATTCTCGTCTTCGGCTCAATGAATTTAGATAATAATTAAAATTTTGTATTATGGCTAAACAAGCATTCGTAAGGGATAAAGCCCATGTCAATATTGGGACTATTGGCCACGTTGACCACGGAAAAACAACCCTGACCGCAGCTATTACAATGGTATTGGCTAAAAAAGGCCTTTCCGAGATCAAATCATTTGATTCTATTGATAATGCTCCTGAAGAAAAAGAAAGGGGTATTACAATTAACACTGCACACGTTGAGTATCAGACTGAAAAACGTCACTATGCTCACGTTGACTGTCCCGGACACGCCGACTATGTTAAGAACATGGTAACTGGTGCTGCCCAGATGGACGGTGCAATCATCGTAGTAGCCGCTACAGACGGCCCCATGCCGCAAACACGCGAGCATATTTTGCTGGCCCGCCAGGTAAACGTTCCAAAACTGGTTGTTTTCATGAACAAGGTCGACATGGTTGACGACCCTGAACTTCTTGAACTTGTAGAAATGGAAGTACGTGAACTTCTGGATTTCTATGAATTTGATGGTGATAATACACCTGTTATTATGGGTTCTGCTCTTGGTGCCATGAACGGTGAGCAACAATGGGAAGATAAAGTTATGGAACTGATGGATGCCGTTGACTCATGGATACCAATTCCTCCCCGCGAAGTTGACAAGCCATTCCTGATGCCGGTTGAAGACGTATTCTCTATTACAGGCCGTGGAACAGTTGCTACCGGACGTATCGAAACAGGTATCGTTCACACAGGCGACGAACTCCAGTTGATTGGTCTTGGTGCAGAAGGTCGTAAAACAGTTTGTACCGGTGTTGAAATGTTCCGCAAAATTCTGGATGAAGGACAAGCTGGTGATAACGTTGGTCTGCTGCTGCGTGGTGTTGACAAAAAAGAAATCAAACGTGGTCAGATCCTTGCAAAACCAGGTTCAATTACTCCTCATACCAGGTTTAAAGCTGAGGTTTATGTTCTGAAAAAAGAAGAAGGTGGACGTCACACTCCATTCCACAATAAATACCGTCCGCAGTTCTACGTGCGTACCCTTGACGTTACAGGCGAAATTCACTTGCCCGAAGGACGTGAAATGGTTATGCCAGGCGATAACGTATCAGTTGAAGTAGAACTGATTTATCCTGTAGCCCTTAATATCGGTTTGCGTTTTGCAATCCGTGAAGGTGGCCGTACAGTAGGTGCCGGACAGGTTACTGAAATCGTTAGCTAAGTATCAACTTTTGATAAATATAAAATGTCCCGGGCTTCGGCCCGGGGCTATTTTACGGAAGAACTCGGCTGGGAGTGCGCATAAATGTAAGTTCGAACCTTACCTTCCGTTCGGAAATAACTAAATAGTTAAGATGAAATTAAAATTGTATTTACAAGATGCCTACGATGAACTTGTTCACAAAGTAACGTGGCCTACTTGGAAAGAACTGCAAAGCAGTGCATTGGTTGTAATGGTTGCTTCCTTTATTATATCACTCGTAATCTTTGTTATGGATCTGTCATTCAGAAACATAATGAGTTTTATTTATGAATTGTTTTATTAATCGAAATCCCTGGATCAGAAAATGAGCGACAATACTAAAAAGTGGTATGTTCTTCGCGCCATCGGTGGTAAGGAAAAGAAGGTGAAAGAATATATCGAACATGAAATCGCGAATGGAGATCTGAAGGGTTTTGTTGAGCAGGTTTTAATACCTACGGAAAAGGTTTACCAGATCCGAAGCGGTAAGAAAATCAGCAAAGAACGAAACTTTTTCCCGGGTTATGTCCTTATTGAGGCTTCATTGGTGGGCGAGGTAACGCATATGCTTAGAAACGTGCCCAACGTGATTGGATTCCTTGGCGACACCAAAGGTGGGGATCCTGTTCCAATCAGGCCTGGTGAGGTTAACAGAATATTAGGGAAGGTGGATGAACTTGCTGAAACCGGCGAGGAACTTAATATCCCGTTCGTAGTAGGAGAAACCGTGAAAGTAATCGACGGACCATTTAACGGCTTTAACGGAACCATTGAGGCAATCAATGAGGAGAAGAAAAAGCTGCAGGTAATGGTGAAGATTTTCGGTCGTAAAACTCCTTTAGAACTGAGCTTCATGCAAGTTGAGAAGGAATAGTAACGCTTTATTAATTTATTATGGCGAAAGAAGTTGCTGGGTTAATTAAATTACAGATCAAAGGTGGAGCGGCAAATCCGTCACCACCGGTAGGGCCAGCATTAGGGTCAAAGGGAGTAAATATAATGCAGTTTTGTAAACAGTTTAACGGCCGTACTCAAGATCAGGCCGGTAAGTTGCTTCCAGTAGTTATTACTGTTTACATCGATAAGTCGTTTGACTTCATTATCAAACAACCTCCCGTAGCTATTCAATTGCTCGAGTCTGCCAAAGTGAAAAAAGGTTCGGCTGAACCTCACGTCAGTAAAATTGGCGCGGTTACCTGGGAACAGGTAAAACAAATCGCGGAAACAAAAATGACTGACCTGAATTGCTTCACAATGGAATCGGCAATGAGAATGGTAGCTGGAACTGCCAGAAGTATGGGAATCACTGTAAAAGGTGCTTCACCATTCAAATAACAATTAAATTTTTTAAGATGGGCAGAATTACGAAAAATAAAAAAGCTTCTCTTGATAAACTCGAAAAAGGAAAATCTTACTCCATTGACGAGGCTGCTAATCTGGTGAAGGAAATTACTTTTACCAAGTTTGATGCTTCGGTTGATATCGATGTAAGGCTGGGGGTGGACCCAAGAAAAGCTAACCAGATGGTTAGAGGCGTAGTTTCTTTACCCCATGGAACAGGAAAAGAGGTTCGCGTGCTCGCTTTGGTTACTCCTGATAAGGAAGCTGAAGCTAAAGAAGCCGGAGCGGATTTCGTTGGCTTGGATGAGTTTATCGATAAAATCAAAGGCGGCTGGACCGATGTCGATGTTGTTATAACCATGCCACAGGTAATGGGCAAGGTAGGACAGCTCGGACGAATTCTTGGTCCACGTGGTCTGATGCCTAACCCAAAAAGCGGCACCGTTACAATGGATATCGGGAAAGCTGTCAGCGAGGTGAAGCAAGGTAAAATTGATTTTAAAGTGGATAAATTCGGCATCGTGCATACTTCAATCGGGAAAGTCTCTTTTGAGCCCGAGAAAATTAAGGAGAATGCCGTTGAATTTATCAATACAATCATCAAATTAAAGCCAACCGCCGCGAAAGGTGCTTATATCAAAAGCATATACCTCTCCAGTACCATGAGCCCTGGTATTAAAGTTGAACCAAAGTCAGTGTCTGACTAAAACAGAGTGGAAATGAAAAGTACAGAAAAACAAGTCATTATTGATAACTTACAGAATCAGATTGATTCGTACAGCCATTTTTACCTGACTGACATCAGTGGTTTAAACGCTGTTGATACCAGTGATTTAAGGAGATTGTGCTTCAAACAGGACGTAAAACTGGTTGTGGCAAAAAACACCCTCCTGCGTAAAGCGCTTGAGAAATCAGGAAAGAACGCTGAAGAACTTTACGTTGCTCTGAAAGGGAATACCTCGGTAATGTTTTCCGAAACAGGGAATGTGCCTGCAAAACTGATAAAGGATTTTAGCCGGAAACGCAAAAGACCTTTACTGAAGGCTGCTTATGTTGAGGAATCGGTTTATGTTGGAGAAAACCAGCTCGATGCGTTGATCTCCCTGAAATCGAAGAACGAACTTATTGCCGATGTGGTTGCCCTGTTACAATCACCAATGAAAACTGTAATCTCACAGTTACAGTCGGGTGGTAATATCATACATGGTGTTCTTGAAACACTGAAAGAAAGAGAATAATTTTTTTTTTTGAAACTTTAATAAAAGATAAATAAAATGGCAGATTTAAAACAACTTGCAGAAGAGTTGGTAAACTTAACTGTTAAAGAAGTTAACGAATTGGCTGGTATTTTAAAAAACGAGTATGGTATTGAACCGGCCGCCGCTGCAGTTGCAGTTGCAGGTCCGGCCGCAGCCGCCGGCGAAGCTGAAGAAGCAGCTGTGCAAACTGAATTCGATGTTATACTAAAAGCAGCCGGACAATCAAAACTGGCAGTGGTGAAACTCGTTAAGGAACTTACAGGCCTTGGTTTGAAAGAAGCTAAAGAAGTAGTTGACAGTGCTCCTAAAGCTATCAAGGAAAAAGTGTCCAAAGATGAAGCAGAAGCTCTTAAAAATCAGTTGGTAGAAGCTGGAGCCGAAGTTGAAGTTAAATAATCGCAATCAGACCTTTTTTAAGGTTGTATGGTTTAGAATCTTGTCAAACAAGGTTCTAAACCTTTTTGTGTATTTATATTTTATATAATTAACTTGTATAAATACATGTCAGTAAAGACAAAAATAGAGAGAATAAATTTCTCCTCAACACAAACCAGGTTTGATTATCCTGACTTCTTGGAAGTACAAATTAAATCATTTAAGGATTTTTTTCAGTTAAATTCGACGCCCGAAAAACGAAAAGAAGAAGGATTGTATCGTGTATTTGAGGAAAATTTTCCCATTACCGATACAAGAAATAATTTCGTTCTGGAGTTTCTTGATTACCAGGTTGACCCTCCAAGATATTCCATTTCAGAATGTATCGAGCGTGGTTTAACTTACAGTGTTCCGGTGAAAGCCCGGTTAAAATTGTATTGTACCGATCCTGAGCATGAGGATTTTGATACGGTTGTACAGGATGTATATCTTGGTACTGTTCCGTATATGACTGATAAGGGTACCTTCATTATCAACGGAGCCGAAAGGGTTATTGTTTCCCAGCTGCACCGTTCACCGGGGGTGTTCTTTGGTCAAAGCCTTCATGCCAATGGTACTAAATTATACTCCGCCCGCATCATTCCTTTCAAAGGTTCGTGGATAGAGTTTGCAACCGACATTAACAGTGTCATGTTTGCATATATCGACAGGAAAAAGAAATTGCCTGTTACTACCCTGTTGCGGGCCATCGGTTATGAAAGTGACAAGGATATCCTTGAAATCTTTGATCTGGCCGATGAAATTAAAGTATCAAAAGCCGGTTTGAAAAAGGTTGTGGGAAGAAAACTTGCTGCACGTGTTCTTAAATCCTGGGTAGAAGATTTTGTGGATGAAGATACCGGTGAAGTAGTTTCTATCGAACGTAATGAAGTAATCATCGACAGGGAAACTGTCCTTGAAGATGATCATATCGATGAAATTATTGATTCAGGCGTTAAAACTATCCTTGTACATAAGGACGATCAGAGACAACAGGATTATGCAATTATTTATAATACCCTGCAAAAAGATCCGTGTAACTCTGAAAAAGAGGCCGTGTTGCATATATACAGGCAACTGCGAAATGCAGAACCACCTGATGAAGCAACTGCACGCGATGTCATAGATAAGCTGTTCTTCTCCGACAAACGGTATGACCTGGGAGAAGTAGGCCGTTACAGGATCAATAAAAAACTGGGCCTTGAAGTGGATTCCGAAATCCGGGTCCTCACCAAGGAAGATATCATTGAAATCATCAGGTACCTGATTCAGCTGGTTAACTCAAAAACCGATGTCGACGATATCGACCACCTGAGCAACCGCCGTGTCCGTACAGTTGGTGAACAAATGTACAACCAGTTCGGCGTAGGCCTTGCACGTATGGCACGAACCATCCGTGAAAGAATGAATGTCCGGGATAATGAAGTGTTTACTCCAATCGACCTGATTAACTCAAAAACACTTTCATCGGTCATAAATTCTTTCTTTGGAACAAATGCGCTTTCTCAGTTCATGGATCAGACAAATCCGCTGGCAGAAATGACACATAAACGTCGTATGTCGGCCCTGGGGCCAGGTGGTCTCTCAAGGGAAAGAGCTGGATTTGAGGTTCGTGACGTTCATTATACGCACTACGGAAGGCTTTGCCCCATTGAAACACCTGAAGGTCCAAACATTGGCCTTATATCCTCTCTCTGTGTTTTTGCAAAAATCACGGATCTTGGATTTATTTCAACTCCTTACAGGAAAGTAACCAACGGACAAGTCGATCTTTCCGACGAAGGTTCTGTTTATTTAACAGCCGAGGAGGAAGAAGGTAAAATCATTGCACAGGCAAACGCACCTATCGATGCCAGCGGGAATTTCATTAACCAAAAGGTTAAATCAAGGCTCGACGGCGACTATCCGCTTGTCGACCGTGATGATGTTACCCTGATGGATGTTGGGCCTAACCAGATTGCATCGGTTGCTGCTTCTCTTATTTCGTTCCTTGAACACGATGATGCCAACAGGGCATTGATGGGATCGAACATGATGAGGCAGGCAGTTCCGCTTCTGAGGCCTGAAGCTCCTATTGTTGGAACCGGTCTCGAAGGAAGAGCTGCTGCCGACTCAAGAGTGCTGATCCAGGCTGAAGCCGACGGGGTGGTTGAATATGTCGATGCCAATCAGATCCTTGTCAGGTACGATGCTACCGATGATGACAGGTTCGTAAGTTTTGACCCCGATGTGGTAGCTTATGAACTGCAGAAATATACCAAAACAAATCAGGGTACTACTGTCGATTTAAAACCGATTGTATCCAAAGGTGAAAGAATATCAAAAGGACAAATTCTTTCTGAAGGTTACGCTACCGAACAAGGGGAGCTGGCTCTGGGAAGAAACCTGATGGTTGCCTTCATGCCCTGGCAGGGTTATAACTACGAAGATGCTATAGTAATCTCCGAACGAATTGTCCGTGAAGATGTATTTACATCTGTTCATGTTGATGAATACAGTCTTGAAGTACGCGATACCAAACGTGGACTTGAAGAGTTTACTTCCGATATCCCCAATGTGAGCGAAGAGGCTACTAAAAACCTCGACGAAAACGGGCTGATCAGGATTGGTGCCGAGGTGAAACCAGGTGACATCCTCATTGGGAAAATTACACCAAAGGGAGAATCTGATCCTTCACCGGAAGAGAAGCTCCTAAGGGCAATTTTCGGTGATAAGGCAGGTGATGTGAAAGATGCTTCACTCAAGGCGTCTCCTTCGTTATCAGGAGTGGTAATCGATAAAAAATTGTTTTCCAGGGTTGCCAAAGACAAAAAGGGCAAGACAGCTACTAAAACTTTACTCGATCAGATCGATGAAGTCTTTAACCGTGAAGTTGCCGCTTTGCGACTCCGCCTGGAAGATAAACTATTCACTCTTGTTACAGGTAAAACCTCTCAGGGTGTAAAAGATTACTATGGTACTGAAGTTATACCCAAAGGTGTGAAATTC
>Ga0209347_1006720_pt1 | contig 10012 bp, 9 predicted proteins | sample AutmiccommuBRH23_FD_187382 | JGI IMG/M metagenome (GOLD analysis project Ga0209347, IMG submission 187382) | Deep subsurface microbial communities from Mt. Terri, Switzerland - Autotrophic microbial communities BRH/23 (SPAdes) (version 2) | ecosystem: Environmental > Aquatic > Deep subsurface >... | reverse complement strand
GGGCCTCATCGACGGGCTTGCCGATGACGGGCGTCGGATCGAGCTTCCAGTCGCCGGTATGAAAGACGAGACCCATTGGCGTGCGGATCGCCAAGCCGCTCATCTCCGGGATCGAGTGCGCCAACGACACCAGCTCGATATCGAACGGTCCGATATCGAGACGGCTGTCGAGCGGCACGACATGGATCGGCAGCTCGAGTCCGTTGCCGTGCTCGGCGAGCTTCGACTTTAGCATACCGGCGGTGAACGGCGTCGCGTAGATCGGCGCCTGCAGACGCGGCCACAGCTCGATCAGCGCGCCGATGTGGTCCTCGTGCGCGTGCGTGATGATAATGCCCGCCAGATCGCCGCGGTTTTCCTCGATGAAGCGCACATCGGGCAGGATCACGTCGACGCCGGGATCGAACTCGCCTTCGGGAAAAGTGATGCCGCAATCGACCATCAGCCAGCGGCGCTGATCCGCCGGGCCGAGACCGTAGAGGTACATATTCATGCCGATCTCGCCGAGACCGCCGAGCGCCACGAATACGAGCTCGTTCCTCTCCCTGTCCTGATCCCGGACCCTGCCGCGCTTTGCCTGGCTCATTCGCCTTTTTCGTCCCTTATTGTTCGTTGGTCGGCATTCGCGCCAGTGAGGGTCACATCTCCGTAGGTGAAACGCTGCTCGCTGCCATCCTCGGCCGCGATGAGCAGCGCTCCTTCTGCATCTAGACCGGCAAAACGTCCCTCGACGATGCTCGCGCCGGCATGCACGCTCAGCAGCTCGCCCAAGCTGCCCGCACGCTCGAGCCAGGCCTCGCGAACCCGCGCAAACCCCTCGCCCTCGTCCCATGTCGCGAGCCAGGCGTCCATCGCACCGGCGAGGAAGCACAATGCGCGGTCGGGGGAAAGGGCCAATCCGTGCGCTGCGAGATATGTCGCGTCCCGTCCGAGCTCCGAAGGCGCGGATGCAAGGTTAAGGCCCACTCCGACGACTGCCACCATACCCGCGGCACCTGACCGCGCGCTGCTTTCGACCAGGATTCCGCCCGCCTTGGCCGTGCCGATCAGGATGTCGTTCGGCCACTTGAGCCGTACGTACGCCGCAGCCGGCAGCCCGGCCTCGCGGATAGCGTCGATGGCGGCAACTCCCGCGACCAGCGAGAGCTGACCAGCCCTGGCGGCGCTGCAGTGCGTGGTGATCAAGAGGCTCGCAAACAGGTTGCCGGCCTCCGACGTCCAGGTGCGCCCCGAGCGCCCGCGCCCGCCGGTTTGCCTATCCGCCAGCACCCAAAGCGGTCCGGCCTCGCCTGCCAGGGCCAGACGCATGGCTTCCGCATTGGTGGATTGAGTCTCGACGAGATGGACCAGGCGATAGGACGGAGGCAGATCGGCTGGTGATGGACTCATGGATCACTCTGGCCGTTGCTCAAGGGGCAACGACATGCAGCGAGCGGGCTGCCGACAACGCCGCATCTATCAGCGGAGCCGGCACAATGATGAAAAGCAGCACGAACAGCGCCGAGACCGCCATCACGAATCCCGTTCCCCGCTCGATCGGCAGGAAGGGCTCGCGCGCATCGTCGAAGAACATGATCTTGACGACGCGAAGGTAGTAGTAGGCGGCGATCACGCTCAAAAGCACGCCGATGACGGCGAGCGCATAGAGCTCGGATTTTATGGCCGCGGCGAACACGTAGAACTTGGCGAAGAAGCCCGCGAGCGGCGGAATTCCGGCCATGGAGAACATGATCATCGCCAAAACGAACGCCATCGGCAGGTTGGTCTTGGCCAGGCCCGCCAGATCCTCGATCTCCTCGGTCGGGCCGGCCTCACGGCGCATGGCAAGAATGCAGGCGAACGCGCCAACCGTCATGAACAAGTAGATGGCGAGATAGACGAGGACGGACTGCGTGCCCTCCTCGCTGTTGGCGGCGACGCCGATCAGCGCGTAGCCGACGTGACCGATCGAGGAGTACGCCATCAGCCGCTTGATGTTGGTCTGGCCGATCGCCGCGAACGCACCCAGCGCCATCGAGGCGAGGCTCAGGAATACGACAATCTGCTGCCACTGCGAGGCGATGCCGGGGAATGCGGTGATGACCACCCGCACCAGCAGCGCAAACGCGGCGAGCTTGGGAGCGGAGGCGAAGAAGGCGGTGACGGGCGTCGGCGCGCCTTCATAGACGTCCGGCGTCCACATGTGGAACGGCACGGCCGACACCTTGAAGGCAATGCCGACGAGCAGGAAGACGAGCCCGACGGTCAAGCCGATGTTGGACGCAACCGACTGCCCCTGCGCGGCCGCTGCGATGGTGGAGAACTCGATCGAGCCGGTGAACCCGTAGATCAGCGAGCAGCCGTAGAGCAGCATTCCCGACGACAGCGATCCCAGCACGAAATATTTGAGCCCCGCCTCGCTGGAGCGCACGTTATCGCGCTGGATTGCGGCGACCACGTAAAGCGCAAGGCTCTGGAGCTCGATGCCGAGGAACAGCGCGATCAGGTCGCCCGCCGAGATCATCAGCATCATGCCGACGACGGCGAGCAACAGCAGCACCACGTATTCGAAGCTCATCAGCTTAGTGCGCGACAGATCGCCGAACGACATGACAAGTACCAGCACGCCGCCGGCGAGCACCAACAGCTTCATGAAGCGGGCAAAGCTGTCGTCGACGAAGGCGCCCTCGAACAGAACGGCGCGATCCGCCTCCGGCATCGCCAGCGGAATGGCGGCAGCCAGCAGGATGACGATGGCGAGGATGGTCGAGGCGTAGTCCTCGCCGGGCTCGGCGCGCTGGAAGACGCCGAACATCAACAGCGCCACGGCGCCGAGACCGACGATGATCTCGGGCAGGGCCGGCGCCAATCTGATCAGCTCTTCCATGCGAACAAGGCTCCTGGCTTACGGCGTCGTGGCAGGGGTGGCTGGCGCCGGCGCAGCGGCAGGAGTAGCTGCCGGCGTCACCGCGATGGCGGCTTCGTGGGCAGCAACCAGCTTCTTCACCGCCACGGCGGACACATCGAGCACGGGCGCGGGATAGACGCCGAGCAGAATGGTGAGGATGATGAGCGGGATCATGATGCCGATCTCGCGGTAGCTCAGATCCTGGATGTTCTGGAGCGCGGGCTTGACCAACTGGCCGAAGATGACGCGCCGGTAGACCCAGAGCGCGTAGACCGCCGACCATATGACACCCGAGGTCGCAAACAGCGCAAACCAGGTGTTGACCTTGAACATCGACAACAACGTCAGGAACTCGCCGATGAAGCCCGAGGTGCCGGGCAGGCCGACGTTGGCCATGGTGAACACCATGAACACCGCGGCGTAGATCGGCATGCGATTGACGAGACCGCCGAAGACCGAAATCTCGTGCGTGTGCATGCGGTCATAGAGAACGCCCACGCAGAGGAAGAGGCCGGCGGAGACGATGCCGTGCGAGACCATCTGGAAGATCGCGCCCTCAAGGCCCTGCGTGGAGAAGGTGAAGATGCCCATGGTCACGAAGCCCATGTGCGCCACCGACGAGTAGGCGATGAGCTTTTTGAGGTCGGTCTGCGCCAGCGCCACCAGCGAGGTGTAGACGATCGCGATGATGGACAGCACGAACATGAAGCTCGACAGCTCCTGGCTCGCGACCGGGAACATCGGCAGCGAGAAGCGCAGGAAGCCGTAGCCGCCCATCTTCAGGAGGATTGCCGCCAGGATCACGGAGCCGGCCGTCGGCGCCTCGACGTGCGCATCCGGCAGCCAGGTGTGGACCGGCCACATCGGCAGCTTCACCGCAAACGAGGCGAAGAAGGCGAACCACAAGTACCACTGCATCTCGGCGGGGAACTTGGTCGTCATCAGCGTCGGAATGTCGGTGGTGTTCGCGTACCAGTACATCGCCATCACGGCGAGCAGCATCAAAAGCGAGCCAAGCAGCGTGTAGAGGAAGAACTTGAAGGTTGCATAGACGCGCCTCGGTCCGCCCCAGATGCCGATGATCAGGAACATCGGAATGAGGCCGCCTTCGAAGAAGACGTAGAACAGGATGAGGTCGAGCGCGGAGAACACGCCGATCATCAAGGTCTCGAGCACGAGGAACGCGATCAGGTATTCCTTCACGCGGTCCTGGATCACGACCCAGCTCGACACGATGCAGAACGGCATCAGGAACGTGGTCAGGATCAGGAACAGAACCGAGATGCCGTCGACGCCCAGCTTGAACTGGAACACGCCGAGCCACTGGCGCTCCTCGACGAACTGGAAGCCGCTCTTGGCGTCGTCGAAGTTGAACCAGATGATCAGCGACACCGCGAAGGTGATAAGCGTCGTCCACAGCGCGACCCAGCGCGCGTTCTGCTTCGCCTCCGGGTTGAGCAGCGCAATGATCACCGCGCCGACGAGCGGCATGAACATGGTGATCGAGAGGATCGGAGCGGCTGAAAGGTCCATCTAGCGCGCCCCCATGAACATAAAGTACGTCACGAGGATCGCCAGTCCCACAAGCATCGTGAACGCATAGGTGTAGATGTAGCCCGTCTGCAGTCGCACCGCGCGTCCGGTGATGCGATAGACCGTGGCCGCAGTGCCGTCGATTAAACCGTTGATGATGCCGATGTCGCCGACCTTCCAGAGGAAGTTCGCGATCCAGAAGCACGGGCGCACGAAGATGAAGTCGTAGAGCTCGTCGATGTACCACTTGTTCAGGAGGAAGGCGTAGATCGGATAGAACACCTTCGCCGTGATCGCGGGCAGCGACGGCACCAGCTTGTAGTAGAGGAACGGCAGGAAGGTGCCGATCGCCATCGCTGTGAAGGTCGACCAGTGCACCCACTCGGGCAGCTCGTGGTGCATCGCGTGGTAGAGCTCGACCTCGGTCTTCTGCACCACCGCGCCGGCCCAGAATGCGTTCGCGCCCTCGCCGATGAAGGTGTGAATGCCGATGGCGCCGGCGAACGCGGCTCCGAGCCCCAGGATCAGAAGCGGCACGTACATGGTCGGCGGGCTCTCGTGCACGTGGGCGTAGGCCTCATCGCTCATGCGCGGCTTGCCGTGGAAGGTCATGAGGATCAGGCGCCAGGTGTAGGCCGCCGTCAGGAAGGCGCCGATCAGCAGGAACCAGAACGCGTACTGGCCCGGCGTGCCGGCGGCGTAGGACGCCTCGATGATCGCGTCCTTGGAGTAGAAGCCGGCAAAGCCGCCGATGTGAGGGATGCCGAAACCGGACAGCGCCAGGCCGCCGGCGATCATCATCAGCCAGGTGATGCGCATCTTGGGCGCGAGGCCGCCCATCTTGCGCATGTCCTGCTCCTCGTGCATGGCGTGCTTCACGGAGCCGGCGCAAAGGAACAAGAGCGACTTGAAGAAGGCATGGCAGGTGAGATGGAAGATGCCCATCGAGAACGCGCCGATGCCGCAAGCCGCGAACATGTAGCCGAGCTGCGAGCAGGTCGAGTACGCGATCACGCGCTTGATGTCGTTCTGCACCACCGCGATGGTGGCCGCGAAGAACGCCGTGAACGAGCCGACGAGCGTGACGAACGCGAGCGCATCAGGCGCCAGATCGAACAGCGGTGACAGGCGCGCCACCATGAACACGCCGGCGGTCACCATAGTGGCAGCGTGGATCAGCGCGGAGACCGGCGTCGGGCCTTCCATGGCGTCTGGCAGCCAGGTGTGCAGCAGGAACTGCGCCGACTTGCCCATCGCACCCATGAACAACAGCAGGCACAGCGTGGTCAGGATGTCGACCTCGTGGCCCAGGAACATGAAGCTCTGGCCGGCGACTCCCGGCGCGGCAGCGAAGATCTGATCGAAACTCACCGTGCGGAAAATGGCGAACACGCCAAAGATGCCGAGCGCGAAGCCGAAGTCGCCGACGCGGTTGACGACGAACGCCTTGATGGCGGCGGCGTTGGCTTCAGGCTTCTGATACCAGAACCCGATCAGCAGGTAGGAGAAGAGACCCACGCCCTCCCAGCCGAAGAAGAGCTGCACCAGGTTGTCGGACGTCACCAGCATCAGCATCGCGAACGTGAAGCCGGACAGATAGGAGAAGAAGCGCGGGCGCGAGGGATCCTCGCTCATGTAGCCCATCGAGTAGACGTGCACGAGGCTCGACACCGTCGTCACGACGATGAACATCACCGATGTCAGCGTGTCGACCCGCAGCGCCCACGAGATGTCGAGCTCACCCGACGTGATCCAGCGCTGGATCGCAACGTGCGCCGTCTCATGCGCGAAACCGACGCGGAAGAACACGATCCACGACAGGATACACGAGATGATCAGGAACCCCGTGGTGATGAACTCCGATGCCTTCACACCCAGCGCGCGGCCGAAAAGCCCGACGATCAGCGAGCCCAGACCCGGCAGAAAGACAATGGCCGAGTAGATCATCGTGCCCCCTCAGCCCTTCATCATGTTGATGTCTTCGACCGCGATGGACCCGCGGTTGCGGAAGTAGACGACGACGATCGCCAGACCGATCGCAGCCTCGGCGGCCGCGACGGTCAGGTTGAACAGGGTGAAGACCTGCCCGACGATGTCGCCCAGGAAATATGAGAACGCCACCAGGTTGATGTTGACGGCGAGCAGCATCAGCTCGATCGACATCAGGATGATGATGACGTTCTTGCGATTGAGGAAGATGCCGAGCATGCCCAGCGTGAAGAGACACGCCGCGACGGTGAGGTAATGCCCGATCCCGATCTCCATGGCCGCTCCCTCCTCAGCTCTGTCTGTCCGAGGCAGGGACGATGGACTCGCCCGACGCCACCTTGACCACCTCGACCGCCTGATGCGGCCGGCGCGCCACCTGCGCCGCGATCGACTGGCGGCGCACGCCCACCCTGTGCTCCAGCGTCAGCACGATCGCGCCGATCATGGCGACGAGCAGGATGAGGCCCGCAACCTCGAAGAAGAAGACGTAGCGCGTATAGAGCACCTGCCCCAGCGCCTGCGTATTGGAGACACCCTCGGCAGCGATCTGCCCGACGGTCCCCGAGTGCTCGACGCCGAGACCGAAGCCGCGACCGACGAACAGCAAGATCAGCTCGCCGAGCACGATGCCGCCGACCAACAGTCCGATGGGCGCGTTCTTGATGAAGCCCGCCTTCAATTCGGCGAAGTCCACGTCCAGCATCATGACGACGAACAAGAACAGCACCGCCACCGCGCCCACGTAGACGATGACGAGCAGCATCGCCAGGAACTCGGCGCCCAGCAGGATGAAGAGACCGGCGGCGTTGAAGAAGGCGAGGATCAGGAACAGCACCGCGTGCACCGGGTTCCTGGCCACGATCACCATGACCCCGGCCACGACCGCGAGCACCGAGAATAGATAGAAAAACCCCGCCGTAAGAGCCATTGGTCCCGTTCCAGCGCCTCGCCGCCTGCCGCCCGGATCATCCAGCGAGCTGGATCAACCTTGCGCCCGAACGGCCCTCGTCCGCATGCCGCATTCCGCATGCCACATGGCGCTAGGGTCAGTACCCTATGCGCCTCCACAATCCAAGCACCGAGACGAGACCGCTGTGCACGAACTCGCTCCCGGCGAACCTCTCTTACCGATACGGTGCGTCGAGCGCGATGTTGCGCTCAATCTCCCGCTCCCACCGGTCGCCGTTATCGAGAAGCCGCTCTTTGTTGTAGTAGAGCTCCTCGCGGGTTTCCGTTGCGAACTGGAAATTGGGTCCTTCGACGATGGCATCCACCGGGCAGGCCTCCTGGCACAGGCCGCAATAGATGCACTTCACCATATCTATGTCATAGCGCGTCGTGCGCCGTGTTCCATCGTTGCGCCGCGGGCCGGCCTCGATGGTGATGGCCTGGGCCGGGCAGACCGCCTCGCAAAGCTTGCAGGCGATGCAGCGCTCCTCGCCGTTGGGATAGCGCCGGAGCGCGTGCTCGCCACGGAAGCGCGGCGACAGCGGACCGCCCTCAAAGGGATAGTTGAGCGTCGCCTTCTTGGCGAAGAAGTAGCGCATCGCGAGCCCGAAAGCGGTCACGAACTCCCACAGGAAGGCGGCCTTGATTGACTGGGCAACATTCATGAGCAGCTCTCTCCTGACGTCACGCGTCGAGCACCAGGGGGCCAAAGAAATAGCCCATCACCGGAAACAGCATCAGATCCATGAAGGCAGCGAAGCGAATAGCGTAGGCGGCCTTCTTGGGGTCGCCCGCCGAGGGCTCGCCCTTCTCGACCCGGTTGGCGATCACGCGCAGCACCACGAAGCTGAAGAAGCCGAGCGCCGCGCCGATCCAGGCACCTGTGATGGCTGGGCTCACGCATCATCCTCCAGCCGCCTTTGCGAAGCCGCCGTACTGAAGCACGCCGGCAACGATGATCACCATCGCGAGCGACACGGGCAGGAACACCTTCCAGCCCAGCCGCATCAACTGGTCGTAGCGGTAGCGCGGCACCATCGCCTTGACCATGGCGAACATGAAGAAGATCAGAACGCACTTGCCGGCGAACCAGAAGATGCCGGGGATCTCGGTCAGCGGCCACACCGCCACCGGCGGCAGCCAGCCGCCCAGGAACATGATCGTCATGATCGCGCACATGGCGACGATGGAGACGTACTCGGCCAGCATGAACAGCAGGTAGGGCGTCGAGGAATACTCCACCATGAAGCCGGCAACGAGCTCCGATTCCGCCTCGACGAGATCGAACGGCGGGCGGTTGGTCTCGGCCAGCGCCGAGACGAAGAACACGACGAACATCGGCAGCAGCGGCAGCCAGTACCAGTCGAGCAGCGAGTTGGGCAGGCCGGCGTTGGTTCCGAGGCCCTTTGCCTGCGCGTTGACGATGTCGGTGAGGTTGAGCGAGCCCACGCACAAGATCACGGTGACGATGACGAAGCCGATCGACACCTCGTACGACACCATTTGTGCCGCCGAGCGCAGCGATCCCATGAACGGGTATTTCGAGTTGGATGCCCAACCGCCCATGATGATGCCGTAGACACCCAGCGACGACAGCGCGAGCAGATAGAGCACGCCGACGTTGAGGTCGGAGATCACCCACTTGCCGAAGCCGTCCTGGTTGACCGGGATCACCGCCCAGAGGCCGAGCGCGAAGGTGGTGGTAGCAATCGGCGCCAGCAGGAACACGCCCTTGTTCGCGCCGGCCGGAATGATCGGCTCCTTGAACACGAACTTGAACAGATCGGCGAACGACTGCAGCAGACCGAAGACGCCGACGACGTTGGGTCCGCGGCGCATCTGCACGGCCGCCCACACCTTGCGATCCATCAGCAGCAGGAAGGCGATGATGATCAAAAGCGCAACGAGCGTCAGCAAGCTCCAGCCAATAAGGATGGCAAGGTGAATGCCGTAGTCCAGCCAGGTCTGCCAGGTGCTCTCAGCTAGTAGCACGTCGATGCCTCACTCGGCTGCCTTGAGACGCGGAGATGCGTCCATGCTTTTCTTCAATGCGCTCATTTCGGCCATGACGGACGAGGCGCGCGCGATCGGATTGGTCAGGTAGAAGTCGCGGACCGACGACAGGAACGGCTCCTGCGTAATGGGCGAGCCTTTCTTGGCCAGCGCCTCCACGCCGTCGCGGCCGGCGTCCTCGCGATCGTCGAGGCGAGCAAGCTGAGGCGCCGCCGCATACATGGCTTTGCGCAGCGCCGCGAGCGTGTCGTAAGGCAGCGTCTGACCGGCCTCGGACGACAGCGCGCGCAGAATGGCCCAATCCTCTTTCGCCTCGCCCGGCGGAAAGACGGCGCGCTCGGTCATCTGGGCGCGGCCTTCGGTGTTAACGAAGGTCACGCTCTTCTCGGTGAAGGCGGCGGCCGGCAGGATCACGTCCGCGCGGTGGGCGCCGACGTCGCCGTGGCTGCCCTGATAGACGACGAAGGTCGATCCCGTCTCCGGCAGCGCGACCTCGTCGGCGCCCAGGAGATAGAGCACGTCGAGCTTGTCCTTGGCGGTTGCCGATAGCATGCCGGCTGCATCGAGATCATTCTTCTCGGTCGGAACCAAGCCCAGATCGAGACCGGCGACGCGCGAGGCCGCCGTGTGCAGGAGATTGAA
>Ga0209347_1006718_pt1 | contig 10014 bp, 6 predicted proteins | sample AutmiccommuBRH23_FD_187382 | JGI IMG/M metagenome (GOLD analysis project Ga0209347, IMG submission 187382) | Deep subsurface microbial communities from Mt. Terri, Switzerland - Autotrophic microbial communities BRH/23 (SPAdes) (version 2) | ecosystem: Environmental > Aquatic > Deep subsurface >... | reverse complement strand
AGCGAATCTTCGACAGTAAATTGATTCAGACTACGGTTAATCATTTACAATTCATTTCAAAAAAAAATATATCCATAGTTTTCATTCAGCGAGCACAGAGGCAAAACTTGTTTTGACTGTTTCGGGTGCAGAAAACGACTATTTATAAGGTACCGTTTTTCAACCAGGAATGAAACTGACTTCTTCCGGTCGTCGAACATCGTTTCGAAGAACAGTTAAAGTCGTTTCACGCCCCATCACTGAAACCGAAAATCATTCAATAACGATATTTATTTCAACAAGCATAACGAATTTTAAAGATCTACATGGCTTATAACATTATTGAGCTTAACGAAAAGCTCACAACAGAATTACGGGTTCTTGCCAAAGATATGGGAATAAGACGTCCTGATGCATACAAGAAGGAGGAGCTCATATACAAAATTCTTGATGAGCAAGCAATTGCCGAAACAAAAAAGCTCGGTCCCGACACAGGTGCAAAGCAAAGCTATAGCGGCAGGAAACGTCCCGACAATAAGGCCAAAAGCCAAAAGAACAAAGCTGCGGACAAGAAGGCGGAGACGAAGGAGCACGAATCGGTCATCAAAGAGTCCAATCCTTCAAAGAACCAATCTCAGGGGGCTGCAGCCGTTACCGAAAGGCCCAAACTGATAAAAAAAGAAGAAACAGCGACAGACAAGCAAAAACCGGACCTGAAAAAAGAAGCGACTCCACCGGCGCAACCTCTTTCACAAACACAGGCCAAACCTGAGGTAAGAAAAGAGATGCCGGAAAAGAAAATGACGTCCGAAAGAGAGAAGACGCCGGATAGAGAGAAGACGCCGGTGACGAGTGAGATACCGGAAAAGAAGGAGGCACCGGAAAAGAAAGAGGCACTGGAAAAAAAAGAGGCAGCCCCGGTTGAACCAAAGGCTCCCGGTAAACCCATCCAACTGGTCTTCCGTTCTTCCAAACACAGGGATGAAGAAAAGAAGAGTGCGCCGGCACCTGTCATACTGCCGCCTGTAGTAGCAGAAGATACGCCGGAAGAGGTCATCGCCGCACCCGTGAAAGAGATGCCCGTAGCAGCAGGAAAATTGTCGCTACAGGATTTGCTGGCACCATCACCCCTTCAGCCGAAACAACAGCCCCAGACGCAGCAGAGCAAGACCCAGAACCAGGGACCGAACCAGTATCCGAATCCGCCACAACAACAAAAGGAGAAAGATACGGCCTACGATTTCGATGGTATCCTTACAGCATCAGGAGTTTTGGAAATTATGCCTGACGGCTATGGTTTTCTGCGCTCTTCCGACTACAATTACATGTCTTCACCCGACGATATCTACGTATCACAGTCTCAAATCCGCCTTTTCGGCCTGAAAACAGGCGATGTGGTGGAAGGGCCCATACGTCCTCCCAAAGAAGGTGAGAAATTCTTCCCTCTGGTGAAAGTCGACAATATCAACGGCCGTAAACCGGATGATGTACGCGACCGTGTACCTTTCGATCACCTGAAACCGCTGTTTCCCAACGAAAAATTCAACCTCACCAAGGGACACAACGACAGTCTCTCCTGTCGTGTGGTAGATATGTTCTCACCCATCGGGAAGGGACAGCGCGGACTGATCGTGGCACAGCCGAAGACAGGTAAGACCATGTTACTCAAAGACATTGCCAATGCCATTGCCGATAATCATCCGGAAGTATATATGATTATCCTGCTCATCGACGAACGTCCTGAGGAGGTGACCGATATGGAACGGAGTGTGAATGCGGAGGTGATTGCCTCCACCTTCGACGAGCCGGCAGACCGTCATGTGAAGATTGCCGAGATCGTGCTGAACAAGGCACGCCGTCTGGTGGAATGCGGCCACGATGTGGTGATCCTTCTCGACTCCATCACCCGTCTGGCACGTGCTTACAACACCGTGCAGCCCGCATCGGGCAAGGTACTCTCCGGAGGTGTGGATGCCAACGCACTGCACAAACCCAAACGATTCTTCGGGGCTGCCCGTAACATTGAACATGGTGGCTCACTCACCATCATTGCCACAGCGCTTACGGATACCGGTTCTAAAATGGATGATGTGATCTTTGAAGAGTTTAAGGGTACGGGTAACATGGAACTGCAACTCGACCGCAGACTCTCCAACAAACGTGTCTTTCCCTCTGTGGACATCATCGCCTCCAGCACCCGTCGCGATGATCTGCTCCTGTCGGAAGAGACGCTCAACCGCATGTGGGTACTCCGCAATTTCCTGTCGGATATGAATTCGGTAGAAGCGATGGAGTTCCTGCTGAATCGTTTGAGACGCACCTCAAGCAACGAGGAGTTCCTGATCTCGATGAACGATTAATCATTCTATTCTATAAGGAGAGGAGTCTCCACCGATAAAATAATGAACGCAGCGGATTGGAATCTGCTGCGTTTTTTTTGTTATATCCGGTCATTCCGTGATTCTACCCTCCCACAATGGTTGTTCACAACCAGATATCAGCGGGATAGGTCACCTCTTCCAGAAATAGGGCATGTCCCGGTACCGAATCACCCGCCACACCGCGATTCTTAGCTTCTATAATACGCCGCAGGCCACGCTCATCGAGACGTCCCCTACCCGCTTCAAGCAGCGTACCGGTGATGGCGCGTACCATGTTTCGCAAAAAACGGTCCGCCCTGATGGTAAAGATATATGCGTCTTCCTTTCTGTCCCACCGGGCATCATCAATTCTGCAGATGTTGGTTTTCACATCGGTATGCAGCTTGCTGAAACTGGTAAAATCAGTGTATTCCATCAACACGCCACACATCTGGTTCATACGCCCCATATCGGGTTCAAAATGAATCCGGTAGGTCAGTTCATGCAGGAACGGATCCTTGACGGTGGTGATATGATAGGAATAGGTACGCGAGGTGGCACTGAAACGGGCATGGGCCGTGGGAATCACCCGCTGTACAGTAGTTACCGAGATATCTTTCGGGAGAAAATTATTGAGTTTATAGACGAGGTCACCGGGCTGAAAAATATCTCCTTCCCAATCAAAATGAGCCACCATCCTCCGGGCATGCACACCGGCATCGGTTCTGCCCGCCCCGACAATCTCCACACGTCCGCGAAGGATGGTAGACAAGGCATCCTGCAGTACCTGTTGTACGCTGGTACCGTTGGGCTGAACCTGCCATCCCACGTAATTCTTTCCGTTATAGGCAAAGGTGATGAAGTAGCGGGGCATTCCTGTGGCGTTATCCGTTTAAATCTTTCAGTCGTATCTTGGTGAGTACCTGTTTGGTATTCAGCGGGAAGTCGCCATCCATCATCCAACTGTAGTAACTGGGTTCTTTCCGGAGTATCTCGGAGACCGGCTTACCTCTGTGTTTTCCGAAGTTGAAAACCTCCACACCTTTCTCGTCGTAGATGATTCGTCCGGCAAAATCCACATTGTTGTTGAAACTCGAATACTCTTTCGACAGCACGTCAATGTCGTTCGTCAGATCAGGATAGCGTTCCAGCTGCGATTTCAGCACTTCGTAGGTGGCGATGGTGTCGGCTTCGGCTGAATGGGCATTCTCCAGCTTCTTGTCGCAATAAAACGCATAAGCCGCCTCCAGCGTACGCTGTTCTTTCTTGTGGAAGATGATCTGGACATCCACAAACTTGCGCTTGCTCATGTCGAAATCCACACCGGCGCGCAGAAACTCCTCGGCCAGCATCGGCACATCGAAACGGCTCGAGTTGAAGCCGGCCAGATCGCACCCTTCCAGGTGTTCGGCAAGAGACCTGGCCACCTGTTTGAAGGTAGGACAATCCTTCACATCGTCATCGGTGATGCCGTGGATGGCGGTAGCCTGAGGAGGAATGGGCATTTCAGGGTTGATGCGCCGCGACTTCACTTCCTCTTTACCGTTGGGATGTATCTTCAGAAAAGAGATCTCGACGATGCGATCGTGCGTGATGTTTATCCCGGTAGTTTCCAGATCAAAGAAGACCAGCGGGTTTTTGAGGTTTAATTGCATGCAGGATTGGATTAATCGTTCAACATCATCGGCATCAGCAGCGTCAGCATGTCTTCATTTTCTTCTTTCTCCACCGGCAGAATCAGGCCTGCCCTGGAGGGGTCTGACAACTCAATCCGCACGTCGGAAGAAGGAATATTATTGAGGATATCAATCAGAAAAGCAGCTTTGAACCCGATGTTCATCACGTTGCCTTCATAATTACAGGGTATCATCTCTTCCGCTGCTGTGAGAAAATCGATATCCTGTGCCGAAACCACGATCTTATCTTCAGAGAGTTGCAGTTTCACCAGGCTGCTGGCAGGATTGGAGAATACCGCCACACGTTTCAACGCGTTAAGGAGTGTCAGACGGTCGAGTGTCACCATGTTCGGGTTATTCTGCGGTATCACTGAGTTGTAGTTTGGATAACGTCCTTCCACGAAACGACACACCATCTTATAGGCGGACATGGTAATGTAGGCATTGTTTTCATCAAACCTGACCTCTACTGTTCCGGACTCTTTCGGGAGAAGAGACTTAAGCAGGTTGGCCGGCTTCTTCGGCAGGATGAACGATGAGCGGCCCTCACCTTTGGCCTCGGTAGTAGTCACACGTACCAGCTTGTGTCCGTCGGATGCCACAAAGGTGACATCATCGGCCGTAATATCAAAATAGATACCGTTCATCACAGGACGCAGTTCATCGTCGGCAGTGGCAAAAACAGTCCGGTTAATCCCCGAGAACAAGGTGTCGGCCTCTATATTGAGGGACATGGAAGAATCCTTCAGCTCCTTCGGTTCCGGATATTCATCCCCTTTCAGCCCTACGAAATTATATTTTCCGTTGTGGTAATAGATGAAAACCTCCAATGTCTCATCGTTGATATCGAACGTGAGCGGCTGGTCGGGCAGCTCGCGAAGCGGGTCGAGCAGGTTCTTGGCGTTGATGGCCAAGCTCCCGTCACCCTCCGCACTATTCACCGCTACCAGTGTCTCCAGGCGTGTCTCGTTGTCCGCAGCCGTGAGAGAAAGCATGTTATCTTTCAAATCCAGCAAAAAACAATCCAGGATAGGTAAAGTGTTTTTTGAATTGATCACTCTGCTGATGGCCTGCAAATGATTCAACAACGTGGCGCTTGATACTACAAATTTCATGATGATATCTTTTTATTATGTTTTATTTTTCCTGCAACTCTTTTTGGGATCCACCTGGCTGAAGGCGATTATGCACCCCTTATATGGATTTAACTCAAAGAGTCAATCAACGAGCAAATATAGGAAATTATCTTGGAGCGCCGGCTCTTTTTCGCATAATTTTATCGACAGAATACAGCATTCAGCGGTCAGCGATCAGCGATCAGCGATCAGTTTATAACTTTTAATTTACAGCTCTTATTGCTTATTGCTTACTCACTTCTTATTTCTCGGATGATGTTCGATAATCTCCTGTCGCAGAAAATGCCGGTCAAGATGGGTATAGATTTCGGTGGTGGTTATTTTTTCATGTCCCAGCATCTCTTGGATCACGCGGATATTGGCCCCTCTCTCCAGCAGGTGCGTGGCAAAGGAGTGACGAAAGACATGGGGACTGATTTTCTTTTGCAGGCCCACGGCTTCGGCATATTGTTTGATATAATAAAAAACGGTCACCCTGGAGATGGCTTTGCCCCGGGAACTGAGGAACACAAAATCTTCATACCCTTTTTTGATCTCAATCTGATGGCGGTAAGGCAACCAGCTTTTGATTTTTTGTATCGCCGTACCGGAAACAGGCACCAGCCGCTGTTTGCTTCCCTTCCCCTCCACACGGATAAAGCCTTCCTCCAGAAAAAGATCTGAGAAACGGAGATTGGTGAGCTCAGAGATACGCAAACCGCAACTGTAGAGCGTTTCGATGATGGCATAATTGCGTGTTCCCTCGGGGGTGGATACGTCGATCACCTGCAGTAACGCATCGATCTCCTCCACCGACAATACCACCGGTAGTTTCAGCCCTATCTTAGGTGCTTCCAGCAACTCACTGGGGTCATCTTCCCTGTAGTGATCCAACGCAAGGTAACGGAAGAATGATTTCAACCCCGAGATGATACGTGCAGTGGAACGGGGTGAAACAGGGTTGTGGTGCAAATCGGCAAGGAACTCTTCCAGATCAGCCTGACGGATGCTTTGCAGGCTGAGTTGACGGGATGCAGCATAATCCACCAGTTTTTGCAAATCAGACAGGTATGCCTCAATGGTATTGGACGACAATCCCTTCTCCAGCAAAAGGTATCGTTTGTATTTATCTATTTCGGTTGAATGCCCCATTTCATTCGTTCCCCATCTCTTTCTTCATATTGGCTGCCTCATCCACACTCTCTTTTAACATTTGCAGCAAAGCTGCTTTCTCCCTCTCCGATAACGGCTGGTTTGCTTCCAGTTGTTCCATGACGGCTATCACGGACTGATCACCCATCATCCGGAACAGAGGTAACATCTTGTGTGCCAGTATTCCGGCCTGTTGCCATTTTTTTTGAGCCAGGGCTGTTTCCAGCTGATTCCTGTTCTCCGTCGTTTCATCGATGAACGATTGCAGTATTCCCCTGGAAGCGGCCTTGTCATCCCTGACGAACGCGATAAGCGCACCTACACCACTATTGTCTGTTGGTTTCTGTATACCGGGTTGGATAATGGTTTTCCGGTTATTCTTTTTCACATACCGGTCTATGAAACGGTACAGGTCATCGGAAGTGAATGGTTTGGCGAGAAAACCGGTGAATCCGGCAGCCTGGATATCGGATGGGGAGATATCTGACCTAGCGGAGAGAGCGATGACAGGCATCTCCTCAACATCTGTCAGCCTTCTCACTTTTTCGGCAAGTGCCATCCCATTTATCTGCGGCATCTGGATATCTAAAAAAAGAATATCGTAAGTACGCTCGTTCAACAAGGTCAATACGTTGTCGGGGTTTGCCTCTACCACGCAGTTTATTTTCTTCCTGCGCAGCATCTCAGAGAGCATCATCAGCTGCACCGGGTCATCATCGACCAGCAGGACGGAGATATCTTCAGGATCCTCCGCAAGCTCACCCGCCACGTTATCGCCGCCCTTGTGCTCAGGGTGGAGCGGTATTTCCACTATAAACTCCGAACCTTTCCCTTTTTCAGAGATGAGATGTATATGACCCTGTAACACCTCTACGAAGCTTTTCGTGATAGCCAGCCCCAATCCCGCTCCTTCAATGTGCATCCGCGTGTCGCCATGATCCTCCAACCGATGAAACTCCCGAAAGATAAGCTGCTGGTCGGAGATGTCTATTCCGGCACCGGTATCGCTGACGGAAAATGTCAGCCAGCTGTGCGTGCCCCTGATCTCTTCTCCGGCCGTTATCACTATTTTCCCCTTATCGGTATATTTGATCGCGTTGGAGATGATATTACCCATCACCTGCCTGATGACATAGGGATCGCCATAGGCGGCCAACTCTTCGCGAAGGCGATTTTCCACAACATAGGCAAGCTCCTTGTGAACAGCCAGCGGTTTGAAACTCGACACTGTCTCACGCACAAGATGGTGGACATTGAAATTGGATTCCTTCAATTGCCAGGTTCCGGCCTCCAGTTGATGAAAATCGAGCAGCGTAGAGACCAGTTGCATCACATGTTCACCCGATAGTCTCATGTTGTGCAGATAGGCTTCGCTCTTCTGCCCATCCACCCGGCCATCCATCAGCTCAATATAGCCAAGAATGGAGCTCACGGGTGCCTTGATATCGTGCGATATCGTCAGCATCAGTTTTTCACGCGAGGCCAACAGTTCCGTTATTCGCTTGTTGGACGCCTCCAGCTGTCTCCTGTATCGCTGGCTTTTGTTGATATCCACCAGAAACAGCAGGGCGAAAAAAGAGGCGATCAGCAAGGCTATCGTGGAAACCAGCAACATGGTCTTTTGTGAGCCGGATAAGGCCTGTTCTTTGTCGATGATGAGCTGGAGTGATTTCCTCAGTTCTTCCTGTTCGATTCCTTTCAACAGTTCATCGATACGAGCGGTGAGCATACGGTTTGCATGACTCATCTCTCCCTGGCGACGGATCAGAGCCAGCTGAAATTGTTTCTGACGTTCCAGATCGAGTTTTTCGGAATAACGTACCTTATGGATGATGGTATCCACGATCAACCTGTAATCATTTTCGGTGATCACCGATTTACTCTCAATCACAATCGTAGAATCCTGCGATGCAACAAAAACATCCCGTACACGGTCCAGAAAACCTCTGCGCTGCCCTCTGACCACACTGGTATCATTGGCGTTCCTGTCGGGAGTAGTCATATTTTTACTTTCCAGGTAATCGATGATTTCCTGGTTCAATTCCCTGGGGATATAACTGCTTTCAATCTGCAGGCTCACTCTGGGTGCTTTCCGGATGGAATCGAGCAATATGGCCATAGCCTGCAGATTCTCTTTTTTCCCGTCTATCAGGAACTTGATCGTATCGATTTTCGATACACGCGCGGGGTCTTGCGACAGCTGTTGTAAGGAATCGAGATTCTGCTGAATCTCAGGCACGATGGAGTCATACCGCAGGAAATACTGTTGTGCACTTTCGGCAGAGAAGAGATTCTGGCCGCTTTCAATGTCGTAAAGTTTGGAAAGTGTGTTTCCCACGATCAGCAAGCCGGAAAGATCTTCGTTCTTGATTTTTTTATTCGAGAAATCCACCAGGTTAAAGTAGACGGCAAGGAGCCCGATGGCCATCACTATCACAACCAAACCATACCCGGTAATCACGGTGATTTTAATTTTGGATGTTCCTTTGTTTTTCATACGATTCAATATTATTTTACATCAAGGTATTATCGGGCATTATGCCGCTATGTGATGAGCAGAAGTCAGGCTCGTCCGGATGTCCCATAACGGGAACACACCTGCGCACACCGATGTTCCTGCCCATGATCCAAACAGGGACAGAAACAGTTCAGATTCATGTGGATACGTTGTACAATTTCATTTTATTGTACAACGTCTTTCTGTCTATGTTCAGTATGGAGGCAGCCATTGTCTTGTTACCCTTAGCCAATTGAAGCGCTTCCAGTATCTTTTCCTTTTCGTAATTTTCCTTGCGCAGTTCCTGTATCGAATTCATCTTGCCGGATCGGTTTTCTTTTTTTGCGGCAATTTTTCCGAATAACTCCGGGGCAATCTTTATTGTAACATGACTCCCCTCGGTAAGCAACGCAGCTTTGATCATGGTATTCTTCAGTTCCTGTATGTTACCCGGCCAGGCGTAATTGGTCAGCTGTTCCAGCATGGCCGGTTCAATACCCTCAATCTCCTTGTTCAGGGTAAAATTGGCGAACTGAAGGAAGTAAGCGATAAAGGAATGAATCACCTCTTTCTGGCCTCTCAACGTGGGTAGCACGGCGCAATTCTTTTCCAGCATATGATAGAGCTTGGGAATCAGCAGTTTCTGCAGCTCCTCCTTTGGCTTTTCTGTGCTCACAATCACCTGGGTGAAATCATCGTCCTTTTTTTGTTTGGTGAGCATATTTAACAGCTCATTCTGAAAATGAATATCCAGCTGATCTCCGTTCCGAATATAGAGCAGTCCTCCTTTTGCCTCATTGAATCTCTGCATGAGCAGAGAGTCATTCTCTTCCGAACCGCTTGACGGGCGATGAATACTTTTATTACCGGGTACATCGACCACATCGAATGTGACGAGCGGATTACAGACATGAAAGCCTTTATCATGGATGTACTTTACCGTGGATGCTTTACCGGTTCCTCTGTTACCTATAATCAACAGATGACTGTTATGCTCGGCAATATGATCAAGATGATTCAACAATGTTGCATACTCCTCCCCGGGAGGGACGATATATTCGTCACAAAAACGATTTCTTTTCTTCCTGTTTTCCTGTGTTTTAAATGCCTCATCTATTTTCAGGAAGAGTTGTTCCGGTTCGATCGGTTTCGGAATGTAATCGACAGCACCCGACTTCATGGAGGCAACGGCAGACTCTATATCTGCATAACCGGTCATCATGATCACGAGAATA
>Ga0209347_1006717_pt1 | contig 10015 bp, 11 predicted proteins | sample AutmiccommuBRH23_FD_187382 | JGI IMG/M metagenome (GOLD analysis project Ga0209347, IMG submission 187382) | Deep subsurface microbial communities from Mt. Terri, Switzerland - Autotrophic microbial communities BRH/23 (SPAdes) (version 2) | ecosystem: Environmental > Aquatic > Deep subsurface >... | reverse complement strand
CACCGTCACGAGTTCCACGGCGACTGGAACTACACGCTCACGGCCGACCACACCGCGACACGCCCGATGTCACCTACCTAATTACTGCGCGCTCCCTTACCGGAGTTGGCTTTCCCGGCGCGTAACCGGATGCCGGTGATCACCGGGGTGGCGATGTCGGTGCTCAAGGTGGTGACCAGCGGGGACAGTCCTTTGCGGAGGACCTGTTTGCCGGCGATCTTGGTGTGCCCGTAGGAGGCGCCCTGTTTGGCGTGACCATAGACCGGGCGTAGCAGGGAGTCGATGTCGACGAAGGCACGCACGTCGGCTCCGGGCAGCAGGTTCACCCGTTGACACAGCCCGGCCAGATGTTGGGTGAGCACTGAGTCGAGTTGGCGGGCGTGTCCGAAGGTGAACTCGCGCAACAAGGTTCCCACGGTGGAAGGGGCATACACCCGGTCGAAGAGGGTTTTCATGCCACCGGCGCGGACCAGGTCGACATCATCGATGTAGTCCGCGCCGGCGCACATGCTGGCGATCAGGGTGGCCAGTTTCGGGGCCGGGTTGGCCGCCCCGGACTTGACCCGTGTCGAGGTGATGTGAATGTTGTTGTCCAACAGGCGTGAAAGTCCGGCCTGCTCGGCCAGTGCCATCACCGGGACCAGACCCGCGCACGACACGAGGTTGTCCTCATCGAACACGGCAGAGTCGGGGCCGAACGTGTGGGACACTCGCACTGGAAGTGCCTTTCTTGTGCCGGTCGGATTGTTGCGTCGAGAACACCAATCTTTCCAGCTCAGAGGGCACTTTCGTCATTCCAACACCCCGACAACCAGCCCATTTATCGGTGGATCAAGGCTAAGGGCCCGACCGTAGGCGTCGTCGTGGGCGTAGTCGAGGTAGCAGTACGCCGGACGTGTGCGCCCATTGCTCGATGTTGCGGTCGAGGACAGCGACACTCCTCGGGCAGTGCTACTCGACGTCGCCGAACGGCTCGTGACCGCGCCTCCACGCACCGGTGCATCGGTGATGATCACCAAGCATCAGCGTTATGTGGGTGGGCCGATGCCGCGCGCCATTAGGCCCCACGCAGGTTCGGTCAGCTACCTGGGTGTCAGCGGGCAGCCAGGTTGCCGTCGAGATATTGGGAACGGCAGGCTCGTCGGGCGATCTTGCCGCTGGTGGTGCGCGGGATGGTCCCCGCCGCGACGAGCGACACGTCGGCCACGGCCAGGCCATGCTTGCGGGCGACGGCGGCGCGGATGGCGGCGCGGATCGGATCCGGGTCCGCGCGGGCCGCTCCGGGGGCCCGTTCGGCCACGATCACCAGCTGCTCGCCCGGTCCGCAGGCGGGTCCCTCCAGCGCGTCGGCCAGCACCGAGAACGCCGCGACGAACCCGGGCCGCACGGCCGTGCAGGCCTGTATCACGGTCGCCTCGATGTCTTCGGGGTAGTGGTTGCGCCCGTCGACGATCACCAGATCCTTGATGCGACCGATGACGTAGAGCTCGCCGTCCAGGAACACACCCAGGTCGCCGGTGCGGAACCAGCGCGCGGTGTCGGGCGTCCCCTCGGCGTGGCTGCCGGGTTGGGTGCGGGATCGCAGCTTGTTGCCGAAGGCAAGTTCTGCGTCGCGGCCGCGGCCCCAGTATCCGCTGCCGACGTTGTCGCCGTGCAGCCAGATCTCACCGACGTCGCCGTCGGGCAACTCTCCGCCGCGGTCGGGGTCGACGATCACCGCCCACAGGCTGCGCGCGACGCGCCCGCAGGACACGTGCGCGACGGCATGCCGATGGTCGGGGGCCACGCGCACCGCGCGGCCTTCGCGCAGGTGGCGCCGGTCCAGGTGGATGGCGGTGGCTCGCGCTGTGGGATCGATGGTGGAGACGAACAGGGTGGCCTCGGCCATGCCGTAGGACGGTTTCACCGCGGTCGCCGGCAGATTGTAGGGGGCGAATGCGGCGTTGAACTGGTCGGCCGAGGCGATGTTGACGGGTTCGGCGCCGTTGATCAGGCCCGCGACGTTGCTCAGGTCAAGGTCTTGGCCGTCGGCGGGCAGGCCGCGCTGGGCGGCGAGTTCGAACGCGAAGTTGGGCGCGGCGGCGAAGGTGGGGCTGTGCGCGGATTGCGCGGGGAGCTCGCTGATCCAGCGACGTGGTCGCCGGATGAAAGCCAGCAGCGACATCAACGTGATGTGCCCGCCGGACACCACGGGGAACATGATCATCAGCAGCCCCATGTCGTGGTACAGGGGTAGCCAGCTGACGCTGCGGATGTCCCAGTCCAGTCCGAACGAGATAATTATCTGCACGATGTTGGTGCACACGGCGCGGTGGCTGATCTTCACCCCGGCCGGTGTGCCCGTCGAGCCCGAGGTGTATTGCAGGTAGGCGATGTCGTCGGTGTCCAGCGGCACGGGAACGAACGCCGCGCCGACCGAGTCGGGCACCGCGTCGACCGCGATCACCCTTGGTTGTCGGATCCGCGGAAGCTGGCGCACGGACGCGACGACGCGCTCGGCGGCGGCGGTGGTCGTCAGCACCACGGTGGGTTCGGCGTCGGTCAACACCGCGTTGAGGCGCTCGGCGTGGCCGGGCAGCTCCGGGGCGAACAACGGCACCGCGATGGCGCCGGCCCTGATCGCCGAGAAGAACGCGACCACATAGTCCACGCCGTGCGGGGCGGCGATGGCCACCCGCTCGCCGGGCCGGGTGACCTGCTGTAGTCGGGCACCGACCGCCCGAAGCCTGGACCCGAGTCGACTCCAGGTCAGCTCGACGATTCGGGCCTGGTCGCCTTGGGTGTAGTCGAGGTAGCAGTATGCCGGGCTGTGCGCACACTGCTCGATGTTGCGGTCGAGGAAGGACAGCAAGGTGGTGCCATCCGGCAAAGCGATGTGACCGTCGGCATCCAGATAGTCCTCGATCCGCTGCGTGGTATCCCGACCAACGTGCACGTGGTGTTACTCCTCTCTTGCCTTTCTTCTCTTGTTGCTCTCGGCCCGCGCCGGCAGTGGGGTGGCATGTTCTGGGTTGAACCCGTCCAGCACCAGGCTCAGGTAGCGCCGCCGCGTGCTCCTGTCGAGATCTATCGCGGTGAGCGCGGTGGCCAGCATCGCCAATACGGGCGGGATGTCCTGGGCGGTGATGTCGCGGCGCAACTGCCCGGCCGCCTGCGCTCGCTCGATCATCGTCGTGAACGAGTGATCGCTGCGGCTGAGCAGCTTGGTGATGACCTCGGTGAGGTTGTCCAGCGACGACAGAAGCCCCCACTGCCGGTGCAGCGCGGCGACGAGGCGCTCGCCGACGTCGAGTAGCACTGCCCGGGGGGTGTCGCTGTCCTGGAACTTCGCCAGCAGCGGTTCGATCTCGGCGTCGAACGACGCCTCGCAGACCGCCAGCGCGAGGGCCTGGCGGTTGGGAAAATGCCGGTACAGCGTGGCCGTGCCCACCCCGGCGCGGCGGGCTACCTGCGCCAACGTCGCCGAAGCGCCCTCCGCGGAAAACAGCGACCGAGCGGCGGCCACGATCCGGTTTACGTTGGCGTACGCGTCGGTTCGTTGCAGTCTCTGGTTCACGGCGCTGCCGACCTCGCTTTCGAGCAGTCGAGGTGTCATCACGGCGCTGCGGTCGCCGGCCGTGTGTTCTGACCAACAAGTGATGACTTACTCTCGGATTGAGAGAGTACTCTCAAATCGTTGCAGCCGGTGCGCCGGTGTCATCACTTAGACCAGAAGGCGAGATCGATCGTGTCGAGATTCCTGCATCGACTGGGGCGCACCGCCTTCCATCAGCCGTTGCTGTTCATCGGCGCGTGGGCCGGGCTGATCGCGCTGGCCGTCGGGATCCTGGTCATCAACCCGCCGGCGTTGTCCAACGAACTGCGCATCGACGGCACGCCCGCTCAGCAGGTGATCGACGACCTGAGCCGACGGATGCCCCAGGCCTCTGGCGGGCAAGGGATGATCGCCTTCGCGGTACCGGACGGTCAACGCATCGACGAAGGACCGCGCCGTGCGGCGTTGCTTGCCGCGGTGGACCGGGTGTTTGCGGCCGACCACGTCGTCGACACCCGCGCGGCGATGGCCGCCGAGATGGCCAAAGGCCCCGCCAGTCCACTGATCTCGGCCTCACAGGCGATCGGCCAAGCCCAGGCGCAGGCGAGGCCTGACCCCGGTGCGCCCCAACCTCTGCGCGTCGGCGGTCGGGCGGTCCCCGGGGTGGTGATCTCGCCGGACGGGTCGGTGGCGCTGTTCCAATTCCAGTTCGACAGCCAAACGTTCGAACTGCCAACCGGCGCCGTCGAGCACACCGTGGAGACGGCGCGAAGCGCGCTGTCGGGCACCGACATTCGGGCGCTGCCGTCGGCGAGCATGCTCCAGGTTCCCGAACTGATCGGAGTTGGCGAGGTCGTTGGTGTGCTGGTGGCCGCGCTGGTTCTGGTCGTGACGCTGGGTTCGGTCGTCGCCGCGGGCCTGCCCTTGGTCACCGCGCTCACCGGCGTGGGTGTGGGGGTCGGCGGCGCGTTCGCGTTGTCGCACCTGGTGAGCATCCACTCGCTGACCGCTGTGCTGGCGCTCATGCTCGGGTTGGCGGTCGGAATCGACTATGCGTTGTTCATCGTCAACCGCCAACGCCGGCTCATTTTCGACCTCGGGCTTAGTGCATCGGTGGCGGCGAGTCGGGCTATCGGCACCGCCGGCAGCGCCGTGGTCTTCGCGGGCTCCACGGTCGTCATCGCGTTGCTGGCCCTCACGCTGGTGCGCGTGCAGGTGTTGACCACCATGGCGATCACTGCCGCCGCGACCGTCGCCATAGCTGTGCTGTGCGCGGTCACGCTGCTGCCCGCACTACTGGGCCTGGTGGGCGAACGAGTCTGCTCGCCCAAGGCGAGGGACAGGCTGACCACGCAACGCGATCGCGGCGAACCGCACCCGATCGCCGCAACCTGGGTGCGGCTACTGATCCGGCACCGGCTGGTGGCCGTGAGCGTCGCCGTGCTTGTCGCCGGGCTCCTCGCCGTGCCGGCGTGGTCCATGACCTCCGGGCTGCCCTCGGGCGCCAGCTACAACACCGGAACCACGCAACGCGACAGCTATGACGCCGTAGCCGAGCACCTCGGCGAGGGCTACAACGGTCCGCTGGTCGTGGCAGTCCAGTCGGCATCGCGCGACGCCGTGCTCACCGACGCCGGTCTCGTCGGCTTGGTCGGCAACCTGCAGCGCATCCCCGGCGTCGACTCGGTGGACCTGGTCGGCCTCGACGACACCCGCAGCACCGCGGTGTTGTCCGTTATCCCCGCCACCGGACCCAACGACCCCGCAACCGCGGCTCTGGTCAACGAAATCCGCGCGCACTCAGGGGAACTGGCGCGCCCGGCGGCGACGTCGGTGGGCGTCACCGGCTTCACCGCGCTGGCCATCGACGTGTCAGAACGGCTCACCCAGACGCTGCCAACCTACCTCAGCGTCGTGTTAGCCCTGACGCTGATCATCCTGCTGGTGGTCTTCCGCTCGGTGATCGTGCCGATCAAGGCCACCGTCGGATTCCTGATCAGCGTCGCGGCGACCTTCGGAGCGACGACCGCGGTCTTCCAATGGGGCTGGCTGCAGCAACTGCTGGGCATTGACGCAACCACCCCCGTGCTGAGCCTGCTGCCCATCATCGTCACCGGCGTGCTGTACGGCCTTGCCATGGACTACGAGGTGTTCCTGGTGTCCTCGATCAAAGAGGCCCACGTGCACGGCCACCACGGCGACGAGGCGATCGAACACGGCTTCAAACAGGCAAGCCGCGTGGTCTGCGCCGCCGCGATCATCATGACCTCGGTGTTCGCCGGGTTTGCCTTCAACCCCGACCCGATGATCAAACAGGTCGGATTCGCGCTGGCGTTCGGCATCCTCATCGACGCCTTCGTCGTGCGCATGACACTGGTCCCCGCGGTGATGTCGCTGTTCGGCGACCGAGCCTGGTGGCTGCCTCGCCAACTGGATCGCCACCTTCCCAACCTCGACATCGAAGGCGACGAACTCACCGCCATGCTGCACGCCGCCGACCACGATCGGCCGGCGAGCCCACTGTCAAGACCGTAGAGCCAATGGATCGACGAGCGGCGAGCTGTAGCATGCGCCCCTATCGGCATCTCCAAATCGCACAACGGAGCGGTGCACCGGATAGCGGCGCGACCCGAACACGCGTCGCGGGTCAAGGACCTCGACATCACCGTGCGCGACGGGCGGCTGACGATCAAGGCAGAACGCAGTGAGAAGAAGGAATCCAAGGGCCGGTCGGAGTTTTCCTACGGCTCGTTCGTCCGCTCGGTTCCGCTGCCGGCGAGCGCTGACGAAGACGACATCCAGGCCCACCTACGACAAGAGCATCTTGACCATCGCAACACCGGCCTGGTGACGCGGTGGGGTGGTCAGTGGTGAGATGGAGCGAAGTGGGCGATGGTTCCTGCGCACAGTCGGGCGCCTTGACGGGTCGGTCATCGCGATGTGCTTGGGTGTCGTGGCGCAGTGTGCCGACCTTTGCTGCGGGCGCGGTGGCGACTGTGGCCGTCGCAGTGTTCCTGAGTTGCCGCGGAGTCGGCCGGTCGGGGTCGACGGTGGTTGACCTTGCTGTGCGGTGGTGGGCCAACGTGTGGTTACGCGCGACGGGAGCGCGGGTGGTGGTGCAGGGTCTCGACCAAGTCGACGGGGCAACGGGATACGTTGTGGTGTCCAACCACCAGTCGAATCTGGACCCGATGGCGCACCTGAGCGCACTGCCGCTCTCGCTGCGCTTCCTGGCTAAGCGTGAGCTATTCCGCATTCCTGTCCTGGGTTGGCTGATGCGAGTGGTCGGGATGGTGGCGGTCGATCGTCGATGCGTAGATCTGCAGCAGATTAACGAAGCCGCCGCCAGGTGCCTGGCGAGTAGTCACTCCCTTCTGGTATTCCCGGAGGGCACGACGTCGACTGGGCATACCGTCGATATGTTCAAAGACGGTGCATTCGCGATCGCAGTGATCAATCAGGCGCCCATCCTGCCGGTCACCATCCACGGGAGCTGCCGAGTCTGGGCACCTGGTCGCGCGGCGATCCACGCCGGGGTGGTTCATATCGTCGTCGGCAGACCGCTTGCGACAACCGACCTCACCCATCGCGACGTTGCGAGACTGCGCAATCAGGTGCGCGACACGATCGAATCGACACACCGTGACCTGGTGTGCGCAGCGGCTAGCCACGCAAACTGACGATGAGCGAGGTGACGCCCGATCAAGGGCCCCGGCTAGGCCTGGTGCTCGGCGGCGGCGCCGCGCTCGGCGCCGCGCACGCTGGTGTCGTGGAGGTTCTCCAACGGGCCGGATACTCCTTTCCGGTCGTGGCGGGCACCAGCGCCGGCGGCCTGATCGGGGCCGGCTACGCCGCTGGGCTGAGCAGCCGCGTCATCGTCGACGTGATCCTCACCGCAACGTGGGGCGACTTCGCCAAATTCAACCGTGAGCGGCGGTGGGGACTGCTCGATACCTCGCCTCTGGAACAAAGCATCGAAAAGCACATAACGGTGAGCAGGATCGAGGACCTACCGCGCCGCTTCGGTGCGGTAGCGTGGGACATGCGTGCCAGGGAGGCGGTGCTGCTCACCGAGGGGCCGCTGGGCCGTGCGTTGCGCGCCACAAGCGCAGTCCCAGGCCTGTTTCCGCCGGTTCTCATCGGTGACCAGCTGCTGGTCGACGGGGCTGTCGCCGACAACTTGCCGGTCTGGGCCGCTCGCCTTCTCGGTGCAGATCTGGTTGTCGCTGTCGATGTCCAACGTGGCGTCCTCAAGGCGGTCGAGCGAGTACGCCACACGTTGCGTGAGGTTCGACCCAGCGCGGGGGATGTCAGCAATGATCGCCCGGCGGAGGTAGTTATCCAGCCAGACACCAGCGGTGCGCCGCGCTGGTCTGCCAAAGCGGTGCCCGAACTGATCGCCGCAGGACAACAAGCCGCCGAAGCCGCATTACCAGACATCGCCGCCGCGATCGCACACGCACGCGGGCTCACCGGCCCGCCTGCCGGTACAGCTTGACCTTGTTGATGCGTTTGATCCGCGGCAGCAGCTCGAACCCCAGTAGTTTGGTGACGCCGAACCCAGCGATTCCACGCATTTCGGGGATGTGCGATGCCACGCTACGGGTCGACGACCCGGTGGCGCTGGCCCAGGCGCTCGACGACGCCTATGCCCGCGACGATGAGCAGACCGACTGCACGCTGGTGTGGTATGAGCACGTCATCACCCATGGCATGCAACGCATCCGGGCGCACCTGGAACTGGGTGGTGATCAACTGCACGTTCACGCCAACAGCGCGGCCCGTTTCGAGCGCGTCCTGGCAACCGTTCGCACTCTGGACCCCTCAGCGACCGTGCTCGACGAAACACGTGAGCCCGCCGGAGACATGCGAGCTATCCAACAGCTCGCCGCGCGCGATCCAGCAACACCGGCCCAATCCCTTGACCTGGCCAGCGACCCCGAGATCGCCGGAGCAATCCCTTGACCCGGCCAGCGACCCCGAGATCGCCGGAGCACTGGATGAAATGGTCCGCGAATACGAAACAGCTTGGCTGGCCGAGCCGATCCCCGCGCTGGCCAACCACACACCCCGCCAATGCGCCGACGACCCGACCCGGTGAGCGCACGCAACGGCAAGCCCGCTTGATCAGCCATCGACGGCGCCTTCAGGGGATCTATCTGCTCCCGGTCAACCGGACCGACGGTCTCGGGCAGCGATGAGCGCTGCCCCGAAACGCTCCCCGAATGCCGACTCCCGTTGCGGCGAAATGCTTTTCACCTGCTCCAGCAGGTGACGCAACCCCGTTTCGGCGTCCTGGCCGCGGTAGCAGTCCAACCACGGGGTCGCGATGGCCACCACGTCCCTCCCCAGCGGGATGCCTTCCCGCGCAATCGCGGTGAGCAAGGCGTCGATCGCCTCGAACGTCTCGCCGATGCCGACGGCGATGTAGACACGATCAGCCTCGGATCGGACCGACTGAGATGCGGGCGCGCTGCAGCAGCCAAGGCCCAGGCCACGGCATCGTCGTCGGGGACTCTGCGCGCCGGGGCGCTGCGAGCTGGGGACACCGTGGCCTCGTTCGTTCGGCGGTCTGGATTGCTCCATCACGCTAGCTTCTCGGTGTCGGCCTTCTCGGTGTCTTCCGATTCCTCCCGCGAGTCCGGCGTTGCCACATCGGGTCTCAACGAACTCTGGGACGTGCGTACCGATGCTGATGTCTCCGCCTCCCAACTGGATGACGTGGAAGCTCCGGTAGTTCCGACATCACCGGTGCCGGCGCTCGCGGTGGCCGTTCCGGTGATGACCGCCGCCTCCAATCCGGGAGCCATCACACCGCCCGCCAGCCAGGATTTTGCCGCTGATTCCACGCGGGTCGATTCGTCGACTATTGACCATCACCACATCCATTTCTTCTGCATGTGATCAGACGAAACCCGAGCATGAATTCAGCGCCGATTCAGCGTTGTACAGAGCGAACACAATAGAGAGCAGGTGACGACCGAAGTCATTGCCCAACAGGAGCCATTATCAGCGATAAACGGCCTGTGTCCGCCTCCTCTCCCCGTGCAGCGGAGCGGGTATAGCAAACGTTATCTAATCCTCGCAAACCCGCTTGTTTTCGCTGAAAAAGCCAAAAATCGAACGCTCGGTTCACTATTGAGCCAGCGGAATCACGCCCATTCTTGTGCACAATTACGCCATAACAGCGCAGGGCATTCAGGTTGCCGTAACCATCCTCGCGGGAACCATGAGATGGTCGTGACAGCGTGTACGAACAGATTTCGCGCTGCGGCGGCGTGAGAATCCGGCGGTGCGGAGATTGCCGGGAATCGCTGGCGCAAAACCGGACGGCCGGGCGCCGAGCTGCGGGCCTAGATGCAATACCGTTCAGTTAAGACTACATCGGTGTAGTTTGTGGGGTATGCCTCGTGCGGGTTGGCGCAAGCCGGAGTCGGATCGTCGGTTGTCGGATTTGGTGTCGGTGGGGGTGTTGACGCG
>Ga0209347_1006716_pt1 | contig 10016 bp, 7 predicted proteins | sample AutmiccommuBRH23_FD_187382 | JGI IMG/M metagenome (GOLD analysis project Ga0209347, IMG submission 187382) | Deep subsurface microbial communities from Mt. Terri, Switzerland - Autotrophic microbial communities BRH/23 (SPAdes) (version 2) | ecosystem: Environmental > Aquatic > Deep subsurface >... | reverse complement strand
CTATCCGCCATTGGAGTGACCATCACGCGCCACGCCGTTTGCACCTTCGCGCGCAGCCGGGTAGCATCGCCGCAGGATCAGATCCACTCCGTCCCGTCGGCGTTGCCGCGCCTCCGGCCACAGATGTAAAGGTGCCTCCATGATTGTCGAAGCCGGACCGAAAACCTGCCATTGGGGTTACTTCGATGCGAGCCTGTCACCTGTCGCGACGGTGGCCAGCGGTGATGAGGTGACCATCAACACGGTTTCGGGCGGGCCGCAGGTCCTGCCGGGAGAGGGTTTCCATGTGCCCCCCGAACTGCACGAGATCCACGCCGCAGGCGCACCCGCAATGCCGGGCCACATTCTGACCGGCCCCGTGGCGGTCGCGGGCGCGAAACCCGGCGATGTGTTGCAGGTGGATATTCTGGATGTGCAGCTGCGGCAGGACTGGGGTTACAATTTCATCCGGCCCTTGGCGGGGACACTGCCGCTGGATTTTCCGCAGATGCATCACACCACGATCCCGCTGGATGCCAAACGGGGCGAGGCGACGATGCCCTGGGGGCTGAAACTGCCGCTTGCGCCGTTCTTCGGCGTGATGGGCGTGGCTCCACCGCCCGCATGGGGCCGCATTCCGACGATCGAACCGCGCGCCCATGGTGGCAATCTCGACAACAAGGAACTGGTGGCGGGCACTACGCTCTATCTGCCCGTGCTGGCCGAGGGGGCGCTCTTCTCCTGCGGCGACGGGCACGGCGCGCAGGGCGATGGAGAAGTCTGCGTGACCGCCATTGAAACCGCGCTGCAAGGCCGTTTCCGCCTCACCCTGCGCCGCGACATGGACCTGACTTATCCCGAGGCCGAGACTCCCACCCATTTCATCACCATGGGCATGCATCCCGATCTGGACGTTTGCGTGGAAATCGCCCTGCGCCGGATGATCGCCCTTGTGGCATCCCGCGCGGGCATCACACGCGAGCAAGCCTATATGCTGTGCTCATTGGCCGGAGACCTGCGGATCACGCAGACAGTGAACCGTGAAAAGGGCGTGCACATGATGATGCAGAAGGCGCTGCTGTAGAAGGGCAGGGCGCAATCGGCGCGGCTCATGCCACGGCAGCGCGCCTACAGCCCCGGCCCGAAGCGGCGCGCACCCTCTCAGCGCCCCCTCCAGACGGGGTCGCGCTTTTCGGCAAAGGCGCGCGCGCCTTCCAGTTGATCCTCGCTGGAATAGAGCCGGTCCACGGTCGCGAACTGCCGCTTGGTGATGCGGTTCAGCGCATCCTGAAATCGCATCGCTTCCGCCTCGCGCACGATCTCCTTGATTGCGGCATAGACCAGCGGCGGTCCGGCCTCCAGCAGTCGCGCCAAATCCCATGCCTTCGGCAACAGGTCGGCAGGCGTCGTGATCTCGCGCAGCAGCCCCCAACGCAGGGCTTCATCGGCGTCGAACCACCGCCCCGTCAGCAGCAGGTCCATTGCCACATGATAAGGAATCCGCTTCGGCAGCTTGATCGAGGCTGCATCCGCCACCGTGCCCGACCGGATTTCCGGCAAGGCAAAGGTCGCGTTGCTTGAGGCGAGGATCAGATCGCAACTCAAGGCCAGTTCCAGCCCGCCGCCGCAGCAGATGCCATTGACGGCGGCAATGACCGGCTTGTTCAGATGCGGCAACTCCTGCAAGCCGCCAAAGCCACCCACGCCGTAATCCCCGTCCACCGCATCGCCATCCGCCGCCGCCTTCAGATCCCAGCCGGGGCAAAAGAATTTCTCGCCCTCCGCCCGCAGGATCGCCACGCGCAACCCATCCTCATCGCGGAAATCGCGGAACACCTCGCCCATGATCCGGCTGGTGGCCAGATCGATCGCATTGGCCTTGGGTCGGTCCAGCGTCACTTCAAGGATCGCGCCCTCGCGCCGTGTCTTGATCGGGCCGCTCTCGCGCATCTGCATCATATTTCTTCCCTCCAGATCACGGCATCCACCGCGATGGCCCCGTCGGTCGTCACCATCAGGGGGTTGATCTCTATCTCTGCCAGCAGCCTGTCAGCCGCCAGCATCGCCTGCAAGGCCAAGGCGACCTCGACCACGGCCGCCACATTCGCCCGTGCCCGCCCGCGATAGCCATCCAGCAGCGGCCACAGGCGCAAGGACCGCAAGGCCACGCGGATCTCATCCCCCGTGACCGGCAGGACCAGCGTGGCGGTATCGTCCAGCAGTTCCGCCGTTACGCCGCCAAACCCGATCGTCAGCGTCGCGCCATAGACCGGATCGCGCCGCGCCCCGATCAGCAATTCGGCCAGCGCGCCAGTCACCATCTCCTCGGCCAGATAGCCTGCGGAACCGGGCATATCAGCCTGACCTTCCAGCGTGGACAGGTGCAGCCGCACTGCCCCCGCCTCGGTCTTGTGGGCAAAGCCGATCCCTTTCAGCACCAGTGGCGGGGACAGGTTTTGCGCCAGTGGCAGCACCGCAGACAGATCCGGCGCGCTCACCCCGCGGGGCACAGGAATACCCTGCGCCGCCAACAGCGCCTTGGCCTCCGGCTCCGGCATCAGGGTCAACGGCGCGTCACGCGGCGCCACCGGCCACGGTCGCCACCCCGCGCGACCACCCGTTCCCTGCGCCGCCCGGATCGCGGCCAGCGCCGTCTCCAACCCCATCAAGGGCGCAATGCCCTGATCCATCAAGGCAATCGTCCGCGCCTCGTCAAAATTCTCGGGCAGGGAGGCAACCGGGAAGGCCGGCTTGCCCGTGGCGCGCCCCGCTGCGACGATCGCCTCCAGCGCAGGCTCGAAACTCGACGGATCGCACCGATCCGGGCGCGGCGGGTCGATGATGAAGATGCCCGCATCGTATCCCTCCAGCATGGTGGTGAATACATCCGTTGTGCGTGGCCCGTCGCCCCAGATGAAGGTGTGGTAGTCCAAAGGGTTGGCGATGGTGACGAGGGGGCCGAGGATACCCGACAACCGCTCCCGCTGCGCCGTGGATGGGGTTGGGAAGTCCAACCCGTAGGGGGCAGCCATATCGGCCACCAATCCCGCCTCGCCGCCCGAACAGGACAGCGAACACAGCCGCCGCCCCAGTCCGGGCCCACGGACATGCAGGATCTTCAGGGTCTCGATCAGTTCGGCGGGCGTGTTCACCTCGGCCACGCCGATCTGGTGCAGATAGGCGGATGACGCAGCACCGCCCCCGGCCAGTGACGCGGTATGTGAAGCCGCCGCCTCGCGCGCCGCGGCGGTCTTGCCCGACTTGATCGCAACGATCCCCTTGCCGGCCGCCCGCGCGGCCTGCGCCAACGCGGCGACTGCCGCCGCATCGCCCAAACCTTCGATGTAAAGACCCAGCGCCGTGACGCGCGGATCGTCCAGCAGCGCGCCCGCCAGTTCAGCCAAGCCCACCTTGGCGGCATTGCCCAGACAGGCGACATAGGCCACGGGCAGGCCCCGCGCCTGCATGGTCAGGTTGATCACGATATTCGAGGATTGGCTCAACAGCGCGACACCACGGTCTACCCGTCGCCCGCCATGCTGGTCGGGCCAGAGCAAGGCGCCGTCAAGATAATTGATGATGCCATAACAATTCGGCCCTAGAATCGGCATTGTTCCTGAAATGGAAACAAGCTGATCCTGCAGATCCGCCTCACCCGCTTCGCGCCAGCCTGCGGCGAAACAGATGGCGCCTCCTGCGCCCATCGCGGCCAGTTCCGCCACTACATCCAATGTGGCATGGCGGTTCACACCAATGAAGGTGGCATCCGGGGCTGCGGGAAGCTCGGCAAGGCTGCGATGGCATGGCACGCCCGCGATGCTGTCCCGCGTGGGATGCACGGGCCAGACCGGTCCGTCAAACCCCATCCTGCGGCATTGGTCGATCACATTGGCCGCCCATCCCGCGCCCAGCACGGCGATGGAACGGGGGCGCAACAGGCGAGCGAGGGCCGTCATGTCCAGAACCCGGCGCAGTCCGACAGGCCGGGGAGGGCGCTGCCCTCCCCGGACCCCACCCGGGATATTTGAGGACGAAAAATGGAAACACCCCGCTGACCATCGGCCAACGAGGTGCCATTTCCCGTCACGGTCATCGGCGTCCCCGCCTGTACCGTGGGCCCAATATGGCAGTGCTTGGTAAACACTTGCTGAAGATCACACCGGGATTTGCACATTTTCCGTCCTGAAATATCCTCGGGGGGGCGTTCAGCAAAGCTGAACGTGGGGGGCAGACAGCCCCCCTGCTTCATTCGTGGGGGCGCAGCAGTTCGCGGCTGATGATGTGGCGCTGGATCTCGGATGTGCCTTCCCAGATCCGCTCGACCCGCGCGTCGCGCCAGATGCGTTCCAGCGGCAATTCATCCATCAGCCCCATGCCGCCATGGATCTGGATGGCCTCATCCGCGACCATGGCCAGCACCTCGGTCGCCTTGAGCTTGGCCATGGCCATGTCTGCATCGGTGACGCTGCCTTGGTCGAATTTCCAGCCCGCCTCCCATGTCAGGAGTTCCGCTGCCTTCAACTCCATCGCCATATCGGCCAGTTTGAAGCTGACGCCCTGAAACTTGCCGATGGCCTGCCCGAACTGGCGGCGGTCGGCGGCGTAGCGGATCGCATGCCCCAGCGCGCGATCGGCACGGCCCAGACAGGTGGCGGCGACTTGCAGGCGGGTGGCGCCCAGCCAGTCATTGGCGACCTCGAACCCCTTGTGGACCTCGCCCAGAACGTTTTCAGCGGGCACGCGGCAATCGTCGAAGTCCAGCACGGCATTGCTGTAGCCCCGATGGCTCACGTTGCGATAGCCGTCGCGGACGGTGAAGCCTCTGGTGCCCTTGTCCACGAAGAAGGCGGTAATCTTCTTCTTCCGGCCGCGCGGCGTGTCTTCTTCACCGGTCGCCATAAAGGCGATGGTGAAGCCCGCGATATCGGCATGGCTGATGAAATGCTTTGTGCCGTTCAGCACCCAATCTCCGCCGTGCTGCCGCGCCGTGGCCTGCATCCCGCGCAGGTCCGATCCGGCCCCCGGCTCGGTCATGGCCAGACAATCCCATGTCTCGCCCCGGATACAGGGCATCAGATATTTTTGCCGCTGCGCCTCCGTGCCCGCCAGCAGGATGTTCGAGGGTCGCGCCACGCAGGTCCAGTGCAGCGCATAGTTGGCGCGGCCCAATTCCCGCTCATAAAGCAGCCATGACAGCGGATCGAGGCCGGCGCCGCCTACGTCCTCGGGCATGTTGGCGGCATAAAGGCCCGCCGCCATCGCCTTGGCCTGCACCTCGCGGATCAGCTCCATCGGCAGATGGCCTGTGCGCTCCACCAGCGCCTCGTGCGGATAAAGCTCGGCTTCCACGAAGGCGCGGGTGGTATCCACGATCATGCGCTGCTCATCGGTCAGGGCGAAATGCATCAGCCTTTCCCTTGCCCGACATGGCGGCCCACGCTGTCCGGGCGGGGCAGCGCGGCATGGGCATCGCGGATCGCGAACAGGCTTTCCAGCACCGCAGGCGCGGCCGGGCAGGCACGCCCAGCCGTCATGTCCACATGCAGCAGCATCTGCTCCAGCGTCGCCACCGCAGCCCCGTCCTTTTCGATACGGATGAACACGTGCAGCCGCTTCTGATCCGCCGCCAGGACCTGCAACGATCCGGTCAGACGGTCGCCCAGCTTGGCCTCTCCCAGATGCAGGATATGCGTCTCGGCGGTGTAATAGCTGTGCCCACCGGCCACATACTCCATCCCCGCCCCGATCAGGCGCAGGAAGGCGTCCGACGTCTCGGACCCCGCGAACAGATAACGGCTTTCGGTCATGTGGCCGTTATAGTCGATCCACCCCGGCAGAACCTGCAACTGCGCCAGCACCAGCGGCGCACCTGTCGGAGTGGCGGCAACAGCAGCCTCGCGCCGCGCGGCATCATGGGCGTTCAGCACCCGCCCCGCGCCCCAGTCGCGTTCCTTCAACGTCCGCAGAAAGCCCACGAGGTTGGAATCCCGGATACGCTCCAAGTCGCGGATCGAATGGTGCCCCGATTGCGCATCCGATTGCCCGGCGATCAGATCGACCAATTCGTCGTTGAACTCGGGCACATCCGTCAGCTTGGTCCAGGGCCAGGCCAGACAGGGGCCGAACTGCGCCATGAAGTGCTTCATCCCCGCCTCGCCGCCCGCGATGCGATAGGTCTCGAACAGGCCCATCTGCCCCCAGCGCAGGCCAAAGCCCATGCGGATCGCCTCGTCGATTTCCTCGGTGGTTGCGATCCCGTCCTTGACCAGCCACAGCGCCTCGCGCCACACCGCCTCAAGGAAACGGTCGGCGATATGGGCGTCGATCTCCTTGCGGATATGCAGGGGGAACATGCCGATGGCGCGCAACGTATCCTTGCCCCGTTCGATCAGTGCAGGGTCCGAGGCGGCGCTGGGCACCACCTCGGCCAAAGGCAGCAGGTAGACCGGGTTGAACGGATGGGCGACAAAAATCGTCGCTGGGTTGATTGCGCCTTCCTGCAATTGCGAAGGCTTGAACCCCGATGTCGACGATCCCAGCGGCGCGTCTGGCGCATGCGATTGAATCTCGGCATAGACCCGATGTTTCAGGGCCAATTGCTCGGACACGGATTCCTGAATGTAATCCGCCCCCGTCACCGCCTCGGCGATCGTCGCGGGATATGTCAGGCGCCCCGGTGCAGGCATCGGCACATCCGACAGCGCCGGGAGGGAGGCGCGGGCATTGGCCATGACCGCCTCGATCTTGCGCGGCGCCTCGGGGTCGGGGTCGAACACCGCCACATCCCAGCCATTGAGCAGGAAGCGCGCGGCCCAGCCGCCGCCGATGACGCCGCCCCCGATGATCGCGGCCTTCATAGCGGCGCCCTCTTGTCCAGTTGCAGGCGTTGCCGCACGGCATCGGGTCCGATCACCCGCGCGCCCATATTCTCGATGATGCTGACGGCGCGTTCTACCAGCTGCGCATTGGTGGCCAGCACGCCCTTTTCGAGATAGAGATTGTCTTCCAGCCCCACGCGCACATTGCCCCCCGCAAGGACCGAGGCCGCGACATAAGGCATCTCGTTGCGCCCGATGGAAAAGGCTGACCAGTGCCAATCCTTCGGCACATTGTTCACCATCGCAATGAAGGTGTTCAGATCATCCGGCGCGCCCCATGGCACGCCCATGCACAGCTGCACCAGAACCTGAGCGGGGATCACGCCCTCCTCGACCAGCTTCTTGGCGAACCACAGATGGCCGGTGTCAAAGGCTTCGATCTCGATCCGCACACCTGCGTCGGTCATGCGCCGCGCCATGTCGCGCAGCATGCCGGGCGTGTTGACCATGACATAGTCGGCCTCGGCGAAATTCATCGTGCCGCAATCCAGCGTGCAGATTTCGGGGCGGCATTCCACGACGTGCTGCACCCGTTCCGTGGCCCCCGCCATGTCAGAGCGCTGCGACATGCGGTTCATGGCCTCGGTCCCGTCGAACATCAGGTCGCCGCCCATGCCCGCCGTCAGGTTCAGCACCACATCGACCTGCGCATCGCGGATCCGCTCGGTCACCTCGCGGTAAAGCGCGGGATCACGCGCGGGCGCGCCGGTTTCAGGGTCGCGCACATGGCAATGCACCACCGCAGCACCCGCCTTGGCCGCGTCGATGGCAGAGGCGGCGATGGCCTCGGGCGAGCGAGGCACATGGGGCGACATGTCCTGTGTGCCGCCCGATCCGGTCACGGCGCAGGTGATGAAAACCTCTCGGTTCATGGTCAATGGCATGGAAACCCTCCCTTGGTCGGGATCAGGCTATCAGGCTTGCATGGCCACTCTTGGCGATTTACGAAATGGAAATGGCATTTACAGAAACGATCTTCACGGCCTCTGACGACCCGCTCGAAATCGCGGTGCTGGTCCTGCCTCGCGCCTCGATCCTTGAGGTTGCGTCAGTGCTGGACCCGCTGCGCAACGCCAACCGCCATCTGGGGCGCGAGGGGTTTCGCTGGCGTGTGGTGTCTCCCGACGGGGCAGCGGTATCCTTGACCTGCGGGATCGAACTGCCCGCACTGGGCGCGCTTGCCGCAGCGGAAGGCGCCGATGTGCTGATCGTCGTTGCAGGCTACAACCAGTCCGAGATCGCGACCCGCCCCCTGATCGCCGGGCTGCGCCGGATGGCTCCGCGCTTTCGCGCCATCGGGGCGGTCGATGCGGGGCCTTGGGTGCTGGCCCGCGCCGGATTGCTGGACGGGCACCGCGCCACCGTCCATTGGGAGGATCTTGAGGATTTCGCCACTGCCCATCCCCGCGTCGATGTGGTGCCGGACCGTTTCGTTCTGTCGCGCAACCGTTTCACCGCCGGCGGGGCGGCTCCGGCCGCCGATCTGATGCTGCACCTGATCGGTGCGCGCTGCGGCGCGGCTGTTGCGGGGCAGGTGGCCGCATCGTTCCAATACGAGGCGCAGACCGATGCCACCCGCCCGCAACGGCCCGGCATGTTGCCCATGGCCGATGACCCGCGCCTTGCCGCCGCCCTTGCCATGATGAACGCCCATCTGGAAGATCCCCTGCCGCTTGAGGTCATCGCCCGCGCCCAAGGTCTGGGCCTGCGCCGCATGGAGCAGTTGTTCCGCGACACGCTGGGGCAGGGGCCTGCTGCCGCCTATCTGGACCTGCGCCTGCAAACCGCGCGGCGCATGATCACCGACACCCGCCACAGCCTGCGTGAAGTGGCGCTGCGCTGTGGCTTTGTCGATCCCACCGGCTTTTCCCGCGCCTTCCGCCGCCGGTTCGGCACCGCACCCAGCCGCATCAGGGCAGCCCGGATCCGCAGCTGACCACAGCCCCGACCGCGCGCGGTTTCCCGTGCCATCCGGCGCGCCGTGATCCCATCTGCCGCGCCGTCACGACCATGTGGCGACAGGACCCATCCGAAAGTCGGGCCACCCTGCCGCATGGCAAGGCGCGCAATACCAACGTGCCGTCGTGAAAATTGGTTAAGGCACATAATCTGCAAAGCCTCGGACGTGTAATCCGCCACGCCCGAGGCCCGACCATGACCCGCCTTGCCATCAAGACTGCCTATGAGCAAACATATACCGCCGATCACTTCGGAGCCAATATCCTCGCCACCCGCGACAAGCTGGGTGAGGACGGCACCTTTGACGAGGCCGTCGATCACCTTGGCGTCGGCACCATCCGCTATCCGGGCGGATCATTGACAGAACGCTATTTCGACCTTGCCGATCCTGACCGTCTGATGGCCGAGCATTACATCACCGGGGCCGATCAGCCGCTGCTGCCCTATTCCGAATTCATGGCTTTTGCCGCCGACACTGACCGTTCGGTCATGATCGTGCTGCCGACCCGCACACAGCTCAGCCAGCAGGCGGATGCCAATGGCGACCGTTTCGCCGCCATTGACGAAGACACGCTGCGCGATTTCCTGCGCGACACGCTGGACGGCTTCTACGGCGCGCCCCGGATCGCGGGGTTCGAGATCGGCAATGAATACTGGGACAGCGGCGAAATGACCTCGGTCGAATACGGGCGCGTAGCCAGCGCCATGGCCCGGATCGTGAAAGAGGAGTTGACCACCCATCCCGATTTCGACACCCTCTTCGCCGAGACGACGGTCAATGTGCAGGTCGGTCTGGACAATGGCTACGCCGCGCTGGACGGGCGCTACAGTGGGACAGCGCAGGACCAGCTGGATCAGTTCAGCGCGGAATATGACCTGCCGCTGGACGATGGCTTCATCTATTCCAACGGCACCGTCGCCTGGTCCAAGATCGCCAATCTGCTGATCGTGCGCGAGTTCGATCTGCCCGAAGAACGCGCAGCCGTCGATGGCGTGATCGCGCATGTCTATTCCAAGGGCGAATTCGAAACCTCAAGCCATACGTTCGAATTGCGCCTGATCGACACGTTCTGGGACGAGGGGTTCAATGACGTGAAGCCCGTCATCACCGAATGGAACGTGCGCTCGCCCGGTCGTGACGCCGAGACGGATTTCGGTCTGGTCCAAGCCGGCGAGATGCTGGATCTGGTCGAGGCGATG
>Ga0209347_1006714_pt1 | contig 10019 bp, 10 predicted proteins | sample AutmiccommuBRH23_FD_187382 | JGI IMG/M metagenome (GOLD analysis project Ga0209347, IMG submission 187382) | Deep subsurface microbial communities from Mt. Terri, Switzerland - Autotrophic microbial communities BRH/23 (SPAdes) (version 2) | ecosystem: Environmental > Aquatic > Deep subsurface >... | reverse complement strand
CGCTTCCTGGAACGCTGGAAGGAGGCGATGGCGCTGGCCGACGGCGCGGCCGTGCCGGAAACGGCGCGGGACCGCGCGCTCACCGAAGCGACGGCCTTCGCCATCCGCATCGACGTGGCCGAGGAACTGATGCGGCTCGGCTCGCATGTCGACGAGATCGAGCGGCTGGTGCAGAAGGGCGGCGAGATCGGCAAGCGCCTGGACTTCCTGATCCAGGAGCTGCATCGCGAGGCCAACACGCTCGGCTCCAAGTCCGCGGCGCTGGAACTGACGCACATCTCGGTCGACATGAAGGTCCTGATCGAGCAGATGCGCGAGCAGGTGCAGAACATCGAGTAACGCCACTCCCGACTTCGGGTTTTCCGCTGTTTGGGGGCTGACGACGCCAGCCGGCGCGTGCCTGTTCTGCGATTCGAGCGCTGCAGCAGCGGCTGATAAGATAGCCGGCCCCAGAAGCGCCGAGCACCAGTGGACTATCCAGGCAATCTCTTCGTCGTCGCCGCCCCCAGCGGGACCGGCAAGTCCAGCCTCGTCAAGGCCGTGCTGGAAATCGATTCGCAGGTGCAGCCTTCGGTCTCGCACACCACGCGGGCGCCGCGCGGCCAGGAAAAGCACGGGCGCGAGTACTACTTCGTTTCGGAGCAGGAATTCGACCAGATGGTGCTGGCCGGCGGTTTCGTCGAATGGGCGTTCGTGCACGGCCACCGTTACGGCACCTCGAAGCGGGCGATCGAGGAGCGCATCGCCCGCGGCGCCGACGTGATCCTGGAGATCGACTACCAGGGCGCGCTGCAGATCAAGCGGATCTTCGCCAACGCCGTGCTGATCTTCATCCTGCCGCCCAGCTGGGACGAATTGCGCTCCCGGCTGGAGCGGCGTGGCGAGGACTCCCCGGACACGATAGCCCTGCGGCTGCAGAATGCCGCGGAAGAGATGGCGCAGGCCAAGGAATTCGACTTCGTTATAATCAATGAATTGTTCGAACGAGCGCTTTTCGACCTGAAGGCCATCGTTCATGCCCAGCGGCTGAAGTTTTCCGCGCAGCGCCGCGCCCGGGCCGAGACCTTCAAGGCCCTCCACATCATCTGAAAAGACCCGCCCATGGCACGCATCACCGTCGAAGACTGCCTGCAGCACATTCCCAACCGCTTCCAGCTCGTGCTGTGCGCCACCTACCGCGCCCGCATGCTGAGCCAGGGCCACGCACCGAGGATCGAGAGCAAGAACAAGCCCGGCGTCACCGCCCTGCGCGAAATCGCCCAGGGCAAGGTCGGGCTGGAAATGCTCAAGAAAGTGCCTGGCTGACGGCACCAGCGGCTTCCCCGGAACAAACAGGCACCGCATTGCGGTGCTTTTTTGTCATGTGGGCGCTCACGAGCAGCCCGCTTGTTAGGATGTGGGCATGAGCGCCGTGCTGCAGCCCTCCTCCGGGCGGGGCAAATCCCCAGAGGCGCCCCCGGCCGAGAGCCCGGCGGCGGCGAACGCGGCTGCCGCCAGTTTCGCCGCGCTCACCGCCCGGCTCGACTACCTGGATGCGAGCGAGGCCGAGCAGGTCCGCCGCGCCTACCGCTTCGCCGACGAGGCCCACCTGGGGCAGATCCGGGCCAGCGGCGAGCCCTACATCACCCATCCCATCGCCGTCGCGGCCCAGTGCGCCGAATGGAAGCTGGACGTGCAGGCCCTGATGGCGGCGCTGCTGCACGACGCGATCGAGGACTGCGGCGTCACCAAGCCGCAGCTGATCGAGCGCTTCGGCCCGGCCGTGGCCGAACTGGTCGACGGCCTGACCAAGCTCGACAAGCTGCAGTTCACCACCCGCGAGGAAAACCAGGCGGAGTCGTTCCGCAAGATGCTGCTGGCGATGGCCCGCGACGTGCGGGTGATCCTGATCAAGCTGGCCGACCGCACCCACAACATGCGCACGCTGGCCGACGTGCCGCGCGAGAAGTGGGCCCGCATCTCCTCGGAAACGCTGGACATCTATGCGCCGATCGCGCACCGGCTGGGACTGAACCAGACCTACCGCGAGCTGCAGGAACTCGCCTTCCGGCACCTGCGCCCATGGCGGCACGCCACGCTGACCAAGGCCGTGACGCGGGCACGCAACCGGCGCCGCGACCTGATCCAGAAAGTGCAGCGCGAGCTCGAGACCGCCTTCGAGCAGGCCGGCATGCAGGTGCGCATCGCCGGGCGCGAGAAGACCGTCTACTCCATCTACCGCAAGATGGAGGAAAAGCACCTTTCCTTCGCCCAGGTGACCGACATCTACGGCTTCCGCATCGTGGTGCCCACGGTGATGGACTGCTACCGCGCGCTCGGCGTGCTGCACCAGATGTACAAGCCGGTGCCCGGGCGTTTCAAGGACCACATCGCGATCCCGAAGGTCAACGGCTACCAGTCGCTGCACACCACGCTGGTCGGCCCGGCGGGCGTGAACGTCGAATTCCAGATGCGCACCGAGGCGATGCACCTCGTCGCCGAGTCCGGCGTCGCGGCGCACTGGCTCTACAAGGCCGACCACCCCCGCGAAGGCGCGGAGGGCATGGGCACCAAGTGGCTGCAGTCGCTGCTGGACATCCAGCAAGAGACGCGCGACGCCGCGGAGTTCTGGGATCACGTCAAGATCGACCTGTTCCCCGACGCCGTGTACGTGTTCACGCCCAAGAGTCAGATCATGGCGCTGCCGCGCGGCGCCACCGTCGTCGACTTCGCCTACGCGATCCACAGCGACGTCGGCGACCGCACGGTGGCCGCCAAGATCAACGGCGTGCAGGTGCCGCTGCGCACCGAGCTGAAGAACGGCGACGTCGTGGAAGTGGTCACGGCGCCGGTCTCCACGCCCAACCCGGCCTGGCTCGGCTTCGTGCGCACCGGCCGCGCCCGCTCCAAGATCCGGCACCATCTGAAGTCGCTGGCGCAGGCCGAGTCGCAGGAGCTCGGGGAGAAGCTGCTGGCGCAGGCGCTGCGCGCCGAAGGTCTGGAAAAGCTGCCGCAGGACGACGAGGAACACCACCCGATCTGGGAGAAGCTCCTGCGCTTCACCGGCAACCGGACCCGGGCCGAGCTGCTGACCGACATCGGGCTGGGCAAGCGCATCGCCAGCATCGTCGCCAAGCGGCTGGTGACCATGCTCGCCGAGCGCGGGGAAAAGCCTGACCAGCTGCTGATCACGCGCGAGCGCTACACGGCGCACGAGAACGTTTCGCAGGGCGAAGTCACGCTGGACGGCAGCGAGAACGCGTCGGTGCAGTTCGCGACCTGCTGCCGGCCGGTGCCTGGGGATCCGATCCTCGGGTATCTCGGCCGCGGCGAAGGGCTGGTGGTGCATTGCGACGACTGCGGCGTGGCGCGGCGGCTGCAGAGCCGCGATCCGGAGCGCTTCATCGGCGTGGAATGGGCGGACGAGCCGGTGCGGCCGTTCGAGGCCAGCGTGCTGGTCACCGTGACCAACGGCAAGGGCGTGCTGGCGCGGGTCGCCGTCGCCGTCGCCAGCGCCGAGGCGGACATCACGCATGTCGACATGGGCGACGAGCGGGCGCAGGACGCCACCGACCTGCGCTTCGTGATCGCCGTGCGCGACCGCGCGCACCTGGAATCGGTGATGCGCACCTTGCGGCGCACGCCTTCGGTGATGAACGTGCAGCGCGCGCGCGTCGGCGGCTCGGCCTAGGCGCGCGGCGCCGGATAGCTCACCTCCAGCACCTCGATTTCCTGCACGCCGGCCGGCGTCGCGAGCTTGACGACGTCGCCTTCATGGGCCTTGAGCAGCGCCCGGGCGATCGGCGAGATCCAGCTGACCTGCCCGTGCGCGCTGTCGGCCTCGTCAATGCCCAGGATCGTGACCGTGCGCTCCTGGCCGGTCGGCTCAGCATAGGTCACGGTGGCGCCGAAGAACACCTGGTCGCGCCCGTGGTGCACCGACGGATCGATGACTTCGGCGATCTCGAGCCGCTTGGTGAGGAAGCGGATCCGGCGGTCGATCTCGCGCAGCCGCTTCTTGCCGTACAGGTAATCGCCGTTCTCCGAGCGGTCGCCGTTGCCCGCCGCCCAGTGCACCACTTCGACCACCTGCGGCCGCTCCTGGTCAATCAGCCGCATCAGTTCCGCGCGCAGCCGCGCATACCCTTGCGCGGTGATGTAGTTCCTGCCGCCGCCGGCGGGCGCCGTCTCGACGCTGTCCTCGTCGCCGGCGTCGTCGCGCTCCCTGGTGAACGCCTTGTTCATGCCGCAAGCATAGCGGCGTCCGCGTCCGTGCACCCGCTTCTCCTACAGCGGGATGGACGCTCTCCTACGCCCGCCGCGCCGCGCCTGGTGCAGAGTCGGACGCCGGGAGCCGCGCGGGCTTCCTTTTTGCTGAGCCGGTGCTTGCCCGCCGGCCAGCCAGCATGAAAGATGAACATGAGTTTGCAGGCGCAAGTGGGCCGGTCCCCGGCGGGAGAATCGCGGTGTCCGTAACAGCCGAGCAATCGATGGCGCAAGCCGGCGGCACCGTCACCCGCACGGGGCGCCTGGCTTCGGAGGCCGCCCGCTACGGCGTGCTGCGCCGGCTGGCGCCCTCCCTCAAGCACGACATGGTGGTCAACCTGCAGGCCGTCGCCATGATGGCCGAGGTGCTGAACGCGCGGCTGGAGCGCGGCTCGCCGCCGCCTTCCGAGTTCCAGGCGAGCATCTCCAAGCTGAACCGCCTCGCGCGCGACGCGGTGATGAACTGCCTGAAAGTGGCTGCCTGGATCCAGCCGGTCGAGGACGAGGGCATCCGCCTGCCGGAAGGCGTCGACGAGTGCCTGGCGCTGCTGGCCAGCAACTTCAATTTCCGCGGCTTCAGCGTCGCCAAGGAAGTGGCCGAGACCGATTTCGAGGTGTCGCGGGTGGCGCTGCGTCACCTGCTCACCGCAACGCTGGTCACGCTGACCGACGCCGCCGCCGGGCCCTGCGAGGTGCGGGTGAAGGCCGAGGTCGTGGGCGGGATGGCGCAGATCACCGTGCGGGTCGCGCCGCGCCCGGACGCCGAAGGCCTGCCGTTCGAGCCGAGCTATCGGCAGCTGGAGTGGGCGGACGTGCAGGCGCTGGCGGAAGTGGAAGCCGTCGAGCTCGTGCGCAGCCCGGACCAGGTGCAGCTGCGGATGCCGCGCGCGGTCGCCACGGCGCCGCTGCAGATCGCCCCGCGGTGAGGCAGCGGCGCCGGCGCGACGAGCGCCGGCTCACTGCGCCTGCTGCCGGTCGATGAACTCTTCCAGCTCGTCGATCGGCAGCGGCTTGCAGAACAGGTAGCCCTGGTATTCGAGGCAGCCTTGCCGCGCGAGGAAGTCGCGCTGCTCGGCTGTTTCGACCCCTTCGGCGATCACGCTGAGTCCCAGGCTCTGCGCCAGCCCGACGATGGTGCGGGCGATGGCGGCGTCGTTGGCGTCGGTCAGGATGTCCTTGATGAACGCCTTGTCGATCTTGAGCTGGTCCAGCGGCAGCCGCTTGAGGTACGACAGCGACGAATACCCCATGCCGAAATCGTCGAGCGACAGGGTCACGCCCATGTCCTTGAGGTTGCCCATCTTGGCCACCGTCACCTCGATGCCCTCGGCCAGCAGGCTCTCGGTCAGTTCCAGCTTCAGCTTGTGCGGGGCGATGCCGGCGTCGGCGATCGCCGTCATCACCTCGTCGACGAAATCAGGGTGGCGGAACTGGCGCACGCTCACGTTCACCGCGATGCTCAGGTGGCGCCGATCCGGCCGATTCGCCCATTGCGCCAGCTGGGCGCAGGCCTGCTCCAGCACCCAGCGGCCGATCGGGATGATCAGCGAGGTCTCCTCGGCCGTGGAGATGAAGTCGGCGGGCGCGACCAGATCGCGCTGCGGGTGCCGCCAACGCAGGAGCGCTTCCACGCCCGACATCCGGCCGTCGGCGCCCACCTGCGGCTGGTAATCGATCAGGAACTGGTTTTCGCGCCAGGCCTGGCGCAAGTCGGTCGCCAGCGTCGCGTTGGCCGTCGCCACCGCCTGCATCTCGGGGTCGAAGAAACACACGGCGTTGCGCCCCGCATTCTTGGCCTGGTACATCGCGAGATCCGCCTGCTTGAGCAGCTCGCTCACGGTCCAGGGCGCGCGCCCGAACAGCGTCACGCCAATGCTGCAGGTGCTGTGGTGCAGGTGGCCAGACAGCACGTAGGGCTCGCCCAGCTTGCCCAGGATGCGCTCGCTCACCGCGTGGGCGGCGGCGCTCGGATCGAGCGGCTTGTAGTGGTTGTTCTCCAGCAGGATCACGAACTCGTCCCCGCCCAGCCGGGCCACCGTGTCGCCGCGATGCACGCAGGAGCGCAGCCGCTCGGCCACCTGCTGCAGCAACTGGTCGCCCTTCTGGTGGCCCAGCGTGTCGTTGAGCACCTTGAAGTTGTCCAGGTCGATGAACATCAGCGCGCCTTCGCGCGGGCGTTCCTCGTCCGACAGCGCCCGGTGCAGCCGGTCCAGCAGCAGCTGGCGGTTCGGCAACTTGGTCAGCGGGTCGTAGAACGCGAGGTACTGGATCTTCTCCTCGGCCGTCTTGCGCTCCGTGATGTCGCGCCCCACCGCCACCCAGTGGGTGAGCCGGCGCGCCTCGTCCCACACGGGCGAGACCTCCAGGTCGACCCAGAACGGCTCGCCGTTCTTCTTGTAGTTGATGAGGTCCACGCGCGCCGGCTGCCACTGCTCCATCGCGGCGCGGATGCGGTCGAGCTCGCGCCGCTGCGTCCCCGGCCCCTGCAGCAGGCGCGGGGTGCGGCCGAGTACCTCCTCGCGCCGGTAGCCGGTGCGCCGCTCGAAGGCCTCGTTGACGAAGACGATGCGCGGGCCCGGCTCGTTGAACGGCCCGGCTTCGGTGATGATCACGATGTCGTTCAGGCGCGCGATGCTGCTCTCCAGCAACCGCAGATGCTCCTGCGCCTGGTGGCGCGCGGTCACGTCGCGCAGGTGCACGGCCAGCCCGCCGCCGAACGGATAGCCGCGCGCCTCGATGCGCGTCGACAAATGGGCGTCGAGTTCCTCGACCTCGAGCACCTCGCCGCTGCCCATGCTGCGCCGAAACGCCTCCTCGAGCCGGATCCGCACCGTCTTCTGGAAGCAGCTCCAGATGGCGCGGCCCAGCAGCTCGGCGGCGCCGCGCCCCAGCAGCTTTTCCGCCTGCTCGTTGACGTAGGTGAAGCGGCCTTCGCGGTCGACGGTGGCGAAGGCCTCGCCGCTGCTCATCGCACCACCCATGCTCACGTTGTGGCGCAGCAAGGTCCCCACCCGGTGGCCCTGGGGCGAAATCTCCTGCAGCGCGCCCTCGATCCGCACGATCCGCCCGGCGTCGTCGCGCACCGCGTGGCCGAGGGTGCGCACCCACAGGCGCCGCCCGCGCAAGGTGAGGATCTGCATCTCCTCGTCGAAAGGCTCGCCGGTCGTGGCGCAGGCGGCGACCAGCGCCTCGATCTTCTCGCGCCACTCGGGCGCGTACAGTGAAAGCGCCTCGCTGCGCGGCGGCGTGTAGCCCGGCGGGGCCTCATGGATCGCGGCCAGCTGCTCCGACCACTCCAGCCGGTCGCGGGCGACGTCCAGCGTCCACACGCCGACGAACGCCGCCCGTTCGAGCAGCTTCAGCAGCGTGCGGATCTGTTCGAGCTGGGCCTTGTCCGTCTTGTCTGGTGCGAGCGTCATGGTCTGGGACGGCATCGTAGAGCCCCGGGCGATTCTCCGCTGCACCCGGTAGGCAGGCTCCTACGCCACGACGCGGGCTCGTCCGGATGTGCGGGGACGGGGCCACCCGTAGAGTCAGACCAGACTCCCGCCGCCCAGCCCCCACCCACCGAGCTCCCGTGCACCTCCAAGCCTACGTCATCGAGGACAACCCGACCATTCGAGAGAACCTCGTCGGCACGCTCGAAGAACTCACGTCCGTCCGGGTCGCGGGCACGAGCGCCACCGAAGACGAAGCGATCGGCTGGCTCGCAGCCAACGCGGACGGCTGGGACCTGGTCATCGTCGACCTCTTCCTCAAGCAGGGCAGCGGCATCCACCTGGCCGAGCGCATCAACCGGCGGCGGCCGTCGCAGAAGATCGTCGTCTTCAGCAACTACATCAATCCGAGCGTGCGCAAGCGCTGCGCCCAGATCGGCGTCGATGCGGTGTTCGACAAGTCGACCGAGATCGACGCCCTGGTCGATTACTGCGCCCACCAGTGCTTTCGGATAGCGCAAGCCCATCGCGAGGCGGCGTGAGCCGCCAGCCGGCGATTTGTGACACAGGCGCGCGGGCCGCCAGCCCTAGCGCCACCGCGCTGCCGGCGCCGCCAGCCGGTCGATAACCCGGCTTGGCCCACGGACATGTGGGCGCCGCAAGACGAAGCTGGGCGGGATCGCGACCATAGGCGCCCGTGACGTACCCCGACCCGCCCGTCTCCCCCTGCTGCGACATCGAGCAAGGCTGCGTGTTTTCCAAGGCGCTGCTGGCGCGCACCGCCACTTGCGAGCTCGCGCGGCGCCTGTGTGCCGACGAGCACGAGGTGCTGGCGTGCAGCTCGCCGGCCGCGCGCGAGCGCTGCGGGTCGCTGGCCGCGCTGCTCCACGAGCGGGCCCGGGCCGCCCTGCGGCTGCCGCCGCCCGGCAGGCCCCTGATCCACGTCCACGCGTTGCGGCTGCAGTGCAGCGGCCTCGCTGCGCTGCAACAGGTGGTGGTCGCGCCCGACGCCGACGTGAACCGGATGGTGTCGGGCGCGCAGCAGCGGCATGGCAGCCTGGCGCAATTGCCGTGGGAGCCGCTGGTGGCGGCGGCGGCGACCTGGCAGCCGGGCCGGCGCGCGCGCCGGCAACCGGGGACCACGTCCGGCGAGTGACGCCAGCCGCACGCCGCCTCGTGCCCGGCGCCTCCTGGCACCGGCGGGCCCGGCGTCCGTCAGCCCTCGATCCCGTGGCGCGAGAGCCTCGCGCGGCCGAGCAGTGCCAGGCATCGCTCGCGCAGCGCGCGCAGGGCGGCGCGTTGCCGTCGCAGCAGGTGCGCGACGCCGTCACCGGCGCGGCGGCACAGCGCCTGCATCAGCTGCGAATGCACCAGCACGATGTCCATGATGCTGGCGGCGAGTTGCGGCAGCGCGCCGGTGCACGCGCCCATGCCGGCGAGCTGGCGGTTCAGGAGCCGGTAGCGCGCCGCGTCGACGCGCCCTTGCTCCACCTGCTCGAGATCGGCTTCATAGAGTTCGAGCCGCGCCAGCAGCTCGAAGGCGAGCGGCGAAGGATCGATGTGATGAACTGACGACATGACGGAATCCTGACGGTCCGAAGACCTCCATTTGCACCAATGCAATGCCGCTTGGAGCGCGCCGGGCGCCCAGGGTTCAGCGATCAAGGGAAAGCCCTGAGCGCCGCGCTCCTGGTTTTCCGGTCATGAGCACGCGGCAGCCGCCGGGTGGTCCAGAATGGAAGCGCGTCCCGCTAAAGAGACACGGCGCGGGCCAGGAAGCTCCTTGAATGCCGCATGGCATGTGGCGCCCCCACCGGGGCGCTTTTTTTGCATCCGGTTGGGGGCTTCCTGCTGCCGAGCCGTGCGACTCTGGCCGTCACGGACTTCGGCCAACTCCGACGCGGCCGCGGCATGCACGCCGACCCGACCGTGGCCCCGCTCCGTCGCACAGTGAGTGCTCCAGAGTAAAGGACATCAATCATGAAGCAGATCAAGACCCGTCTCCTGTGGCCGGCCCTCGCCGTCGCCATCTCCGCGCTGTCGGTGCAAGCCCAGGCGCAGACCAGCACCGCCGAACGTGACCGGGGCGTCCCCGGCGTCAACGTCAATGTCGGCGAGAATGCCTCCGACAAGGGGCTGCCCGGCGTGGAAGCCAACGTCGGCAGGCAAGGCGACCAGAAGAACGTGGACGTGAACGTGGGCAACGCCCGCAACGACCGCGACCTGAACGTGGATACCCGTGCGTCCGGCGCGTCCGGCGCCTCGGGCGCCTCGGGCGCCTCCGACAGCATGGACACCACGACCCGCAGCGCGCGCGCGGACCGCAACTGAGCGGTG
>Ga0209347_1006713_pt1 | contig 10022 bp, 5 predicted proteins | sample AutmiccommuBRH23_FD_187382 | JGI IMG/M metagenome (GOLD analysis project Ga0209347, IMG submission 187382) | Deep subsurface microbial communities from Mt. Terri, Switzerland - Autotrophic microbial communities BRH/23 (SPAdes) (version 2) | ecosystem: Environmental > Aquatic > Deep subsurface >... | reverse complement strand
GGGCCGCCGCGACCGCGCGCCAACGCGTCAGCTGGAGCGCGTTGGTGCGGATCACTGATCAGCACCGCACTCAGCCAGTGCGCGAAACGGGCGGCTTGCGCCGCGTCGGAGCCGAGGCGCGTGTGTTCGGCTGCGGCGCGGCGCGCGGCGCTCGTGAACAACTCTCCGGCGGCGTTCGCGTTGTCCAGCTGGGCGGTCAGTGCCAGCGCGCCCTCTCGCGAATCGGCCAGTTGCGTCCACAGCAACAGCCGCACGCTGGCGCCGGGCGCGAGCGTTACGCGTTGGCGCAGGCTGAAGACAGGATCGAGCACGTAGCCGGTGGTGTTCGACAAGCTGGCGCCCGGCTGCATCGCCTGCGCATTGCGCAGCGTGCGGCAGCGGCCGAGAAAACGCGCGCGATCGGTCTCATGTTCGTGCGCGCGGTCAGCCGGCTGGCCCTCGATCTGCAGTGCGTGTGCTGCCCAGATCTCCGGCTCACTGTCCGCGCGCCGCCGTCGCGTGGCCAGTAACACGCCATGGCGTACGTCCCACTCGGTTCGTACGAACATCTTGGAGAACGCCGGATGTGCGTGGTCGGAGCTCGCCGCGCCGAGCACCAACTCGGTGTAGGAGGTCAGCGATACCGTGCGCGGTCTGTCGCCATGGTTGTGCAGGGTGAGGCGGCGCAGCTCGATATCGGCGTCGCCGGCCACGGCGACCTCCAACGTACTGTCCAGCGTACCATCGCGGCGGGCGAACTCAGCGCGGCCGGCGCCGAAATCCACCACACCCTCCGGCGATGTGGCGCCCAAGGGTTGCGACGTAGCCGACCACACCGCGCCGCTGTCCTCGTCGCGCAGCAGCAGATAACTGCCCCAGCTGTCGCGGGTGGGATCTTCGCGCCAGCGCGTGATCGACAGGTCGCGCCATCGGCTGAAACCAGAACCGCTGCTGCTGAGCATGACGCTATACGTGCCGTTCGAGAGCAGGCACAGCCGGCGTGCGGCGATGGCGGGGGGCGGCGTGAGAGAGGGCATTGGGCGATCCTGTGCGGGGCGTTGAAACCTCAACGCCCCGCAGCGTCAGTACGCACAGCGTCACGCGAGGCTTCCTGATGGGGCTGTGCCGGCGGGCCGGCGATCGAGGCCAGCAGCGCCCTGGCGCGCACGACCACATTGTTGACCGTGAAGCCATACTCGCGCAGAAGAACGTCGGCCGGGGCGGAAGCCCCGAAGCGTTCGATGCCGAGCATATCGCCGCGGTCGCCGACGTAGCGGTACCAACCCTGGGACACGCCCAGCTCCACGGCCAGTCGAGCAGGTACGCTCGGCGGCAGCACTTCGTCGCGGTAGCTTTGCGGCTGTGCATCAAACAGTTCCCAGCTCGGCATCGACACGCAGCGCACGGCGACACCTTCATTGTGCAGATGCTCGGCGGCGGTGAGGATCAGGCCGACTTCGGAGCCGCTGGCGATCAGGATCAGTGCGGGTTGGTGATCCTTCGCCTCACTCAGCACATACGCGCCACGGCGCAGACCGTCGGCGCTGGCATAGCGGCTGCGGTCGAGCGTGGGCAAGTCCTGCCGGCTCAGCACTAGCAGCACCGGGCAGCCGCAGGTTTCCACGGCCACCTTCCAGGCCACCGCGGTTTCGTTGGCGTCGGCGGGGCGGATCAGGGTGAGGTTGGGGATCGCGCGCAGGCTGGCTAACTGTTCTACGGGCTGGTGGGTGGGGCCGTCTTCGCCGAGCGCAATGCTGTCGTGGGTGAACACGTGCACCACATGCAGGCCCATCAGCGCGGCGAGGCGGATCGCCGGGCGCATGTAGTCGGAGAAAATCAGGAAGGTGGCGCCGTATGGGATGAAGCCGCCATGCGCGGCCAGTCCGTTGACGATGGCGCCCATCGCATGTTCGCGCACGCCGAAGTGCAGGTTGCGCCCGGCATAACTCCAGCCGCCGTCGTCTGACCCTTCGATGTCCTCGCCGGATGGCATGGTCGGGTTGAAATCGCCCAGCCCCTTCAGCGCGGTGTGGGTGGACGGATCGAGGTCGGCCGAACCGCCTGCAAGCGCGGGCAGTTGCGGTGCGAACGCATTCATGACCTTGCCGCTGGCGACGCGGGTGGCCATGCCCTTGGCATCGGCGGGAAAGACCGGGATGTTCGCGTCCCAACCCGATGGCAGCGCACCGCGCAGGCGACCTTGCAGCTCTTTCGCCAACTCGGGGAATGCCTTGGCATAGGCGTTCAGCCGTCCGTTCCAATCGACCTCGACCTTCGCGCCACGACCCAGTGCCTCACGAAAATGCGCCAGAGCGGGCTCGGGCACCACAAACGGCGGATCGACCGGCCAGCCAAGCTTTTCCTTGGTCCGCTTCACATCCTCAACGCCGAGCGGCGATCCGTGTGCCTTGTAGCTATCTTGCTCGGGCGAGCCAAAGCCGATATGTGTACGTACCAGAATCAGCGATGGTCGCGTGACGTCGGCGCGGGCGGCGTGCAACGCGCTGCTGATCGCGGCCACGTCGTTGCCTTCGGCCACGCTGATAGTCTGCCAGTTATAGGCTTCGAAGCGTTTGGCACGATCTTCAGAAAATGTGATGCCGGTGCCGGCCGCGAGCGTGACGTGGTTGTCGTCGTACAGGCAGACCAACTTGCCCAGCTCGAGGTGTCCGGCCAGTGAGGCGGCCTCGGAGGCGACGCCTTCCATCAAGTCGCCGTCGCTGATGAGCGCATAGGTGGCGTGGTCGATCACCTCGAATCCGGGGCGGTTGTAGCGCGCCGCCAGCTGCGTTTCGGCGATGGCCATGCCGACCGCATTGCCGAGGCCCTGCCCGAGTGGTCCGGTAGAGACTTCAACACCCGGCGTATGGCCGCGCTCGGGATGTCCCGGCGCCTTGCTGCCCCACTGGCGGAACTGCTTGATGTCGTCCAGTGAGAGCGCGTAGCCGCTCAAGTGCAGCAGACTGTAGAGCAGCATCGAGCCGTGTCCGGCCGAGAGCACGAAGCGGTCGCGATCGAACCAGTCCGGATTGCGTGGATTGTGCTTGAGCAGCCGTGTCCACAACACATAGGCCATCGCCGCCGCACCGAGCGGCATACCCGGATGCCCGCTGTTCGCCTGTTGCACGGCGTCCACCGACAGAAAGCGCACGGTGTTGATGCAAAGCTGGTCGAGCTGGTCTGACATGGTCAAACGCGCGTCAACGATCCGACAGCGCGCCGTCGACGATGGCTTGCGCCTCGCGCAGGATATCGCGCAGATGGTCTTCGCCGCGGAAACTCTCCGCGTAGATTTTGTAGATGTCCTCCGTGCCGGACGGCCGTGCGGCGAACCAGCCGCTGGCGGCGATCACCTTGATGCCGCCGATCGGCGCGTCGTTACCCGGCGCACGGTCGAGTACGCGCTCGATCTTCTCGCCGCCCAGTTGCGTGATCCGCACCTGTCGTGGCGAGAGTTTTGACAGCCTCTCCTTTTGGGCCGGCGTGGCGGGCGCCTCGACCCGGTCGTAGGCGGGTTCGCCGAACTCGCGCGTCAGCTCACGGTACAATTCGCCGGGATCGCGGCTCATGCGCGCCGTGATTTCGGCGGCAAGCAAAGCCGGGACGATGCCATCCTTATCCGTCGTCCAGACGCCACCGTCGCGCCGCAGGAAGGATGCGCCCGCACTCTCTTCGCCGCCGAAGCCTAGCGAGCCATCGAGCAGGCCGTCGACGAACCACTTGAAACCGACCGGCACCTGGTAGAGTCTGCGGCCGAGTTTCTCCGCAACCCGATCGATCATCTGGCTGCTGACCACCGTCTTGCCCACCGCCGCATCCTTGCTCCACTGCGGTCGATGCTGGTACAGGTAAGATATGGCGACCGACAGGTACTGGTTGGGCGGCAGCAACCCGGCGCTCCGGGTGACGATCCCGTGCCGGTCGTGGTCCGTGTCGCAGGCGAAGGCGATGTCGAAGCGATCCTTGAGATCGATCAATCCCTGCATGGCATACGGCGACGACGGGTCCATGCGGATCTGCCCGTCCCAATCGAGTGTCATGAACCGGAAGGTCGGATCGACGGCATCGTTCACCACGGTGAGATCCACACCATAGCGCTCGGCGATCGCGGCCCAGTAGTGGACGCCCGCGCCGCCGAGCGGGTCCACGCCCATGCGGATGTTCGCGCCGCGAATCGCATCCATATCGAGCACCGTACCGAGATCGCTCACGTACGCATTGAGAAAGTCGTGGCGGTGGGTGGCACTGGAGCGCAGGGCCGTCTCGTAAGGCACTCGTTTCACGCCCTGGAGACCGCTTTTCAGGAACGCATTGGCCCTCGCTTCGATCCATCCCGTGACATCCTTGGCTGCCGGCCCGCCATTGGGCGGGTTGTACTTGAAGCCGCCGCTCTCGGGCGGATTGTGCGAAGGGGTGAGGACGATGCCGTCCGCGAAGCCTGCGGTGCGCCCACGGTTGTAGGTAAGAATTGCGTGCGACACCGCAGGGGTGGGCGTGTAGTCGTCGCGCTCCGCGAGCATGACATCCACGTCGTTGGCCATCAGTACTTCAAGCGCACTGGCTTGCGCCGGCATCGAAAGCGCGTGCGTGTCCGTGCCGAGGAACAGCGGGCCATCGATGCCGTGCTGTGTGCGGTATTGGCAGATTGCCTGAGCGATGGCAAGCACATGCCGTTCGTTGAAGCTACGTGACAGAGCCGAACCACGATGCCCGGAGGTGCCGAAGGAGATCCGCTGCTCTGAGATAGAGTGATCGGGCACATCGGTATAGTAGGCAGTCACGAGCTTGGCGACGTTCACCAACATCGCTGCGGGTGCGGGTTTCCCTGCCAAAGGGCTCACATTCATTTGGTCTCCATCGCGGCTGTGTATCTGCCCTGCGCAGCCGCGCTGTTCAAGCGCGCGCTTGTAGAGCGCTTGCTGCGCAGTCGACGTGTTCGCGGCCTCGCCGCGCGATTGGGCGCGGTTCTCGCGACGCGATAGGCGTAGTAGCACGCGCCCTGCATCGATACGAACGGGATGCGGCAATGCCAGATCCTGCCGGTTTTGTTCTCGAGGTAACCGAACCGATATTCCAGTACCGTATTGACGCCGTCGCTCTCGGCGTAGAGCAGCAACGTGACGCTCTGCGCCTGCTTCGCGTACGGCGCGAAGTTATAGGCGCCCTCTTCTTCTATCTGTGTCAAGCCCAAGGGGAACGGCAGCCCTTCGGTGGCCGTCCACCGGGATGATGTCGTCTCGGGCAAGGTCATGTTTGTTTGCTCCGGTGTCATAGCCTCAGTCCGTGACGGGTAGCGCCATCATGGTCGCGCGTCGTTGAGCAGGCGGATGACGGGCTCACCCAGGTCATGGTCGTAACCCAGCACGCTCACGGAAGCTGTCTCGAGATACAAGCGGCGCGCTTCGACAGCAGGCAGTGCAATCCAGCGTGCCATGAGGATGCGTAACAGGTGGCCGTGCGCGAAGATCAGCAGGTCACGCTCCAGTGCACGAATCCGACCAATGACACGATCCGTGCGCGCGCTCACCTCCAACAGTGTTTCGCCGTCGGGGCAACCGTCCTCGAACAGACGCCAATCGGGACGCTCGGCCCGGATGTCTGACGTGCGCCGGCCTTCGTAATCGCCGTAGTCCCATTCCATCAGATCGGGATCGAGCTCCATGCGTTCACCAAAACCTGCCAGCTCGCCAGTCCGCCGCGCCCGTTGCAGCGGGCTGGTGAGCACTTGGGCAAAGGTCAAGCCCCGCAACCGCGCGCCCAGCTCCCGCGCGGCGTGCTCGCCGCGCTCGGTAAGCGGAATGTCGGTGCGCCCGGTGTGCTGTCCGCTGAGCGTCCAGGCGGTCTCGCCGTGGCGGGCGAGGTAAACCCGTGGAAGCTCGAAGTTCATGTCGTGCTACCGTCTGCGGCGGGCCTTGTGCCCCAGCGCCAGTTGCGGATCTCCGGCATGTCCTGTCCGTAGGTGCTGATGTATCGCTTGTGCTCGACCCGCTTGTCCTCGAGCTGCTGCTTCAGGGCGACGCCGCTCGCGCCGGTTTCCGGCACGCGGTCAATGACGTCCATGACGAGATGGAAGCGGTCCATATCGTTCAGTACCGTCATGTCGAAGGGCGTCGTGATGGTGCCCTCCTCTTTGTAACCGCGGACGTGGATGTTCTCGTGGTTGGTGCGGCGGTAGGTGAGGCGGTGGATCAACCACGGATAGGCGTGGAAGGCGAAGATGACCGGCCTGTCCTCGGTGAAAAGTTCGTCGAAGTCGATGTCGCGGAGCCCGTGCGGGTGCTCGGACTCCGGTTGCAATCGCATGAGGTCGACGACGTTCACCACGCGGATTTTCAGGTCGGGCAGGTGCTCGCGCATGATGGAGACGGCGGCGAGCGTCTCCAGCGTGGGTACATCACCGCAGCAGACCATGACCACGTCGGGCAGAGTACCCTGGTCGTTCGAAGCCCACTGCCAGATGCCGATGCCCGCGGTGCAGTGCGCGACGGCGGCGTCCATCGTCAGCCACTGCGGGGCCGGGTGCTTGCCCGCGATCACGAGGTTCACGTAGTGGCGGCTGCGCAGGCAGTGATCCATCACTGAGAGCAAACAGTTGGCATCCGGCGGAAAGTACACTCGCACTATCTCGGCCTTCTTGTTCACGACGAGGTCGACGAAGCCCGGGTCTTGATGCGTGAATCCGTTGTGATCCTGGCGCCAGACGTGCGAGGCCAGGAGGTAGTTCAGCGAGGCGATCTTGCGCCGCCACGGCAGGGCCGCCGTGACGCTCAGCCATTTGGCGTGCTGGTTGAACATCGAATCGACGATGTGGATGAATGCCTCGTAGGAGTTGAAGACGCCGTGCCGCCCGGTGAGCAAGTAGCCCTCGAGCCAGCCCTCGCATTGATGCTCGCTGAGCATCGAGTCCAGCACGCGCCCGGTGGGCGCGAGAAATTCGTCGTTCGGCAGAGTCGCGGCGTCCCATTGCCGGTCGGTCACCTCGAAGACGGCGCCGAGGCCGTTGGAGAGCGTCTCATCGGGTCCGAAGATCCGGAAGTTCCGTTGCTCGCTATTGAGCTTCGCCACGTCGCGCAGGAACGGCCCGAGTACGCGTGTGTCGCCGACGCCGTGCACCCCGGGCGCGGGCACGTCGGCCGCGTACGCGCGGAAATCCGGCATGCGCAGATCCTGCAGCAGCACGCCGCCGTTGGCATGCGGATTGGCACCCATGCGTCGCTGCCCTGCGGGCGCGAGCTCGGCCAACTCTGGCTTCAATCGGCCCTGCGCATCGAAGAGTTGCTCTGGCCGGTAGCTCCGCAGCCAGGCATCGAGCAACGCGAGGTGTTCGGGATGGGCGCGCGGGTGGAGCGGAACCTGATGCGCCCGGAAGGTGCCTTCCACCGGCAGGCCATCCACTACCTTGGGCCCCGTCCAGCCCTTGGGTGAATTCAAGACGATCATCGGCCAGCGCGGACGGCTGAGATTGCCGTGCTCGCGGGCGTCCTCCTGGAGTGCCTTGATGTGCTCGATGGCGGTATCGAGCGCCCCAGCCATCGCTTGGTGCATCAGTTCGGGCTCGTCTCCTTCGACGAATAGCGGCGTCCAGCCGTAGCCGCGGAACAGCTGCTCCAATTCCTCACGCGTGATGCGAGCGAGGATCGTCGGGTTGGCTATCTTGTAGCCGTTGAGGTGCAGGATCGGCAGCACGGCGCCGTCGGTGGCCGGGTTGAGAAACTTGTTGGAATGCCACGCCGTCGCGAGTGGCCCTGTCTCCGCCTCGCCGTCGCCGACGACGCAGGCAACGACGAGATCGGGATTGTCGAATACGGCCCCGAACGCATGGCTGAGCGAATAGCCGAGCTCACCGCCCTCATGGATCGAGCCCGGGCACTCTGCCGATGCGTGACTGGGAATGCCTCCGGGAAACGAGAACTGAAGAAAGAGCTTCTGCAGCCCGGCTTCATCCTGGCTGATATCGGGATAGATCTCGCTGTACGTGCCCTCGAGGTAGGTGTTGGCGACGACGGCCGGACCACCGTGTCCGGGGCCGGAGACGAAGATCATGTCGAGGTCGTACTTTTTGATCACCCGATTCAAGTGTACGTAGATGAAGTTCTGCCCAGGCGTCGTGCCCCAGTGTCCGAGCAGCATGTGCTTCACGTCGGCGAGTGTCAGCGGCCGCTTTAGCAGCGGATTGTCGAAGAGGTAGATCTGACCCACCGACAGGTAGTTGGTGGCACGCCAGTAGGCGTCCATCGCGTCGCGTAGCTCCGGCGCGAGTGTGTTGGTCTTCATGTGTTCCACGTTCCTCTTCGTCCCGATAGGGCAGCCTGCCGGGCGCGCAGCCGTTCGGTCTCGATCGTGCGACGGGCATGGATGCCCGGCATGACGCCGTCAATCGCGTCATCGTCCCCACGCTCTCAGCTACAGCAGCCTCCTCCAGACTTGTCCTCCGGTTTGGCGCCGGCCGGGGAGGACAAGAACGTTGCCCGGCAGTGCTCGCTGCAGAAATAGAACGTCTTCCCACCACGCTCGGCGTGGAGAGCCGTCGCTGGTTCCACGGTCATTCCGCACACAGGGTCTTTGATCACGGATGGCGCTTCTTTCATGGTCTGCCTCTTGCGTTCTTTCGTCGTTGTCATGGCCGCGTTCGCTCGAGTTTCAGTTTTCACGTTGGTGTGTCGCTCAGGGTTGGCTTCCAGGTTGAGGGTTAGTGCCTTCGGGTTTGGGCTCGGCTTCGTCTTTGGTGCTGGACGCGGCTTTTGGCTCGGCTGCGGGTTCTGCTTCGCCTGCAGGCTTCGGCCCGGTCTTCAGCTTCAGCATTCGCGCGTTGATGGCCACGATCACCGTGCTCGCGGACATGAGCACCGCGCCCAGCGCGGGCGTGAGCAACACCCCCCACGCGTAAAGAGCGCCGGCGGCGAGCGGCAGAGCGACGATGTTGTAGCCCGTCGCCCAGACCAGGTTCTGGATCATCTTCCGGTAGGTGGCGCGGGAAAGCGCCAGGATGGCGACGACATCGAGCGGATTGCTCCGCACCAGAATCACATCCGCGGTCTCGACCGCCACATCGGAGCCCGCGCCGATGGCGATGCCGAGGTCAGCTTGCGCCAGCGCAGGCGCGTCATTGACGCCGTCGCCTGTCATGGCCACCAAGACGCCACGCGCCTGGACTTCTTTCACCTTGGCGGCCTTGTCCTGCGGCAGGACTTCGGCGAAGTATTCATCCAGCCCGACCTGCTCCGCGACCCATTTCGCCGTCGCCTCGTTATCGCCGGTCAACATCAGGCAGCGGATCCCGAGCGCCTTGAGTGCCGTGATGGCCTGCTTCGCCTCAGGTCGAACAATGTCGGCGAGCGCGATCGCGCCTTTCAGCTTCCCGTCGACGAGGACGAACACGACCGTCTTGCCTTGCGCCTGCAGCGGCTCGATGCGCTTGTCGGTGACTTCGATGTTCTGTTCGCGCAGGTAGCCAGGGCTGACCACCTTGATATCCTTGCCCTCGACCCTGCCTTCGGCGCCCTTTCCCGTGAGGCTGTTGAAGCCTTCGACCGCAAGCTTTTGCTCTGATGCGGCGGCAATCGCCTTGGCAATCGGGTGGGCGGAATGCTCATCCACCGAGGCCGCGTAGCTGCGCAGTGTCTCTTCGGTGATGTCATCGCCCAGCACCAGCGTTTCGGTGACGCCAAAGCGGCCCTCGGTCAACGTGCCGGTCTTGTCGAAGATAATGGCTCCCAGCTTTCTGGCTGCCTCGAAAGCGATCCGACTGCGAATGAGCAGGCCGTGCTTCGCGGCCAGTGCCGTGGACACGGCCACCACCAGCGGCACGGCGAGGCCGAGGGCATGCGGGCACGCGATGACCATCACGGTCACGGTGCGTTCGATGGCAAACGCGAAATCCTGGCCGGTGAAAACCTGCCAGATCAAGAAGGTGAGAATGCCGCCTCCCAAGGCCACGATGGTGAGCCACATGGCCGCCGTGTTGGCGAGGTCCTGCGTCTTTGACTTGCTGTCCTGGGCCTGTTTGACGAGATCGATGACCTGCGACAGAAACGAGTCCTTGC
>Ga0209347_1006711_pt1 | contig 10025 bp, 7 predicted proteins | sample AutmiccommuBRH23_FD_187382 | JGI IMG/M metagenome (GOLD analysis project Ga0209347, IMG submission 187382) | Deep subsurface microbial communities from Mt. Terri, Switzerland - Autotrophic microbial communities BRH/23 (SPAdes) (version 2) | ecosystem: Environmental > Aquatic > Deep subsurface >... | reverse complement strand
TTCTAAAAATCAGCCGCGAGGTAACGCTGTATCGCTTCTGCAAATTCCAGGTCGGCCGGGGTGGTGATCTTGATGTTATAGGGACTTCCCGGGATCATCCGCACCGGTTTCCCGAAATTTTCCACTGCCCCGGCGTCGTCGGTGACCCGGGTCCCGGTTTCGATCGCATGGGCATAGGCGCGCCGGATGAGTTCCACCTCGAATGCCTGGGGAGTCTGGGCCAGCCATACCCCATCCCGGGGGAGTGTCTTTTCGATGATCCCGTCCGCTCCGACTCGCTTCAATGTATCCGACGCGGCAATCCCGGGAATGCAGGCGCCGCATTCGGCCGCCCCCTCGATACATGCTGAGATCATTTCCCCGGTGACAAACGGGCGAACCCCGTCATGGATCAAGACGATTTCACCGGCTGCGCCCGCGCGTTTCAACCCTTCATAAACGGAATCCTGGCGTTCTTCACCGCCCGGAACCAGTTCAACGGCGGATTGGCGGTCGAGGGACGGCAATATGTGTCCGCGGCAGAAATCGAAGTCATTTAGGGAGACTACCAGGAAAATGGCTGAGATTTGCGGATGACGATCAAAGACCCGCAACGTGCGGCCCAGGATAGGTATCCCGGCCAGATCGAGATATTGCTTGGGGGTCTTCTGTTTCATCCGCCGGCCGCTGCCGGCGGCAACAATGATTGCGGATGCCATTGGATGTGCGATCTGCCTGGAAGGATTAACGCAGGTACTGGAGGCTTTTGGGAAGCGGAATTCCCTTGCCCATCCGGTCCTCGCCATAATTGACCCCGGCCAGCACCTCGATGTCGCGAAGCGCGCGGACGTCCCCTTCGAAAACGACCTCCTGGATCTTTTCCTTCTGGATCTTTCCACCGGCCCACTGGATATCGAGCACACTGCCGGCATCGAAACGGTCTCCGTCGACCAGAAGTTCCACCTGTCCGCCGTATTTCTGGACCACTTTCGCCACCAGAAGGCTGGGGCGGCAATGGAATCCCAGATCTTTGGGAATTGGGACTCTTATGTGACTTTTCTTAATGTTTTCCCTTAGGATTTCCCGGGCCGCTTCCCGGCCGGAAGCGAAGTAATGGTTGACGTAATGGAGCCCGTAATTGATCGTGCAGTCGAGAAGCATATCCGGGGCAACCAGCCCGGAGAGTCGCTCCCGGACCACCTTGTAGCTGCTTTTGTACCCGACCTTGATCAGGTGCCGTTCATAGAAGTGAAGCAATCGTCCCATGATCTGGAGGAGGTGGAAGATAACCGAAAAGTAGGACCGGAACTGCTTCAGACGCCGGTTGCCGAACCGGAACCCGCCATGGATAACATAGGTATCGAAGCCGGATTGCAGGTTGTGCACCAGCATCTCGAACCGGCGTATCGACACCTCATTGACCTTTTCCGGCACCAGGGAGACCAACCCTTCCTTGTCGTAGACTTCGTAGAACTCAAAGGTGTCGAAGTCATCGGCGATCGACAAGAAATCATTCGCCACGCGAACGATGTTGTCCTGCTGCTGGTCTTTGTCTTCATCATCAATGTCGTAGTCGAGCATTTCACCGCTGGCGACTCCGGGAAAGTGCGCGGCGGTATAGGGCTCAATCGGCTGGTAGACGTCGAGTCGGCGCGCCTCCTCGATGATGGCCGGCGACAGGTTCATCAATGACCGGTTGATGAAATCAAGCACGATATTGCCATGGGTCCGGAAATCGTCCTTCCGGTCGATATCGTAAAAGACAAGCCGGTTGGAAATATGCTTCTGGGTGTACCCGGCCAGGCTCAGGTGACGGACCGCCGCGGCAAGCTCCCGGTAGAAGTACCAGTTGGAATTGTTTTTCGCGCCGTGGAAATCAAGAAAATCTTCCAGCAGGTGGGAACTCGTGATCAGCTTGGAATAGAGACTTTTGGTGAATACATGGTCCAGGGAATCATGGGAACCAAGATAGAGCAGGCAGCGGAGATAGGCATGGGAATAAAACCGCACCCGTTCAACGAATGAAATGTCACAAAGGCCGTTTGAATCGTGACCGTTTTCCATATTTATACCTACATGACGTCTTTCTGGGTCTCGGCCACCATCCGGTCTATTTCTGCTACGAGACCGGCGGGAAGCCCTTCGATGTCGACATTCAGGAAACCGCGAACAATGGTCGAAATGGCCGTTTCTTCATCGAGTCCCCGGGCCATGAGGTATTCGATTTCCCGCTGGTCGATTTTGCCCACCGCGGCTTCATGGGACATTTCGATGCCGGGGACAAGCCCAATCAGTTCCGGAATGGCATGCATCACCCCGTCCTTGAGAATCAACCCCTTGCATTCCAGGTGCCCTTTGACCCCCTCGACTTCGCCGATCATTTCCCCCCGGGCGATGATCGTACCACCGGCGGTGATGGCTCGGGAAATGATTTCCGCGCGGGCGCCGGAGTGGCGAAGCACCACTTTCGATCCCACATCGAGTTCACTGCCGGGGCCCGCCACCAGGATGCTGTTGAAGCGAGCGATCGCATTTTTTCCGTCCAGGTAGGTCACCGGGTTCATCTGGAGCGATCCGACCGGGCCGAGCGAGATATAATTGGATACGATCACTCCTCCTTCTTCCACGTGAATCACCGAGCGGGGGCGTACACGTATGCTCTCGCCCCAGTGATGAATCATGGTGAAATGGAGCGTCGCCTCCTTTTTCACATAAAACTCTGAAATCCCCACGTGCATTCCGGTGATCAGGTGGGGGGAGGTGGCGCAGCCGGTGATGATGTGCATCTCCGAGTTTTCCTCGGCGATTACGATATTGTGCACGTTCTGGGAAAGCCCTTCCTCCGAGATATAAAGGCAGGACTGCACCGGTTCGGCGACTTTCCGACCGGGCAGGGAACGGATGAAATACCCCTCGTGCGGGTTGCTGTATACTTTTTGGGTATATTCATCCTTGTCCGGGGAAATGTACTTCCACATGTAATTTTTCACCCAGTCGTAGGTCTTCATCGCCTGGGTGATCGACATGATTTCCACATCCGTGCACCGGCTCTTGGAATGGATGACCGAACAGTCCTTCTGGATAAACGTACCGGCGCGATGAGACTCACCGGTATCGATCCCCACATTCAGCCAGTGCTGTGCATCGGTCTGGTCCACCCGGTCCAGATCCTCGATATATTTGTGTTCGGACGCCGTTTCCTTGTACTGATCGGCTTCCGGTATTCCGTTTTCTTTCCGGTCCATCAACTTGCGCATCGGAAACACTCCTCATAGCCGAATTCTCGGATCCATTTCAAAATTTCGCGTGCGTTTCTGGCGCAGCAGAGAACGCCATTGTACAACACATGCCCCTTGTCGGCAGTAATGTAATCAAGGATATGACCGGTGTGGGTAATGACCAGCGCCGACTTGGTGCCTTTCTTCCGGTGCGCGGCCGCTTCCGCATGCCGGGGGTGGCGGACACCGCGTTCAAGCAGTTCATTGATGATATCTCCCAGGAGCACCACGTTTTCCAGGTCGACACCCGATTCGGGCTCATCGAGGAGGACCAGGTCGGGCGACTGGGCCATCAGCTGCAGGATTTCGGACCGTTTCATTTCCCCGCCGGAAAAATTCAAGTTTACATCCCGGTTCAGGAACTGCCGGAAGTTGGCCCGTTCCGACAGGCTCTCCACATCGACGGGTTTATCCCCCGCGCAAACCTTGACCATATCCCGGATCTTAAGTCCATTGATCACCGGAGGACGCTGGAAAGCCACGCCGATCCCCAGACGGGCCCGTTCATTGATCGGCATGTGGGTGATCTCCACCCCCTTGAACCAGATATGACCGCTTAGGACCTTGTACCCGGAAAACCCCATGATGGTCTGCATCAGTGTCGTCTTTCCCGAACCGTTCGGCCCGAAAAGGATGTGGGTCTCACCTCGGGGGATTTCCAGGTTGATACGGTTGAGTATGGACTTGCCGTCCACTTCCACCACGAGATCTTCGATCTTTAATAACATTATGCCGGTTCCGTAAATCGGTTAAAAAGTTTCATGGGTAAGACGGTTGGCCGGTTACCCGGTTTGCCGGTTTGCCGGTTTGCACAAACCTCATATGCCAACCGGTTAACGGGCCAACCGACGAACCGGTCAACCATCCAAAAATCATGCGGTCGATGCAACCCGTAAGCCGAATTCTGTTTCCGCAATCAGGTTACCCTGAAAGCGGGCAACGATCATTCCTCTGGGATACCGCTTACGACGGTATCTCTAGCGACCTACCCGGGAGCTTCAGACGGGCCGCCCTCAATCGCTCCCCTATTTGGTCTTGCACCGGGTGGGGTTTACCAAGCATCCCCGGTCGCCCGGAGAACTGGTGCGCTCTTACCGCACCGTTTCACCCTTACCTGGCAATCGCTTGCCGGGCGGTCTGTTCTCTGTTGCACTTTCCTTCGCGTTGCCGCGACTCCACGTTATGGAGCACCCTGCCCTGTGGTGTTCGGACTTTCCTCCGGCCCAAAGGCCGGCGATCGTTTAGGTTACACCGGCCGCATGATCACTTTTATCATAAAACATATATCATTCTGTAACAATGGGGGCAAAACCGCAGTTCATTTCCCCGATGCAGCTCATTGTACATCTGGGGGGGAATATTCAGGTGGCATCCCCGGCAGACCGCGTCATTTACGGGGACGATGGCTACCCCTCCGGATCTGGACTTGATCGCATCGTATTTCTTTTTGAGCCGTGGATCGAGACTCCCGGCGATCGCCTCCCCTTCGCAGACCAGCTCGTCGTACTTCACCTTCTGCCGGTCGGCTGCCTCCTTGAGGATCGCTGCTTCCCCATCAATCTTCTGCTTTTCAACCGCGAAATTCTTTTCCTTGACGGCGATCTCTTTTTCGGCGGCATCAATGCTATCCAGCTGCTGGATCATTTCATCCTCGATACGGGATGTGCTCGTCCGGATCTCTTCGATTTCCTTGAGAATCGCCTGATATTCCTTGTTGGTTTTCACCGCCTGAAGCTGGATCTGCCGTTTTTGAACCCGGGCCTGGTTCATCTCCAGTTCGGCTTCCCCGGACCGGTAGGTTTTTTTCATGGATTTGACAATGGCTTTCTGCGCTTCGATCGCTTCCTCGAAAGCGGAAAGCCCCTTTTCCATAGCCGTTATCTTTTCCGGCAGGCGATCGAGTTCCGTCCGGATATGCGCCGCCTCGGTTTCCCTTGTCTGAAGATCGATCAGCAATTCCAGCTGTTCTCTTGTTATCGGCTCCATGAACTCCACCCGGTTGCCTGAATTGTTTTCATTTATATTACCGGTGATCCGGTCTGTACGTCTCTCACAAGTACGTAAAGGGGTCGGGTTCGTCGGCCCACGCGGTGACCTTCGCCATTAATCCTGATTTTTTTAAATTTTGTTCAAGGTAGCGGGCCAGAACAAAAACCACCGGGCGTTCGGATGCGAAATGGCCGATATCGATCATGCCCCGCCCCATGGCCGCTATATCGATGGCCGCATGGTGGTTCAGATCGCCGCTGATGTAGACGTGGGCGCCGGACGCGAGGAAATCGCCGATCAGTCCCGATCCGCCGCCGGAACAAATGGCAGCCGTTTCAATCAGCAGGTCCGCGGTCCCGGCAAACTTCACCGATTTTAAATTGAGCCGTTTCCCGATATCCTCGGCAACATGGGAAAGTGGACGGCTCTGATCGAAGCGGCCGATTCGGCCGATCCCTTCCGATGAGGATTTGCCGGCTTGCATCGCCGGGGCCGGCGCAAGCGGCCCCCGGGAAATGAGTCCGATCGCTTCCGCCAGCACGTCGTTTACCCCACCGGACACGCTGTCGAGATTGGTGTGAGCGGAAAAAATAGAGATCCGGTTGCAGAAGGCAATATCGAGAATTCTGCCGGTGGGCGTTGCGACATCGATCGACTTGAGGGGCTTGAAAATCAGGGGATGATGGGTCACCAGCAGGTCGGCGCCGGCGGCGGCGGCCGCTTCGATGGCTTCTTGCGTGGGGTCAAGGGCGACAAACACGTGATCCGCCGTCCAGCCGCGATCTCCGAACTGGAGCCCCACATTATCCCATTCCTCAGCCAGCCGCCGGGGCGCCAGTTGTTCGAGAAGGGTTAATATGTCGTCAACTTTCGGCATATCGCGACTTACCGATGAACTCGGTTTAAATGGCATAAAAAATTCAAGATCAAGGTGCCGAAAATCCCAAGTAATGCAGATTACTTATTCGTAAGTGAAGTGACGGGGGATGCAGCGCTGCGCGGATATTGGACTTTTATTTTGCCATCAGACAAAAAAGGCGTGGGTGAAATCCTCCACGCCCGAAATCGATCGACTTGCCGCCGGCTGCTTCACCCTGTTCAACTGTTTCCGTTGTCTATCCTGATCATTTTTTGAGTGGTGGGCCCACCAGGGTTCGAACCTGGGACCGACCGGTTATGAGCCGGTGGCTCTTCCAGCTGAGCTATAGGCCCTCGCAAAATTGAAACGGCGAGCCGTTTCAGAAACGTGGCATAAACTTGTTTCCTAACGACTCGCCGATTGTTTGTCAAGTTCTATATTGACGGACCTTTTCAAGGGTCCGTTCTTTCAGGAATCGATGAAATGCTTCAGCTTGCGGCTCCGGGTCGGATGCCGCAGTTTCCGGAGGGCCTTTGCCTCGATCTGCCGGATCCGTTCACGGGTCACATCAAAATCGTTCCCCACCTCTTCCAGGGTGTGGTCGGATTTCTCGCCGATGCCAAACCGCATCCGGAGCACCTTCTCTTCCCGCGGGGTCAGGGTGGCAAGCACTTTCCGGGTCTGTTCGGAAAGGTTGAGGCTCACCGCCGCATCCGACGGGGACATGAACGTCTTATCCTCGATAAAATCGCCCAAGTGGCTGTCGTCCTCCTCACCAATGGGGGTTTCCAGCGAGATCGGTTCCCGGGCAATCCGCAAAACCTTGCGGACCTTGTCGAGGGGGACTTCCATCTTGTTGGCGATTTCTTCCGGAGACGGCTCCCGTCCCAGTTCCTGGACGAGGTACCGCGAGGTGCGGATCAGCTTGTTGATGGTTTCGATCATGTGCACCGGAATACGGATGGTGCGGGCCTGGTCGGCAATGGCCCGGGTAATCGCCTGGCGGATCCACCAGGTGGCGTAGGTGGAGAACTTATATCCCCGGCGGTATTCGAATTTGTCGACCGCCTTCATCAGGCCGATGTTCCCCTCCTGGATCAGGTCGAGGAACTGGAGCCCCCGGTTGGTGTATTTCTTGGCAATGCTGACCACCAGACGCAGGTTGGCCTGGACCAGTTCTCCCTTGGCATCTTTCGCCTTCTGGTGCCCCTCCTCGATACGCGCCGTGATCCGTTTCAGGTTCCGGGCAGATGCCTTGATTTCACGTTCCCGGACATCCATCTGAGTCTGGATTTTTTTCATGTCCTCAATCATCCGGCTGACTTCCTCCGGACTCTGGGTAAAACAGGCGCAGGCCCATTCGATGAACCCGGATTCGTTTTCGAGCTTGTCGCGCACCTCGGAGACCGGCATATCAAAGACCACCGCGCATTCACAGAACACCTTCTGGGTGTTGTCGAACCATTCGACCTGTTCGGCGATCTTCCGTTCGATTTCCTCGATCACATCGCCTTCCAGGCGCCATTCCTTGAAGAGGTCAAACACTTTCCGGTTTCGCCGCCGGATCGACCGGGTCACGCGGCGCTGTTCATCCGGTGACATCGTTTCGGTGAAGAGGCGTTCCCGGAGCTCCTGGTTTTCCAGATCGATGGCCTTGATCTGGTCGAGCGTGTTGATGAACTGCTCGATCTGGATCGATTCGTCAACGATGGTATCCCCCTCGTCGATATCGCGCAGGACATGTTTCGGCCGCAGTGTGCCGGCGGCAATCTGTTCCCCCAGATTGATGATGCTATCGACGCCGAGCGTTGTCTCCAGCATCGCCTTCAGTACTTCCTGCTCACCGGACTCGATTTTCTTGGCGATTTCGATTTCGCCCTCCCGGGAGAGGAGGGTCACCATCCCCATTTCCCGCAAGTACATCTTGACCGGGTCGTTTACGGCTCGAAATGCGTTTGAATCATCGACTTCCTCGGCGGTTTCGGTGAACGTCTCGGCTTCGTCCTTCTTGGCGTCGGAAGTAAACTGCTGCTTCTGTTTTTCGACGACTTCGATATCCAGGTCATCGAACCACATGAGCGTCTCATCGATCTGCTCCGGGGACATCATTTCTTCCGGCAGCACCTCACTGATCTGATCGTAGGTGAGATAACCCTGTTCCTTCCCCTTGGAGATCAATTCATCAAATTTCTCCTTCTGGTCGGTCTGGGTTTCGCCCCCTTTTTTTGCGGATCGTTTCGCCATAAATCACAAGCCTCCTGATATTGTTGATAAACAAACGACACGGTTCCGGTTTACGGCCGGCTTGCCATCTGCTTTTGTTTTTCCATCAATAACTGCAAGAGCAGCTCCTGGTCGTCGCATTGCTCGGCTGCCCGTATCCGGTTGAGCAGGTCGCTCTTCCGGCGCCCCTTGCTTTTCACGAATTGGGTCAACAGCAGGGAGCAGCTGGCTTCCGCCCAGCAGGCTTCCTCAATGCAAAACGATGCAACCAGCCGCCGCAGTTTTTCGTCCTCGATACAATTCATCAGTTCCGCCACGGTTTTTGCCCGGTGCGGATATAGACGCAGAATCAATTCACCGATCTGTTTTAACCGGTGGTCATCAAAATCGTCGAGCACCTTCCGGTTTTCAATTTCCGGGAGGATATCCGGGTACTGGAGCATCATGGCAATCACCCGGCTTTCAATGCGATCCGCCGCTTTCGGCGTAACCGGCGCTGCGGTTTCCCGGGTCGCCCTGCCCACCTCCACGGGTTTCCGATTTTCCCGCCGTTCCCGGATCTTTTCCAAAATCGCCGTTTCATCGACGCCGATCCGTTCGGCCAAGTGGCGCATATAGAGCATGCGGGCCACATTATCAGTGATTTCCGAAAGGGGCTCCGTCAATTCCGACAGGATGCGTACTTTTCCCTCCATCGTCAACCCGTGCCGCTTGACGGCAGTTTCAATCACGAAATCAATCAGGCTGACCGCGCCTTCCGCCGCCCGGGAAAAGGCATCGGGACCGCATTCAAATAAGAAGGAATCCGGATCCTGCCCCTCGGGAAGGAGAACCACAACCGCGTCCATCCCCTCGTCCATGAAAATACCGGTAGTCCGCTGGGCGGCCTTGATTCCGGCCTCGTCGGAATCGAAAACGAGAACGCACTTGGAAGCATATCCGCGCAGGCGGCGGACGTGTTCCTGTGTCAACGCGGTCCCCAGTGTGGCCACCGCATTCGTGATTCCGTGCTGATGCAGGGCGAGAAGATCGAAATACCCTTCGACGATAAAGACGCTTCCTTCCTGGCGGCATTTTTCCCTGGCCGCCTGAAGCCCGTATAGGGTCCTCCGCTTGTTGTACACCGGCGTTTCCGGTGAATTCAGGTATTTCGGCTTGGAATCGTCCAGGACCCGGCCGCCGAAGCCGATGACCTGCTGGGTCACATCGAAAATCGGGAACATGACCCGGTTGCGGAACCGGTCATAATGCCCCCGGTGGGCCTTGGGGACGATCAGGCCGGCTTTTTCCGCAAGTGCGGCCGGCACGCCGGTCTGCTTCAGAAACCGGATGAGCCCGTCCCATCCGTCCGGCGAAAAGCCCAGTCCGAACCGATCGATTATTTCCCGGCTGGTCTTCCTCCGTTCCAGGTACCGGCGGCCTTGTTCACCCGCCGGACTCTTCAGAAGCGTATCCCGATAGAACCCCATCACTTTTTTATTCAGCGACAGCAGATATTCCCGTTCCGAGACCTGCTGCTTCTGACTGGCCGACATCCGTGTGGTCGGCAATTCGATCCCGTATTGCCGGGCCACGGATTCGATCGCCTCCGGGAACGAAATGCCGTCGTACGCCATCAGGAAATTGAAAACATCGCCTCCGGCGCCGCAGCCGAAGCAATGATAAATCTGTTTGATCTGGCTGACCGTAAATGAAGG
>Ga0209347_1006710_pt1 | contig 10028 bp, 11 predicted proteins | sample AutmiccommuBRH23_FD_187382 | JGI IMG/M metagenome (GOLD analysis project Ga0209347, IMG submission 187382) | Deep subsurface microbial communities from Mt. Terri, Switzerland - Autotrophic microbial communities BRH/23 (SPAdes) (version 2) | ecosystem: Environmental > Aquatic > Deep subsurface >... | reverse complement strand
TTCCCAGCACCGACTCCAACTCACACACATACATGGGCCTGACGGACAAAATCCTCAATATCCGAAGGCGGGTCGGCTCGCCCAGAGCTTTAAATATTTTTACGAAGTTATCCATTTCACACCTCTCTTTATAAGCATTTGCTTATATAATAATATTTTACAGGCAGGCGTGTCAATCTACATATAAATAGAATTGCTTTTACCACTAAAAAGTCGCTGCCTTAACCCCACGGCTTGAAGATTATCAGCCCATTATATAGCCGAACAGCATCCCGGTAAAGGTTGACAAGGCAACCACCAGCAGAACGTAAACAGAGGTCTTTTTAACGCCCATTACCCTGCTGATGACTATCATATTGGGCAGGCTTAGCGAAGGCCCGGCCAGAAGCAAAGCCAGGGCGGGGCCTTTGCCCATTCCCATGTCCAGAAAAGCCTTGACGATGGGCACTTCCGTAAGGGTGGAGAAATACATTAAGGCGCCGAATACCGAGGCTACGGCATTGGACCGCAGGCTGTTTCCCCCCACCGCAACCTCAACCCATTGCTGGGGTATAATGGCCTTGAGCATCCCGGCAATGAATACACCTATCAGCAGCACAGGAAAAATCATTTTGACAAATTTCCAGGTTTCACGCAGCCAGTCCATAACCTCGTCCCTGGTGTAACAGAAGCCCAATACAATGACCATTGAATTTAACAAAGTTATAATTATGGCAACTTTAGACCAGAGCGGTATAGCTGAGGTGCCAAACAGCAGAATGGCCACCAGCACTCCGAAAAAGGCCAGCAGATGAGTTACCGGCTTACCCTCTTCTCCGGCAAACAGGCTTTCATCTTCTTCTTTTAACTTCTCTTCTTTCCTGAATATCAAGGCCATCAACAGGCCTATTACTATGGAAAAGCTTATGGCCGCCAAAGCGCGGGCCAACCCCAGTTCCCAGCCCATTTTACGGGCGGTAAGCACTATTGCCAGTATGTTTATGGCCGGTCCGGAAAAAAGAAACGTGACTGCAGGCCCCAGTCCTGCCCCTTTTTTATGAATACCTGCAAAGAGAGGCAAAACCGTGCAGGAGCACACCGCCAGAATGGCCCCGGAAACTGAAGCCACCCCATAGGCCACCGTCTTCTTTGCCCTGGGGCCGAAATATTTTAGCACCGCCCCGTTTGAAACCACTGCTGCTATGCCGCCGGCTATAAAAAATGCCGGCACCAGGCACGTCAGCACGTGGGCGGACAGATACTCCAATAGCTCATTTACGCCGCTCAGGAGAATATTGGTTATAATCATTTTTCCTCCCCCCTCAACTATATAGCATGTAATAACTTATTAATTATATAATAATCTGCTTATGTAAAATTTGCAACGCTTTTATCAAAAATATCCGCCGGACAGTCTGTCCGGCGGTTGTTGAATATAACTAATCCAACTGGCATCTTTCTCACATTTCTTCCTTTATCCATTTGGCAATGTCTGTGCGGGAGGGCACCCTCCCGAAAACCTTTACTTTTCCGTTGATTACAAGGCCGGGAGTCATAAGGATGCTGTACTGCATGATCTTATCCATTTCCTCAACCTTCTCCACATCGGCCTCGACACCGATTTCCGCCAGTGTCTTTTTTACTTCACTCTCCATCTCTTTGCACTTTTTACATCCCGGGCCAAGCACTTTAATATCCACACCAATCACTCTCTCCTCATATACATATTATTATATACTTATGAATAAATATTATCACCATGACACCTTGATAACAAGAGTTTAGTTAAATCAAACCAAAAAAAAACATCCCGGTCACAGGGCTGCCCCTTGACCGGGATGAATATTCCAGACCGGTATAACCTAATCGGTATAGTGGTTAGTCCTCACCGAAAAGGGACTGCACCAGTTTTTGCTTCTGACACTTACCGCTGGGTGTTCTGGGAATCTCGGGCACCATATGGTAACGACCGGGAAATTCGTTCGGGGAAAGCTCCCCTGAATCTTCCACAAAGTGCTTTATTATCTGCGGGGTAAGGCTTATATCCGCCGGAACCACAAAGGCCGCCAGGTCATATTTACCATCAATCCCGGGCAGGAATACCACAGCCACTTCGTTAACACCCGGGTGACGGTATATTGCATCCTCGACTTTCCTAACCAGAGTCTGGCCCGATCCCGTAGCTTCATCAGGGATATAGCTCATTGGCTTTTCCTGTTCGCTCATTTCGCTACCACCTCCGTAATCAGTTGAACAACCAGCCCTTTACAGATTCTACTTTGACCCGCTGTAGTCGTAGAATCCCCTGCCGGTCTTCCTGCCCAGGTGCCCGGCCCTTACCAGTTTGCGCAGCAGAGGGCAGGGCCTGTATTTTGAATCTCCGGTTTCATTATACAGTGTTTCATTCACCATTAAAAGAGTGTCCAGTCCAATAAGATCGGAAAGGGCAAGAGGTCCTATGGGGTGGTTGGCGCCCAGCATCATACCCTTATCTATATCTGAGGCCGAGGCTATTCCCTCCATCAGCACAAACATGGCCTCGTTAAGCATGGGCACCAGTATCCGGTTGACCGCAAAAAGAGGGGCCTCGTTGACCATTATTGATTCCTTGCCAAATTTTTCAACCAGGCCCGCTGCCACCTGCAGTGTTTCATTATCGGTTTCCGCGCCCATGATAAGCTCCACCAGCTTCATCACCGGCACAGGGTTAAAGAAGTGCATGCCTATAAATTTTTTCGCCCTTCCGGTGGCCGCGCCCATCTCGGTGATGGACAGCCCGGAGGTGTTGGAGGCAAAAATAGTGTCCGGCCCGCATACCTTATCAAGCTCGCGGTAGATATTCTTTTTCAGTTCCATCTGCTCCACCGCAGCCTCTATTACTATGCCGCAGGAAGCAAGGTCATTCAGGTCGGTGGTGCCCTTCAGCCTGGCCAGTATGCTGTCGGCATCTTCCCTGGAAAGGCGGTTTTTCTGGACGTCCCGGTCCAGATTTTTCTTTATAATGGACATGCCCCGGGAAACAAAGGTATCGTTTATATCTCTCATTATTACATTATAGCCGGCCCTGGCCGCCACCTGGGCAATGCCTGATCCCATTATGCCTGCTCCGATGACCCCCACGGTTGAAATACTCACTGCTTTGCCCCCTTTTTTTAATATACTTATACTGAAATTCCTGTGCGGTCGGAATACAGAACTCAGACCCCCGGGCCGCCTAAAAAGGCCACCAAAGAAGATGAAATTGGGGTCCTTTTCAAACCACAGAGGACACAGAGGGCACAGAGGTTTTTAAGCCCTGCTTGAATGTTTTAAGAACTTCTCTAATTATTCTACATAGGTTTCAGACCTGAGAGTAATACCTGAGAGCAAATTCTCTGTGATCTCTGTGTCCTCTGTGGTTCATAAAAAAGACATTCATCACTTTCAGGGTAGAATTCAGAATGGTTTGGGCATTCCTCATATTTTCATTCTCTGATGGTGCCACATGCGGCATGAGCAACTACCTTATTTTTATTCTTTTTCTCTTTCAAAAACCATGGCCATGCCCATGCCCCCGCCCACACACATGGAGGCCAGGCCCCAGCGCAGGTTGCGCCGCTTCATCTCGTGCAGAAGGGATATGGATATACGGGCGCCGGTGCAGCCCACGGGGTGGCCAAGCCCTACACCGCTGCCGTTTACATTGGTTATTTCACGGTTTAAGTCCAGAAGTTTTTCACAGGCCAGGTACTGGGCGGCGAAGGCCTCGTTCAGCTCGATCAGCTCAATGTCCGCCAGTGTCCTGCCGGCCCTGGCCAGCGCCTTCTTTATGGCCGGAACCGGCCCGTAGCCCATCAGGTCGGGCTCCACCCCGGCCCTGGCGAAGCTCACAATGCGTCCCAGGGGCTTTATGCCCAGCTGTCTGGCCCTGGTGGCCGTCATAAGCACCACGGCCGCGGCCCCGTCGTTCAGACCCGAGGCGTTACCCGCCGTAACGGTGCCGTTTTTCCGGAAGGAGGGAGAGAGTTTGGCCAGCTTCTCCAGGGTGATGTCCCGCCTGGGGTGCTCGTCGGTGTCGGCCGGCACGGGATCGCCCTTGCGCTGAGGCACCGGGATGGGAAGGATCTCCTCCCTGAATCTTCCCTCGTCAATGGCCCTGATAGCGTTCTGATGGCTCCGGAAAGCTATTATATCCTGCTCCTCGCGGGAAATGCCATACTTGTCGGCCAGCCGCTCGGCGGTTTCTCCCATCATTATCTTATGAATAGGGTCCATAAGCATTTCCCAGAGCGAGTCGGTAAGCTCCCCGTGCTGCAGCCGCTGGCCCCAGCGGGCGCCTTTTAATGTATAGGGCACCGAGCTCATTGATTCCGCCCCGCCGGCTATAACCATATTTGAGTCACCGGTGGCAATCTGCTGGTAGCCCGAGGCCATTGCCTGCATTCCGGAGGAACACTGGCGCTGTATGGTCATGCCGGTTACTTCATTGGGCAGCCCGGCCAGCAGCGCCGCTGTCCGGCCCAAATTGGGCTCGGCGGTGTTCTGGGCGCAGCACCCTATAATCACATCGTCAACCTCAGCACCGTCAATACCGGCCCGGGAAATGACCTCTTTCATAACAGGCACCAGCAGCTTGTTGCTGAGCATATTCTTGAAAACTCCCCCAAAGTCACCAATGGGGCTCCTTACCCCCGCTGCTACGACGATATCATCCATGTCTTTTGTATTCCTCCCTCTTTTTATGTCTTTGCACGGCATTTACTATATATTTATAAATCTAAAAATTCTATCTTATTAACTAAACTCCTTCAATATTATAGAAAAAATGAAAGGCTATTCAGTTAACCTGTATTCTGTCTCCACGTGTTTCCTTACTTGTTGGCCGGTCCTCAAAAGTGGTATCATTAGTATTGTGGAAAAAAGGTTAAAATCTTTGACCGGCAGCAATAATGTATATATAGCGGAGGTACCGGCATATTGTTTTATTTCATATTTCTGGCTGCAATTATAATAGACCAGGCCAGCAAGGCCATCATAATGAAAACAATGTTTTTGGGCCAGTCAGTACCGATAATAGACCGTATTCTTCATCTTACCTATATACAGAATCCCGGCGCCGCCTTCAGCCTGATGGCGGGCAGGACCAATATTTTTATAGCGGTCAGCTTTATAGTGGTGGCCGCCGTTATAATTTACCAGATCCGGGGCGGGGTTAAAAGAGGACTTATCCCCATCTCACTGGGGCTTATAGCCGGTGGGGCCGCCGGAAACCTTCTGGACAGGGTCAGGCTGGGAGAAGTGGTTGATTTTATCGATTTCAGGGTATGGCCGGTATTTAATCTGGCTGACTCCGCCATAGTGGTGGGGGCCATACTGCTGGCTGTTGTGCTGTGGAAGTCCGAGGGCAAAGCCTGATTTAGGAGGATTCCATGTTCCAGATACACTGTTTTGATATAGACCAGGCCGGCTCCGGGCAGCGGCTGGATGCTTATCTGGCCGGCGAAACGCCGGGGCTCAGCAGGTCCCACGTACAGAAGCTGGTTACCGAGGGCATGGTGGCTGTCAATGGCGTCCCCGAAAAGGCCAGCTACCGGCTGAGACAGGGAGACTCGGTGGTTTTAAGGATTCCCCCCCCGGTGGAGCTGGTGGTGGACCCGGAGCCCATACACCTTGATATATTTTTTGAGGACTCCGACCTGCTGGTGGTAAATAAACCCAGGGGCATGGTGGTCCACCCGGCCGAGGGCAACTACACCGGCACCATGGTGAACGCTCTGCTGCACCACTGCAGCGACCTCTCGGGAATCAACGGGGTAATGCGCCCCGGTATAGTGCACAGGCTGGACAAGGACACCTCGGGACTCCTGATGGTGGCCAAAAATGACTCCGCCCATATTGATTTGGCCCGCCAGCTTAGTGAGAGGAAAGTGGACAGGATATACCTGGGCCTGGTGCACGGCAGGGTAAAGAATGAAAAGGGCTCCATCAGCGCCCCCATCGGCCGCCACCCCGGCGACCGGCAGAAAATGGCGGTAGAGCCCCGCCATGGAAAACCTGCGGTCACCCACTACACCGTGCTGCAGCGCTGTGGTGACTGCACCTTTATAAGCCTTAAACTGGAAACCGGCCGAACCCACCAGATAAGGGTTCACATGGCCTACCTGGGATACCCGGTGGTGGGTGACCCCAAGTACGGCCCGTCAAAAAACAGGTTCGGGCTGGAGGGCCAGTTCCTGCATGCCGCCAGGCTCGGCTTCACCCACCCCCGCAGCGGCGACCTACTGACCTTCGAGGCCCCCCTGCCGGACATTCTCCGGGAGGTATTGAATAAAGCCGGAGATTAACCACTAATGCTGATTATAAGGTTAAAATATCAATAATAATAATTTATTATTTCGGGTGTGGTAATACTGGTTTTTGATAATTTAAAAACAAAGGCCCGTGAACTAAAAAGCAATATTGTTTTATTATATCTTGCATTTAAGCACCCAAAAACGCCTTTATATGCAAAGATAGTAATTGGTATTGTTGTTTCATATGCGTTAAGTCCTATAGATTTGATACCTGATTTTATCCCTGTTTTAGGGTATGTTGACGATATAATACTTATCCCTGCCGGAATAATTCTTGCTTTAAAACTTATACCTGAAGATGTTATTTTGGAATGCAAAGAACATCAAAGCAATTATTTGTCAGACATTAAAACAAAAGGTATTTATGCCAGTATAGTTATTGTAATAATTTGGATGCTAATTCTATATCTCTTTGTTGAAAAATTAATTGTTTCAATACCTTATCCAGAACAGTTCCATACCTACATAATGTTATTTGCCGGAGGTTTTTTAGCTGCTGCAATTTCAGGTGCCGCTGGCTTTGGTGGAGCATTATTACTTCTTCCACTTTTAACCAAAGTATTAGGTGTCACCTTAGCTATTCCCGTTCTAACAGTAGCCCAAATTATTGGAAATTTATCCCGTGTCTGGTTTGGTTTCAATCAAATCAATTGGAAATATGTCAACATTTTTATATTAGGTGCTATACCAATGGCGGTCTTAGGGGCATTTTCTTTTATCAATGCTCCTAAAGAATTGATTACAAGAATAGTGGGTTTAACTATTGTTGCTTTCGTAGCATTAAAATACTTTAAAATTGTAAAGTTCCAGCCTAATAATAAAACAATGTTAATTGGTGGCTGTATTGTTGGCTTAATATCTGGTTTAGTAGGTAGTGCAGGTCCAATAGGTGCAGCACTTTTTCTTTCCCTGGGCCTCCCCCCGGTTTCCTATATTGCCAGTGAGGCAGTAACAGCGGTTGCTATGCATGTAACCAAAATAGTAATTTATCAAAAATATTTGGATATAGGATTAAGAGGTTTGGAGATTGGTTTATTCATTGGTATTGCAATGATCTTGGGAACCTGGGTAGGAAAAAAGATAATTGAAAAATTACCCAGGGTGATATTCGTAAAATTTGTTGGTATATTATTACTTCTAATAGGGTTACAAATGATGATTTGGGGTTAAGAAGAGCAATACCAGATAATGCACATTTTCACCAAAATATGCATTACTAATTTCTGTCTTTCTGGGCGTCAATAAATTTAACTTCAACATAATCTAAATACCCAAAATTTTAAGCCTCCATAGCCGGTGCCATGGAGGCTTAAACAAAACGAGCCTAAACGTCTTTAGACTAATTGATTTGACCTGTTATTTTTACAGTATAAGGAAAACTCTGTGTCCTCTGTGCCCTCTGTGTTTTAATAAATTCATAAGAGGATAACCTGTACAGTTATATTTTTATCCTCTGTGGTTCCGCTTTTGGCGTTAGATGGTCCGCTCATCGATTCCGGTAGAATATCTCCAGGTACAGGGCGGCAATTCCCGCCGCCATCAGGGGGCCCACCGGGACCCCGTGGAAAAAGACTATTCCGAAAATGGAGCCTATGACCAGGCTGAAAATTGTTTCGGGCTTCAGTCCCAGCAGCTTCAGCCCCTCGCTGTTCATATGGGTGGCCACGGCCCCCCCAATAATGGAGAGCATACCGGGAATAGAGGCTATGTTGTACAGCAAATCCTTTTCAGTAACCATCCCCTGGGCTATGGGCACCAGTATGTACAGCAAAAGAAAAAGCAGTCCCACTTCCAGGCCGCGCCTTTCCATGATGGGAAAAACAAAACTCAGGTTGGAAAACCTGAGTATCAAAAGTACGCAGGCGGCAATGGCTATAAGGTTGGACCGGGCCACTATCCCCACCAGCAGGAGAGCCACCAGCATGGTCACCCCGGCACCGACATCACCCCCGGAGCGGGCCTTAATCTCTTAATGTTCTTTCCCGCCTGGGGTATTTATATGACGTTCTGCTGGCTTATATTACCAGGGTTTGGCCGCCCCGGCCAGTTTTCCCCCCACCATATCCCCGGCAAACTCCCGTCTCCTGTCTCCTGTCTCCCGTCTCCCGACCAGAAGTATTACCCTCAAGCAGTCTCCCCGACCCGAGGTATTACCCTCAAGAGCAGTCTCCCGACCCGAGGTATTACCCTCAAGCAGTCTCCCGACCAGAGGTACTACCCTTCAGCACTATCCAGCGTTATCCTGAAGGAGTCCGAACGCAGTCCCACCCGCAGGGCCTCCAGCGCCAGCACCTCTCTGGTGGGTATATTGCCCAGGTTGACATTGGGACCGAAGCGGCTGATCAGCTCCAGCTGCTGGTCCTTGTTGGGGGCCTCCCACATTATTATCCTGGGGTCCTCTATTTCCTCCAGCAGTCGCTCCAGGTCATCCTTTATAAAATTGCCGTTCTCGTCGTAGAGGCCGACATTGGCCCCGGTCTCCCGGCCCTCCAGAATTACCTTGAAGGCCCCGCTTTTAAGGTCTGCCTTTATCTGGGCCGCAAAATCCTCCACCGGGGTCTGGTCATTGACGTCCTTTTTGCCCACCTCGGTAAGGACCAGAAAGCCCATATCACTGGCCCTGGCGATGGCTCTTTCTCTCACCTCCCGATCAAGAGTAATGGTGCCGTCAGAGACCTCCACGCAGGTGAATCCAAGGTTTTTACAGACCTGATAAAATTCCTCCAGCCTATCCTGTATTATAGCCACCTCGAGAAAAGTGCCCCCGGGATATATATCTATCCCCTGGGATCTGACCAGCTCTATTTTTTCAGGCAGCACATTGTTGTTGTAGAGAGCTGCTGTTCCGAAGGCCAGCTTGATAAAATCAATATACCCCCCGGCTATATTGAGCAGGTCCCTGGTCTCGGACAGACCCATTCCCTTATCTATGATCATGGTCAAACCCTGTGTTCTTGGCTTACAATACCTACCTCCCAAGGGATATTTTACTGCTTCCCTCCAGATTGCGTCATTATTGAGAAGGGACATAATTTCTTCTCCTTTCCTCACTTAACTTGTCAAATTTAATTTAACTGCGTGTTTCAGGGTATTCAGCTCTATTACAAATGGTTACCTATATTGTTGTGATGGTATAATTCGTCAGTAGACAGGAGACAGAATAGTAAAATATCTTCCTCCGGAGCTGTATTGACGGGTTATATATTTCATATTACACCATATATGTATCGTTAAAACATAAAAAGGAACAATTACCATGGGTAATCATCCCTTTGATTACTTAACTTATATTTAAATATAAAATCTGGGCTATCATTAATGCTTACGAGAACTGACATATGGGGAATGCTTTGGACGCTCCTGTCTCCCGACCGGAGCGGAATACCTTTTTAGCAGTCTCCTGTCTCCTGACCGGAGGTATTACCCTCAAGCTGTCTCCCCGTTCTTAGAATCTCCCCGCCCAGGTCACCAGGGGCAGCTCAAACTTATGGCACAGCAACGGGCTGCCCGGCCTTACCCTTACCGTATACCCAAAGGTTCCCTGGGGCAGAATGACCTGGCCGGTAAAGGTGAACAGGTCATCCTCCTGCTGGTCAAAAATCATCGGTGCGGTGCTCAGATTATTCAGCCCCTTTTCCGACACATTCCCGTACACCACTTCCAGGTCGACGTCGTCCGGCCTTATTGGCCCCAGCCTGAGGTGGGCCTTCACCAGGA
>Ga0209347_1006709_pt1 | contig 10028 bp, 10 predicted proteins | sample AutmiccommuBRH23_FD_187382 | JGI IMG/M metagenome (GOLD analysis project Ga0209347, IMG submission 187382) | Deep subsurface microbial communities from Mt. Terri, Switzerland - Autotrophic microbial communities BRH/23 (SPAdes) (version 2) | ecosystem: Environmental > Aquatic > Deep subsurface >... | reverse complement strand
ATAGCTTTAGGCAGAGTGAAGATAAACTTTTTCGTTAAAGAAGTTCTGATACCCATTATCGGTATAGGGGGGCAATCACCGTATTTAAATAGTTTTTTTAATTCGGATTTGTTTATCGGTCAAGAAATTGAAGAGGTTTTTGATGCGTATGTTGATCTTTTTGAACACGTAGGTGTATATGATACTGATATTCGGCTTGCTCAACAAATGTTTACAACATATTTAAATATTATTGCTACAGACATGAAGCTGCTGCCGGCAGAAGAGGTTTACTTTCCATTTAAATGCAAAGTAAATAGCGCTTTAGTTGGAAATATATTTCAAACTAGTAAGGCCTTCTACTTTACTGTAGGATCTCTACTGCAAGAAACAGAAGCCTTTTTAGCTGGTTTGAATACTGATGTACAATTTGATGCATCTTTTGACATAATGAATGAGTTGGCAGATGTCTTTAGCAATATTAATGATAATAAAGGCATTGGGGTGGATGGTTAAGGTATGATAATTTTTTGGCCCACCCTTAATACATCTGGATTGGATATGTGATTAATTCTAATTAATTCATCCAAACTTACATTATATCTCTTGGCAATAGCCCATAAAGTATCTCCGCTTTGCACTACATAAGTCTTGGTGCTACTGTTACCTGGGTTAACCGCCGGTTGCGCCGGATCATGGCTTGGCTGAGGCGGTATTTGGCCGCTGTTTTGCCAGGAGGAGATAATTATTACGGAATTCCCTACACTGACTTGGGGAAAAAGTTCTTCCACATCTTGGTTATACATACGAATGCAACCGTGTGAAATTGCCTTACCTATGGTCCAGGGATTAGGAGTCCCATGTATCCCGTAAGGGCCGTTTGGTATATCCAAACCCAGCCAACGACTACCCAGAATTCCCCCGGGATGTTTCATCTTGGCGATAATTTTCCAGTGCCCGGTGGGTGTAGGGGTGGCCGGTTTACCAATAGCTATGGGATAACTTTTGACCAAGTTGTTGGTCTTATAGAAATAGAGCCGTCTTAACGATAGGTTGATCATAATTTTTGCCATAGAAATGTCCCCTCTCCTTAAATAATCAATATATAATATGCAGGGATTATGATTTTGGTAAAGATAAGAGATCTTGATTATTAATCGGTCATTATCTTTTAGATTTTATCCAGAGTACTAAACCCTAATTTTTCTTCAGGAGGTATTCCCTGGATAAGTGAATGGTATTTAGGGCAATATTTAAATAAAAGATATATTTTTAGTGCGCCTATAGGGATTAAGAAGAAAAAAAGGATTTTTGCCCTGACATAACTAATTAGTAAAGAAAAAAGGTGGTAGTGTTAACTTTGCAGCAGATATCACTTCCCGCACGTGCAAAAATCAATCTAGCGATCGATGTCCTGGGTGTAAGAGATGATGGGTACCATGAAGTAGCAATGGTAATGCAAACCCTTGCCTTATCTGATAGATTGCGGGTTTCGGGACAAAAAGAACTTGTTATTGAAACCAACAGCAAAGAGATACCTTTGGACGAGAGTAACCTAGTTTACCGCGCAGCAAAGCTATTACAAGAAGTAAGCGGTACTATGTTAGGGGCTTACATTTTTATTGAAAAAAATATTCCTGTTGCAGCTGGTTTAGCCGGTGGAAGTACTGATGCTGCAGCAGCACTTATAGCCTTAAATCAAATATGGCAGTTGCATTATCCCATAAGCTATTTAGCAGCTCTCGGAGGGAAGTTGGGTTCGGATATACCATTTTGCTTGGTGGGTGGTACTTGTTTAGCTCAGGGGAGAGGTGAGAATATTACTTTACTCCCTCCTTTGCCAAAACTATGGCTGGTTTTGGTTAACCCTGGGTTTGCAGTTCCTACTATCCAGGTTTACAAAAAATTTGATACAATAAAGGTTACTAAAAGGCCAGACATAGCTAAGTTGTTAGCTGCTATGGAAGATAATGATGAAATTAATATATTAGAGAATATGGTCAATGTCTTAGAAGATAGTACGGTTAGTATGTTTCCCCAAGTTAAGCAGGTAGAGAAGGAATTGCTTGGGTTCGGGGCGTTAAAAACTCTAATGTGCGGCAGCGGTCCCACAGTAATGGGAATAGCTAAAAATAAAGGTCATGCCATGACCATAGCCTCCCGGATGGAAGGAAGATATCCATTTATAACCGTAACTGAAACTATTTGAGGGGAGAGTGTATCATGAGTCAATATAAGCTTTCGCCAGTTAAACTAGAAAGTTATAAGCCGTTGAGGGAGATTGTCTTTGAGACGATGAGGGAAGCAATAATAAAAGGGCAATTGAAGCCTGCAGAACGCTTGATGGAAGTTCAGCTGGCGGAGGAAATGGGAGTGAGCAGAACACCGGTGAGAGAAGCAATCCGCAAACTGGAGTTAGAGGGCTTTGTTGTGATGGTGCCTAGAAAGGGTGCGTATGTGGCCGGCATTTCTACCAGGGATATCACGGAAGTATTTGAAATACGTGCGGCCCTAGAATCTGTTGCTTCCGGTTTAGCAGCTGAACGTATTACTGAAGAAGAGTTGGAAGAATTGGAACGCCTATTGGTGAAAGTTGCAGAATGTGCCAAGAAGGGAGATGTTGACAAAGTCATTAAATATGATACGGATTTTCACGATTGTCTTTATAAAGCAAGCCGTAATAACAGATTGGTGCAGATTATAAGCAACTTGCGTGAACAGATCCAAAGGTTTCGGAAAACCTCTCTGGCATCACCTGGAAGATTGAAAGATACGTTAAAAGAACATCAAAGGATTGTTGAGGCAATATCTGAAAGGAATGTTCAACTTGCTCATGATTTAGCATTGGAACATATCGAAAGTGCAGAAAACAGTATGTTAGAAGCGTTGGAAAAGCAAGGACTTGCAGGGCAGTAAGAGGGGGAGTAGGGATGGTGAGTGCTATCGTTCTCTCGGGGAGTACCAACACCGGGGGGTTGAGTCAAACCAGTAATGCCTCTGGGGAAGGCATGATAGAAATACATAATAAGTTAATGGTAGAATGGGTTTTAGAAGCTCTTAGTCAATCAGAGAATATTGATAACATAGTATTGGTGGGATTACCTGATGCTCGTCAAATAGCTGAGCGTTGGCCGGATGTTAAGTTTGCGCCTGCCGGAGATACATCTGTAAAAAGTTCGATAAATGGGCTGGAATATGTGGATAAATCTCAGATGGTATTGGTTGTTACAGATGATATCCCGCTGCTGACTGCGGAAGCGGTTGACCACTTTATTGACCAATGTCAAGGTCGTCAGGGGGATTTGTTTTATCCCATTATTACGCAGCAATCACAGGAGGAAAAATATCCTGGATCAGTTAGAACATATGTAAAGCTAAAAGATGGGGTTTTTACCGGCGGCAATATTTTCTTCGTAAATCCTAAGGTGGTACCTCTTTGTGCGGAGAAAGTAGAGGAAATTGTTCGATTACGGAAAAAACCTTTTGAGTTGTGTAAATTAATCGGATTTGGTTTTGTAATTAGGTTTCTATTAAAAATATTAACTATTAATGAAGCCGAAAAGAGAGTATCCTCCCTCCTTGGGTTAAAAGGGTTTACTGTTATTTGCCCTTATCCTGAAGTTGGTATCGATGTTGATAAACCAAGCGATTTGGAATTGGTAAAGCAGCACTTGGATTGTTAAGTTTGAAAACTCTACTCCTAACCAGCACGGTGGGGAGTATCTTTTTATATTGTCAGAAAGTATAACTTTCTTATTAGCATAAATGCAACTAAGGCTTTCTTACCCGTAAAGGGCACATCCGTTAGACTAAGGTGTTAAAACACCAAGTCTCACGCTGCACCCGTAAAGGGCACATCCGCTCGACTAAGGTGTTAAAACACCAAGTCTCACGCTGCACCCGTAAAGGGCACATCCGTTCGACTAAGGTGTTAAAACACCAAGTCTCACGCTGCCGGCGTCTACTTGGGGGAAAGCCAAGTTTTATTAATGTCATAGTTTTGAATTTTTACAACTTCACTAACAAGAGGTGAAAGAAGTGTCCTTTGATAAAACAGTATTTATTATGGCTGTGATACGTTTAGTTTATGCTGGCTTAATGCTGGCCGCCGGCCTATTAATGCTAAGGTATAATACGGTCGCTCAAGCTTTAAGAATCAATGGGGTTCTTGGATTAATGGGGCCGTTCATATTAATCACTGTCAGTGTTTTGGGGATTGCTGATATGGCTGGTAAGGTATCCTTAAGTAAACTGCTGGTAATTATTACTGGAGTAATCCTTATTATGTATGGTACGAGCAAATAGTTTTTCACCCTTCTTAAAGGGAAAAGGAAATATACGTAGAAGTGAATATTATTTAGCATAGAGCGAATAATATTCGGATAATCATTAAATATTTACGTATAAAAGGGGGGGAACAAGTGGATAAAAGTCGTAGAAGTGAACGAATGGTTGTGATAACCCAACTCTTATTACAAAAACCCAGAAGTTTATTTGCATTAAGCTTCTTTTCCAAAATTTTTGGTGTAGCGAAATCTACAATTAGTGAGGACTTAAATATTCTTCGTGCAACAAGTGAGCATTGGGGGTTTGGAGAGCTTGTTACTGTTTCGGGCGCAGCCGGCGGGGTAAAGTTTACCCCTAATTTATCCCGTTTAGAAAGAAAAGAATTTGTGGAATCTCTCAGAGAGGAGCTAAGTAAACCTGAACGAATTCTTCCCGGAGGATATTTGTACATGGCTGACCTGATTTATAATCCTCAAGTGGTTGGGAAAGCAGGTAAATTGCTGGCCACTATTTTTAAAGATATTCAGCCGGACTATATCGTTACCGTAGAGACAAAGGGAATTCCATTGGCATTGATGACTGCCGGTGCATTTAATGTACCACTGGTCATAATTAGAGCCAATAATAAAGTAACTGAAGGTTCAGCTTTGAGCATTAATTATGTATCAGGCTCTACCAGAAGAATTCAGTCCATGTCTTTGGCAAGGAGGGCATTACCTACTGAATCCAAAGTAATAATTATAGATGATTTTATGAAGGCGGGCGGCACCGCTAGGGGAATGCATGATTTAATGCAGGAATTCCGAGCGGAAGTACTAGCTACTGCTGTTATGGTGGCTACCGGTGAGCCTGGGGAAAAACTAATTTCGAATTATATATCTATATTAGATTTGATTTCTGTAGATACGGTAAATAGGAGAGTAATAGTGGAACCAGGTAAATGGTATGCAGCATTAAGCTAATGTCCAATTTTTTTATATTAACTGAAGGCTAATAAAGGGGTGTCTTGTTTGGACGATATGTCACTTGTCCCAGTATCTGCTGTAGAAGAGGCGGCTCAGGCCTTACAATCAGTAATTCATACTACTCCCTTAGACTATTCTTCTACTTTTACCAGACTAGTTGGAATGGAAGTTTTTTTAAAACTAGAGAATTTTCAAAAAACAGGTTCATTTAAGATTAGGGGTGCGTTCAATAAAATAAGAAAATTGCCTCAGAAAGACCAAGCAAACGGAGTTATTGCGGCTTCTGCAGGTAACCACGCACAGGGGGTGGCTTTAGCCGCAAGAATGTTGGGAGTAAAGGCTACGATAGTTATGCCTGAGGGGGCGCCTATAACCAAAGCTGCTGCAACAAGAGGTTACGGTGCGCAAGTTATCCTGGATGGAGAAAATTATGATGATGCGTACAAGAAAGCAGTAGGGTTTCAGAAAAAAACGGGTGCTGTGTTTGTTCATGCCTTTGATGACACTGACATTATTGCAGGTCAGGGAACGGTTGGATGGGAGATATTGAAGGCAGCGCCTAACATAGATGCAATTTTGGTTCCTATCGGGGGCGGTGGGCTGATTTCAGGAATTGCCATAGCGGCAAAGTCGTTTAATAAGGATGTGAAAATCATCGGCGTAGAAGCGTCCGGTGCACCGTCAATGAGCCAGGCCCTAGCAGGTAATGCTGTCTGTGAAATTAAAGACGTTAATACTATCGCCGATGGAATAGCAGTTAAATGCCCAGGTAATATTACCTTCAACATTGTTAAAGAGATGGTTGATGACGTTGTTACCGTCGACGACGAAGAAATTGCTACAGCAATGTTGATGCTTCTAGAACGAAGCAAAATGGTGACTGAAGCATCCGGAGCCGTTACTTTGGCTGCATTGCTGGCGGGTAAGGTTGTAGTGCCGGGAAAAAGTAAAGTAGCCTGTGTTATTAGCGGTGGAAACGTAGATGTTAATATGATATCTCAAATTATTAATCGTGGGTTGGCTAAAACAGGGCGACTGGTTCGTTTGCGGACTGCTGTGCCGGACCGGCCCGGTGCACTACATGAATTATTGTCTGTAGTGGCACAACTGCGAGCCAATGTAATTGCAGTCAGCCACGATAGATTAGAGTTAACCGTTCCTATTACGGAAACTGAGGTAGAACTAACTCTAGAGACAAGGGATATTAATCATATCCAAAAAATTATTAATGAACTGGAGCAATCCGGTTACTTAACCCAGTTGATTTAGAGTTCTTTAGGCATCCACCCGAGATAGCTTCTAACTTATTGCCGAAATACCTTAATAAATAAAAAAATTTATTATGAAAGGTATATTTTCAGGAAAAATTGTGCAAAAATAATTATGAGGTAGCAGGTATTTTATGGTAATAGGTAGAATAGTCAAATTACACAACATATGAAGTAGCAAAACGAAGGGTGGTGAGGGGTGTGCAGATTACTGACATAAGAATTCGCAAGATTAACGAAGAAGGGCGCATGAAGGCCATAGTATCAGTCACTTTTGACGAAGCATTTGTTATTCATGATGTAAAGGTTATTGAGGGGCAAAATGGCTTGTTCGTAGCAATGCCCAGTAGAAGAACCCCTGATGGGGAATTTAGGGATATTGCCCATCCTATATGCTCGAGTGCTCGCGATCAAATACAGGGTGCCGTGCTGGAAGCGTATGAAGATGCTTTAGCAAGTTAATTTATTTATGATTTCTTTTAAGGAGCCTTGTGCTCCTTTATTTCTTTAGATGGTAAAAAGACCAATAAATAATGAAATTATCATAGGAATTTCTTTATAATAGAGTTCGTAAGAATATGATTTTATTTAATTATTATGACGAGGGGGAGTTTAGTTGAACCAAACAACGGGCATTATTTTGGCAGCAGGCAAAGGAACTAGAATGAATTCCTCAAAAGCAAAAGTACTGCATGCTTTAGCGGGGAAAACCATGGTAAAGCACGTATTGGATGCGGTATCGCTAGCCGGTGTAACCAGGCAAATTGTCGTTATTGGCCATCAAGGGGAAGATGTTAAAAGGGCTCTGGGCCAAGAATATATTTATGCTTTGCAGGAAGAACAGTTAGGTACGGGCCATGCGGTGATGCAAACAAGGGAATTTTGGGATAACAAATTTGGCACACTGTTAGTCCTGTGCGGAGATACTCCTTTAATTACTTCGGAAACAGTGGAGAAGTTGATAAAGGAGCACCGAGATAATAACGCCGTGTGCAGCGTATTGACGGCCCAGGTGCCAAGGCCGAAGGGATATGGGAGAATTATCAGGGATAATCGTGGCCATGTTATAGCAATTATAGAAGAAAAGGATGCTACAGAGGAGCAACAGAAGATAGAGGAGATTAATACAGGGTGTTATTGTTTCAACCAAGAATATTTAAAGGATGCCCTAGCACAATTAAACCCGGCAAATGCTCAAGGGGAATATTATTTGACTGATGTCATCAGTTATTACCAACAGCAGGATCTTCCTGTAATGGGTGTTACCCTGAAAGATTACCGGGAACTGCAAGGTATTAATAACCGACTTCAGTTAGCAGAAGCCGAACAATTGTTGAGGCACCGTATTAATAATGATCTAATGCTGAAAGGCGTGACAATGGTGTCACCACAAAATACTTTTATAGATACTAACGTTAAGATTGGATCGGATACGGTTATTTTGCCCAATACGTATTTAAAAGGTGATATAACAATAGGCTCCAACTGTGAGATTGGGCCAGAAACCTCTATTTCGGATAGTGACGTTGGCGATGATGTAGTTATAAATAATTCCGTAGTCAAAGAAAGCACAATTGGCAACAACTGTCTGATAGGGCCTTTTAGTTACTTAAGGCCAGGCACAAAACTAGCTGATAACGTTAAAATAGGTGACTTTGTAGAAATTAAAAAATCAGATATTGGACCTGGTAGTAAAATACCGCATCTAACTTACGTTGGTGATACCCAAATAGGGAAAAAAGTTAATGTAGGTGCGGGAACAATTACTTGTAACTATGATGGTAAGGATAAATGGAGGACCATTCTTCGGGATGGCTGTTTCATCGGAAGCAATACAAACTTAGTAGCTCCGGTCATCGTCGGCGAAAATGCGATTATTGGAGCCGGGTCAACTATTACTAAAGATGTCCCCGCGGAAAGCTTGGCGGTGGCTAGAGGAAAGCAGAAGAATATTTCTGGTTGGGCGACAAAAAATAATGAAGAAACGAAAAAAGATAAAAAGAAAGAGGAATAGCGCGAAAAACCTCGAAAATTAAGTTGTTACCATTATCGTTGCAGGGAGGTTGCTAATGTCATTTTACAACAAAAAACTTAAATTATTTACCGCTAATGCAAACCCGGAGTTGGCCCGGGAAATAGGGGAGTATTTAGGGGTACCTATCGGCGGTTCACAAGTAAAGAGGTTTAGCGATGGCGAAATTAGCATAGCTATTGATGAAAGTGTGAGAGGTGCAGATGCATTTGTCATTCAGCCCACATCTAATCCGGTTAATGAGAATTTGATGGAACTTCTCATAATGATTGATGCTTTACGCCGTGCTTCTGCCAGAAGAATCACTGCAGTAACCCCATACTATGGGTATGCGAGGCAAGAAAGAAAGGCTAGAGCAAGAGACCCGATTTCAGCAAAGTTAGTTGCTAATCTATTGGTTGCGGCCGGAGTGAGAAGGATGATGACCATGGATTTACATGCCAGTGCTATTCAGGGTTTCTTTGACATTCCGGTTGACCATCTGCCAGGAGTTCCTATCTTAAGTGAATATTATATTAACAAAGGACTGGATGATCTAATAGTTGTATCACCGGATCTAGGAGGAGTAACCCGGGCACGAGGATTAGCCGAGCGCTTGGGTGCTGATATAGCAATTATCGACAAGCGGCGTCCCGAGCCTAACGTTTCAGAAGTGATGCATATTATCGGGGATGTTAAGGATAAGAATGTTATTATGACCGATGACATTATCGATACCGCAGGCACAATAACCAACGCGGCAAAAGCGTTAAAAGAGCGCGGGGCTAAACAAATTTTTGCCTGCTGCACCCATCCGGTACTTTCCGGCCCTGCAATTGAGAGAATTATGCAGTCGGAAATCGAAGAATTAGTAGTAACAAACACAATACCGCTTCCGGACGATAAGAAGATACCCAAAATAAAAGTTTTGTCTGTCGCACCGCTGTTGGGAGAGGCTATAATTAGGATTCATGAGGATTTATCGGTAAGCAAGCTATTTTAATCAGAATCTTTCTTTGAAGGAGGTTCATCCGCCGTCATATCTTGAATGGTTTTTCCAAGGCTGTTGGTCCATTTTTTGGATGACTGCCAAAGTTGGGAACAGTTGGACTTGACTTTATTCAAAGTTTCGTGTACTTTTGTGGGAGCGGCAGTTAAATGAACCTCAGCATTACTTTTTGTTATAATAGTAGCATTGCCAATAGTTTTTACCTGCTCTATGGGAAGGACGAACTTGCCATGAAGGACGTTTTTCAGTAAGCGGCCGGATAATGTCATGGCAGTAAGCTTGCCGGTTGTCTGTTCTAGATAAAGTTCCTCTACGGTACCCAACAATAGTCCATCGGCACTAACCACTTGCTTGGACTTAAAGTAGTTGCTAGTATATTGTTGGAGGGATAGTAGCTCAGGTGTTTCTTTGATAGTGACCACGTTACTTTCGTGATGCACCGTTATGGCATAGGAACCCACCCCTTTTACGTACTGGTAGGGTATGATTTTATTATTTGAATAGTTTCG
>Ga0209347_1006708_pt1 | contig 10029 bp, 6 predicted proteins | sample AutmiccommuBRH23_FD_187382 | JGI IMG/M metagenome (GOLD analysis project Ga0209347, IMG submission 187382) | Deep subsurface microbial communities from Mt. Terri, Switzerland - Autotrophic microbial communities BRH/23 (SPAdes) (version 2) | ecosystem: Environmental > Aquatic > Deep subsurface >... | reverse complement strand
CGTCCCCAGCCTTACCGCCTCCCCGCCGGCCATGGCCCCCACCCGGCCCGGGTCCAGCTTCACCGGGGCCCTGGCGTCATCGGGGCTGGCCCCGTAAACAGCGGCCGCCCCCTGGTCCAGGGCCGACTCCATGCTGGTTGAGAAATCGATTACGTCCACCACCACCACCACCAGCCCCAAAGCCCCGGCCAAGGCGGCACCGCTGGCGTCGGCGGTGAGAATAACCTTGTGCATGCCTGAATTTCCCGTCCTTTTTTTAACCACAGAGGGCACAGAGATCACAGAGAAAAGATTTGCATGATGGGATTTTCCGTCCTTATTTTTAAGCCACAAAGGGCACAAAGGACACAAAGAAAAGCAACCGCTGCTAATTTTATTGCATTCTATATAAGGCATTGATTTATATCTCGATTGAGTGAACTAATATGGCACCTATTACTTTTTTAAAATACTTTTTTTTATCTTTTACCCCATCATAAATACTTTGTGTTCTTTGTGTTCTTTGTGGCTTTAATAATCAGACCCCCAAAACCAGCCCCCAACCTCTGTGCCCTCTGTGTCCTCTGTGGTTTTAATTATTTTCTTGCGAAGCACTGCTTTCAAATGCTTTATATCAATAACTTCACCCTCTGTGGCTTGTAGAGGTAATAAGCACTGATCTGCCGGCATAGTAATAACCAGCATATGGAAAAGGGGTTTTGCTGATGCTATTCCTGGCCAGAAATGGCATATTCTTCTCCGGCAGTGTGCGCGATCTCATTCTGGCTTTGCGAAATGCCGGCAGACACGGCAGTGTCAGAGAGTTTATCAGCTCCCGCCTGCACTAGCCTAGCGGCGTAAATGCCGGCCGCCCCGGCGGCGTGGAAAAATTCCGGGTCCTGGCCCATACTCCGCCCCATGCTGGTCACCTCAAGGCCGAAGTGCTCCATGATCCCGGGCAGACTTGAGGTGTCCACCTCCACCAGCTGGTGCCGGCCCAGGATGCCGGATCCGGCAAGCTGACTTTGGACCAGGGCCTTTTTTTCTCCCGCCAGGGCCGGCAATGTCACCACGCAGGGGGTGAGGGCCACCTTTCCCAGGGCCGTCCTGGTGTGGTGGCTGACTCCCCGGTGCCTCTCCCTGGGGTCGGCGAAGCTGATCCTGGGGATGCCGATGGCGGCGCCGCCCAATATGTTCACAGCGTTTATAATCTCTCCCTGCTCCAGCCCGGTATGGCCGAACTCGGCAGCGCTGCCCACGATCCCCGGACCCATGGCGACCACCGCCAGGTCGGCCCCGGCTGCTTTGGCCCAGAGCAGCCCGCTGTAGACATTGATGGCCTCGTGGTCACCCCCGAAGGCGTGGCCGCAGGTGATGGTGCCGTCAACCAGGCCTTTTTCCTTCAACTGCCGCACCAGGCGGCTCAGCCAGATAGGCAGGGCGGCCCCGTCGGTCATCAGGTAAAAAAGCCTCGCCCCGGGCCCGGCCACTGCCTTGAAAGCCGCCGCCACTGGGGCCAGCATGCTGTGCAGGGTCCCCACCACCACCGGCAGGCCGGCCAGTTCCCGAACCGACCGGTAAAGTCCGCGGGCCGGGTGCTCTTCCTCCTCCACCGACAGCACCTTGACCTGCAACGGCGTATAGCGCAGCTTCATGATGTGACCCTCAACTTTGGGGTCGCTGACATTATTCCCCTCCACCGCCGCCACAAAGTGATAACCCCCGGTGCCCAGCCCTTTATCCACCGCCGTGGTGTTCAGCAGCACCCGGTCCCCCTCCTTAACCGGCCCGGTCAGCAGGGGGTAATTGATGGCCATTTCCTCTTTTCCTTCCACCTCAGCCAGCACTTCCTCCAGCCCCGGCCCGCCGCCCGTCACCGCTAAAACCAATCCCGGCCTGAACCTGATCAAAACGTTACCCCCAATTGCCTGATCTTTAACAACCTGTCCCTGCCATATTGTACATAATCTGACTATTTTCTATGCAGGCAAAAAAAGCGCCGCCCTACGTGCGGCTGTCAAAGGAGACGTTCCATGACATTCTTGACCTTGTCCATGAAGCTGACCTCAGCAAAAGAATAAATAATACTTTTCTTTATGGTAATTCTAATCTAATAAGGCAATCACTTTAATTAACAGCGGGGGAAACTATATGAACATAAAAATACTAAAAAAGGTACTGCCCCAGTCATACACCCTGAATACCGCTCAAAAGCCAATGCATGCCGGGGAGATTTTTTATCTTTGGGACGCCTTGACGGCAAGCCACCAGATTGTCAATGTCGGGGAAACATACCAGATGAACACTCAGGATAAGGAAATCCACCTATTCCTAAAGGGGCTTGTTGAAGGCGTCCTTTTACTAAGAATACCCAAACTGGAAAATCTCCTGAAAGATGCGGGGTTTGCCGTACCCCCCCGCCCAGCCACCAAAACCCTGCAGGGTAAACCGGGGGTGGGGCAGGAAGTCAAATTGACGGATGAAGAAGTATTGAAGGTTATGCTGACCTTATCCCACTCTTTATTGGTCCTTGACGCAAGAGGGGTGGGAACAGCCACCACCAATGAAGCCATCCGTGGAGTTTTTGTCGACCTTCTCAAAAAAACTATCCTGGCCCATGATGCTTTGATGCTTTTCGGTAGCGGAAGGCAGGCCTTCACCCCGGCCCCTCCCGCTACCGCATCGCCCGGGGCACTGAATCTGGGGGAAGTTTATTTGCTCTGGGACCAGCTGGGTTACAGGCATTCCACCATTGTCCTGCTTGAAACCTATATCAATAACACCAAAGATGTGGAATTAAAAAAGGTGCTTGATTATGGTTTGCACAAAATAGCCTTTCCCCAATTGGAAAAAATTGAGCTAACACTAAAGAACGAAGGCTTTACAGTCCCGGCCCGCCCTGTCTCCAGAATGAAACAGCAGCCTGCCGGAAGGACGGGAAAAATAATTTTACGGGACAGTGAAATACTCAGTATTGTGATTACTGCCACCCAGGTAGCTTTGGATTTGCACGTCAATTCCCTGGGGTCCAGTTACCGTGGAGATATCAGGGAACTTATAAAGAGTTTTGTTTTTGACGAAATAGAATATTTGGCAAAGCTGCTTAAGCTGGGTAACAAGCGTAATCTCATGGAATTCCCGCCAAACGTCACGGCAAAAGCATAAAAAGAGGAGTGGAAAAAATGAAATTTAATACTCTAAAAAAAATACTGCCGGCGTCCTTTACCCTGAACACCGCTCAAAAACCTATGCATTCCGGGGAAATATATTATCTCTGGGAATCTCTGACCGCTTCCTACCAGTTGATAAATTCCCTTGAAACCTTTCAGATGAATACCGACGATAAAGAAATGCATCAATTTATACAGATTTTTACCACCAGTATAAGAAAACAGCGCATCCCCAAACTGGAAGGTCTGCTCAAAGATGCCGGTTTTACAGTCCCACCCCGAACGGCTTCCAAAACACTCCAGGGAAAGCCCGGGGTTGGCACTGAAGTCATACTTTCCGATGAGGAAATCATTAAAGTTATGTTAAACTTATCAAGCGCCTTGATCAATCTTGACGGGCGGGCCATAGCTACTGTCACAACAGAAGAGTCGATCAGAGATTTGTTTATTGAACTTCTTAAACAAGACCTGAAGGAGCACGAAGCCATAATTTCCCTCGGAAAGAGCAGGCAGTCCTTTAACCAGCCCCCTTTGTCGGTGTCCGAGCCCAATGGGCCTACAATAGGTGATGCCTACTGGCTCTGGGTTGAATTGGAATTCTACAGGAGTTCCAGTATTATCCTGCTGGAATCCTATTTAAGCAACACTAATGACAAAGAGATTATAAAGCTCCTGGAACATGGTTTGTATAAGATCGCCTATCCCCAGTTAAATAAGCTGGAACAGACTTTAAAAGCCGCTGGATTTACTGTGCCGCCCCGGCCGGTATCCAGGATGCATCAGCGTCCTCCCGGGGTAATCGGCCAAATTGTTTTATCCGACAATGAAGTTGCCAATGTCATCATAACAGCCAGTCAATTTCTCCTAAATCAACATATCAGGGCTTACAGCGCTACCTTTAAAGACGAATACAGAGCAATTTTCAAAGGGTTCATCATGGAAGAAATAGACAACATAAAAAAGCTCTACAGTCTGGGTAAAACCAGAAATTTCCTACTAACCCCTCCTCAAGTCACATCTAAGAAGGGCTAGGCAGCCTGAACCGGATAAAAAATATGGTTCCTTCCGGGCTGGTTTCCATCTTAATTCCGGCATTGTGCCTGGCCGCTATGCTGTAACATACAGCAAGCCCGAGGCCGGTGCCGTTCTCCTTGGTGCTGAGAAAAGGGGTGCCGAGCTTGTCCTGCAGGGCGGGTGGGATTCCTGTACCTTGATCCTGAACGGCCAGCACAACTGCTTCATCATCAACGAATGTTCTTATGGTCAGTTTTCCCCTGGAAGACAGGTTTCCCCTGGAAGGCATTGCCTGCAAGCCGTTGCGGGAAAGGTTTAGAATAATCTGGCGAATTTCCTTGTCGTCTATCATTAAATATGGTATATCCCCAAGTTCCAGATTAACATCTACATCAGCACCAAGCGCATCGGCTTGAATTAATGGATAAAGAGATTCGATTACGGCGTTGAGATTTTGATAACTCGTACGCACATCCTTTTTCTTGGCCAGTGAAAGGAATTCCGTAATAATCTCATTGGCCCGGTCCAATTCGTCAATCATCAGTTCTAAGTTTTCCTTATCCCGGGCATATTCTTTTTTACCCTTGAACAACTGCAGAAATCCGCGCACCGTGGTCATAGGATTCCTGATTTCGTGAGCAATGGTGGCTGCCATTTCCCCTACAATATTCAACCGCTCCAGACGGGACATCTCATTTTCCATCAATTTTCTTTCGGTTATATCGGTGATGATGGTCTTAAAATGAAGTATTTGACCGTCGGAGCTTTGAAGCGGGACGCTGAGCAGCTGCACTTGGACTGTAGTGTCATTTTTCGATTTGAGCCCCAATTCGGTGATTACTTTTTCGTTTGTTTGCTTACAGCGGCGCAAGTGCTCCATAAACAACCGGATATCGTTCTTGATCACAAAAACATACATCGGGGCGCCTATCAATTGGGTCCGCTCCTTGCCTATTATCGCTGCGCCGGTCAGGTTAATCTGGTGTACACAGCCCTTGCGGTCTAATGTGACATATCCTACCGGCGCAAAGTCATAAAGATCGGCGTAGCGGTTCCTGGATTCTTCCAGCTCTTCAAGTGTTTCCTGCAGCGCCTCGTACTGCACCTCCATGTCCAGCTGTTGAGTGTGCAGTTCATCCATCAGACGATGGATTTCAATGTCAATTGTCTGTATATACCTGGCAGGCCCCATCTTCTTTCGATTGACATTCCTGCCAAATCGCAGCATAGCGCACCTCACCTCTTTCAACCCATTTACTTTTTTGCCGGAGTAATGTCTTCAATGGCCATGAGAATTAATTTCTTCTGGCTTTTTGGGCTAAGTATCGGACGTGCATTGACCAGCATCGTCCGGCGGCCGATGTGCTGAAACTTGTGATTGACTTTAAAATTATTAAAAACGGTATTTCTGCTAAGAATTTCTTCAAAAAGTCTTCGCAACTCGGGGATGTTCCACTGGCCATTCCCCAGGGAAAAGATAGGCTGGTTCTCGGTTTCCAGCGGATTTACCTGGAAGATCTGGTAAAAAGCTTTATTCGCCGATTTCAGCCGCAGATCTTCATCGAGCACCAGGAGAGGTTCCCGCACTGTTTCCACAATGGCTTCGGCGTACTCGCGGGCTTCCTGGGATAATGAAAGTGCGTTTTTGATCTGGCTGATGTCGACCAGGATCACCACTACTCCGTTGATCTTGTTTTCCACAGTCCTGTAAGGGCGTATTTGCATGGAATACAGGCGTCCCCAGCAGTCCTGCACCTCCTGCTCCACGCTGTTGAGGGTGTCCATTACTTCCAACGCCAACCGCTCAAAATCCGGGATTATGATGTTGGGATTGATGTTGCCGATAGGCCGCCCAACATCGGCGGGGATCAGGTTGAATATCTTTTCCGCCTCGGAGTTGAAACGCCGGATGCGCAGATCCTGGCCGAGCATGACTATGGGAATATTGATGTATCGGAAAAGATTCAGCAAGTCGTTGTTAATGGTGCTCAATTCCTGGTTGCGGTCCTGGGATTCATCGTTTAGCGTGATCAACTCTTCATTGGTTGACTGAAGTTCTTCTTTGGCTGTTTCCAGTTCTTCATTCATGCTTTGCAATTCTTCGTTGCTCGTTTGAATTTCCTCGTTAGCCGCCCGGAGTGCCTCATAGACCGACTCGTACTGTTCTATAACAGATTGAAGATACTCTTTGGAAGCGGTAAGTTCATGCTGCAAATCGATAATCTTTTGATTTTGGTCTTGCTTTAACTGCTCCTTCCCTCCAGCATCGCAAAGTCCATCCTTCACCACGGACATGGTTTGCAAAGCAAAGTCCTCAAACACCACCAGAAAGTAACGCCCTTTTTGATTGGACACTTCGATTGGGATCACTTGCACCGTAACCTGCTTGGATTGACTGTCGGAAATAATGTGCAGGCCTTCCCTTCTGGCGGGAGCATTTTCCTTTATCGCCTGGTTAACGGCGGCGCGCAGCCCGAGCAGCAAGCCTTCCCTGGCCATCTTGAGAAGGTTCAGGCTCGGCGTCCCGGAGGCAGGTTCGAGGTAAGTCCCGGTCCGCCCGCGAAACTGGATAATTTCCAGATTACTGTTGATAACGACGCCGGCCGGTGCATAGCGGCTCAGGACAATACGGTCGGTTGCCTTTTGCACTTCATTTATATTCCCGGCTATACCCCCATCGGTCAGGCCTGCCTGACCGTTCTCCCCAACAGCGTCGGCCAGCGCCGCAGCATGTTCTCTGATGGGAAAACCGTACGCCATCGGGGTTAGTACGGCTTTTTTAAGGTAAAGCTTATATTTTTTGTCCAACAGACCAAATAAATCCGCAAATCCGCCAACGGACTCAGATGTTCCCATGATCAGAAAACCATTCTGTTTGAGTGCGTAATGAAAGATAGTAAACATTTTCTTTTGCAGCACAGATCCCAGATAAATCATCACATTCCGGCAACTGATCAGGTCCAGGCGGGAGAAAGGCGGGTCGTTGACCATGTCCTGCCTGGCAAAAATGCACATATCACGAACCGTCTTGCAGATCCGGTAGCCCTTGTCCACCTCTGTGAAGTAGCTGCGGAGCCGCTCCGGTGAGACATCAGCCTTGATGCTTTTCGGGTATATGCCTTGCCGGGCCTTTATGATGGCCTTCTCGTTAACATCCGTGGCCAGAATCTTTATTGGAATACCGGCGGATTTCTCTCCCAAATATTCCAGCAGGGATATTGCAATTGAATAAGCTTCTTCGCCGGTTGAACACCCGGGCACCCATACCCTGATCTCATCGTCAGGCGTCCTGTTTTTCACGATGTCCGGAAAAGCCAGGCTTTTTAAGGTCTCAAATGATTCAGGCTCCCGGAAAAAGTTTGTGACATTGATCAGTATGTCCTGATGCAGGGCTCCGACTTCCGCAGGGTTTTGCCTGAGATAATCAACATAGTCACTCAGCTTTTCTATCCTGTGCAGGACCATGCGCCGCAGAATACGCCGCTTTACGGTCAGTTGTTTGTAATCGGCAAAATTAATCCTGCTGACATTCTGCAGCAAAACAAAAATCTTTCTGAGTTCCCCGGCGCTTTCTGAAAACAAATCATCCTTTTTTACATTATTGTCCATGAATAAGCGGGAACGGGCGATCCTTGCCAGTTCAGCGGCTATTTCTTCCGGCGTCAGGATAAAATCCACGTCACCCGTGGCAATAGCATTACACGGCATTTCACTGTATTTTGACGATTGAGGATTCTGGACAAAGGTTATGCCGTCAGCGGCCTTGATCTCCCGCAACCCCTGGGTGCCATCTGAAGCAGTTCCCGATAAGATTACTCCTATCGCCATAGATCCCTGATCCTTTGCCAGCGATTCCAGGAAGGAATCAATTGGCATATGCAGCCTTACCTTATCTTTCCGGGGTGTAAGATTAAGGATTCCATTCACAACGGCCAGTTCGTTGTCTGGTGGAATGACATAGACGTGGTCCGGTTCTACGGCCATGTTGTCTTTTACTTCACTGACCGGCATATCGGTCGTCTTTAAAAGAATGTCGGTTAATATGCTCTTATGATTGGGGTCCAGGTGCTGAACGATGACAAAGGCCATGCCGGTATCGGCAGGCAGATTTCTGAGTAACTTTGTAAAAGCCTCCAAGCCCCCGGCGGAAGCCCCGATACCGACAATGGTGTTAGGTTTCTTTGTTGAAAGATCAATATTGTCATCTTTTTCTGCAGGCTGCATTGAACCGTCGGAAATATACTCACCGGCTTTTATAATAGATAAAACCTGCTGTTTTTTCTTTTTGCTATTGTTATCGGGACCTGAATCTTTCTTAACCAATTCTTCTCCCCTTATCTTACTTTTTTAATCTTAGAGCATGTGTAAGTCCAGATCGTGCTCCTGATTCAGTGGTATATTAAGCGGTGGACAACAGATTTCCTTTGGGGAAAATGTAGAACAAAAGTATCATATTTATTTTTTTGTTATATATCTACCAGCCAAATAATCCAGAGGCAATGATCATACCTGGGGCACAAAAAAATAAGGAGCTTTTCGCCCCTTGCTTCAGCCCTCTATTCTATAAGCACAACTCCCTTTTATTTCCCCGCCCCTTGGATGATCCCCAGCACCAGGCGGCTGCTGGCCGCCATGTCCTCGATGCGGATAAACTCTTCGGTGGTGTGCACATTCTGCATGGCGATGCCCAGGATCGCCGAGGCGATGCCCTTTTCGTTGAAAATATTGGCGTCGCTGCCCCCGCCGGTGGAAGTGATCCTCGGTTCAAGTCCCAGTTTCGCCGCCGCCTCCAGCGCAAGACTGACCACCTGGCTGTCCTTGGCCAGGTTGAACTCCCGGTACAGATTCTCCACCTTTATCTCCACCCTGGCCCCGGCCTCGGCCGCGGCCTGCTCCAGCTTCTCGATCATCAGCCCGGTCTGAAACTTTTTTTTGTTCCGGTCCAGGCTCCGGGTCTCACCCTGGATGTTGACCATGTCCGGGACTATGTTGGTGGCCTTGCCCCCGCTGATGACCCCAATATTTGAGGTGGTCTCGTCGTCGATGCGGCCGATCTTCATGCCGGCGATGGCCCTGGCCGCCACCCCGATGGCGTTGATCCCCTTTTCCGGGCAGATCCCGGCGTGGGCCGACCGCCCGTAAACAGTGGCCGTAATCCTGTCCTGGGTGGGGGCACTGGTTACGATGGTCCCGGGAGGACCCTCGCTGTCCAGCACATAGCCCAGCCTGGCCTTTAAAAGACCGGTGTCCAGGTGTTTGGCCCCCAAAAGACCGCCTTCCTCGAAAACGGTAAAGACCAGTTCCAGATCCGGGTGCCGGAGGTCCTTTTCCCTGATCACCCTCACCGCTTCCAGGATGGCCGCTATGCCTGCCTTGTCGTCGGCCCCCAGGACGGTGTCCCCGGAGGAGCGGATAACGCCGCCCTCCACCACCGGGCTGATGCCCCGGCCCGGCTCCACGGTGTCCATGTGGGCGCAAAACATCAGCGGCTCCCCGCCACCCTTTCCAGGCAGGCGGGCGATTAGATTGCCGGTGCCGGTGTTAATCTTTTTGCCGGTGTCGTCCTCGAACACCTCCAGGCCCAGATCGGTCAGCTTTTTTTTGAGCAGGTCGGCCATGCCCCGCTCCTTGCCGCTGACACTCTCCTGCATGGCCATCTCAAGGAATTCACCGGTCATTCTTTCAATATTAATCATTCAACTGTCACCCCCGTACAAAAAGCTGCGGTCAAAGGTTCCGTCTAAAAACCGTCAGCCCTTGTAAGATACCATTTTAGGTCTCTTTTTAGCCACAAAGAGCACAAAGATTTTTTAATACAAGTATTTTGCTTGATAAAACTAATTATTATCAATTAAAAAAGCATCTC
>Ga0209347_1006707_pt1 | contig 10030 bp, 4 predicted proteins | sample AutmiccommuBRH23_FD_187382 | JGI IMG/M metagenome (GOLD analysis project Ga0209347, IMG submission 187382) | Deep subsurface microbial communities from Mt. Terri, Switzerland - Autotrophic microbial communities BRH/23 (SPAdes) (version 2) | ecosystem: Environmental > Aquatic > Deep subsurface >... | reverse complement strand
AGGGGCATGAGCTTTCGTGATCACGGCGTTTTTGCACCGGTTCGGATTGCAGCGCAGCGACCCGATGCAGGGGAGAGTCTCATCATGCTCCTCGCGCTGGCTGCCGTAACAGAAGCCTTGGCCCACGTTGATGATCGCCAGCCGCTTTTTCGCCATCTGGGCGATGATCTGCTCCTTGGTGTAACCGGCTGCCATGTACCCGCTGAATACCTTTCTCATCCGCGCCTTATGGCTCTCTGCGTTCGGGCCGGCGTAGTTTCCATCAGGATCACAGAAACTCATGATGTACTCCTCCTCCGCCAGCTGACCGGGGGTCTTGCCAGAGGAACGGCCACCTTTAGACAGGATCTCAGCGATCGCCCCATAGCCAAGCGTGACCGTACTAAAAGCTTTGTTTTGACCAGCACCGCCAATGAGATTCCCAAAGTGCTTCAACTGATGAGAGATGAACGGAAGCCCGAGCTCAGCCCTGGCCATTTGATAGGCCAAGGTGTGCCGCAACGTGTAGGGAGAGAATTCAAGAGTCTCTAATTCTTCGTCTGTCAGAATCTCCTCGAAGAAAACGCTGAATTGGCGTGCAATCCCTTTTGAAGGCATCGAGGCTGGCTCGCCGCCCTGACCAACCATCAGCACACTGGAAAACAGATAGGGATTCTGCTTGATCTTGGCGATGAAGCAGGCAGCACGAATGGCGTCGCGTACGATGGGAATCGCAATCCATTTGTCGTCAAAAAGCTTGGCCAAGCCCTGCCGGTGTTTGATGACGTTACTGACCAGAAGCCAGTAATCACTCTCTTGCTCTATGCACGACTCAACCAAGATCTCGGAGAGTTCTGAGGGGCGCATGCCGGTGTACTGCGCTACGAGATAACATGCACTGTAGGAGACGAAGTTGATGTACCGACGGAAGTCGTCGTCCAGCTTCGCCTTCGTGAGCTTGCTTAAGGTTTCCGATGCCTTGAAATCATGGAGCTTAAACTCCGACTGGAACTCCGGTCGGACACGATCCATCGCAGCAGCCATCGCATCGGAATCATAGCCATTCCGTCGAAGTCGCAGTGCCACGTACAGGTCGAACTTGAACCGCGTTAACCCATGAGCCTTGGCCAGGGAGTACCCGCCTGCGTTTTGGCGGGTCAGGGAAACCAGGTCATCTACAGGCTCTCCAAGTGTGCTCAGGAAGTCGACGACAGCAAACGATGCCTCGCGGGAGGCCTTCTCGAACACGTCGTTCGGAAGGATTCGATAGGCTCTCTCGGACTCATCCATGTGCTTGCGTACCTTGGCCCAAGCCAGCGACTCAAGCTCTACATAAGGAAGTGACTCCGCGAAAATATGTTCCTCAAGAAATGGCGACCTGACCAGGGTGAAGAATCTCTTGAGATCAGGGCCGTAAGAAAGAGGATGGGCGAGTGCCGCTTCGCGATACATGCCCGCATCGAAATACGACAGGCCATGGTAGCCAACCTCAAAAAATTCATCCGTCATGAGCTGTCGTGCCTGCCCTGACATCGTGTTCAGAAAGCTCAGGCCGGCCTTGAACCACGCAATGGCGGTGTTGGCCTTGACGCCCCTTGGAGACGCCAGTGTTCGCATGGCCGACGGCATTTTCAGCCAACAATACATCGTTACCTTCACTTCCAGAATCGCTGACTGGTTGAGCAATGGGTACCACTCAAAATTGAGTCTCTGCTTGCCGCCTTTGACGTTCCTGGCAGCATTCGGGTAATCATCATTGAAGTCCCAAACAGAGTCGCCCAAGGAGGAAAGCTTACTAACAGGCAACGCCATCAGTGCGGTGTACCAGGAAAGCGCCTCAAGTGGCACCAAGCTAGACTCGGCAATGTTCTTCTGAAGACCCAACAGAAGGACATGTGAGGCACTCCGCCATTTCTTGAAGGCTGCGAGCTCAGGCACGATGGCTTGGCTCATAACGCAACCCCCTCAATTAGGATATTGATTTGCAGGTTCTCAGAGAGGCGCTCGGCCTTGGCCAGCTCTTCTATGGAAAAATCAGAGGTCTCCGGATCTAGGATGCTGTTGAGCACACTGAGGTTGTCCAAGATCACCGTTCCGTAGGGCGTGTCGAGCACCCGGTTGACCTCGATCATGCGCTGGTAGTCACGACGCCTGGCAAAGAGCTCCGGCAGGTGCGACACAGTGATGATGCTGTTACTGCACGAGAGACACTTGTTGAACAGCGTGCAGGGCTTGCTGGGGTCGTAGCCCGCCAGACCTTTGATGAAATCTGGCGGGTCGAACACGTTCATGCAGGTAGCCGTGCCCGCCTCCAGCAACACCTTCTCAGAGGCCTGCTCAATCGTTCGGGTCGGAATGATCTTTGGAGCTTCGTTCAAGGTGTCTTGGTGTATTTCATGAAGCACTTTATTCAGCATTCGGCGCGCCACTGGATTGAAATCCATCCGATCCAGATACGCCATGGTAGTTCTGAGACTCTTATGGCCCAGAAGCACCTGAATCTCGCGCGGGGACACACCGCGCTCGATCAGCTCGCTCACAAAACTTGGCCGAAAACGTGAAGCTGAGAGCTTGAGCGGATTGCGGTCCTCATCGAGCAGACCATGATCCTGCGAGAACTTCTGCAAAATCTTGCAGAGCAAACTGTGGCTAGAGTTCTCGACGGAATCGATCACACCATATTTAGTCCCAGAGCTTGAGCAATAGATGAACAGCTTTGTCTGGACTTCTGGTGGTGCTTCCGCTCGAATGTTACGGGTCAAAAATATAACATCATCAAAAACCTGCTTGACCGCACGCCCTTGTGAAGTGGTCAGCCACGAAATATCGGCATGGAACAGATCAAGGTGAAGCACCTTCTCGCCCTCAGACCTTTCCTTCCAATAAATCAGGCACGGCCTATCCGTCAAATCATGACGTTCGATGAAATCATCTAGCTCAAGCCCCAACAGTGAATCTGCGTTCATGCCTGTAACTTGGGCAAGCCTTGTGATGTACGGAGCCAGTACCCGAGCATCAACTTGGTATAAAACTCCCCAATCTTTGTAGACTTCGGAGATCGTCTTAGAAGATCGTTGAATAATCCGAATGAAAGCTCTCTCGTAGGCATTATCGCGGTCAAACGTCCTGAAGTTAACCGGGGTACATGCTAGTTTGCTCTCAAATATCCATCGAGCATTATCGAGGGTCCCATAGCCTTTGCGGATACCCCCCTCAAAGCCAACTGGATCTTCACCAGCGAGGCTGACTGCATAGGGCTGAGCCAGGCGGTTGGTTTCTTCAACTTCTTGCAGGATGGCACTCGAAATGCGAGTCCGCTCAACCGAGGCATAGGGTCTGTATTGATCGGTTTCACGTTTGACATCAAAGCCCTCGGCTTCGACGAAGCCGGCCAGCCCCAAGCCCTCAATCTGAAGCGCACGTCTCATCATTTGGCGTACCGTGCTCATCAACGTACTGCAGTGGCCGGTCGACAGTGAGCGCTCAAGGATCTTGTCCTGGAGATAACCTCTGAACCTAGGGAGGGTATAGCCGGTGACGAGTTCACGGATGTCTTCCTGGCCCGTGTAACTCGCTGTTTTTAGATAGTCTCGGTACCAGTTAAACGCCTGGACAGATTTTACCTGGGCGGTGGCAATACAGCCTCTTTTTGACGAGGCACTGAAGAGGTGCAGCAGATGATGAAAAGGGCGCTCGGCATCTGGCGGCGCGATGTCGGAAAACCGATTGATGTGGACTGCACGTAGGGCCCGGAAGGCGTCTTGCACCGTTTCTGTCTTTTCAGTTGGCTTCTTCGAGGCGATGCGCTGTGCGACGGTCTGATAGTTGGGGTCAAGGACACCAAGCCGCCGGAGGTCATCAAGGATCTCCTCGAACGTAGCCTTAACTAACTCAATCCTCCTCGCCTCGTGAAAGCCAGCCAGTTCAGGGATCTCGCTAATGTACCCCTGGTACCGGATGGTATTGGCATTCACTGGGATGGCCAGTTTCTCTTCTTTGGACATACCCTCGTACCAGGCGAGAAGCCTGCGACGCCAATCGCAAGCAAGCGGGGTATGGCCTGGGACGATAATTCCCTCCTCGCTCATTGCTTCCAGGATGGGTTGTAAAAGCGGTGCCCTTGATAAGACTGTCGTCTGAACCAAGTTTGTATGCTCGGCGACGTAGCTAGTAGACACTGCAAGGTCATCACCCCTATTGAGACGAATCTTAAGCAACGACTCCCGCTCATCAGTGGCGCGGGCTACAAACGACTCGATGGCAGCGTCTACCTGAGCACTACTTAACCGACCACTCATTTCATGTCTCCCGCATCAATTCTCAGGCGCGTCTGCAGGGACAACTCGGCCATTTCACCCGCTTTCGTCTTGGTTTCAGTTCCAGGACTGACGAGCTTCTGATAGAGGTCGAACGGGATTTGGGTATAGGTTTCCGATGTTTTGAGCTGTGAGTGACCCAGCGTCTTCTGTACGGACACCAACCGATCGAGGTAATCGGTGCCGATGTCCGGCGTCCTGAGCAGAGCATAAGCGTTCCCGTGCCTCAATTTATGCGGGGAGATCATTCTGTCTATTTTCATCAGGCAAAGGGCACGCTTGGAAGTGCGTTCCAAGAGCTTGGAGATCGAGCGTGCGGTGAACTGGCCGCCTTCCGCATTTAGGAAGGCAGGGGTTGCTTCTGCACTGGGGAATTGGCGCTTGTACATTCTGTAGAGCGGTGAGGCGTGATACTTCTTCACTCGCAGCAAGGTGGCACGACTGACCAAGGTGTCACGCGGCTTGAAGGAGTCAGCAGGGCCTTTGCTGCCATCGATACGGAGAGGGCAGTAATCAGCATTGACGGGCTCAGAAATACCCCGAGAGATGAACAAAGTGTCCTGAAACCTAAGCGCGTCATCGATCGCCTTTAGGGTCACTCGCGGGACTTCTGAGCGCCGCAGGCCTGTGTCGTAAATAAACTGGAGCAGACAGCGCTCTCGCTCGCTCTGCGTGGCTAGGATGAGCTCTCTGAGGTTGTGCAGAGAGCACGCGACCACCAAACTCTTATTCGGACGAGGGGACAGGTATCCCGCGACATAGGGATTCGGTGCAGTTCGAGGAGCCGGAACATCGTCTACTCCCCGGCATAGCGAATTGTTGAAGAATGCCATCAGGGAGCAATCCCGATTGCGCAGCGTCTTCTTCGAGATTTCCTCGATCTCGCGGAGGTGAGCGAAGTACTCCTCAATGACGTGGGTTCGTATTTCCAGAAAGGCAGAGTCACGTTCGCAATCCCGAAACTCCCGACGCCCCATCAGGTACTCATGGGTATACCCAAGGTTGCGGCCATATGTCAGAGCTGATTGCTCGGAGATCAGGGCATTACGAAGCCCATGCGACAAGAAACCCGAAATCAAAGGCATCAGGCGCTCGTCGTCATCAAAGACGGCTGCCCCCGTAAGCTTCACGGCTTCATGAATTTGGGAAACTTCGGTTGTGTTGTCCCGCCTGGTCGGGGACTCACTGAACTCTAGGATCTTTCCCCTGATTGATATCACCTTCACTACTTCCATTCTCCTCGAAGCCGCCCGCACCATACACAATGTGCAAATCGTACCGGGGCACAATAAACGAGCTTGGAAGGCAGTGTTATTACGCAGCCTTTGCGTACTGTGCGATTTCCTCCAGGGGGTATAAAAGTATTACGTCTGGGAGGGTATCCCAGAGGTCGGCTAGCCGCTGACGCGGCTGTTTTATGAGCGGGTAAGGTTTGCTGGTACGGCAGTGATGCACTCGAAGATGCGGCGCGAATTCCGCAAGCTTCTCAGGCCAATGGTTCGGTAGATGGGCTGGATACACTACGACTGCCGGCAAGTTGCCGGGTACAGCCATGGGGCATATGCCACTCACTGTTTTCCCGAGCCCAAGATCATCAGCAAGTAACAACCCACCCCTGATAGCCAGCTGAGCACCAGCGAAACGCTGATACTCTCGTGGCGGCTTGGCCAACTCGAAAGCCGGCAATGGGATGTGGCCAGCTTTCAATTCAAGCAGCTCTTTTTCCATCGCTACGTGCTCTGCCGAAAGCAGCTGTAGCGCATGCAAATCGTCTGCTGTCATGTCCATGGGGTAGCGACCCATGAACCATTGAAGCTCACGGCTATTCTCGGCTGTGGCTGCAAGATGAATCTTATCCGCAGCCCACTGTGGCATGCGTGGAAACACGCGCTTGAGGCGCGCTCGAACCTGCGGCTCGCACACGATGCACCAGTAGCGATTCATCAATTGAATACTGCCATAGCTCATGACGGTCACAGACTTTGCCTCAGCACTTGGATCATCATGAACGGCTTTCCGCCCCACTCTGGCAACTCTGAAAGGGGCTGCCTCGCCCACCTCTCGGTACTCGCAAGCACGACACCTCGCACGTCGGGGTGCTTCATGTATCTGCTTACCTGACGTAATGCGGCGCCAAGGGAGCCATCAACCTTGACTTCCACCACTATGCCGTCCGCCCATAGATCGAGCCTGCTTTTGGAATCGAGAACCCTTTCTCGCTCAATACAGTGCCCAGCTGCCTCTAGTACGGATTGCATTCCATCTTGGAGTTGGATTTCGTTGCCGTAGCGATATCTATAGCTCGACAGGATGTTCGCAATCGAAGACAGCTCAAGCTTGCTGGATGACAGAACTGGCTCACGCTTGCCGAGGGTGCAACTCTCATCTGGGTTTGGGGTAGCCTCGATAATGCTCATGCTCTAGGTCTCCAGGGCCACATCAGGCACGACAGAGGAAGCCGTATTCTAGTTAGTGGTGAGGATACGAACCCATACCGCTCGACGCATCCGAACTCATGACAGTTAGCTGTTGCCGTAAGCGTGGGCATAGAAAAGCCCGGCACGCCGGGCTTTGTTTTAGAGCACCACAAACCGATCCACAGCTGGCAGGTAGAGCCCAAGCTTCACCGGCATGGTGATGCCGGCATCAATGACAGCAGCCTTGTATTCCTCCATCTTGGCTCGGTACTGGGCAGCGATTGAACTGAGAAAGGTCTCTAGCTCCACGCCCTCTGGACATTCCGAAGACTTCCAGTCGGTGATCCAGTAAGTGTTGTCGTCAACGAACGAGCGATCCAGGTAACGATGCACCCAGCGACCGTTGCGATAGCCGGTAATCTGAACCTCCTGACCGCCCTGCTTAGAAAGAATCCAGCGACCCTTCTCGCTCGCAAGGGTTGTCGCCAACAGCCGGAGAATGCGGTCACGGCCACTTGGAATGTCGCGTATAGGGTATCCCTCGCGCCGCATCAGAGCGGAAATAGCCTGCCCCTTTGTGCTCAGCTTTTCCTGCGTCCATGATTCCAAGCCTTCTTGAGCAATAATCTCCACAACGCGGTGATAGACGATCCCTTCGACCTTCGCCCTGTGGTCGTTACCCTCACCCTCGCGCAGCTCGTCGTGAAGCTCGTTTTCAGTTGGTAGTGCTTCGTTTGTAGCTGCCGGGATAAAACTGTCAGTAGGAAGAGCAACAAAGTGATTGGCGTCCAGGCGGGCCTTCGAAGGCACCCCACCTTGCACATCAAACTCACCACCGCGAGCGTCTGCCTCGGTAAAGTCATTGGCCAGCACCCGCTTGAGGCTCCCTAATAATGAGTTCGCTGAGCCCTCTTCGTCCTTATCAATCTCTTTGCACGCCAGCAGATGAAGATTCGACTTAGCGCGGGTTGTACCGACATAGGCCACACGCTCAAGCTCATCCCGATGATCAGCCTTGACCTTGCTACCTAGGTATTTGAACAGGCGGCTCTCCGGGGACAGCACATCCTGATCACCCATGTTGGGGGCCAAGAAGAATCGCCCGTTGATCGTGCGCCAATAAAACAGCGGCGTGTCATCCCTCCCCCCACTCTTTTGCAATGCTGGGATGATTACTGTGTTGAATTCAAGGCCTTTAGCTTTGTGGATGGTCATGATCTGAACCACACCTGCCTTCGGCGATGCGTAGAGGTTGCACAGCGCATTGAAGAACGCTTGTGGGTCATCTAGGTCGCCATTAGCTGTATGGGTGCCAAGGAGTTTGAAGACGGTTTTCACGTCTCCTAGCTCCGTTTGATCCACCGTCGCCATGCCCCCAAGCGCGCTCCAAAGCGCACGGGCCTTCCATGCAAGCTCGTCGCTACGGGAAGCCTTCTCCACACCGTCAAGCGCTTCTACGAAGCGGAGAACGCGTGCTTGCCCTTCCGGGGTAAGCTTCGCCTGAACATCAGCCATACGTAGTGCCACTGGGATAACAGCGTGGCCCTTGCTCACTGTAAGGCAGTCTTCCCAACTCAGGCCAACAAACGCAGCCCTAAGCAGTGCCAGCCAGGATGTGCGATCTGCTTGATGCCATAGGGCGCGGATCAGAGATACCACTTCTGCTACCGGTGCAGAGTCCGCTATGGGGTCAATGTCAGTGCCGCTTGCACTGATACCTGCTTGCTTGAGTGCCGGCAGAATGAATTTAAGGTGAGACCTCGCACGGACGAGGATTGCCACTGATTGCTCAGGGTCTTCCTTGAAGGCATCCTCGATCAGCTGAACGACTCGGCCACCCTCTGCGGCATTGCTTGCCATGGCTTCAACAGTCACCTTGCCGGGATTCGAGCGGAACGCCACAGAGGGAACGAAGCTGCTGTCGGGACCATTGAACAACTCGCTGTAGACGCGATTGTTCCACTCGACAATTTCTGGTGATGAACGGAAATTGACACGAAGGTGATAGACCTCCAGCGCCTTCGGCCCGAAATGAGCATCTTTCACCGTATCGGTGAACAGTGAGACTGTAGCGCCACGGAAAAGGTAGATCGACTGGTACTTGTCGCCACACAGAAACACGCTGCGACCGTCGTCCTGCTCCCACGCCTGTACAAGACAGCTGAGCAGTTGGTACTGCGCTGGGGACGTGTCCTGGTTCTCGTCAACAAGCAGGTGGCTCACCCGGTCTTCTTCTAGCAGGGCATCGCCAATTTCGACGCCTGCGCCAAGCGACAGAATTGCCCGTTGCGCGACCTCCGGGAAATCTACCGAGGCAGCCCCATCGAATGCCAGCATCAGATTGGCCAACAGGTAGCGGAGGATGATGGTCAGGTGCTCCATCATCCGGGCGGATTCCTCTGGGTACTCATCATCGGGCATGTCGCGCAGCTTGATCAGCGCTTCGTCGATTTCCGGCTCCCCATAAAGCGAGGCGAGGAACCCATTCATGCGCGAGGTAAGCGCCTCTTTCGCTGGAAAGCCATCGCGGGCGTTAACTTTGGAGCGGATCATGTTGTCAGTCTTGAGCAATGCCTTGGCAGCGCGGCGGGCGAAATCACGGCCTTCCTGTGTGAGGTCCACACGACCGTAGCAAGCCCAGCTGTGATGATCATGAACGCCACTGGCATCTGCGAAGATGCTCCAGCAGGTATCGAAGTCATACTTGGCGAGGACTGCCATTGCGCTAGAAATCTCTTCATCAACGATTTCACGCAGCGTTTCTGATAGCTGTGCGCCGTTTATGCTGAGGATTTCACCGACCCATTGATCACGCTTCGAAAGTAGGCTGGCAAACATGGGCACCAGCAACTCAAACTGATTTCGCGCAAAGCCCAGCACGGCTTCCAAGGCGCAGCGTAGCTCTTGCGGAATTGACTCGTCGTTCACGCTGCCGAGGGTTTCCAGGATCGCGGTGCGATAGATCAACGAAGGATCAGCAGATGTGCTCCCGCCACCGAGCCCGGACATGATCGGCATTTTTCCTGCAATCTGAGCGCAGTATGAATCGAATGTCATGATCCGCAGGCGCGACGGATTAAGAATCAGATTCCAGCCCAGTAAGGCATCGCGTTCGAGTACAAGCCGGGCCAACATGTACAGAGGCTTCTCATGCGCCTCTGTGGGCTCATTACCAGCCGCAGCCATGGCCAACGCGCCAGTTACACGCTCAACAATCTCCCCAGCGGCCTTATTGGTGAAGGTGATGGCCAAGATTTCTTCTGGCCGCTCGACAACAGTCAGGCAAGCCAGCAGACGGTACAGGAGCTGGGTAGTCTT
>Ga0209347_1006706_pt1 | contig 10032 bp, 8 predicted proteins | sample AutmiccommuBRH23_FD_187382 | JGI IMG/M metagenome (GOLD analysis project Ga0209347, IMG submission 187382) | Deep subsurface microbial communities from Mt. Terri, Switzerland - Autotrophic microbial communities BRH/23 (SPAdes) (version 2) | ecosystem: Environmental > Aquatic > Deep subsurface >... | reverse complement strand
CTTCTATACAAGTAAGGAAGCAACCAAGGGGACCGGTCTCGGGCTTTCGGTCAGCCTGGGCATTGCCGAGGCCCACGGCGGCACTGTTGAAGTAGACAGCGTGCCGGGTGAGGGCAGCGCCTTCTCTCTGGTGCTGCCGGTGGAAGAAGAAGAGTTTTAAGGGGATTAACTACAAGCAGTTTTTTTCATGGGAGGTGGGAGTTTGCCCGAAAGAAAAGTATTAATTATAGACGACGAGATTGAGGTGGGCACATTTTTCCGCCGCCTGCTCAAGAACAAAGGCTACGATGTTACTGTAGCCGTGAACGGGGCTGAAGCCTCCGAAGCAATAAAAGAAACCGCCTTCAATGTGGCCATGGTGGACTTGAAACTGCCCGACGCCGACGGCCTGTCTCTTCTACAGCAAATTAAAAACCTGCAGCCCAACTGTGAAGTCATTATCATGACGGGCTACAGCACCACCAGGACCGCTGTTCAGGCCATTCAACTGGGTGCCTTCGACTATCTTGAAAAACCTTTCGAGGATATCGACGAGGTGGAGAAACTGATCCAAAAGGCGGCCGAATACGATCTGAGGGGTTACGACGGTAGGCCGGTTAATGCCGAATGGGCCGCTGTTGCCGACCGGATGGGCTTTCATGTGGGCACTTCCCAGACTATGCACAAACTGGTTTCCATTGCCTATAAAATTGCCAAAAAGAACATCAACGTATTAATCCAGGGTGAGACAGGGACGGGCAAGGAGGTGCTGGCCAGGTTTATTCACGCCGCCAGTAACCGGTCCGATCATATATTTATTCCCATAAACTGCGGGGCGCTGCCGGAAAACCTGCTGGAAAGCGAGCTGTTCGGGCACGAAAAAGGCTCCTTCACCGGGGCGGGCAATATGCGCCGGGGTATTTTTGAAATGGCCAACCGGGGAACTCTTTTCCTTGACGAGGTGGGGGAATCCAGCCTTTCCATTCAGGTAAGACTGCTCCGGATCCTGGAAACCGGCGAATTTTTGCGGGTCGGCAGCGAGATGCCGATTAAAACCGATGTCCGTGTCATTGCCGCCAGCAACGTCGACCTGGAGCAGGCTATGAAGGAAAAGACATTCCGGCAGGATCTTTTCTACCGGCTGGATGTGGTGAGGCTGGTGCTGCCGCCTTTGAGGGCCAGGCGGGAAGACATACCGCATCTTGTGGAACACTTTGTCAAAAGGCTAAACCCTGAGCTAAATATTTCAGCGGAAGCCATGGGCCTTTTCTGCAGCTATTCATGGCCGGGCAATATCAGGGAGCTGTCCAACACCATCAGCCAGGCGGTGGCCCTTTGCGACGACAACCTGATCCTGCCTGAGCACCTGAGTGGAAAACTGCATTCGGGTGTTACCGAAAACACTGCTGCCTGCCAGGGCCCGGCCGGGACGCCGGACCGCAATCCCCGGGCGCAGCTTCAGTCACTGGAAGCCTTTCTGGAGCATTATTGCGCTGAAAATGTGCTGGAGACAGAGGAGGAGAATAAGCTGGCCAATGTCATGGGCCTCTTGCGAAGGCTGGAAAACAACCTGGCCGCCGCCATGAGGAGAAAGGGTATGGACTTATCCCCGCCCCACTCCCTTGAAGAGATTGAAGCAGGGGCCATCCGGGACGCCCTTGATTTCTACCGGGGCAATATCACCCTGACCGCAAAAACTTTAGGCATAGGCAGGAATACCCTTTACCGCAAAATGAAGGAGTATGAGATCAAATTGGATGCTGTAGCCAAATAGTTAGTGGTTTGCCAGTGTATAATGGTCCAATCTGGAACGATTGTTCCAGGTTGGACGACCCATGTGTATCTATTTTGCACATTGCCCACCGGTTTTACCGGGGGTATTTTTTTTGAATTGTTCAGGAAATGACTTGGAAAGCCCTGTCATATCGCACTAATCGTCTGTAAAATTAAAATATTTGTTTAATACAGAATACTAGGCACGGTACTTGCGTTTACATATAGGCAAGCAACCAATAAGGGGATGCTTCCCCTGGTTTAAAAAAATTTATAAAATCAAGGAGGAGTACGTTTATGGCACTGGGCGAACAAGTATTTGGCTATTTTATCCCCACTGTTAACCTGATGGGCATAGGAGCTCACAAAGAAATTCCTGCTCAAGTTAAAAGTTTGGGCGGCACCAAAGTTCTGATAGTAACCGACGGTTTCCTGGGCCGCCCCGGCGGAATGGCTGACGACATTAAAGCTATGATTGAGGCTGAAGGTGTTAAAGTTACCGTATATGCCGGCGCTGAGCCGAACCCTACTGACATTAATGTTCATGACGGCTTGAAAGTATACCAGGAGTGCGGCGCTGACATGATTCTTTCCTTGGGTGGCGGCAGTTCCCACGACTGCGGTAAAGGTATCGGCCTGGTGGCCAATGGTGGTCATATTCGTGATTATGAAGGTATCGACAAGTCCTCCAAGCCCATGCCCCCGTTTATCGCTGTTAACACCACTGCCGGCACTGCATCCGAGATGACCCGCTTCTGTATCATCACCAACACCAGCAACCATGTTAAAATGGCTATCGTTGACTGGCGTGTAACTCCTAACGTTGCTATCAACGACCCCCTGTTAATGGTGGGTATGCCGGCTGCCCTGACAGCCGCAACCGGTATGGATGCACTGACCCACGCCGTGGAGGCTTATGTGTCCACCATTGCCACCCCTGTGACCGACTCTGCAGCTTTAATGGCTATTAAACTTGTCTCCGAGAACCTGCGCTGTGCGGTTGCCAACGGAGAAAACATGGTAGCCCGTGACAAGATGGCTTATGCCGAGTTTCTGGCCGGCATGGCTTTCAATAACGCTTCCCTTGGCTATGTTCACGCCATGGCTCACCAGTTGGGCGGCTTCTACAACCTGCCTCACGGTGTCTGCAACGCCATCCTGCTGCCTCACGTTGAAAGCTTTAACCTGATTGCCTGCCCCGAGCGCTTTGTTGATATCGCCAGGGCAATGGGCGAAAACGTTGAAGGTCTGTCCGTACGTGAAGCGGCTGACAAGGCTCTGTCCTCTATCAAGAAGCTTTCTGCCGACGTCGGAATTCCTGCCGGCTTAACCGAGCTGGGCGTAAAGGAAAAAGACCTTAAGATTATGGCTGAAAACGCTATGAAGGATGCCTGCAGCTTTACCAACCCGAGAATTGCCACCATGGAAGATGTAATAGGCATCTTCAAGGCCGCTCTATAATAGCAATATATACCTCTTTAAGATGTCGATGTAAGGGTGGTTCTTTGAGCCACCTGCTTTTTTTCATCAGGGGGACGTTGTGACTGGCATGCGTTATGCGTAATAAAACATAGAGTACATTTATTTTTTTAATTTTGAACTGATTAAAGCGGTTTCAAAGGTTATGACTGCTCCAGAATGGGACAGGTGCCCCAAAAATGATCGTCAGGCTGTGCCATATTGGAACAGACATAAAAAATGCTGTCGGGCTCATTCTCCCCGGGAGCGGTTTTTTACTTGTTTCGAATGGTATCGGTGTTGCATATCGGTTAACTGAGGTTTATTTTTCTCTATTCAAAAAATTTAAAGTAGGATAAGGGGGAGTTATTGGTGGACAAAAAAATTCTGAGAGTCAACATGACCATCAAGGAAGTAAAAACAGAAGCGGTGCCCGAAAAATATGCCGCGCTGGGCGGCAGGGCACTGACCTCGCAGTTTGTGCTGGATGAAGTTCCGGCAGCCTGTGAGGCGCTGGGACTGTTCAACAAGCTAATCTTTGCACCCGGCCTGCTTTCCGGAACCAGTGCCCCGTCCTCCGGCCGTATGTCCGTTGGCGGTAAGAGTCCGCTGACGGGTACTATCAAGGAGTCCAACGCCGGCGGTGTCGCTTCCCAGAAGTTAGCCAACCTGGGCTACAAGGCTGTTATTGTTGAAGGCAAACCTGCCGCCGGTGAATTCTATGTTCTAAGGCTCACCTCAGACGTCGCCGAACTTCTTCCCGCCGGCGATCTGGCAGGTAAAGGCGGCTATGCTACTGTAGCCATATTAAAGGAAAAGTTCGGCCCGAAAGTGGGTATTATCTTTATCGGTCCCGCCGGTGAAATGCTAATGGCCAACGCCGGTATCGGTGTCAATGACCCGGAAGGCAACGCCAGCCGCTACGCCGGCCGGGGCGGCCTGGGCGCCGTAATGGGTTCCAAGGGTATAAAAGCCATAGTGATTGATGCTCCCAAGACCTTCGACGTTCCGGTTAAGGACAAGGAACGTTTTAAGGCTGCCGCCAAGAAGTTTGCCGACATACTGCTTGGCCACCCGGTTACCGGCCAGGGCCTGCCCGCCTACGGCACCAACGTTCTGATGAACATCATCAACGAAGCCGGCACCCTGCCCACCAGAAACTTCTCCCGGGGCCGTTTTGACAAGGCCAACGAAGTGGGCGGCGAGAAACTGGCCGAAGTTTGCAACTCCCGCGGAGGCAAAGCCACCCACGCCTGCCATCCGGGCTGCGTAATGCGCTGCTCCAACATTTTTATCCTGCCAGATGGCCGGTCGGTGGGTTCCATTGAGTACGAGACCGCCTGGGGATTCGGCCCCAACCTGGAAGTCAGCGACCTGGATGTTGTTGGCGAACTGAACTATATCTGCAACGACGCCGGCCTGGATACCATTGAGGCAGGTGTTACCCTGGGCGTTCTGATGGAAGCCGGAGTCTTACCCTTTGGAGATGGCAAGGCAGCCGTTGATGCCCTTAAAGAAGTTGCCCAGGGCACTCCCCTGGGACGGATTATTGGCGCAGGCGCCACCTTTGCCGGCAAGCTTTACGGTGTTACCCGCGTCCCGGCTGTCAAGGGCCAGAGCATTCCCGCTTACGACCCGAGATCCTGCAGGGGTAATGGAGTGACCTACGCCACCACTACCATGGGCGCCGACCATACCGCCGGCTACGCAGTTACCGCCAACATACTGAAGGTGGGCGGCTATGTCGATCCGACCAAAGATGAAGGCCAGATCGAACTTTCCCGCAACCTGCAAATTGCCACCGCCGCCGTGGACAGCACCGGCCTATGCCTCTTCGTGGCCTTTGCCGTGCTGGACAATCCGGAAGGTCTGCCCACCATCGTTGAAATGCTCAACGCCATGTATGGTTTAAACCTTACAGCGGACGATGTTGTGGCTCTGGGTAAAAGCATCCTCAAGGCTGAAAAGGAATTCAACACTAAGGCCGGCTTCACTAAGCAGGACGACCGCCTGCCGGAATTTTTCTACAACGAGGAACTGTCCCCGCACAATACCAAGTTTGTTCTGAAAGAGGAACTGGACGAGGTGCTCAACTTCTAGCCTTAAAGCAGGTAAGATTGTGCAGGATAGCGGTCAATAAACTGCCTGCGGTATCCTTTCATTGATGAAGCTGTGGATATTCGGCAACGCCAAGTTGCCTATCCACAGCTTTTTATTTGCCAATAAAATAACTCAGGTGCCCGGCAGATGAGTTGAAAAAATTTTTTAAAAATTTAATAAAAGAAGAAGGAATTAGAAAATTGGCAATAGAATAAAATATAACACCTGAATCAGGTCGCATGTTATAAGGGGGTGTTTAGTTGGCCAGCCAGGTTTCCGTAGGGGTGGAAAGCATAGGGGTATATATACCGGAAACATTTGTCGGCAGTGAGGAAATAGCCCATCTGTCCGGAATCCCCGAAGAGGTGGTCAGGGAGAAATTCGGCATCCGGAGAAAGCCAAAGGCCGGAAAGGATCAGCATGTTTCGGACATGGCTGTGGCTGCGGCCGAAAGGGCGCTTAAGTATGTGCCGCCTTCAGAAATCGACGCCCTGGTTTACTTTGGCAGTGAATACAAGGATTACAACGTCTGGCCGGTGGGAGCCCACATCCAGCAAAGGCTTAACATCAAAAAGGCTTACTCCTTCGAGGTGATGGCGCTGTGCGCCAGCGGGGCGCTGGTGCTGAAACTGGCCAAGGAGATGCTTTTGGGTGACCCGGAACTGAATACCGTACTGGTGGTGATGGGCAGCAAGGAATCGGAGCTTCTTAATTATAAGGACCACCGGATGCGGTTTCTCTACAATTTCAGCGATGGCGGGGCAGCTGCCGTAATCCGCAAGGGCTGCGCCAAAAACCGGATTCTTTCCTCAGCCATAGTGACCGACGGGGATTTCAGCCTGGATGTTTATTTAAATGAAGGCGGATCAAAAATACGCAGCCACAGCGGGGAAATAGTGCCACAGGACAGGTTTTTTGAGGTGCCGGATGCGGAAAATATGAAAAAAAGGCTGGATCAGGTATCGCTGGCCAATTTTCGCCGGGTCATCGGCCAGGCGGCGGTGCGCAGCGGGTTCGCTGAAAAGGATATAAAATTTATTGGCCTCACCCACATGAAGAGGTCATTTTACGAGGCCATCCTGAAAGAATTTAACCTGACCATGGAGAATACTTTTTACCTGGAAAACTATGGGCATGTTCAGGCGGGAGACCAGTTAATCATCCTGGATGAGGCCACCCGCTGCGGGAAAATAGGTAAAGGTGAACTGGTGGTGGTGGCGGGTGCGGGTACCGGCTATACCTGGGGGGCAACGGCGCTTCAGTGGGGGGAACAGCCCGGGGGGGAAGGACACCTGTAACCCGCTCCGGGTGGGAAGGAGGTCTGTGCGGCGTGGAAGTATTTTTCCAGGCACTGGTTAACGGATTGCTCAGGTCGGGACTTTATGCCCTGACCTCCATCGGGCTGGCGCTTTCAGTGGGGGTGTTGGGGATAGTAAATTTCGCCCACGGGGAGTTTCTGATGCTGGGGGCCTATCTCGGGGTGTTCCTGTTTCTGCTTTTCGGGCTGGACCCACTGCTGAGCCTGCCCCTGGCTGCCCTGGTTCTTTTCCTGCTGGGCATGCTGCTTTACCGCTGTACCATCAAATACGTGCTTGATGCGCCCGAGATCAACCAGATGCTGCTCACCTTCGGAATATCGGTCTTTCTTCAGAACCTGGCCCTGATCTTATGGTCCGGTGACCCCCGGGCCATTAACAGCACCTACCGTTCAGTGACTCTTCATTTTGCCGGGGTAAATGCCGGGATGGGCAGGTTTTTGACCTTTGTCATAGCCTTTTCGCTGATCATTGCCCTTTACCTGGTGTTGACCCGGACCCGGGCCGGAAAGGCCATGCGGGCGGTCAGTCAAAGCAGGGACGGGGCCGGGCTGGTGGGGATAAAGGTGCAAAAGGTCTACTTATATACTTTTGGGGTATCGGCGGCCCTGGCCGGAATGGCCGGGGTGATGCTGAGCATGGTGCTTTACGCCCAGCCCGCCGTGGGCCTGGAATTTACCCTGAAGGCCTTTTGCATAGTGGTTATGGCCGGTTTGGGCAACATTGGGGGAGTAATCTGGGCCAGCCTGCTCCTGGGGGTGACCGAATCCATTGTAGGAACCTTCATACCCCAGGGTTCAGGGTGGTCTGACGGGGTATTCTTTATTCTAATCCTGGCGGTGCTGATTTTCCGCTCCAGGGGGGTGGGACAATGGTTCGCTCATTAAAGACTTACGCTGTTTTGTGGCTTCCGGCCGGCTTACTGGCCCTGGCCCTGGCTCCCCTGGTGGCCGACCCCTACCAGCTGCACATACTGATACTTATTTTGATGTCGGCCACCATGGCCCTGAGCTGGGACCTGCTGGTCCGTACCGGCCAGCTTTCCCTGGCCCATGCCGGTTTTTTCGGGCTGGGGGCATACGCTGCGGCCCTTACATACAGCCAGTTGGGTTTCAACTGGTGGCTGAGTTTTCTGGCGGCTGCTTTGGCCGGGGGACTGGCCGCTCTGGGTTTGGGGATGATCACCCTCAGGCTGCACGGCATGTACTTTGCTATAGCCACCCTGGCCTTTGCTGAGGTTCTTCGCACCCTCACCCTCCAGATCAATTTTACCGGGGGGGCGGTGGGAGTGACCCTGCCGGCCATCTTCGGGGGCAGCCGGGTGGCGGCTTACTTCCTGGTGGCCGTCATCTTCCTGATCTGTGTCCTGACTTCCGTGCTGCTGCAAAGATCAAGGTGGGGGCTTGCCTTTCAGGCCATCCGGGCCAGGCAGTCAGTGGCCGAGGTGCTGGGGGTTAACACTATTAAAACTAAGCTGGCCGCCTTTGTGATTAGCTCAATTTTTCCAAGCCTGGTGGGGGCCTTTTACATCCATTACGTCACCTACATAATCCCCTACGAGGCCTTCAGCCTGAACACATCGGTATCGGCCCTGGTCATGGCGGTCTTTGGGGGTATTTATTCCACCGCCGGCCCGGTCATAGGGGCCGTGGTTCTAAAAGTACTGGAAGAATACCTGAAATCGGTCATAGTTTACGGTTACACTGTGATTTACGGGCTGATCCTGGCCCTGGTCATACTTTTCATGCCAAACGGATTGCTGGGGGTGATGCGGCGTGCTGCTGGAAGTGGAAGGGCTAAACAAGTCTTTCGGTGGGCTGGTGGCCGTAAAAGGGCAGAGACTCCGGATTGAAAAGGGTGAGATCGTGGGCCTGATTGGCCCCAACGGTGCGGGTAAAACCACCACCTTCAACCTGATCTCCGGGCTTATTTACCCGGATGCCGGCGCCATCAGGTTTAAAGGGGCCGAGATTACCCGCAGCGCCCCCCATGTCCGCTGCCGGATGGGCATTGGGCGTACCTTTCAGATTATACAGCCCTTTTTAAATCTCAGTGTGCTGCAAAACGTAATGGTGGGGGCTGTCTTCGGAGACGCCGGGAGGACAGCCAAAGCACCCGGGGATGCCGCCCGGGAGGCGTGTGAGCTGGTGGGCCTCGGGGACCGGTGCCGGTGCATGCCCGGGGAGCTGACTGCGGCGGGGCTGAAAAAAATGGAACTGGCCAGGGCGCTGGCTACTTCCCCGGACCTTCTTCTCCTTGACGAAATGATGGAAGGGCTGACCCCGGTGGAGTCCGCCGAGGTGATTAAAGTTATTAAAAAGGTGCGGGATGCCGGCACCGCTGTGCTGCTTATCGAGCATGTCATGCGTACCGTCAGGGACCTTACCGACCGTGTGGTGGTGATGCATCAGGGGGAAACCCTGGCTGAGGGGACTTACCATGAGGTGGTGGCGGACCCCCGGGTAATCATCGCCTACCTGGGTGAAGAGGGGGAGGGAGAGGCAGTTGGCCATTCTTGACATTGAGGGAATCAACCTGCATTACGGCACGGTGCAGGTGCTCTGGGGAGTGTCCATAGGTCTGGAGGAGGGGGAGGCCGTGGCTCTGGTGGGGGCCAACGCCGCCGGAAAAACCTCCCTGCTGCGGGCCGTCTCCGGTTTGCTGCGACCCTCCGGAGGCAGGGTGATCCTGTTTGGGGAGGACGTGACCGGCCGGGATCCGGCCGACATAGTACGCCTGGGTATGTCTCATGTCCCCCAGGGCAGGCACCTTTTTTCTCAGCTGACGGTAAAGGAGAATATCGATCTGGGGGCGGCCTGCCTGCCCCGGGCCTGGCAGGAAAGGGAGCGGACCATGGACTGGGTGATCGGGCTTTTTCCCCGTCTGGGTGAAAGGCTGAACCAGAAGGCCGGCACATTGAGCGGGGGAGAGCAGCAGATGCTGGCCATTGCCAGGGCGCTGATGGCCAAACCCAGGATATTGCTGGTAGACGAGCCCAGCCTGGGACTGGCCCCGATCATGGTCAAGGCTGTCTTTGACGCCCTGCAGGAGATAAAAAAACAGGGGATTACCATCCTGCTGGTGGAACAAAACATATGGAAGAGTCTGGAATTTTCAGAAAGGGGGTATGTGCTGGAGAACGGCCGGATAGTTCACCAGGGTCCCAGTCCTGAACTGCTGGCCGACGACAGGATACGGAGGGCCTATCTTGGTTTATAGAAAGGGGTGAACAGGTTAAATGACTGACTGGGGATGGATTATTGACCTGGCGGAGCGCATGGCGGCCTTTACCCCCGGCCGTAGGGCCATTATAGACGCTGACAGCGGAGAATCTTTCACCTGCCGGGAGCTTAATGCCAGGGCCAATAAACTGGCCAATTATCTCAGCGCCGGGCTGGGCCTGCGC
>Ga0209347_1006705_pt1 | contig 10034 bp, 8 predicted proteins | sample AutmiccommuBRH23_FD_187382 | JGI IMG/M metagenome (GOLD analysis project Ga0209347, IMG submission 187382) | Deep subsurface microbial communities from Mt. Terri, Switzerland - Autotrophic microbial communities BRH/23 (SPAdes) (version 2) | ecosystem: Environmental > Aquatic > Deep subsurface >... | reverse complement strand
AAATTAAACCATAAAATGATACCTGATATTACCAGGGCCAGGATTATTTTGTACTCTATATTAAACAGTTATTCCCAGGTTTTCTTCTCAACTTCGAAAATTCTGGCAGTCTTTCTTTTGGTAATCAGTTTCTTTGATTATGGCGCAGGAATCGGTGGATTGCTTGCTGTAGTGGTTTCAAATGCCATTGCCTGGAAATTGGGTTACAACACCTACCTGCTGCGGTCGGGCCTATATGGGTTCAATGCTTTGTTAACCGGCCTGGGGGTGGGGCTGTTTTATCAGCCTTCGGTTGAACTGTATATACTTATTGCAGTTACTACCATTACCTGCTTCTTTCTGACAATTGTATTTCAGGGTGTTCTGGGAAAATATGGGTTGCCTTTTCTTAGTGTCCCGTTTTTAATAACCATCTGGATTGTTTCCTTATCTTCCGGAAGCCTGTCGGCACTGAACCTGAGCGAGCGGGGCATTTTCGTGTACAATGAGATGTATTCCCTTGGAGGAAAAGAATTTGTCGATTTTTATGAGTTTCTGGTAAACAATATCAGGTCGTCGTTTTTCAGGATTTATTTCAATTCACTTGCTGCCATATTTTTTCAGACTCATTTGCTGGCAGGGATCATCATTGCAGCAGGGCTGCTTGTTTATTCCCGCGTTACCTTTTTGCTTTCAGTATTTGGGTACTCCATTGCCTTTCTTTTTTATATGGTGGCAGGTATTGAGTTCGATTCCCTGGGGTACACCTATATTGGGTTTAACTACATTCTGACGGCAATAGCCATAGGGGGTTATTACCTAATACCGGGAAGAGCCAGTTTCGGATGGATCCTGGTGCTGCTTCCTGCTGTAGTGTTAATAACAATTGCAACACAGCAGCTTTTCCTGGTTTTCAGGATATCACCCTATTCGCTGCCCTTCAATGCTGTTGTTTTAATTTTCCTCTATGCCCTGAAATTACGCGAAGAGCGTCCGCGGAATCTGATAGAGACACCGGTGCAACTGGGTAACCCGGAGAAGAACCTGTATCTCTATTCAGGCAATATGAAACGTTTTCCGGCTGCATATCCTGTGTCGGCTGCTTTACCATTTTATGGGGAATGGAGTATCAGCCAGTCACACAATGGTGAATATACCCATAAGGGTGAATGGAGGCATGCATGGGATTTTGTTATTACCGACGGTAAGAGTCAACAGTATAAAAACGAGGGGAATAATGCAGAAGATTATTACTGCTTTGACAAAGCCATTCTGGCGCCTGCTGACGGAACAGTAACTGAAGTGGTTGAAAATGTACCTGACAATCCTGTTGGCGACATCAATACCAGGGAGAACTGGGGGAATACTGTGGTCATAAAACATAGTGAAACCCTCTATTCAAAATTGTGTCACCTGAAGTTCCGGTCGGTTGATGTAAAGAAAGGGGATACTGTTAAAAAAGGCCAGATAATTGGTAAATGCGGAAATTCGGGCCGTTCACCTTATCCGCACCTCCATTTCCAGTTTCAGTTGAATCCATGGATCGGATCACCCACAATGGATTATCCATTCGGCCATTACCTGTTGAAAAATCAAAATGAATATGCACTGATGTCGTTTGATTACCCGCAAAAAGGAGCAGTCGTGTCGAATCCTGTCAATAATGAGGTACTGGCAAGCGCCCTTCATTTTATACCAGGACGCCGGATTGATGTAACAACAGAGGTGGAGTCTGCCGTTAAGAAAATGAAACGGGCAGAAGGTAAAAGTACCTGGATTGTTGAAACGGACGTTTATAATAATTCCTTTATCAGGTGTGAATCCAGCGGTGAGACAGCCTATTTTTATAACAATGGAGATCTTCATTTCTTCACGAATTTTAACGGCAAAAAGTTTTCACCCCTCTTCTGGTTTTTTGTGAGCCTGTACAAGATTCCGCCGGGGTTTCTGCCCAACAGCCGGATAACTGATCAATTGCCTGTCGACCTGCTTTTTGATGGCATGCTTAAATACGTACAGGATTTTACATCACCTTTATTTCTGTTTCTGAAAGCCGGATTCAGGCTTATGTCCGGAGAGGCCGGTGATTTGCTCTCACCCGGTGATGTTCACCTGAATGTGCAGGTTGATAAGTTTTATGCAGGTAAGGAAGTTAATGTAAGCAAATCACATATAAAGATTACAAGGCAGGGAAATTTTGAATTTTTTATTGAGACGCATGATGCTAAAATCAGGATGATATGTCAAAACAGTCAGGATTGATATTGATGTTATTTATCTTCACTTTTACAGTTCAGTCGCAGCAATCCATAAGTATTACTGAGGCCGATATAACTTCATATAAACTGTATCAGCAGGGGAACTGGAAGGAACTCATCGGGTATGCTGAGGAAGTCCGCAGCTATGGAGTAGATTTTTTTTATTTGCAGGCAAGGACAGGAATTGCATACTATAACCTGAAGAAATACAGGCAGGCAGCGGAGTGGTTTTTAAGAACCTGGGAAAATGATCAGCCTGAATGGTTGCAGGAATATCTTTATTATAGTCTTCTTTACAGCGGGCGCAAGCTGGAGGCTGAAAAACATGCCGGGGATTTTTCGGAGCAGGTGAAGGCTAAAACCGGTTTTGGAGGGCGGCAGTTAACGCGCGTTGCTTTTGAGGCTGGTTACAGTTTCGATCCTGATTTGCCGGAGTTGAAAACTGCTCCTCATGGGTCACAGGCTGGAGTGGGAGATGATTACGGTGAGGCTTTTTTTCTGAAAAATTACCATTTCGAATCATTGGACCTGAGCCACCGGTTATCACCCGGATTTAATGTTGCCCATAATTTCAGTTATATCGGGATGAAAAAGGAAGAACTTGTTGATTGGGGAAACAGGAATTTATTTCCGGTAGCTATTAATCAGTTTCAGTATTTCCTGAATCCTTATTTTGTTGTTGGTAAAAAACTGTATCTGTCACCTTCAGCCAATTTCATCTGGGGAAATTATGATATGTTCCTTGGTTATATTAACCGGGGTGAAAGGGATTTCTATAACACTACAGTAAAATATTCTGATATCGTTTTTTCTGCTGCAGCCTGGACACATTTTGGAATCATGGCACCCGGTTTTGAATTGAACATGGCTGATATCAGTGACAGAAGATTTGTGCAGACATCAGTGTGGCTGACGGTTTATCCGCTTTCGAACCTCAACTTTTATTTCATCCCACAGGCTTATTTCAAAAATAAGGCCGGGAGCGGAACGGAGTACATTGCCTCAGGTGTTACGGGCGGTGCACAGCTGGGGCCTGTACATTTCAACGGGCAGTACCTTTCAGGGGAAATGGAGAATTTTATAGAATCGGGAGGGTATATTGTTTCAAACTTTCCCGGTACTTCAAAACAGAAATTATCAGGCAGCTTGTTTTTCCCGGCGGGAAAAAAGGCTCAGTTTGTTGTAAGGTATATCATTCATAATGTTTCAGACACTTACCGTGTTTATACCAACCTCACAGAAAGTAATTCAGTTGATTATCAATATTCAAAACATACATTTACAGCCGGAATATCATGGAATCTTTAAAAATCAGACAGTTGTTGTTTTTGATGCTTGCAATAGTGATGCCTGCAGCTGCACAGTTAAACCAGGAGGTTCTTGAGCAGGCTTTTGCCCGAAGTTATGCCTTTGAAAAAAAGAAGGATTACGGCGCTGCCGCTGAAGAATTGAAGAAGGTGTATGATCAGTCGGGATATGAAATCAACCTCCGGCTGGGTTGGCTGCAATACAATGCCGGGCAGCTGGATGAATCGGTGATTCATTATAACCGGGCCAGGCAACTGAAACCTTATTCTGAGGAAGCACGGTTTGGCCTGATACTACCGGTAGCAGCACAGGGGAAGTGGAATGAAGTGATTGATCTTTACAATGGGATACTTGAAATTCATCCAAATAACACGATAGCTATGTTCAGGCTTGGAATGATTTATTATGAACGGAAGAATTACGACAAGGCATTACCCTTGTTCAACAAAGTTGTCGATTTGTATCCTTTTGATTACGATGGATTGCTGATGCTTGCCTGGACGAGCTATTTCACAGGGAACTTTAACCAGGCAAGGGTGCTTTTCAATAAGGTAAAACTGAATAATCCGGGTGATGCTTCAGCAAATGAAGGTTTGCAGCTGATGAAATAACCAGTCCTGATCTCTTTGAAGAAAATAAGGTTCCAGTCTGAATCCTGTTTGAAGAACCCTGCGTAAAAAAGGAATATGACATTGGGTTCCCCTTTGTTTCCCTTAAAGGATAAACCTATGAAAAAACTGACTGTAATTTTTTATTTCCTTCTGGCTTTATCAGGTACATATGCACAGGTAACACTGGAACATACCTACAATTACTCTGCTGCCATTGTAAAATTAGAAACCCTTGGGTACAAGTATTACCTGATGGATGTACCCAACAGCGAGTGCCGGATCTACAATCCGGATCATTCCTTGTTCAGGACCATTAACTGTAATGTGCCTGTCAATTGTTACCTTGCAGATATTCAGTTATTGTCGGAAAAGCTTTTTGATCATGATGAGGGAATTGAATTGGTGTATACCTGGTACAGGTATGTTCCCACCACCGGTTCGTATTATTACATTTATGGAAGCAGTATCATCAATGAAGACGGTTCACTACTGGCCAACATTGAAGGGGCCCGGTATATTTACCTGAATAAAACGGATGAAGATATTTGGAAGTTGATTGCCTATTGTTACGACTATTCTGTGTGGCCGGAACGGATCTGGACTAATATTTATTCCTTGCCGGGAACTCCGGTTGTTTCTGCTGCATCATTGGATACTGAATTGGGCATATCCGCCATTGCTTTTCCCAATCCTGCTAATAACAGGTTAAAAGTTAGATACAGGCTGCCTGAAGGAGTATCGGAAGGCACATTATATTTATTAAGCAGTGACGGAAAGTTGGCAGGACACTTTAGGGTGGATAGTCATACCGATCATCTTTTACTCGATGTTTCCGGTTACAAAAGTGGCGTTTACCATTACTTTGCTGAAGGTGGGAACAAAAGGAGCAAATCAGGAAAACTGCTGGTTCGCTGAAGAAATGGAAAAATCAGAGGTAAATCCTGGTACAAAGAAGGGTCTGCTCAAAAAAATCCTATGCATTAACGATTCATATTTTAGATTTGTATTAAACAGATTTTGGTAAAGCCATATTAAATTGAAATCATCAATTCATTAGATTTATTATGATGGTGCGCTGCACCATTAATGTCTTTTTGAAACATCCTTTCTACAAATATTCAGGTGCGCTGCACCTCTCTCAGGTGCAAAACACAGGTTGAAAAATGGATCAGGGTTAAGGTTAAGGAACAGCTTGTTTACCGGTACAGGCAGAACTACTGCCCTATTCATAGTCATTAGAGGTTTTCAGCAGACCAGTATTTATATTTTACAGCTGTGTTGAATGGACAGGGTAAAGGTGTCCGTATTTTTCAACTATTTCATCGAGAATTATACTGACTTCATCATTGGTGTCAGCCTGCAGCAGCCTGACTTTCAGGTCACGAAAATTTTGAAGCCCCGGGAAATACCTGGCAAAGTGCCGGCGCATCATCAGGATAGCTGAACGTTCATTGTCTTTCCAGTCGAGATTCAGCTGCAGCTGGGTTCTTACATGATCGACAACTTCCGAAACATTGGGAGGGGGCAGTTGCTCTCCGGTTTGAAGATAGTGTTTTATTTCTCTGAAAATCCAGGGCCGTCCAATGGAAGCACGGCCTATCATCAGGGCATCCACCCCCGTTTGCTGAAGCAGAGCAGCAGCTTTTGGACCGTCGGTGATATCTCCGTTTCCAATGACAGGTATTTTAATTGCCGGATTGTTTTTCACTTCTCCAATGAGGGTCCAGTCGGCATTGCCGGTATAAAGTTGTTCGCGGGTACGACCATGTATGGCAAGCGCTTCTATGCCGGCATCCTGCAGACGAAGGGCTGCCTCCATAACAGGTTTGTCGTTGTTGCTCCAACCCAGGCGGGTCTTTGCTGTAACCGGGAGTTTAACAGCTTTCACAATGGCTTCAGCCATTTGTTGCATTTTTGGCAAATCTTTCAGCATGGCTGCTCCTGCGCCGTGTCTGATGATTTTTTTCATGGGGCAGCCAAAGTTGATATCGATAAAGTCGGGGCCCATTTCCTCGGCCAATTTTGCCGCATGCACCATGGAACTGATCTGGTGTCCATAGATCTGCACAGCCACAGGGCGGTCAAAATCATGCAACACCATCTTCTGCCTTGTTTTTTGAACATCGCGCACCAGAGCTTCAGAAGATATAAACTCGGTATACATGACATCAGCCCCATATTTTTTGCACATCCACCTGAAAGATTTGTAGGTGACGTCTTCCATAGGGGCAAGAAATAAAGGAGTACCTTCGAGTATGAGGTTACCTATTTTCATAAATTAAAACCAGAGGTGTTCAGCCAGGATTTTTATTCCAATTCCGGTTAATATAATTCCTCCCAGTACAAGCGACTGATGACTGCGGTTGCCGGGAATACTTTTCCCGCATAACATTCCAAGCATGGAAGCAATGAAGGTGACACTGCCGATGATCAAAACAGGCAATACAATGGGTGTATCGAGAAATCCGAAAGTAAAGCCAACTACCATTGAATCGATACTGGTAGCAACCGACATCCAAAGTATCATTTTAATATGCAGGGGATTGAAGTTTCTGAGCGGCCCTTCCTTGCTGGTACCTTCCGCAATCATCTTTAATCCAGTCAGTGCAAGCAGGCTGAATGCCAGCCAGTGTCCTATTGACTGCACCAAAGGCTGAAGTGATGTGCCAGCCATCCATCCTGCAACAGGGAAGATGGTCTGAAACAATGCCAGTGAAAACGCAATGCGGACAGCCTGCATAAAGCGTATCTCCTGCTTCATCATGCCACATGATACGGATACGGCAAAAGAATCGAAACTTAATCCGATACCCGTAATCAGGAATATCATAAAATGGGAATAACTCATCACACAAAAAGCCGCAAAATTATATTTTTAAGGTTATAAAAAAAGAATTGGGGATTAAATAACAGGAAATTTCAAATTCAACTGTTATAAATTTAACAGGTAGTCGTCAAAGTTATCAGAAAGCAAATGGCCGACAGTTAAATGACAGATATAGAATTTAAAAACAATGTATTGCCTTACTCCCGGAAGTTGTACCCCATGTTGAAAAGGATACTTAAAAGTGAGGATGAAACAAGGGATGCAGTTCAGGATCTGATGCTGAAGCTTTGGAACAAAAGGCATGAGCTTGAGAAATGTCATCATCAGCAGGCATACATATTTACAATGGCAAAAAACTACAGCCTGGATATATTGAAAAAAAAGAAGCCTCTCTCACTTGAGGATGGGAAATATGAATATCTGGAAGCTACGGAAGTAAACCCTGAAATAAGGGAGAAATATGAATACGTTCATAGAATTATTGAAAACCTGCCTGATAAATATAAGGAAGTCATCAGGATGCGCGACATCGACGGCTTATCATTTGAGGAGATAAATGCAGTTACCGGACTTGAGGTAACTAATATCAGGGTGGTATTATCGAGGGCAAGGCAAAAAGTAAAAGAAGAGGTTGAAAAAATTTACAATTATGAAGACAAACGACAGGTTACTGGAGAAATATTATAACGGGGAAACTTCACTTGAAGAAGAAAAGCTGCTGAAAGAATCATATTCAACAGATGGAACCCCGTCGGCAGAAAGCGATATATTCGGTTTCTATGAAGCAGAGGGATATGTGCCTTCTGACCTGGAAGAATCGGTTTTTAGTGTCATAACCGGTAAACGGGAAAAGGCTAAGTTAAGGAGGATGTGGATATACAGTTTCACTTCGGCTGCAGCATCTATACTTATTATTATGACCGTTTTCCTTGGTATGAGAAATGAAAGAATTCAAAAAATGGAAAACAATTTCTTTGTGATGGAACAGGCTTTATACCAGGTCTCACAAAGCATACAGCCGGCAGAAGAAGAGGAAATGCTTATTTTATGGGTGGATGAAAATGTGGAAATTATAATCAATTAAAAAAGATGAAAGCAATGAAAACAATTATTTTTATGTTCATGGTTTGCATTATTCCCCTGGCTGGCATGGGACAAGCAGGTTTGTTTGAGGAACTGACCCGGAAATATGCCAACAGGGATGGATTCAGTGCAAGCCGGATTACCAGCGATATGTTCGATTTATATGTAAAAAAGAGAAATGTAGATGAAAAATCGCCGGTGTACGATGCTCTGAAAAGTCTTGACAACATTCTTGTAGTAACTCAAAGCAACTGGAAACAGACGGCTGCAGGGGGAGAAGAAAATGTAGCAACAGATGATGAAATGCACCAGTTGTTATTGGAGCATTATTCCAAAAACAACTTTACAATGCTCAAAACTGAAAAGCAGATGGGAGAGGATGTGAAGGTTTACCTTAAAAAGAACCAGGATAAGATTGAATCAGTAGTCCTTATAACAAAATCACCGGTTATGACCCAGCTGATTGAATTACAGGGGGACATAGATTTACAGAATGTGTCGCAGCTGAATCAGGCGTTGAACCTTCGGGGGCTTGAAAATCTGTATAAAATCAGTGGCAGCGGACCCAGGGCAGTTTTTGTTGCCCCGGCTGATCCTCATTTCTCAGAAGAAAGGCTTCAGGAGATGAGCAGACAAATGAGGGAGATGGCGGAAAAGCAGCATTTTATGACAGATGAACAACGCAGGCAGATAGAGGAACAGACAAAGCATGTAGTTGAAAAACAAAGAATAATGGGTGAAAGATACCGCGAACTTGCAGAAAAATATCAGCGGAATCCGATTTTTCTGAGCGAGCCTGGCGATACATCAACAGTTTATTATATTAATGGAAAAAAAGTGAAATCAGAGGATATTAAAAAGATTTCACAGGATAACATTCAAAGTATAGAGATAACAAAAAAGAATGATAAAACAGATAAAACTACGATCAGGATAAAAACAAAAGAATAAAGTACCGGAAAACAAGAAAGGGCGGCTGAAAATCAGCCGCCCTTTCTTTTGCTCCGGACTACAAGGTTTTTTATTGAAGGTATTTCGAATAGGTGATCATTAATTTAATGCCGGTCCGGCTGTTGGCACCTTTTAGTACCACACGGTTAACTTCGCTGTTATTGCCAAGGGTACTCAGATAAAATCCCCTGTTCCCTATCTTGTCATCCTGATCTTCAATAATATTCTGTAAGTGCTGTGTGATGTTGAAACGATAAGTATAATCACTGCGCAGGTTACCTCCGTAATAGGCAGTGCTAAAGAAAAAATCAGCCGGCCATGCTTCCAGTCCGTCAGGATTAATATATCTTAAAAAAAGCTGCGACGGTGGAGGGAACTTCTTTACATCTGTGGCCAGAGTATCGATCTGAAACACCAGTTCTGCACGGTTTATGGCAGTGTTTACCGAATCTTTCCATGATGCAAGTCCATCAATATAAATTTTTGCCCGCAATCCTCCGGCGGCCTGTATATAGATCAGGGAATCATTTGCGGTTTCTGAATTCAGGCTGGCCTCGAAAGGTGTACCTGAATAATCCTGTTCGATTGAATTAATACGTGCACTTGAGGGGCTGATCTGGTAAGCATGGTACATCAGGGTATCAGGTTTTTCCTTAGCCAGGTTTTCATCGTTATTGTAATAAACAGCAAGGGCTGAACCCTGGAAAGCACTTGAGTAAGCTGCTTCCAGTGTAAGAATGCTGCCACCGGTGGTGGTTTGTTTTTGAGATTCGATCAGCAGTCCTTTAAAAAATTCCAGGAATACGTCATTATTGGCCATCTGTTCCGGAGTGGCACTTGCCAGTTTTTCTCCCAATGATTTATCAATGGGTATATTGATTAACTGGTAGAAGGTATCCCTTGATGTTGAATCAAGCCTTACAACAGGGGTATAAACCCGCTCTCCAAGGAGAAAATCGGAAGCCAGTGATTTTAAATCAACATTCTGGTAATATGGATAATTGGCAGAAACGCCAC
>Ga0209347_1006704_pt1 | contig 10035 bp, 5 predicted proteins | sample AutmiccommuBRH23_FD_187382 | JGI IMG/M metagenome (GOLD analysis project Ga0209347, IMG submission 187382) | Deep subsurface microbial communities from Mt. Terri, Switzerland - Autotrophic microbial communities BRH/23 (SPAdes) (version 2) | ecosystem: Environmental > Aquatic > Deep subsurface >... | reverse complement strand
CCGGCAGAAGAGATCTACGCACAAATTGCATCGGATTTGAAAGAGGCCATTGAAATCCTCCCTAACACAGCTTATGCTAACACCGAAGAGGGGCGTGTTACCCGTTGGGCTGCCCAGGCTATGATGGCACGCGTATGGCTGTTTTATACCGGTTTTTATCAAAAGGCAGATCTCCCGATGGTGGGCGGAGGTAGTGTAAGCAAGCAGCAAGTGACTGACTGGTTGAAGGAATGTATCGACAACAGTGCTCACAGCCTTGTGGGTGATTTTCATGAACTATGGCCCTACACCAACTCTCTGACTATTGGCGACTATGCATATATTCAGGATTACATGACCGAAACCGGGAAGCAGCTGAAGTATGCCAGTGATGCAGGTGCCAGGAATCCTGAGACACTCTTTGCCCTCAAGTTCTCCAACTTTGCCGACTGGGACATACGCAGAGGTTATGCCAACCAGTACCAGCTCTACTTTGCTCTGCGGGGATTGCAACCGCTCGCGAACACCTATCCTTTCGCCGGCGGATGGGGACAAGGCAATTCGATTCCGAAGGGAATGGTAGATCAGTGGCTGACAGATGAACCGAACGATCCCAGGATCTGGGCATCGGTGCTGGATATTGCAGCTGAGCTACCCAATTACAGTAAAGGGCAGTGGGACTTTGTGATGGAGAGTAACTACTGGGGTAAGAAATACAACGGCATATCGGCCAGGACTGAGCAGGGAAGCGGTTATAAGTACTACAACGATTACAGTGTGATCATGTATGGCAACAAAGACAACCAGCAATTGTCACATGGTGATGATCTGGTGTTCATCCGTTTTGCCGATGTGCTTTTGATGATGTCTGAACTGACCGGAGATGCCCAGTATATGAACCGGGTACGTGCGCGGGCCGGTCTTCCTCCGGTAGCCTACACCCTGGAGAATTTGCAGAAAGAACGCCGTCATGAACTTGCCTTCGAAGGAATCAGGTGGAACGACATGCGCCGCTGGGGAGCTGCCTATGTCAAGGCTGCGCTTGAGAGCCAGGTGGGTACGCCGGTATATAACTTCGGCAAGCCAGAGGTATTTAACGGCCTCAATCCGAAAGGATATAGTGCCCGGTACGATGAAACAAAAGGGTTCTTTCCCATACCGCAATCCCAGATCAATTTATCAAATGGACTGCTGGAGCAGGTTGAAGGGTATCGTGACGGTGAGGGACTCTATCCCGGGTTTAGCAATTAAATTATTTCTATTCTTTTCATTTTTGTTTTGATTTTGTTCTCTCATTTTTGACTGGAGAAGAGGGTTTTTCACCATGTGATTTACCCTCTTTTTTTTGGCTTTTATCCTCAGGCAACCCGTTGGTAAAATATTAAGCAAATTGAGTAAGAGACAGTAGTAGACGGGGTTCTTTGCCAGGTCCCTTGTCTCAAGGCGGGGAATATCAAATAACATAGTTGAATTATCATTTTGTATAGCTTTAGCTCAATAACAATAATTAATTTTGTTAAAAAATTTATGTAAGTAAAATATAACAAACGTAAATTAATGCGTTTCCCTGAAGAGATTGGTCACATAGTCTCAGTTATTTCGAATGGTTATGCTGCTTTTCCATGAATAAGAAATTGACCTTGATGGGCTGGATTCCTTTATTTCATTTTATAAACCACAAGAAGTTTTTTACAATAAAATGCGAATCAATCAGAGGTTGGTAAATTTCCGGTGATACCACGTGAAATAAAAACATAAGAAATTAAAAACTTATCAACTGAACAATCTGAACAATCTGAATGTCTGCTTTTATTATTTTCCGTGAAAATCAATCATCAATATTACTGTTATATAAAACTAAATTTAATGTAAATGAAAATTCGAAAACTATTTCTACACACATTTTTTTCGGCTTCATTGTTCTTGTGTCTGTTTTCCTGTCAGGACAAAAATGATGAAAAACCGGGTGCGGGCACTGACTATAATCCGGAGAAGCCCATCGAATTGAATACCTTCTACCCCGATTCAGGAAAATATCTTGAGAAAGTGCTGTTAACCGGAGCTAATTTTGGTACTGATCCGGATCAAATCCGGGTTTATTTCAATCAGAAACGTGCTGCTGTTGTTGGTTCTACTGGTGAACGAATGTATGTTTTAGCCCCCCGGCTTCCGGGTGACACTTGTACTATTTCAGTTGCGATCGGAAATGATTCTGTCGTGTATGAGCATACTTTCAGGTATTTTGTTTCGGTGACAGTAACGACTATCGCCGGCAATGGGAACCGTGCTGCCTATACAGACGGTGAACTGTCGGCATCGGAAGTACAACCGCGTTATCTCTGTGTAGACAAAGAAGACAATATCTTCATCATTAACAGAGTGGAGAATGCTTACAATATCGCGCGAATAGATGAGGAGAACAATGAACTAGTCACTCTCGCTCGGGATATCATCGGTAATGCACCGGGCATTGACCCGATTTCAGGAGTCGTATCTTTCCCCACTGAGACCACTATAGGATCGTTCTGTACGCTGGATCCGAAGGAGATGTGGGCACCCAGAATCCGTGAGATGAAATGGAATCCCAATGATAATCCTCCCGCGGCTGGGTGGAAGCACTCTATGGTGGTCAATCCCGGTGATGGCTTTATCTATACTCGCTACTATTATGGTGATATTGTAAAAATCAATCCAAAGACCTATGAGGTGGAAAGAATCTTTAAGACAGAACAAGGAGACAGCTTCGGACTAACCTTCTTGCCACAACGTCCCAATATCCTCTATATGTCGTTCTGGGATAATTCAGGCGTCAATGCCAACAGTATCTGCAGTATAGATGTGACAGACCCTGAGAACACGTTTACCAAGCTGAGCGGACCTACCAACGGAGGCCATCGTGACGGCCGGCTTGAAGTGGCTCAGTTCCGCAGACCATCGCAGATTTTTACCGACAACGATGGTAATATGTATATCGCTGACAGCGGTAACCACTGTATCCGCCGAATTACCCTGGAAGGGATGGTGGAGACAGTACTGGGGATGCCCGGTACCGCTGGATGGAAAGATGGAGGAAAAGAAGAAGCACTCTTCAACAATCCTACAGGACTGGGTATTGCCGAAGATGGCACTGTCTATGTAGCTGACTTTGACAATAACAGGGTACGCAAACTTTCTATCAATTAATCTGGAGTTAATCATTTAATACAATATAAAAACACCAAAGCGAATGAAACGTATTATATATACTATCTGTATGTTGTTGACGGTAACTTTTCTGGTGCCCGCGCAGCAAAATGCCACATTTGTCATGGAAGGTACGGTTTACGATGAATTAGGCACACCACTTCCAGGGGTGACAATCTATATCAGGGATAAGGTCGGCATCGGCACTTCCAGCAATATTGACGGAGAATTCAATATACGGGCAAACCGTGGTGACATGCTTGTCTTCACCTTTGTGGGATATGACCGTATTGAATATCTGGTGACAGAAGAGAAAAAAGATCTGGAGATCCGTTTTACCGACGTGGCACAGGAACTGGAAGAACTTGTAGTGGTGGGTCACGGCACCCAGCGAAAGATATCAACTGTGGCTGCTGTTACCAGTGTAGATGTGAAAGAGCTACAGACACCGGCATCCTCAATATCCAACCTGCTGGGGGGACGTGTTGCCGGTGTAATCTCCATGCAGACCAGCGGTGAACCGGGACGAAATATCTCCGAGTTCTGGGTACGCGGCATCGGCACCTTTGGTGCTAACGCCAGTGCCTTGGTATTGATTGACGGACTGGAAGGAAATATCAATTCCATCGATCCGGCTGATATAGAGAGTTTCTCTGTGCTGAAAGATGCTTCAGCCACCGCAGTGTACGGTGTCCGGGGTGCCAACGGCGTAGTACTGGTCACCACAAAACGGGGTCAGGCAGGTAAGCTTTCTATTACCGGGCGCATGAATCAGACAATCTCCCATTTGAAACGTACACCCGATTACCTTAGGGCATACGACTATGCATTATTGGCTAATGAAGCCAACATCGTCAGGGGTGATTCTCCTATCTACTCAGATGTGGAGCTGGATATCATAAAAGATGGATCCGATCCGGATTTATATCCGGATGTCAACTGGCAGGAAGAGGTATTGCGGAAGATGTCATTACGGCAATCCTATTATGTGAGTGCCCGCGGCGGCGCTCAGGCTTCCCGCTATTTTCTCAGTCTTGGAATGACGAACGAATCGGCGGCATACAACGTGGATAAAAACAGCGTATACGCAGCCAATGTGGGTTATCAGACCTATAATTACAGGGCAAATATTGATTTGGAACTCTCACCCTCCACAACACTCTATTTCGGAACGGATGGTTTTCTGTCCGTACAGAAAGATCCGGGAGTGGCCAGTACCGACTATATCTGGTATGCACAATCGAACCTGAATCCGCTTCTGCTACCCAAGAAATACTCCAACGGACAGTTTCCGGCAGCCGGTAGTGGCTCTCTCACCTCTCCTCTCGTTCAGATTAACTATATGGGCAGAAGGTCGCACCAGGCATTCAGTGGCAAATTTACCCTGGCACTGGAGCAAGATCTGTCTCAGATTCTGGACGGACTGAAGATCAAGGCTCAAGGTGCTTATGACATCAACAGTTCATTCTGGGAAAGCCGGCTCCTGAATCCGGCCCTCTACCAGGCTGTGGGACGTGATCAGAAAGGAGAGCTGATTACCATTCGCAGGGTACAGGAGGGAGCAGTTTCGTACGGAAACCGTACGGATCAGTTCCGTAAATACCATTTTGAAACCACCTTGAATTATGACAAGGTTATTGACGATGATCACAGGGTATCCGGACTGGTATATTATTATTTGAGTGATCAGAAAAGAGCCAGTGAGGGCAGCAATAATCTCAGCGCTATCCCTCTCCGTTATCAGGGAGTATCCAGCAGACTCACTTACGGATTTCAGGACACCTATATGGTCGATTTCAACTTCGGTTATACCGGATCTGAAAATTTCCAGCCTGGCAGGCAGTATGGATTTTTCCCTTCTGTGGCTATCGGATGGGTTCCGTCCCAATATTCCTTCTTCAAGGAAATGTTGCCCTGGTTTAATTTTCTTAAGTTCAGAGGATCATACGGATCAGTGGGAAACGACCGGATCATCAACTGGCGTTTTCCCTACCTGACGCTTGTCAACCTCGGAAGTTCCTCACCATGGGGTTCTACAGCGGTGGAGACCGTCAGTGAAGCGAGAATCGGAGCTGATAACCTGCAATGGGAGAAAGCTATCAAAACCAATATCGGTGTCGAAGGCCGGCTCTTTAACGAACAAGTTTCGATTGTCCTGGATGTATTTAATGATCAGCGCAATGGTATCTTTATGCCCCGCGTGCAGATTCCTGCTTACGCCGGACTGATTACCCGGCCTTACAGCAACATTGGAAAGATGTTAAGTACAGGGGCCGACGGGAACATCGCTTTTACCCGTGATATAGGCAAGGATATGAGTTACGCCCTCCGCGGCAACTTCACATACTCCAAAAACAATGTCCAGCACTGGGAAGAGGCCAATCCGCGTTATCCCTACCAGGAAGCATCGGGATATCCCTATGGCACCCTCCGTGGTTATCACGCCATCGGGCTATTCAAAGACTGGGATGATGTGAATAATAGTCCCGCCCAGTTCGGGAAATTAATGCCGGGTGACATCAAGTACCGGGACGTCAATGGCGATGGAGTGATCGACACCAACGACAGAACACCGCTATCATATAGTACCTATCCGTTGCTAATGTATGGTTTCGGTGGAGAATACAGATACAAGAATGTGACGCTGGGCATTCTCTTTAAAGGTACCGGTAAAACCGACTATTTCCATGTGGGACAGAGTAACGGCACGGGCTATGTACCCTTTTATAATGGTGAGTATGGGAACGTATTGTCAATTGTGAAAGATCCGAAGAATCGATGGATACCCAAGGAATTTGCCGCACAATATGGCATTGATCCCTCACTGGCAGAAAATCCAAATGCGAGATATCCAAGGCTCACCTACGGTTACAATGAAAACAACTCTCAACTCTCCGATTTCTGGAAGGGAGATTCCCGCTATCTCCGTTTGCAGGAAGTAACGCTCAACTACAATATGAAGAATGATTTTCTGAGAAGGATTAAAATTGCCTCCATCGATCTTCAGTTTGTTGGGAGCAATCTGATGTTATGGGATAAGGTGAAACTTTTTGATCCGGAACAGGCTCAGTTCAACGGAGAGCGCTATCCCATTCCTACGACCTATGCCCTTCAGATGTATATAAACCTGTAAAACCGATAAGAAGATGAAAATTTCAGATTTCAATATAAATACAGAGAAAAAACGGTTGACCCGTGTCCTCTCCATTCTTACGATTTCAATCATACTTTGTCTGTCTCATATTTCCTGTTCCGATTTTCTGAGTGTCGACGGATACTTCAGTGATGAAATCAAATTGGATACCGTTTTTGCACAAACGAGATTTATCGAGGCATATATGTGGGGTGCTGCTGCAAGTTTTCCCGATGAAGGGAACATCCTTCAGAGCAGTCATACTCCCGGTCCACTGGCCACGGATGAAGGCTTCACCAGTTTTTTCACTCTCCACAATTACAATGGTATCCGTTATGTTTTGGGTGAAATCACGGCGGGTTCCATGTACTCTCTCAATACATGGGGCAATCTCTATCAGATTATCAGAAAATGCAATACCATCCTGAAACGTATCGACGAAGCACCCGATATGACTGCCATGAAGAGATCGGAAATAATAGGCATCACCCGTTTCCTGAGAGCTTATGCCTACTATAATATCATCGTGGATTTCGGGCCTCCCATCCTGCTGGGTGACGAAATTATTGCATCCAATGAGCAGATGGATTACTATGATCGTCCCAGGAGTACCTATGACGAGGCTGTTGAGTATATCTGCAGCGAACTGGAAGAAGCTGCCAAATTTCTGCCGGTCACCCTCCCGCTGATGGAATTCGGGCGCCCGACCAAAGGGGCTGCCTATGGATTGGTAGCTCGTCTTCGGCTGATACATGCCAGTCCGCTCTACAATGGAGGACCCGCTGCACGACAGGCTTTTGGCGACTGGAAACGTTCAGTGGACGGGGTGAATTATATCTCCCAGGAATACGATGAGAGCCGCTGGGCACTGGCAGCTGCCGCTGCAAAGAGGGTCATGGATTTAGAAGGTTCAGGTGGTCCGTTATACAGACTTCACACTATCGAAGCCGATGGTGATACGCGTCCGCTTCCCGAAGGTGTCACATCCGACCCCGATTACTATAAGACATGGCCGGAGGGTGCTGCCGGATTAGATCATCTGAAATCGTACACTGACATGTTCAACGGTGAATCGGTAATACCAACCAATCCCGAGTATGTATGGGGCAGAAGAAGTTCCGCCATCAGGGAAAATACCCGGATGTCTTTCCCACAAAAGCTGGATGGCTGGAATGGGATGTCGGTAACTCAGAAAGTGGTTGACACCTATGCCATGGTAGACGGACGTTCCATCAACAACGCAAGTGAGGCTTTCCCCTATAAGGAGAGTGGTATGACGAATGCGATCAGCACATTCTCGGGATACAGGCTGAATGCTGGTGTCAGCAATATGTACGTGAACCGGGAGATGCGTTTCTATGCAAGTGTGGGTTTCAGTGAATGTTTCTGGCCGATGAGTTCATCCACCTCCTCCGGTTATTACAACCAGACCATCACGTATTACTATGACTCTCCCAACGGGAGAGGTGGCGTGAGTGCACCCCAGGATTGTCCGATTACGGGATATGTGATCAAAAAATTCATTCACCCAAATGATGCATGGGGTGGCACAAATGCCCGAAGGATGGATAAGGGATTCCCTATCATTCGTTTCGCAGAAATCCTCCTGTCTTATGCAGAGGCACTAAACAATCTCACCACAACACATACGGTAGAACTGGACGGTAAGCAGCAGACCTTCTCGCGAGATATGAATGAGATCAGAGGATCATTTAATCTCGTACGCTACCGTGCCGGTTTACCCGGATTGAATGGTAGCGAAGATGCGCTGGCAGTACAGGAAATGATTGAACGGGAACGTATGGTGGAGTTTCTCTTTGAGAACCGCCGTTACTATGACGTACGCAGATGGGGCATCTATGAAGGCACAGAGAGTGAACCAATCAGAGGTATGAACATAGAAGGGCCGAAAGATGTATTCTATACGAAAGTAGTGCCTAACACCTCCAGAATCGGTGCACGTATCGTCAACAGACGATTGCTATTGTTGCCTATCCCTCTCAATGAAGTGAGAATTTTGCCATCATTAGATCAAAACCCCGGATGGGAAAAATAATTATATGCATTATATGAAAAACAGAGTAAAAACAATATATCCCATCAGTCTGACACGTCTGCTATTATTGGCAGTGATCCTGGTGGTTGCCGCTTCGTGTGAAAGAGACGAAGTGTTCGAAAAAGAACAGTATAAGAATGTGATAGCCCTGATTAGCGAGAGTGACAACGTCTCCCGGAAACTACATTCCCTCGGGAAGGAATCTATTGGCTATGTGGCTGCATCGATAGGAGGTACCAATCCCACAGAGAAAGACATCAGAATCAACCTGGTTGAAGACCCCTTTTTTATTGATGACTTCAATAAAACCAATTTCGATCTGGATAAGACAAAGTATGTGAAGGTCCTTCCGAAAAGCCATTACGACATAGAGAACTATCAGCTAACAGTACCTGCGGGTGAAATAGGAGGTAAGCTTCCCATCCGCCTGAATGTAGACGGACTCTCTCCCGATTCTGCCTATTTTATCTCCCTCCGCATCGAATCGGCTTCTGCCTATGAAGTGAATCCGGAGAAGAACTTTGTACTCTACCAGATACGAATTAAAAATTGGTGGGCTGTAGGTGACGGTTCCTCATCCTACAATATGAGTATCAAGCAAAGAGAATCAGGCTCTAGCAGTGAAATCCAGATGCCTGGTCGGAAGGTGATGCATCCGTTGACTGTGAATCAGGTACGTATCATGGCAGGAAATGAAACCTTTTCATCCAATATCAATGTATTCAACAAATATGCGCTCATTCTGACCATTCAGGATGACAAGAGTGTAACGATTGCACCCTATAAAAATGTGGAGGTTACCCAAGTCAATGGGGATCCGGACTTCCCCAATATTTTCAAAATTGATGACGATGGGTTCAAGAAATACAAAACATTTCTCCTTCGGTATAATTATAAACAAAATAATACCATCCTTGAGATCAAGGAGGAATTGAGAATGGAATACAACGAGGACGATGAGGCAGCAGAAACCGAAAATGAAACGAACTAATCATATTCGTGCAATTTGAATGTAATTAAATTTTACTGAACATGAAAGAGAAAAAAATAAAATACGGATTGGTACTACTCATTTTAACTGCTATGATGGCAGGGTGTACAGAATATATTCGCACGGAAGTGGAAAAAGATATCTACGTCAACAAGCTTGAAATTTCAGCATTCGTGGGTGATCAGATTCAACTGGTAGCTAGTCCCACCGATGGAACTATGCAGTATAAATGGAGCAGTGAAAATCCAGATATCGCCTCGGTTGACGGTAATGGATTGGTGAAAATTCTCAGCGAAGGAAATACCAATATTATTGTGAGTAGTGGTGATATTTCACGACAGGTACCGGTTATTGCTTCTGTTCGTATTGCACTGGTGGATGTGGTCTTGAGTGAAACTTCACTTGAACTCCTCCCGGGTGGAAGAAAGACCATTCTGGTGACCAATGTCCCAGAGAATGCGAATGATCTGCCCGCCTATAACTGGTATTCGGAGAATCCCGATATTGTGACCGTGAATGAAATCGGCGAACTGACAGTAGTGGGTGAAGGAATGACCAACGTTGTTTACCAGGTCGGATCCATTATAAGGAAAGTGAGTGTGGATGCAGCTTATACCCGTCCTTTCAAGGGACCGCATATCTTCACGGCCACCTCGCCACTTGAAATACCTGCTGCTAACTTTGATTTTGGGG
>Ga0209347_1006703_pt1 | contig 10035 bp, 5 predicted proteins | sample AutmiccommuBRH23_FD_187382 | JGI IMG/M metagenome (GOLD analysis project Ga0209347, IMG submission 187382) | Deep subsurface microbial communities from Mt. Terri, Switzerland - Autotrophic microbial communities BRH/23 (SPAdes) (version 2) | ecosystem: Environmental > Aquatic > Deep subsurface >... | reverse complement strand
GAAGCCAAACAAAGAATCAATCTTGGCATACGGCGAAGGCTCGCACCCCTGCTCAACAACGACAGGAAAAATATTGAACTGATCAATATCCTCTTATTTTCATTGCCGGGCACACCAATTGTGTATTATGGCGATGAAATTGGAATGGGTGATAATTATTACCTGGGCGATCGTGATGGTGTACGGACCCCGATGCAATGGTCGGCCGACAGAAATGCAGGATTTTCAACAGCTGAACCTCAGCGGCTGTTTTTACCTGTTATTTTTAACCACGACTATCATTACCAGTCAATAAATGTAGAAAATAACGAACAAAATCCTACCTCTCTGCTTTGGTGGATGCGCCGTGTTATATCCAAAAGAAAGGAATTTAAAGCATTCAGCCGGGGAACTATAGAGTTTATTGATGCAGGAAACTCCAAAATTCTGGCTTTTACAAGAAGCTACAAGGATGAGATCATTTTAGTCATTGTAAATTTATCACGTTATTCACAACTGGCCAGGCTTGATTTGTCAAAATATGCCGGATTTGTTCCGGTAGAGCTTTTTGGTCAGAATTGGTTTCCCGTTATTACTGAAAATCCCTATGTTTTTCCGCTACAGTATAAAAACTATTTCTGGTTCAGATTGAACAAGCAGGAGAAGGAAGAAGTCCCCGGGATTCATTCCGGCGATGAGCGGGTTAGTTTCAGTGATAGTGAATGGAACCAGATGAATGATTCGATGGTGAATGAACTGACCGGCCTCATGCTTAATTATGTGCAGAAGAACAGGTGGTTCAGGGGAAAAGCAAAAAAAATCAGGAATGTTCAATTAAAAGATATTATACCGCTTGAAAACGGCAACCTGAACTCATATCTCCTGTTCATTGAAATCATTTACATTGAAGGAAAAAATGAACAGTATGTTATTCTTCTATCCGTTGAAACTGGCGAGGAGATTGCAGCGATCAGGCATAAACATCCGGAAGCAATGGTGGCCTTTGCAGAAATCGACGGACATGAAGGCCTGATTTATGACGGACTGTACAACCAGAATGTAAGAAATTTACTGCTGCAATTGATGATTCAAAAAGGAAAAATCAAACATAAAAAGGGATCAGTTTCCGGATTGCCAGGTAAAAATACCATAAAAGAATTTTCAAAAGATGAACTTCCCATGCCTTCCAGGGTATTGATTTCAGAGCAGTCAAATACTTCAATTCTGTATAGTGAACGGTTCTTTTTTAAACTTTACAGAAGCCCTGAAGAAGGAAGTAATCCTGAACTTGAAATTATCAGGACACTTACAGAAAGCACATCATTTACTAATATTCCTGGTTATGCAGGGGCTATTGAGTATCAGAAATCCGATGGTGAAAGTACAACCATTGGGATTCTTGTTGATTTAATACCAAATGAAGGCAACGCGTGGGAGTTTACCCAATCTGCAATTGATCAGTTTTTTGACCGGATTATCACAAAAAAGGAAGAATTAATGGCCTCCTCAACAAGTGAAAATATGAATGAGATGGCAGGTTCTGAAAATATGATGAACCTCATCGGATCATTTTTTGCTGATATGATTGCTTTACTTGGTCAGCGTACTGCCGAACTTCACCTTGCCCTGGCTTCGGTTAAAAATAAAAAGGAATTTGCCCAGGAGCCATTTTCACTGCTGTACCAGAAATCGTTGTACCAGTCGTTCCGGACACTCGTAAAACGGACCTTCAGCCAGATGAAATCGGCAGGTTCAAGGCTAACGGAAGATCAGGAACAGCTGGCAGAAGAAATCCTGAAAAATGAAAACAACCTGCTGTTAACCATAAAGTCGACACTGGAGAAGGAAAAAATCCATTCATCAAAAATACGTATTCATGGAGATTACCATCTGGGGCAGGTACTGTTTACGGGGAAAGACTTTGTGATAATTGATTTTGAAGGAGAACCAACCCGTTCTATTACCGCACGCCAGTTAAAGCATTGTCCACTCAAGGATGTTGCAGGAATGCTCCGTTCATTCCATTATTCAATTTATATGGGCAAAGTTAAAAATGAATCGAAAATGCCCGGAAATGAAGAATTTTTAAAACCATGGCTGGAGGCCTGGTATCGTACGGTGGAAAAGATTTTCATGGAAGGCTATCTTAAGACAGCCGGAAAAGCTTCATTCATTCCTGATAGCAGCAACCAGCTTTATGATCTGCTGGCTGTGTATACCATTGAAAAGGCAATTTATGAACTTGATTATGAATTTAATAACCGGCCCGACTGGATCCATATTCCGTTGTCCGGGTTGAAGATGATTATAAACCAGCTTGCAGAAAAAGAAAATAGAAATGACTAAAGCAAATCATGGAAATAGTAAAAGACTAAATATATTTAATTGTCCCTCATTCAGTAAATAATGCTATGGAAGTACCTCAATTAATCTCTGAATATGATGTTTACCTCTTTCGCGAAGGAAAGCATTTCACACTTTATGACAAGTTGGGTGCACACGTGGTGGAATTCAACCATACCCGCGGGACTTATTTTGCAGTATGGGCACCCAATGCCAGATCAGTTTCAGTAATCGGTAATTTTAATGCCTGGCACAAGGAGGCAAACCTGCTGCAGCAACGTCCTGATGGTTCAGGCATCTGGGAAGGGTTTATTCCTGATGTAGGGAAAGGGGAGGCTTACAAATATTATATTGTATCTCTGCACAACGGCTATACCGTTGAAAAAGCTGACCCCGTTGCCAATTATAATGAACAGCCGCCTAAAACGGCTTCAGTGGTATGGGAACACCGATATCCATGGAATGATGCCAAATGGATGAAGAAGCGTGGAAAGTACAATTCACTGGATAGCCCTTTTTCTGTTTATGAGGTACATCTGGAGTCGTGGAAACGAAAGCCGGAGGAAATGGGAAGATCTCTTTATTATCATGAACTTGCCGAAGAACTGGCAGCTTATGTGAAGGAAATGGGATATACCCATATCGAACTGATGCCTGTAACTGAATATCCTTTTTCAGGGTCATGGGGTTACCAGGTAACCGGATTTTTTGCACCCACCAGCCGCTTCGGTAATCCCGATGAATTTATGTATTTCGTGGATTATCTTCATCAGCATGACATTGGTATTATAATAGATTGGGTTCCTTCCCATTTTCCGGGCGACCTGCATGGACTGCATTATTTTGACGGCACTTATCTGTTTGAACACCAGGATCCACGACAGGGTTTCCATCCCGACTGGAACAGTTATATTTTCAACTATGGGCGGAACGAGATCCGAAATTTTCTTATAAGCAGCGCCCACTGCTGGCTCGACAGGTATCATATCGACGGATTACGTGTTGATGCAGTGGCTTCCATGTTGTATCTTGATTATTCCCGCAAAGAGGGGGAATGGATCCCAAATCACTATGGGGGAAGGGAAAACCTCGATGCCATTTTATTTATGCGTGACCTGAATGAATCGGTTTTTGCCAGGTTCCCTGATGTGCAAACAATTGCTGAGGAATCAACTGCATGGCCCATGGTTACACGACCCGTTTATACCGGAGGCCTTGGTTTTGGAATGAAGTGGAATATGGGATGGATGCATGACTCGCTCAAATACTTTTCAAATGAACCCATTCACAGGAGCTATCATCATAACCAGATGACATTTAGCCTCATGTATGCCTTCAATGAAAATTTTATGCTGTCGCTTTCCCACGATGAGGTGGTTCATGGAAAGGGAAGCCTTATCAATAAAATGCCGGGTGATCACTGGCAGAAGTTTGCCAACCTTAGGGCTTTATTTGCATTTATGTTTGCCCATCCCGGTAAAAAACTGCATTTTATGGGTATGGAAATAGGACAGTGGAGAGAATGGAATCATGACAGCAGTATTGACTGGCATTTGCTGGATTTTGAACCCCACCGTGGACTTCAGTTTTTCATAAAGGATCTGAATAGTGTTTACCGCCGTTTCCCTGCTTTATATGAGAATGATTTTTCAGGCGAAGGATTCAGGTGGATCGATGCAAATGATTCAACTAATTCTGTTTTTAGTTTTGTCCGTTACGGTAAAGATAAGAGCAGTCCGGTACTGGTGGTGGCTAACCTGACACCCGTTCCAAGGATTAATTATCGTCTTGGGGTTCCTGAAGATACTGTGTGGTACGAAATATTAAACAGCGATGCCAAACAATATGGGGGCAGTGGTATGGGAAACTTTGGAAAGGTGGTTTCTACTCCTGTTCCATATCATGGTGAAGACCAATCGATCAACCTGCTGTTGCCCCCTCTTGGTGTAGTAATGTTTGCCAAAGGTGAATAAACATGCTGATTCAGTATGAAAAGAAGCGCCGGAATCCTTGCCTTCAGGAAATCAGAAGTGTCATGGGAAGTTTTCCTTGTGCACCCCGGAGGCCCTTTCTGGAAGAATAAGGACGAGCATGCATGGTCGGTTCCCAAAGGGGAGTTTACTGAGGAAGAAAATCCCTTCAATGCAGCAAAACGTGAATTCAGGGAAGAAACCGGATTTACCATTACCGGCAGTTTTATTGAACTGAAACCAGTAAGGCAGCCGGGAGGAAAAATCGTGCACGTATGGGCTGTGGAAGCAGACCTTGATCCTGCTGAAATTATATGTAACACCTTCATGATGGAATGGCCACCGGGGTCCGGAAAAGAAATTGAATTGCCTGAAGTTGATAAGGCTGAATGGTTTTTACTTCAGAACGCTTATCAAAAAATACATAAAGGCCAGATACCGGTTCTGGAACAATTTGAAAATTTGTTAGAGTCGCGAGAAATAGGGTAGGTGTGAGATCTGAAATAACCATACACTAATCACATCAAAATATACTACTGTAAAAATATCAGGTTGCACAGGTCATTTCATGACTAAATACAATTTTAACTCAATATAAACTCAATATAAACTCAGTGTAAATTCAATTAAAATTGAATTTGTATTGAGTTTACATTGAATTTGAATTGAAATTACATTGAATTTGGTATAGCGATGATAAGTTGGTGTTGAGGTTTTTTAAAATGGAATCTACAAGGTATTATTGAGAAACCCATATTGAGAAATAATATTTCGGTACTCTGTACCTAAGCTTCACATTATTTCACTTTTTCTACAAATATTTTGCTGCTCTGTAGCTGGTCTGTATGGTCAGAGTATGGTGTGGTGCGGGTTAGGTTTTTTTTTCAATATATACCACAGGAAATCATATTTAACGGAATCCTGGCCCTCTCCACCGTTGGAGAGGGTTTGGGTGGGATTGGTGTGATGGAGGGTGAGGGCTGGAGTGAAAGTAGAAAGAAATGTTGACTCCAAATTTTCTACAAATATTTTGCTGCCCTGTGGCCTCTGAGCATGGTGCAGCGTATCCAAATTCTATTTTTTGCCCAGGTCGATAATAAAAAACGGGTGGAGTAATTACCCCACCCGTTTCAGGAAATACTATGCAGTTGGTCAAACGTTATAAGTTGATGAGGCGGTAGCGCCACCACGTCCGGTCCAGTTGGTGTGGTAAAATTCACCTCGTGGCCTGTCTGTACGTTCATAGGTGTGGGCTCCGAAGTAGTCGCGTTGTGCCTGCAACAGGTTTGCAGGAAGATTTTCGGTGCGGAATCCATCAAAGTAGCAAAGGGCAGAGGTGAGCGCAGGTACAGGAATTCCATTTGACAGGGCAGTAGCACATACCCTGCGCCAGCCTTCCTGTGCTGTTTCAATTTTTTCCTTGAAGAATGGGTCGAGCAGCAGGTTTGGGAGATCAGGGTTGTTTTCGAATGCGGCTTTAATATCAGCCAGGAAGACAGAACGGATGATGCATCCTCCACGCCACATCAGTGCAATGCCACCATAGTTCAGGTTCCAGCCATATTCTTTTGCCGCTTCCATCATCAGGTTATACCCCTGTGCATAGGAAATGATTTTTGATCCGTAAAGCGCCATTTTCAGGTCGTCGAGCAACTGTTCACGGTTCCCTTCAAATACAGGCTTCGGACCCTGTATTACTTTGGAGGCCTGAACCCTTAAATCTTTTTGAGATGACAGGCAACGGGCGAACACAGATTCGCCGATGAGGGTGAGCGGGATACCCAGGTCGAGCGCTGTAATTCCTGTCCATTTTCCGGTTCCTTTTTGTCCTGCAGTATCAAGAATGAAATCTACGGTTTCTTCACCGTTTTCATCTTTATAACCCAGTATGTCGCGGGTGATTTCAATGAGATAGCTGTCGAGTTCTTCCTGGTTCCATTTTTTAAACACTTCGTGCATTTCAGTATTGCTCATTCCCAGGAGGTCTTTCATCATCTGGTATGCTTCAGTGATGATCTGCATGTCGCCATACTCGATGCCGTTGTGCACCATTTTTACAAAATGGCCTGCACCGCCTTCTCCTACCCAGTCGCAGCAGGCTTCTCCGTTTTCAACCTTGGCAGCTATCGACTGGAAAATTTCTTTAACATGGGGCCATGCAAGAGGTGAACCTCCGGGCATGATTGATGGCCCTTTCAATGCACCTTCTTCGCCTCCCGAAACTCCTGTGCCAATGTACAGGAACCCTTTGCTCTCAACATATTTTGTGCGGCGGATAGTATCAGGAAAGTGTGAGTTTCCACCATCGATAATAATATCTCCTTTTTCAAGGTGAGGCATCACCAGTTCAATAAAATCATCAACAGGTTTGCCTGCTTTAACAAGTAGCATCACCTTGCGAGGTTTTTCAAGTGAAGCCACAAGTTCTTTGATGGACCGTGCACCTATGAAGTTTTTTCCGGCACCACGGCCACTCATAAATGCATCCACTTTTTCAACAGTCCTGTTGAACACTGCAACCGTATAGCCTTTGCTTTCCATGTTCAGTACCAGGTTTTCACCCATTACTGCCAGTCCGATTAATCCTATGTCAGCTAATTTTTTCATATTGTTTTTAAAATTTATGATGTTGTTTTTATTTTCTTTCAGATAACAGGTGAATCATTATATTTTTTCTACATTAAAACCAAGCTTTCGTATAATTTGTAATGTTTCTTTCCGTATGTTTTTTGCTATAACCGAGTATATATGAAATTCCCTTCTGACAGGATAATCTCCTCTGAGTTGTTCAAATAAATGAGGAGAAGTCCTGAGCGCTTCATCGTCGTTTTCAATATCGTAAGTTGAAAGAATGGCCTCAGCCAGTATGAAGTATTCCCTACGCTCGCTGCCGTCTATTTCAATAACCGTGTTATCAGGCAGTTCAATATTTCCGGGGCTCCAGTTATTGATGCCAAGGTTGAAGAACCGGCTTATGGCCCTGACACTCATTTTAGTTCCGTTTGCCTTTCCGTCTTTTGAATATCCTGCTATATGTGGAGTGCCGTAATCGGCAAGTTCAAGAAGTTCCAGATCAATATTGGGTTCATTTTCCCAGCAGTCGGCTATAAATCCTGAAATTTTTCCTTCTTTAAGAGCGTTCTTCACTGCAATGGTTTGTGTAACCTCGCCCCTGCATGAGTTGATGATAAGAGGCTTTTTCCGCAGCTTATGCAGAAATTCTTCATTTACCATATGGAAAGTGGTATCTTCTCCCGATTTGTATAATGGAACATGAAAGGTAACGATGTCAGCCTCTTTTTGAATTTTTTCAATCGGGCAGAATTTCTCCGGCCCTTCGGCTCTTTCCCTTGGAGGATCGTTCAGCAACACATTCATGCCAATGGTTCTGCATAGTTTTTCAACCCTTGAACCAACTTCTCCAACTCCAACAATACCAATGGTTTTGCCTTTTAGTTCCTGTCGTTTTTTCATTGACCAGGAGAATAAAGCTGAAGCAATGTACTGGTTCACACTTTCGGCATTGCACCCTTTGGCATTTGTCCATTTAATTCCGGTTTCGTTGCAGTACCCGATATCGATGTGATCATACCCAATGGTTGCAGTAGCTATAAATTTAACTTTTGAACCTTCCAGCAGTGAACGGTTGCAGATGGTGCGGGTACGCGTTACCAGGGCATCTGTATCTTTTACAACCTCTGCTGTTGTTTTGCTGCCCGGAAGGTAAACTACCTCCGCTACCGGTTCAAATGCTCCACGAATGTAAGGAATCTTATCGTCGACGACTATCTTCATCGGTATACCCTAAATATTACTGGTTTATTTTTTTTCGGCACAATCTGAATATATGTTCAATGAATGGTTTTCTGCGGGTAATAATTTTTAACAATTTCATCAAGCACCCGGTTTGTGCGGGCTGCAGAAGTTCCGGTGCTCACACATTTTCCGATTCCTCTCAATTCATCAACAACCTGTTTAACCAGGTACGCTGAAATGTTTTCCGGGTTGTTGAACCCTGATTTCACGATGCCGCTGCTGGTTTTGATTTCAACTTTTTCATGGGAAAAAGAAGGGATCATAATTTCTCCCTTTTCACCTGTAATTGTAATTTTATCACAGTCAGCTGATTTGTCGCCAACAAAGCACCAGCTTCCCGAGCCGGTAATTCCCGACTCATGTTTCCAGGTCCCTGTAACCGTATCTTCGGCAGGGTAGATGCCGGCCATGTTGGAAGCTATCCCTGAGGCTTCAGCGATCGGCCCGAACAGAAAGTCGAGGTAATCGAACTGGTGGCAGGCAAGGTCAAAAAAGTAGCCTCCTCCGCTGATTTCAGGGTATACATGCCAGTGCAATGTGTCTGTATTCTGGTCCCTTTCGCTTCGGGCTTTGTGAAGGCAAATGTTAACAACAAGAGGTTTTCCTATTGCTCCTGCATCTATTAGTTCTTTAACTTTCAGGAATGCCGGCAGCGACCGTCTGTAATAGGCTACCCATAATGGCATTCCTGTTTCCCTTGAAACCTCCAGCATCTGAAGGCATTCCCTGTAATTTCGGGCCATAGGTTTTTCAACATACGCAGGCTTTCCTGCACGCATGACCTCAATGGCATAACGTGCATGCGTATCGGGTGGTGTGGCGATGTAAACTGCATCTACCTCCGGGTCATGAATCAGTTTTGAGGCATCGGTATACCATCTGGGCACCTGGTGGCGCTTTGCATAATCAGCAGCTTTTTCACCATTCCGCCTCATCACGGCAACCAGTTTCGAATTTTCGGTTTTATAAAAAGCCGGTCCGCTTTTCTTTTCCGTTACATTCCCAACTCCAATGATACCCCACCTGATTGTGTCAAATTGTTTCATTCCGGTTATAGAATTTGTTTTTTATCCATCCTTCCACGGTTCCCTTTACAGGTGAACTATTCTATATTTGAGATCAATAAGTAAACCTGTCTCTATAAGCCCAAAGTCCGATGGCGGGATTTGATATATAAAATATCTCTTCACCATCGGGCATGACGTTAAACCCTTCTTTCAGTTTTGCCGGATTGTAGCGGGCAGTCATTTCTTCAATAGGGGCATATTTAAATCCTACATTTTCAATTTCCTTCTGAGACAGGTTGTCTATCCTGTTTCCCGGGCAGTAGGTTATACTGAACCGGCCTTCTGAGGAGCCATGTATAAGATGGGCTGCAGCTCCAAGATTGGCACGTAGGTCTTCATTTTCCTCCACAAGCTTCAACGTGTGTGGCGTTCCGAAATAGCCGTATTTCCGGATAAGCTGATCGATCTGCTTATCTTCCCCAAATTCAACAAGAGCAGGTGCCAGAACAATCAGTTCTCCCTCGTCGGCAAGGGCCATCCGGGTGCGATAAATGCTTTTGTTGCCCAGCCATGTACTTTTAAATTCAGTGGGATCGAGCCACACGATTGCTTTCTTTAAGGGTTTTTCAACCATTTGAAAGTTTATTTGAAGCGACAGCTTTGCTGCTTTATCAAACACGCTAAAATCATCACCCACATATAAACCGTAAGTCTGCAGCTCTCCGTATTCATTTAGTCCGACAACAGTTTGTACATAAACTATCGGCAGGTGCGAAGAAAAATGCTCTGAGGCATAATTAAATATTTTTCTGACAGGTGTATCGGCACGGCCCATCATTTTTTCCATGCCGTAGGCAGCACCTATAAAATGGCTTTTATTGATTCCTTCAGCGCCGCCGGTCCCAACAAAAATGTTCTTG
>Ga0209347_1006701_pt1 | contig 10041 bp, 8 predicted proteins | sample AutmiccommuBRH23_FD_187382 | JGI IMG/M metagenome (GOLD analysis project Ga0209347, IMG submission 187382) | Deep subsurface microbial communities from Mt. Terri, Switzerland - Autotrophic microbial communities BRH/23 (SPAdes) (version 2) | ecosystem: Environmental > Aquatic > Deep subsurface >... | reverse complement strand
GGTTGTAGCTCAGTTGGTTAGAGCGCCGGATTGTGGATCCGGAGGTCGGTGGTTCGAGCCCACCCAACCGTACCATTCTTTTCAAGAGTTTAGCTGAAATCGAGTGTTCGCGATTCCCTTCGGGAGAACCGGGCGCTTGTACAATCGGCGGGAATCGCAAGCAACGGCCATCATGCTCGCTGGACCGTGCGCTTCTGCTTGCCCGATGCGTCGCCTTCAATGGCTGGATTCGCTGTCCGGGTTCGAGCCGTAGGGCGCGCCAAGCGCCGTGCCCGATACGCCTTGCTTGAGGGCGTCGCGGTTGTCGTTCAACGATGCGCGCGGCCACAGGAACGCCAGGATGTCAGACGACTCCGAGCTTTGAGCAAGCTGGCGCAGGTCGGCGCGAATGACGTCCGAATCAAACATCGCCGCCGCCTGCGGATAGCCTTCGCGAAGCAGCGTTGCGACCACCTCGTTCGGGCAGCAACCGCTCAGCGCAAGCTCATGCGCTCGCCGATAGATGTACTCTGTATCGTGCTTGCTGGACATGCCGGACGACCTTTTCGGTGAATCGGGTTGTCACGGGGAACCGGCCGCAAGCCGATAGGTTCCATCAAATCGCCGGCAGCAAGCGCCGTGGCAGCGAGGCGACACGGCTTTTCGGTCGCTTCTTCGGGCGCAGGCGGCTAGCCCCTGATCGGCAGGCTCCGCATCGTTTCCATCGTGTGCTCGAACGACACGATGCCGGCGTCAGAGCCGAGCCCCGTGGCCACCAGCGCCGCGCTCGCCTGGGCAAAGCGAAGCGCCGTCTCCAGGTCCATCTTGTGATGCAGCGCCGTGATGAAGCCGGCATCGAAGGCATCGCCGCAGCCCGTCGTGTCGACCACGTCGATTGCATAGGCCGGCGATTTCTGCCGGGTTCCGTCGCGATGCGCGTAATAGGCGCCCTCGCTGCCCAGCGTGAACACGCAGGCCGTCGCCCCCTGGCCGAGATAGAAATCGGCGCAGGCATCGGGCCCCTGGCGCCCGGAAATGTCCTGTGCTTCCTCGATCGACGGCATGAAATAGTCGACATGCGGCAGCAGCGGCAGCACCAGATGCGCCGTCGCCGCATTGGCGGCCAGAAGGTCGAGCGTCGTGGTGCGGCCGCGCCGCTTGGCCTCTGCCAGAAGGTCGACGCTGCGCTGCCCGTCGAGCCGGTTCAAGAGCCCGGTGCCACCCAGATGCACGATCGGCGCGTCGAACACACGCTCGTAGTCGCTGGGCGCCACGTCGAAATGATCGCTGGCGCCACGTACATGCAGCGCCGGCCGGTCGCCGTTCGGCCGCACATTGAGGATCGTCGCCGAGGTCGGCACGCCTTCTATGCGCTGCATGGCCGAGGTCTCGACGCCGAACTTGCCGAGCGTCATCAGAACCCAGTCGGCCTTCTCGTCGTCGCCGACGGCGCCGACCGCCAGCGCCTTCAGCCCGAGCTTGGCGGCGTCGATCACCGTGCCGCCGGCGGTGCCCGCCACCGTCAGGCGGATCTCGTCGATGAACTCGACATTGCCGCGCTCCGGTATGCGCTCGACCGGACGGCCAAGCACGTCGAGGATGTATAGCCCGATGAAGGAGGCATCGTACTTCATGGCGTCATCCGCCCGCCTGGACGACACGCGCTGTTTGTCCGGTTCATGTACTCCCCCCCATTTTCCGCGACGTGGCGCCGGTGCTCCCTGGCCATGCCGATGTCACGATGATCGCGAAAGCCCGGTCCCGCCGTCAAGCCGGTCCGAACGTATCGCCAAGCCAGCCCTTCGGCAGCGCCGGCACGAAATTGCCGTCGCGCCCGGTCATGTCCTCATTGGCCGTCATGCTGTTGAGGATTGCTTCCTCGGTCGCCTGCACCACCGCGTCGAAAAACGGGTTGATGTCGGGGTCGGGAATGTATCCCGCCTGCGCCAGGCTTCCAGAGACGCCTGCTGCTGCCTGCGCATTGGCCGTTGTGAAGGCGAGAAAAATGTCGCCCGACGATGTGTAGCCGAAGCCGCCGGTCAGCGCGATGCCGAGCGGCACGCGCTTGGCCAGCCGCTTCAACTGGTGCGGCATGAAGGGCGCGTCGGTGGCCACGATGGCGATGATCGAGCCTTTCTCGGCGCGCGGCGTGCCTTCGCGCATCGCCGGCTCTGCCAGCTCTGGCCAGGCGCGACGACCGCGCACCGTCAGATTGCGCCTGTCGCCGAAATTCGCCTGCACGAAGACACCGACCGTATAGCGCCCGCCATTCCATTCGACGATGCGCGAGGCAGTGCCCGATCCGCCCTTGAAGCCGAAGGCGATCATGCCGGTGCCGCCGCCGACGCTGCCTTCCTCGACCGGCCCGCCGGCCGCCGCGTCGAGCGCCGAATAGACATGGTCGAACGTCACATGATGACCGTTGATGTCGTTCAGGAACCCGTCATAGGTCTCGCCCGCCACCGGCAGCGCCCAGGCACTGTCCAGCGCTTCCGGCAGCACTTCCTGCATCCAGCGCAGCGTGCCGTCGCGCGTCACGCCACATGAATGGGTATTGGTGATCGTGATCGGAAAATTGAACGCGCCGAACTCCTCGATCAGGTGCGAGCCGGTCAGTTCGCCATTGCCGTTCTGGCTGAACATGCCGGCAAATACCGGTTCGGCCAGCCTTTCGGGTGGCCTGGGCAATATCGCCGTCACGCCCGTCCTTACAGGCCCGTTGCCGACCATCAGCGGCCCGTCGCCCGAAACCAGCGTCGTGTAGCCGAGCGACACGCCGGGCACGTCTGTAATGGCGTTGTTTTTCCCCGGCTCGCCGTCGAACGCGATGCCGAAGCTGCGCGCCCGTGGCTTGCCTAAGGGGGTGGCGAGATGCGTTTGTATCATTGTGCTGTCCTGAACGGAGTCGAAAGGGTCATCATATCACTAACAGGCGCCAAGAGGTCTCGATGCTGGAACCGGCTCCCCTCTGACTGCCCGGAATCATTCGCTTTCGCTGCCGCTCGCGCCGGCGTGCTGCCGCGGCATCGCAGCGGCCACTCGTCCGCCCCTCATGCATGCCGCCCAAGAGTGGCCCCGGTTCCGGGACAACGACATGCATCAAGTTCAGGACTTGAAGCGTGTCGCATGAATCCGGTTGGCGCGCGACCCGCTTCAGGTCGAAAGCTCTGCTGTCAGCGTCTTGCGAAACCGATCGGCGCGGTCGGCGAAACCTCGCGGTGCGTCCGTCGGGGTCGAGATCATGCCGGGCAGGTGCTCCACAAGATAACCCGCCATGTCGTCGGTGTCTGGGGGAATGGCGAGATAGCACCCCGCGGCGCCTGTCATCTCCATGAGAACTTGCTTCTTGTAGTCGTCGCAGGTTGTGAGAAACAGATCATCCCCCTTGCCTGTGCAGTACACGTCCCGCCGGGCCGCAAGGCTGTTGATGGTAAGGTGATAGATGTCGGTGATCACGAAGCGGGCTCCGGCGATCGACCGCATCGCCCGCTCGTAGGCGGCAGCTCTTCGCTGAAGTGACCGTTTAGCGAGTATCCAGTCAATCGGCTTGCCTTGTATGCCGTTTTTCTTTTCCACTGCGCGCACGACTCGATCCGAGCCAGATCCGAGCGTGCGGCCGAATGAATAGCAGAAATAGTTGCCGGGGTCCGACGGGGAGCGCCGCTGGTTCAGCAGGCAAGCGCAGTCGAAGCCTTGCACGACGTTGGTCAGGCCGAGGGCGACGAGTTCGGCATGGGATGCAATGTCGCGTGGAATGATCGCCGCGAAGCGCGACAGCAGGTGCACGTACTCGTCACGGAACGGATTGCCCTTCAGCGCTTCTCCAAGGCCAAGGAAGCAGGTTCCAGCCGAGACCGCCCGTGCGGGGAGTTTGTCGTCGACGCCCTTGAACAGGCACAGCTCTTTCCACAGGTCGTACCCCCCGGCATCGCTGACACCGCGCTCCCTGGCCATGCGATTGGCGAAATCGGCGCGCCCCCAGATCGGATTCTGCTGGAAGTCTCCCCAGAACACGATCCGGTCGAAACATTGGAGGTCCTGAGGATCGCCGATCCTGCGGTAGCGCATTTCGCCGATGCGCTCATGTCCGGCGTATTTCACCAGCTCGAACTTTGTGCCGAGGCTGGAAAAGAAATCCTTCGCCGCGAGGTCGACCGAATACATGCCGAGGTTACGGCGACCGGGATTGTGCGCACAGATTACTGCAGTCGACATGAAGCAGGACCACTTTCATGCAGTGCAATTTATAGCCTGAATGAATATAGCCAACCGCTGCCTGATACAATCTAGGAACGTATTCGGATGCTCAGAACAGCGATCCCTGTCCGCTCGGCGTCTTGGCTTTCGCCGCCGGCTTCGGCGCGGTTTTCGGACTTGCCGCGTGCCCGGTCGCGATGGCGCCGGCCACGCCGTCGGCAAAGCGCAGCGACAGTTCCTTGCCGGACGTCACCTCCGCCGCGCGCCGCAGCACGGTGCCGTCGGCGTCCGTCACCAGCGCGTAGCCGCGTTCCAGGATCGCCTTGTCGGACAGTTCCAGCGTCGCCAGCAACCGCTCGGCTTGCGTTACCTTGGCGCGCAGCCGCTCCAGCCGGATGCCGATCGCCTGGTCGCTGCGCCGGGCCAGTCCTTCCAGCGTCTCGGCGGCCCGCTTGTTGCGCCGCGCCACAGGCTCCGGCGACAGCCTCGCCTCGATGCGGGCAAACCGCGCCCGTCTTTCGCGCACGATGCCCGACAGGGCATTGCGGGCGCGCGACATGTCGCGCTCGGTGTTGCGCCGCGCCTCGCCGATGCGCCGCGCCAGTGTCGCCGGCGTAAGCCGGATAGCGCCGAGCCGCGCCCGCTTGCGCTCGGTCGAAACAGTCAGCGCCCGCCCGAGCCGGGTTGTCGCTTCGTCAAAGCGGCGCCTGGGCAGCGCCAGCAACTGGTCGGGCGAGGGCAGGGCGCGCATCGCCGCCCTGAGCGCCGTGCGCTTGCGGTCGATATTGCGCGTCGTCGACGCTTTCAGCCTCGCCCCCAGCCCGGCCAGTGTCGCCTCCAGGTCGGCCTTCACCGGCACGGCGATCTCGGCCGCCCCGGTTGGCGTCGGTGCCCGCACGTCGGCGGCCAGGTCGATCAGCGTCCAGTCCGTCTCGTGCCCGACCGCCGAAATGACCGGGATATGCGACGCCGCTACCGCGCGCGCCAGCGCCTCGTCGTTGAAGCCCCAAAGATCCTCAAGGCTGCCGCCGCCGCGCGCCACGATCAACAGGTCGGGTATCGGGATCGGCCCGCCTTCGGGCAGCGCATTGAAACCTTCGATGGCCGCCGTCACCTCCGCGCCGGACGTCTCGCCCTGCACGCGCACCGGCCAGACGATCACATGCAGCGGAAAGCGGTCCTTGATGCGGTGGATGATGTCGCGGATCACCGCGCCCGTCGGCGATGTCACCACGCCGATCACCTTCGGCATATGCGGCAGCAATTGTTTTCGCTCGGCGTCGAACAGGCCCTCGGTGGCCAGCCGCTTCTTGCGCTCCTCCAGCAGCGCCATCAGGGCGCCGGCGCCGGCCGGCTCCAGATTGTCGATGACGATCTGGTACTTCGACGAGCCCGGATAGGTGGTCAGCTTGCCCGAGGCGATCACCTCCATGCCTTCCTCGGGGCGGAACTTCAGGCGGCCCATCGTGCCCTTCCACACCACCGCGTCGATCTTGGCGCGGTCGTCCTTCAGGCTGAAATAGGCGTGGCCGGAGCCATGCGGGCCGCGATAGCCGGAAATCTCGCCACGCACCCGCACATTGCCGAATGCGTCTTCGATGGTGCGCTTGAGCGCCCCGGAAATCTCGCTCACGGTGAATTCGGCGGCGTTGGTCCTGGAATCGCCCGCCATTGATTCGCTGGTCTGGTCGCTCATGCCAGATTGGTGCTGCAGCGGCCCCGGCCGGTCAAGCCCGGCGTCTCACCTTGCAGCCCGCGCCAGCCCGTGCGCCACCAGCCGGTCGATCATCTCGGCATAGGCAATGCCGCTCGCCGCCATGGCCTTCGAATACATGCTGATGTCGGTGAAGCCGGGGATGGTGTTGAGTTCGTTGACCAGGATGCGCATGTCGTCCGTCACGAAGAAGTCGACGCGCGCCATGGCATCGCATCCCACCGCGCGGAAGGCCCGGGCAGCCAGGTCGCGCATCTCGGCCTCGACCGCCTCGGGCAGTTCCGCCGGCACTTTCAGCGCCGCACCTTCCGCATCGATGTACTTCGCGTCATAGGTGTAGAAGCCGTGGCTTTCGGCCGGGACGATTTCGCCTGGCCTTGAGACGAACAGCCCGCCCTCGGTGTCTTCCAGCACCGCGAATTCGATCTCGCGGCCCTTTATGAACTCTTCCGCCAGAAGCTTGCCGTCATGCCGGAAGCCTTCGGCCAGTGCTGCCGCGTAGTCGGCTTGCGAAGCCACCTTGCTCACCCCGACCGACGAGCCCTGCCTTGCCGGCTTGATGAAGACCGGCAGCCCGAGCGCGTCCTTCAACGCCTCGAATGATGGCGCCGAATGGGGAAGAATGGTCAGCGACCGCGCCGCCGGAATGCCGGCTTCATTGAGCAGCCGCTTGGCGATGTCCTTGTCGAGTGCGTTGGCCGAGCCTGCAATGCCGCAGCCGACCAGCGGCACGCGCGCCACTTCGGCCAGGCCCTGCGCCGCGCCGTCCTCGCCATGCAGGCCGTGCAGCACCGGAAACAGCACGTCGATCTTCGGCATTTCGTAAGGCGCGCCCTCGGCCTTGATCGCCAGCATGCGTCCGCCTCCGCCCGCCATCAGGCAAAGTTCGGTGCCCGCCGAAGGCTTCGCCAGCACCCCTCCATCGAAACTGGACAGCAGCCACCGTCCTTCGCGCGTGACGAACACCGGCACGGCATCATACTTGGCCGGCACCAGCGCGCCCATCACATTGGTTGCCGAAAGCACCGAGACGTCATGCTCGGCGGAACGCCCGCCGAAGAGGACAGCGATGCGCAGTCTGCTTGGAGAAGGGGTCATGGGGGGTCTTCGTCATGTTGGAGAAGTGCAAGGCGCACCTCGCTTTTAGCCGCGCCGCCCGCTTTCGCGCTACCCCTGATTGATACGCCCTGTTCCGCTGCCCAGGCAGTCGGCGATTGGCGGGCGCAATTACAGGGTCGTGCGGCCGCGCCGGCGAGCCCTGCGGCGCGCCGATCGGTTGGACTTGATGGTCGCTCCTAATACCCTGTTAAGTCAGGCCATCTATTAGTCCTCGACAACCCTGCGGCGAAGGACATGAAGTCGACAGCTAAATATCATCCGCTGACCTCCCAGGTCACGCTCACCGTGCTCGCCCTTGCCGCTTTTTCGCTGGCGATGGTCGTCGGATTCGGATTCTACGCCGCGCTCAGCGCCGACCGCAATTCACTCGAAAAGCAGAAGACATTTGTTGCCGGAGGCATTGCCGACCAGGTGAAGGAACTCTTGCGCGAACAGGAAAGCGTGGCCGATTGGGACGAATCCGTCATCAACGCCAGGCGCGGCGACCAGCAGTGGATGGCCGACAATCTCGGCCAGTGGTTGCATGATTATTACGGCCATGACCGCGTTTATGTCCTCGACGCAGCCGACCGTCCGATTCACGCCATGCAGGATGCGAGTACCGTAGCGCCCGCCGCCTTCGAGGAGGATCGCTCCGTCATCGCGGCCAGTGTCGCGCAGGTGCGCGCGATGCTCGCCGCCGCCGCCCGGGCCGGCGATCCCGCGGTCGCGGCCTTCGGCGACCTTGTGTTATTTGAAGGGCGGCCGGCGATTCTCGCGGTGCAGCCGCTGGTTCCCAGTTCGAACCGTCTGGCCCAGGCGCCAGGCACCGAATATCTCCATGTCTCGGTGCAGTTCATCGACGACGAGCTGATCGGCAGGATTGCCGGAAAATACCTCCTTTCGGGCGCCCATATTCTGCCGAGCCTGATGTCGCGCATAACCGATGCCAGCGTCCCGTTGGTCGCTTCCAGTGGCCAGATCCTTGGCTACGTCGCCTGGGAGCAGGACCGTCCAGGCATGACCCTGATCAGGAAAGCCGGCCCGGCGTTGCTCGTGGGCGGGTTGCTTGCCGCGGGTGTGCTCCATTTTCTGCTGCTGCGCTTGCGCCGTGCCGCCGGTGAGCTTCAGCGCACCCAGGACGAGGCCCGATATCTGGCTTTCCACGATACGCTGACCGGCTTGCCAAACCGTGCGCTGTTCGAGGACCGCATGAAGCGCGCCCTGCTTGCCGTGGAGCGCGGCAACGGCCGCATCGCGCTGCTCTATCTCGATCTCGACCGCTTCAAGAACATCAATGACACATTCGGCCACGCGGTGGGCGACGAACTGGTCCGTCAGACCGCGACGCGCCTGCAAACCTCGGTCCGCCAGGTCGATACGGTGGCAAGGCTTGGCGGCGACGAGTTTGCCATCATCGTCTTCGATATCAAGAATTTGGCCGCCGCCGAGGAACTGTGCGACAGGCTGCTCGGCGCGATCGCCGCACCTTACAACCTGATGGGCACGCCGGCCTATGTTGGCGCAAGCATCGGCGTGGCGATGTCGTCCGGTGCGCAGTCGGATTCGCAGGACCTGCTGCGCAAGGCCGATATCGCGCTCTACGAGGCAAAAAGGAAGGGCCGCGGCCGCCATGAGGTCTTTGCCGGAGGCATGGATGAGGTGCTGACGCGCAAGCGCATCATCGAAACCGATCTTCGCGCCGCGCTCGACGGGGGTGACCAGTTTGGCCTCGTCTATCAGCCTGTCTACGCCGCCGACTGCGCCACTCTGGTCGGCGCCGAAGCGCTGGTGCGCTGGGACCATCCCGTTCACGCCGGCCTGTCCCCGGCGCATTTTTTAACCATCGCCGAGGAGCGCGGCATGATCGGCCTGCTCGGTGACTGGGTGCTGCGCGAGGCCGCCGGCTTCGCGGCCACCACCAATTTGCCTTGGGTTTCGGTCAATGTGTCGCCGCTTCAGTTGCGCGACCAGGATTTTCCCGAAAACCTCCTGAAAACTCTGGACGAGGCCGGCGTGACGCCGTCCCGTTTGCAGCTTGAAATCACCGAGAGGGTCCTGCTCGAGACCAGCGAAGTCGCCAGCTCGGTGCTGGCGCGCCTTCGCCACGCCGGCATCCGTATTGCCCTGGACGATTTCGGCACCGGCCATTCTTCGATCGGCTATCTGCGCAGCGGTGCTGTCGACAAGCTCAAGATCGACCGCTCGCTGGTCAAGCTTCTCGGATCGCCGAAGGACACCTCGGCAATCGTCAAGGCACTGGTAGAACTTGGCTCGGCCATGCAGGTCACGGTAACCGCCGAAGGCGTTGAAACGGTCGAACAGCGCGACCTGCTGGTCGCCATGGCGTGCCACGAGTTGCAAGGCTTCCTGCTCTCGGCCCCCTTGTCGGCCCTTGCGATGCGCGTCCTGGCCAATGCCGACCTGTCGGGTTCGCCTCTTCGCTCCGCGTCCATCGCCTGAACTCGGCACGGGCCGCGCGCTCGCATCCGATTTCGGTCACCGTCCCGGCGATATAGGAGGCCGGGCTGCTGGTCCTGCACGCGGTCGTCCGAATACTGCGTCATCGATAATGCTCCGTGTGGGTCCGCCGATCCCGTCTCAGGACCGGCACTGTGGCGAGGATGAGAAGAAGGATCACGGTCGGGGCGACAAGGCGCGGCACCTGAGCCCATGGGTCCAGGCCCTTTTCCCAGAGGGCCCAGACAACCGTGAACGCGTAGGTGGCAAGGTAGATCCAGAGTGCGTTGATCGACGGTTGTGCGAGGAACCAGGCCGTCAGGCACAGCCCGACACCTGCGATCGCGTAGTACCAGCTTCCTCCGAGGGCGATAAGCCAGAGACCCCCGCCGAAGATGAGGATGCCGAAGATCGCAATAACGACCGCCATCACCACTGCAGCGATGTAGCCAGCGGAGTGCCTCGTGCCGCGACGCGTGTCGATGTGCGGGTTCGTGGTTCCATGGGTCATCTGGGGCTCCGTCGGCAATTGGTGCTTTGCCTTCGAACAACATGCGGACCGAGATGTTCCCGAAGGTTTGGCCGCCGACGGG
>Ga0209347_1006700_pt1 | contig 10042 bp, 12 predicted proteins | sample AutmiccommuBRH23_FD_187382 | JGI IMG/M metagenome (GOLD analysis project Ga0209347, IMG submission 187382) | Deep subsurface microbial communities from Mt. Terri, Switzerland - Autotrophic microbial communities BRH/23 (SPAdes) (version 2) | ecosystem: Environmental > Aquatic > Deep subsurface >... | reverse complement strand
GGTGGGCAAGGGCAACGTCGCCAAACCGCCCAAGGGCACGACGCATGTGGTCCTGGACACGCCGGCCGGCATGCACGGCGGCATGTTGAAGGACGTGCTGCAGCTGGCCGACAAGGTGGTTGTGCCCCTGCAGCCGAGCGTGTTCGACATCTTCGCCACCCGTGCCTTCCTCGACGAGCTCGCCGCCAGCCGCAAGGCGGGGCGGCTGCAGGTGGGGATCGTCGGCATGCGGGTCGACGAGCGCACGATCGCCGCCGACAAGCTGCACGAGTTCGTGGACAGCCTCGGGCTGCCGGTGCTCGGCTTCCTGCGGCATACGCAGAACTACATCCATCTCGCGGCGCGCGGACTCACGGTGTTCGACGTGGCGCCCGGCCGCGTCGAACGCGACCTCGCGCAGTGGGAGAGCATCTGTCGCTGGCTGGACCATTGAGCTGCACCGCCGCTTGCTGCATTCGCGCGACGAAGACCTTCAACGCCCTCGACGAACCGCCGGTGCGCATCGCCGGGTCGCTCAGCCGGCGTTATCCGTAAGCTGGCCGCCGAAAGCGCGAGCGGGCAGCCGTCCGGTGCCCGCATCCGCAATCACCGGAACCCGTTCTGCCGCCACGCCTCGAACACCGTCACGGCGACGGCGTTCGAGAGATTGAGGCTGCGCTGGTCGGCGCGCATCGGCAGCCGCAGGCGCTGCCCCGGCGCGAACCATTCGCGTACCGCCGGCTTCAGACCGGCCGTCTCCGAGCCGAACACCAGCCAGTCGCCGGGCCGGAACTGCACCTCGTGGACGATGCGCTCGCCGCGCGTCGTCATGGCGAACATCCGCTGCGGATCGGGCTGCATGGCGGCAAGAAAAGCATCCCAGTTCGCATGCCGGCGAACCGGGGCATATTCGTGGTAGTCGAGGCCGGCCCGGCGCATGAGGCGGTCTTCCATCGAAAAGCCGAGGGGCTCGACCAGGTGCAGCGTGCAGCCGGTGTTGGCGGCCAGCCGGATCACGTTGCCGGTATTCGGGGGGATTTCGGGCTCGACGAGGACGATGTGGAACATGCCGCCATTGTCGCGGGCGGCTCAGAAGCTGTGAATGAATTGATCGCGACCGCGACGGGGTGGATCAGGGCGCAGGCGTAGGCGCGGCCCGCAGTCCAGGCTGGCCGCCCGGACCAGGGCCGCAACACCCGCCTGCGCCCTGAGGCGCCCCGGCCCGCAGGGCGAGCCGCGACACGAGCCCAATGAGACGGACGCGCTGAACAAGGCTCGCGCGGGTGCGAGGAATTCGTTCACAGCTTCTCAGGCCGGCAGGTCCGTGCGGGCCAGCACCACGGCCGCGGCAACGGCCACGCCGGCGCGCCGCAGGGCCGTTGCCGCGCCGAACAGCGATGCGCCGCTGGTCATCACGTCGTCGACGAGCACGACGCGCCTGGCGCGCAACCCGGCCGCCAGCGACGGCTCGACGGCGAACGCGCCTGCCACGTTGGCCAGGCGGGCGCGCCGGTCCAGCGCGGTCTGCGCCGGGGTATGCCGGATCCGCAGCAGGACATCGGGCCGCGCCTTGCGCTCGTCGAGGGCGCGTGCGAGCAGCAGGGCCTGGTTGAAGCCGCGCTCGGCCAGCCGCTCGCGCGACAGCGGCATCGGCACCACGAGGTCGGCCTGCCCGATCGCTGCCTGCACTCCCGGGGCGCCGCGCATCAGCGCGGCAAAGGTGCGGGCCCAGCCCGGCTGGCCGTGGAACTTGAACTGCGTGATCAGCGCCGACCACGGGTAGCCGTAGCCCACGGCCGCGTGGCAGGCGCCGAACGGGGGCGGCTCGCGCAGGCAGCGGCCGCATTCGGCCACGCCCGCTGGCACCGGCAGCGCGCAGCGGCAGCAGCGCGGCTGCGGCTGTCCGAAGCGGGCCAGGCACGACTCGCAGACGGGCTGCGCCGGCCAGGCGCGACAGACGGCGCACTGGCCCGGCAGCTTGCCGGCAAGGCCGTCGAACAGGTGGCGCAGCATCCGGTCAATATACTGGCCGGTTTCGCCATGTCCAGCCAGCGCCCGCCCACCATCGACCCGGTCGCCGCCGCCCACTGGCAGCGCGTCGCCCCCGCGGCGTCGCCATGGCTGCACGAGGAAGTCGGCCGGCGCATGGAAGACCGGCTGCAGTGGATCCGCCTCGATCCGAAGACCTGGGTCGACTGGGAGCCCGTGCGCGGCGGGATCGAGGCGCATGCGCTGGTGCAGCGGCGCTATCCGCAGGCGCGCACGTACGTGTACGAGCCGCACCCGGCGCGCTCGGAGCTGGCCCGGCAGCAGCTCGCCAGGCCCTGGTGGCGCCGCTGGTCCGCGGCCCCGGTCCAGCATGGGGACGTGCCGGACGGGACGGCGCAGATGCTGTGGGCCAACATGGCCTTGCACATGACTGCCGACCCGCAGGCGCTGCTCGCGGCGTGGCACCGCGCGCTCGCGGCCGAGGGTTTTCTCATGTTCTCCTGCCTGGGGCCGGACACGCTGCAGGAACTGCGCGGCGTCTACGCGGCGCTGGGCTGGCCCCCGCCGGCGCACGAGTTCACCGACATGCACGACTGGGGCGACATGCTGGCTCATGCGGGATTTGCCGATCCCGTGATGGACATGGAGCGCATCACGCTCACCTGGGAAAACCCGCAGCGGCTGCTGCAGGAGTTGCGCAGCCTTGGCGCGAACCTGCATCCCGGGCGGTTCGGGGGACTGCGCGGCCGTGGCTGGCGCGAGCGGCTGGAGCGCGAACTGGCGAGCGGCTTGCGCCATGCCGAGGGCCGCCTGGCGCTGAGCTTCGAGATCATCTACGGCCACGCCGTCAAGCCGCAGCCGCGGTTCAAGCTCGCCGGTGAAAGCGCCGTTTCCCTCGATGAGATGCGCGCCATGCTGCGCCCCGGGGCCGGAAAATCGGCCTGAATCTGACCTGGCGCAAAGGAATTCCCGGAAAGCACCTTGCCGCACGGTCGGAATTGCAGTACGGGCGCCTTTTCGCGCGGCGCTACAATCCGCGCTTCGTTTTTCAAGCGGCACCTTGCCGTCCCCGGTCTTCCGTTTCGCCACCGCCAGAGCGTTTCCTGGTTCCTGTGGTGGAACTGTCCGGTGACACCGGCCCAGCTCGCATGGCTGCATTGCCTCGCTCTGTGCCGTGTCGCTTGGAGTTGCCACGATCTTCCGGTTCCAAGGGGCCGTGCTCGTGCTGCCGTCTGCCGGGCTCGGCCTGCGGCGATCGGCATCGAGTCGGTCGTGCATGCCCGGCGGCAGCCCAGCGGGTCGTGCCGGCGCAGACGATCGGAAGGACATTGCGCGAAAGGCGCCGGACAGCCGCGCGGAGACAGCGGCCGGGATTGAGTGAAGGTAAGAACGAGTGAGAACCATGAAGAGCATTTCGGACAAGCTGGCCTGGCTGCTGCTCCCGCTGGGCGCATTCGCCACGGCCGCCCATGCGGACACCAACGACCTGCCCGGCGGGCCGGCGGTGCGCCAGCTGAACCTGCACGCCGCCGCCACCCGCATCGCGGTGGAGCAGGCCTGGCTGCACTGGTTCATGCTGATCACCTGCATCGTGATCTTCGTGCTGGTGTTCGCCGTGATGTTCTATTCGATCTGGAAGCACCGCCGCTCGCGCGGCCACAAGCCGGCCAGTTTCCACGAGTCGGTGACGGTGGAAGTGGTGTGGACCGTCATCCCGTTCCTGATCGTGATCGGCATGGCGCTGCCGGCCACCAAGGTGGTCGTCGCGCAGAAGGACACCAGCAATGCGGACCTCACCATCAAGGCGACCGGCTACCAGTGGAAGTGGGGCTATGACTACCTCAAGGGAGAGGGCGAGGGCATCTCCTTCCTCTCCGCGCTGGACGCCGGCCACCGGCAGATGTCCAACGACGGCGCGTCGGGCGCGGTGCCCGACAACTACCTGCTGCAGGTAGACAACCCGCTGGTGGTGCCGGTCAACAAGAAGATCCGCATCATCACCACCGCCAACGACGTGATCCACGCCTGGGGCGTGCCGGCCTTCGGCGTCAAGCAGGATGCGATCCCCGGCTTCGTGCGCGACACCTGGTTCCGCAGCGAGAAGACCGGCGACTTCTACGGCCAGTGCTACGAGCTGTGCGGCAAGGAGCACGCCTACATGCCGATCCACGTGAAGGTGCTGTCGCAGCAGGACTACGCCGCCTGGGTGCAGGGCGAGCAGAAGAAGATGGCCGCGCGCGCCGACGACCCCAACAAGGTGTGGGTGCTCGACGACCTGGCCAAGCGCGGCGAGAAGGTCTACGCCGCCAATTGCGCCGCCTGCCACCAGCCCACGGGCAAGGGCGCCGGCCCGATCAAGGCGCTGGACGGCTCGCCCGTCGTCCAGGACCCGGACAAGACCAAGGAGATCCACGTGGTGCTCAACGGCCGCGCCGCCATGCCGGCCTGGAAGCAGCTCTCCGACACCGACCTCGCGGCGGTGATCACCTACACCAAGAACAACTGGTCCAACAAGACCGGCCAGATCGTGCAGCCCGCCGAAGTACTGGCCCAGCGCGGCAAGTAAGCCGGCCGCAACGAGTCCCCAGACAAGGAATCCCCGATGAGCGCCGTCCTCGACCACCCCGGCCACCACGCCCACGATGACCACCACCACGCGCCCGCCGGCTGGCGGCGCTGGGTGTACGCCACCAACCACAAGGACATCGGGACGCTGTACCTGCTGTTCTCGTTCACCATGCTGATGGTGGGCGGCGTGCTGGCCCTCCTGATTCGCGCCGAGCTGTTCCAGCCCGGCCTGCAACTGGTCAACCCGGAGCTGTTCAACCAGCTCACCACCATGCACGGCCTGATCATGGTGTTCGGCGCGATCATGCCGGCCTTCGTCGGCTTCGCGAACTGGATGATCCCGCTGCAGATCGGCGCGCCCGACATGGCCTTTGCGCGGATGAACAACTTCAGCTTCTGGCTGCTGATCCCGGCCGGCCTGATGCTGGTGGGATCGTTCTTCATGCCCGGCGGCGCCCCCGCGGCCGGCTGGACGCTCTATGCGCCGCTGACGCTGCAGATGGGGCCCTCGATGGACGCCGGCATCTTCGCGATGCACATCATGGGCGCCTCCTCGATCATGGGGTCGATCAACATCATCGTCACCGTGCTGAACATGCGCGCGCCCGGGATGACGCTGATGAAGATGCCGATGTTCTGCTGGACCTGGCTGATCACCGCCTACCTGCTGATCGCCGTGATGCCGGTCCTCGCCGGCGCCATCACGATGACGCTGACCGACCGCCACCTGGGAACGACCTTCTTCAACCCGGCCGGCGGCGGCGACCCGGTCATGTACCAGCACATCTTCTGGTTCTTCGGCCACCCCGAGGTGTACATCATGATCCTGCCGGCCTTCGGGATCATCAGCCAGGTGGTGCCGGCGTTCTCGCGCAAGCGCCTGTTCGGCTACGCGTCCATGGTGTACGCCACCTCGTCGATCGCCATCCTGTCGTTCATCGTGTGGGCGCACCACATGTTCACGACCGGCATGCCGGTGACCGGCCAGCTGTTCTTCATGTACGCGACCATGCTGATCGCCGTGCCCACGGCCGTGAAGATCTTCAACTGGATCGCCACCATGTGGGAAGGCTCGATGACGTTCGAGACGCCGATGCTGTGGGCCGTCGGGTTCATCTTCGTGTTCACCATCGGCGGCTTCACCGGCCTCATCCTGGCGATGGCCCCGATCGACATCGTGCTGCAGGACACCTACTACGTGGTGGCGCACTTCCACTACGTGCTGGTCGCCGGTTCGCTGTTCGCCATGTTCGCCGGCTTCTACTACTGGGCGCCCAAGTGGACCGGCGTCATGTACAACGAGCGCATGGGGCAGATCCACTTCTGGTGGTCGATGATCAGCTTCAACATCACCTTCTTCGTGATGCACTTCCTCGGGCTGGCCGGCATGCCGCGCCGCTACGCCGACTACCCGGCGCAGTTCGCGGACTTCAACGCCGTGGCCACCATCGGCGCGTTCGGCTTCGGGCTGGCGCAGGTGTTCTTCTTCTTCGTCGTCGTGCTGCCGATGATGCGCGGCCAGGGCGAGCCCGCGCCCCAGCGCCCCTGGAACGATGCGGACGGCAAGGGCGCCGAGGGGCTGGAGTGGGAAGTGCCGTCGCCGGCGCCGTTCCACACCTTCGAGACGCCGCCCCAGCTCGACGCCAGCGGTAACCGGCTGCTGCAGCCCCAGCTCGGCGGCCGCAGCCACTGAACGACGCCGAGGCCAGCCATGACGGACCGTGACGACCAGAAGCGCAGGAACCTGCGGATGGCGCTGATCCTGGCGACGATCGCCGCCGCCTTCTTCCTGGGCGTGATCGCCAAGTACATCCTGTTCGCAGGCTGAACCGCCATGGGACTGCGCACCGAGAACCGCAAGATGCTGGGCAAACTGGCCGTGGTGGCGGCCGGCATGTTCGCGTTCGGCTACGCGCTGATTCCGCTGTACCAGGCGATCTGCGACGCCACGGGCATCAACATCCTGTCGCTCGCGGAGCGGCAGGTGCCGGGCAACGCAGCCGGCACGCCGGTGAACACCCAGGTGGACCGCAGCCGCACCATCACCGTCGAGTTCGACGCCAACTCGCGCGGGCCCTGGGAGTTCAAGCCCGGCCAGCGCTCGGTGCAGGTCCACCCGGGCGAGCTGACCACCGTGATGTACGAGTTCCGCAACGTGCAGAACCGCAGGATGGTGGCCCAGGCCATTCCGAGCTATGCGCCCATGCAGGCGGCGGCGCACTTCAACAAGCTGCAGTGCTTCTGCTTCGAGCAGCACACGCTGGAGCCCGGTGAAAGCCGGCATTGGCCGGTCGCGTTCGTGATCGATCCGCGCCTGTCGAGGGACGTGAAGACGATCACGCTGTCGTACACCTTCTTCGAGGTCGGCGGCGCGTTCCCGGCGGCGCCGCAGGGGCCGAGCACGTGATGGCGGGCGCGAAACCCCGGCCACCGCGCGGCTCGTTCTGGCGCACGGCCAAGGCCGTCGCCTGGGCCTTCCTGGGCGTCCGGCAGAATCGGGCATGGCAGGACGACATGCAGAGCCTCAATCCGGTGCACATCGTGGTCGTGGCGCTGGTCGCGGTCGTGCTGTTCGTCGCTGCACTCGTGGCGCTGGTGCACTGGGCGGCCGGCTAGGCGGAATTGAGAGACAAGAGAGAAAGAGTTTGGGGAATCAGGAGTCGAGATGAGCAACAGCACCGCAGGCGCCACGCCTCGCTATTTCGTCCCGGAGCCGTCGCGGCATCCGGCGTTCGCCGCATTCGGCCTGTTCTGGGTGATTCTGGGCGCCGCCCAGTGGATCAACGGGGTGGACTGGGGCAAGTACGCGCTGTTCTTCGGACTGGCCTGGCTGTTCTGGGTCCTGTATCAGTGGTTCGGCCAATCGATCCAGGAGAGCGAGGGCGGCCGGTACGGCCGCAAGGTCGACCTCTCGTACCGCTGGAGCATGAGCTGGTTCATCTTTTCGGAGGTGATGTTCTTCGGCGCGTTCTTCACGGCACTGTGGTGGATGCGCTCGCACTCCGTGCCGGCACTCGGCGGTGTGGAAAACGCGCTGTTGTGGCCCGACTTCAAGGCCGTATGGCCCACGGTCGCCCCGGGCACCACCGCATCGCCGGGCGGCATCATCGAGCCGTTCCAGGTGATGACGCCGTTCTGGCTCCCCACCATCAACACGGCGCTGCTGCTGTCCTCGGGTGTGACGCTCACCATCGCCCACCATGCGCTGCGCGAGAACCACCGCGGCCGCACGATCGCGTTCATGTGGATCACCGTGCTGCTGGGCGCGACTTTCGTCGCCGTGCAGGGCTACGAGTACTTCCACGCATACACCGAGCTGAACCTGAAGCTGACCTCGGGCGCGTACGGCTCCACCTTCTTCATGCTGACCGGATTCCACGGTTTCCACGTGATCGTCGGCATGCTGATGCTGCTGTTCATCACGCTGCGCCTGATGAAGGGCCACTTCACGGCGGACCGGCACTTCGGTTTCGAAGGCGCCGCGTGGTACTGGCACTTCGTCGACGTGGTCTGGCTGGGCCTCTACACTCTCGTCTACTGGTTGTAGCCGGCCGCGACGCCCGACAGGAAAAGCGCCGCGAGGCGCTTTTTTGCTTCGTTCGGGGCGTGAAAGCCTACTGCCCGACGGGGATTCCGGTGGGCTGGATGTATCCCAGTTTCCAGGCCAGCAGGATGCACACGAACAACAGGATCGAAAAGCCCACGCGGAAGCCGAGCGCACGGGCCATGTTGCTCGTCTTGGGACGGCCGTCGCGGCCGTCGCGCATCATGAAGAACAGGGCCGACGCCAGGCTGCCGATGATGGCCACGAACCCCACGATCACCAAATATTTCATCGATGGAATTATCCGGTGAGCGCCGTGCGCACGCTTCGCTTCTGGATCATCACCCTCGCTGCGGTGGCGACCATCGCGGCGACGCTCGCCCTGGGCGCCTGGCAGCTGGACCGCGGCCGCCAGCGGGAGGCGCTGCATGCGGCGATCGAACAGCGCGCCGCGCTGCCCCCGCTCGGCAACGCGGCGCTGCTGGGCGCACCGGCGGCGGAGCTGCTGCACCGTCCGGTCGTCGTCCGCGGAACCTGGGCGGCGCAGCACACGGTCTTCCTCGACAACCGACAGATGAACGGCCGGCAGGGCTTCTTCGTCGTCACGCCCTTGCTCCTCGAAGGCAGCCGCTCCGCGGCGCTGGTGGAGCGAGGCTGGGCCCCCCGCAACTTCGAGCGGCGCGAGCAGCTGCCGACGGTGGCCAGTCCCCCCGGCATCGTGGAAATTCGCGGTCGCATTGCCCCGCTGCCGGCCAAGCTCTATGAATTCGACGGGGCGCCGTCGGGCCCGATCCGGCAGAATCTCGACTTGGGCCGTTTTGCCGCCGAGACCGGCCTGCCCCTGCTGGGGGTCGCCGTGCGCCAGACGGGGGACGGCGCTCCCGACGGGCTCCTGCGGCAGTGGCCGGAGCCCGCCAGCGGTGCCGGCAAGAATTACGGCTATGCCTTCCAGTGGTGGGCGCTCGCGGCGGTCACCACCATCCTCTATGTCTGGTTCCAGTTCATCGCCCCCCGCCGCAAGGCACCGCCTGCTTGACGAGCCGCTCGGGCTGACCGTGCACTCGCTGCCCGCGCCGCAGGACGCCGTCACGGCCGACAGCCGCCGCACTCGCTCCGGCCGCCTCAAGATGCTGGCGCTGCTCGCCGTCTGCGTGGTGCCTGTGGTCGCGTCCTACTTCAGCTACTACGTCGTCAGGCCGCAGGGGCAGCGCAACTTCGGCGAGCTGGTGGAGCAGCGCCCGTTGCCGCCGGTCGCGGCGACGACCCTGGACGGCGTGGCTGTGCCGCTGCCTTCGCTGAAAGGGCAGTGGCTGCTGGTCAGCGTCGGCGGCGGCGCCTGCGATGCGCAGTGCGAGCAGCACCTGTACCTGCAGCGCCAGATGCGCGAGGCGCTGGGCAAGGAGAAGGAGCGCCTGGACTGGGTGTGGCTGATCACGGATGGCGCACCGGTGCGCCCCGAACTGCTGCCCGCGCTCAGACAGGCTACGGTGCTGCGGGTGGGCGAGGCGCAGTTGGCGGCGTGGCTGGCGCCGGCGGCGGGGCGGCGGCTGGCCGACCACCTGTACGTGGTCGATCCGCTAGGCCACTGGATGATGCGGTTCCCGGCCGATCTCGACGTGGCCGGCGCCGGCAAGGCCAGGCGCGACCTGGAGCGGCTGCTGCGCGCCTCCTCGTCCTGGGACCAGCCGGGTCGCGGGAATCACTGACATGGACCAACCGCTGTACGACCTCTCGCCGGTCCTGCACATCATGCTGATGGGCGTGGTGGTGGCGCTCGGCCCGCTGTCGTGGATGTGGCTGCGCAACAAGCAGGCGGTTCCCGCGCGGCGCCTGCAGGCGCTGACGCTGCTGGTGCTGTTCCTGACCTTCGACCTGGTGCTGTTCGGCGCCTTCACCCGGCTCACCGACTCCGGCCTAGGCTGCCCGGACTGGCCGGGGTGCTACGGCCAGGCCAGCCCCACC
>Ga0209347_1006698_pt1 | contig 10046 bp, 6 predicted proteins | sample AutmiccommuBRH23_FD_187382 | JGI IMG/M metagenome (GOLD analysis project Ga0209347, IMG submission 187382) | Deep subsurface microbial communities from Mt. Terri, Switzerland - Autotrophic microbial communities BRH/23 (SPAdes) (version 2) | ecosystem: Environmental > Aquatic > Deep subsurface >... | reverse complement strand
CTACTCACTGTCGTGGGGTATGGTGGGGTATCTTCTCGGGAGAAGACAGAATCAGGATGTTCCCAATCTCTTAAGAATTGGTTAATGCGCTGGCGCCCGAAGCCCGGCGCGCTGAATGCGCTTCAAAACGCCGTTTCGCAACGCCTCCGGCGATTACTCGGCGGGCCTGATTTCGCCGCCGCGCGGCCCGAGCCCCCGGTCCGGGGAATCGGCGCCGTAATCGTGCTCTTCCGAGGCGCCGTGGCCGACTTCAGGCTGTTTCACGCCGGTCCACGCCCAGCGGTAGAAGCGGGCGATGTCGGCCCCGACCGCATACATGGCGGGGACGAAGAACAAGGTCACGAAGAGTGCGAAGGTGACGCCGAAGCAGAGCGCGACGACCGTCGGTTTGAGGAATTCCGCGTCGGTCGAGCGCTCGAACATCATCGGCATCAGGCCGACGAACGTCGTGATCGAGGTCAGGATGATCGGCCGGAACCGATAGGAGCCGGCTTTGACCAGCGCTTCGAAAGCGCCGGCGCCGTTGGCTCTGAGCCGGTTCACATAGTCGATCAGCACGAGGTTGTCGTTGATGACGACGCCGGCAGCCGCGCCGACGCCGAAGAACGAGAACAGCGCGAAACTCATGCCGAAGATGAGGTGGCCGAACACCGCGCCCATGAAGCCGAACGGGATTGCGCTCATGATCAGGACCGGCTGCCAGTAGGAGCTGAACGCCATGGCGAGCAGCATGTACATCATGAACAGGGCGACGAGATAGAGCGTGAGGAACTGGCCCATGAACTCGTTCTGCTCTTCGGCGTCGCCGCGCTGGGCGAGCGAAGCGCCCGGATGGCGTTCGCGCCATTCAGGCAGGAATTCCTCGTTGTAGACCTTCATGATGGCGGCGCGATCGACGCCTTCGCGCAGCTCGGCGGTGACCCGCGTCGCGCGCTGCCGGTCGCGCCGGTCAATGCGTTTGAAGCTCGGCGCGAATTTCGCGTCGGCGACGGCGGCGAGGGGCACTTCGCGCCCGTCAGCGGTGCGGATGCGCATGGAGTCGATGGTGGCGAGCGACTCTCTGGCGGATTTCGGATAGCGGACCATCACGCGCACGTCCTGGCCTTCGCGCGGCAGGCGCTGCACTTCCTCGCCGTAGAACGCCTGACGCACCTGGCGCGACACGTCGCCAAGCGTGAGGCCGAAGCGCTCCGCCCCGGGCGTCAACTCAATCTGCAGTTCGGGCGTCGCCGATTGCAGGTTGTTGCGCACGTCGTAAAGGCCGGGCAGGGTTTTCAGGTAGTTTTGCAGATCGATCGTCGACAGGCGCAGGTTTTCCAGATCCTCCGCCTCGATGCCGAAGGAAAGGTCCGGGCCGCCTTCGTTCTGCGTGAAGCCGATGTTGATCTCCTCGGCGTCGGGAATTTCGCCAAGCTCCTCCCGGAACATTTTTGCGACCTGCTCGGTCGATTCCTTCCGGTGCGTAGCTTCCGTGATGGTGACGTAGGAGGTGATGGAGCCTTCTTCCGCCATGATGTAGACGGACTTGACGTAATCCTCGCCGTCGCGCGCCTTGCCGAGCTTCGTCTTGAGCGCGTCAGCGGCCGCTTCGACCTCATAGAAAATCTGGTTGCTGCGCGAGAATGGCGCGCCTTCCGGCAGGCGCACGTTCAGGGAGATGAATGTGCCCTGGACTTCCGGCATGAATTTGAACGCGACCCATCCTTGCGCCATCAAGGCGACGGACAAGGCGAAAAAGCCGATGAACAGCATAACCGTGAAATAGCGGAACTTGAGCGCCAGCTTGATGAGCGGACGGTATGTGTTCTCCGCGAAATTCGTCATGCCTTCGGAGAAGCCGCGCTGCATCCGGTAGTAGACGCCGTCCTTGTTCTGCGGCTTCAGGTGCGCAAGGTGCGACGGCAGGATGAAGAACGACTCGATCAGCGAGAAGATCAGCGCGTAAACGACGGTGAGCGTGATGTGGCGCGTGAACTGCGACGCGCCTCCGGAAATGAAAAGCCACGGCCCGAAGGCGATGATGGTCGTCAGGACGGCGTAAAGAACGGGCTTTGCGACAAGCTGCGTCCCCACGATCGCCGCGTCCAGGCCCTTGCCGCCTTCCTCCACCGTATTGTGTATGCTCTCGCCGACGACGATAGCGTCGTCGACGACGATGCCGATGACCAGCAGGAACCCGAAGAACGAAAAGAAGTTCATCGTCACGCCGGTGACAGGCATGAGGATGAAAGCGCCGGCGAACGAAATGACGATGCCGACCGCCACCCAGAAGGCCACCGTTGGACGAAGGAACAGCGCCAGGATGATAAGAACGAGAACGAGGCCGCCGAGCGCGTTCGAGGAAACCAGTCCCATGACCCCGCGATAGATGTCGGCGGTGTCGAACCACACATAGATCTGCGCCGTGTCGCCGAGCTCTTCGTTTTTCTTGTCCATCCAGTCGGTGACCGCCTTGGACAGTTTTTCGATATTCACTTTCTCGGGCGTCATCACCGCCATCGAAATCGACGGCTTGCCGTTCAGCTCGCGGATGTAATCGCGGTCCTCAAGGCCGTCGATGACCGTCGCGACGTCTCTCACGCGGACGACGGAGCCGTCGGCCTGCTGGCGGACGATGATCTGTTCGAATTCTTCCTGGCTGTCGGCGAGGTTGCGCGCGGCGACCTGGACGCTGCCGGTTTCGGTGCGGATCTGGCCGCCGGCGATATTGAGCGACGAGCCGCGGATGGCGCGGGCGACGTCGTCGAAGGTCAGCCCGTAGCGGCGCAGCGCCTCTTCGGAAACCTCGATAGAGACTTCCTCGTTCGGCGCGCCCCAAAGATTGACGACAGGGGAGCCGCCGGGAATGCGCGAAAGCTCGTCGCGTAAGTCGCGCGCCAGCCTGTTCAGGTCCTTCTCCGGCATGTCGCCGTAGACCGCCATGTAAAGCGCGCCCTGATTATTGCGCCACTGCGAGACGACCGGCGGATAAGTGTCCTGCGGCAAGGTCGAGATGCCGTCGACGCGGTTTTTCACTTCGTTGAGAAACCGCGTCATGTCGATCGTGTCGACGGCTTCGATGTCGATCCGCGCGGTGCCTTCGCGCGCCGTCGAATCGATATGCTTGATGCCGTCTACGTCCGAGACGGCCTCTTCGATCCGCAGGACGACCTGCTCCTCGATCTCCACGGGGCTGGCGCCGGGCCACGCGACGCTGATGCTTGCGCCCGAAAAAGTCGCCGACGGATCGACTTCGCGTTCAAGCTGAAAATACGCGTAAACGCCGGCGACGATGATCGTCACCATCAAAAGGTTGGCGGCGACGGAATTCTTCGTCCACCAGGCGATCAGCCCGTTCATTGCGCGCCTCCGGCGTCGGCGACCGGCGTGCCGGCGCCTGAAGCGGGGGGCTCGTCGCCTTCGATATTTTCAGGGTCGGTGGGCGTGACCTTGGCGCCTTCCGAAGCGCCGCGCAGCGGCGAGGTGGCGACGCGCTCGCCCGGATTGACGCCTGAGGAGATGGTGATCGTGTCGCGTTCGGCGGAGACGACGTCGACCGTTCTCCTGTCGAGCGTATCGTCGGGCAGGATCACATAGACGACATCGCGGCCGTAGAGCGCCGTGCGCGGCAGGACGATGGCGTTTTCGAATGGGCGCCCTTCGACGACGGCGTTGACATACAGGCCGATGGCGAGCGGCGTGCCGTTATCCGAGCCGGCGCCGTAAGGATCGTCGACGACAGCGATGGCGGAAATCTGTCGCGTCGTCGGATCGATGGCCCCGTCGGTGCGGGCGATTCGGCCTGTCCATTCGTGCTGCTTTCCGGCGAGCGTGGCCGAAAGATGCGCGGGCGGGCCGGGATTTTCTTCGGTTTCTACAAAGGAGATCGGCAGACCGAGCTTGGCGAGATCGCTGTCGGTCAGCGGCAGGCGCACGTCGGCGACATCGGTGGAGAAAATGCCGCCAAGCTGCGCGCCGGGGCCGACATACTGGCCGAGGCCGACAAGCCGGGTGCGCACGCGCCCTTTGAACGGCGCGCGGATTTCGGTGCGTTCGAGGTTGAGCTGCGCGGCCCGGAGCTCGGCCCGGGCGGCTTCGAAGTTCGCCCGGGCCTGCGCGAGCTGGGGCATCCGCAAGGCGAGTTCGCTGGCATTTTCGCTGCGGCCGAGATCTTCATAGTCGCGCGCGGCGAGCGCGGACTCGGCCTCTTCCATCCGCAAGCCTTCCTCCGCCTGCGCGACGCGCGCTTTCGCGGTCGCGACGGCGACGCGGTAATCCGCATCCTCGATCTTGATCAGGAGATCGCCCTTGTCGAAGGCGCCGCCATCGACGAAAGCCGCTGACGTATCGACGATCTTTCCCGCGACCTGAGCGGTGAGATTTATGTCCGTACGCGGACGGACCTCGCCTTGCGCGCGCACGTCGAGAGTGACGGCTTGCGCTTCAGCGACTTTGTAGAACACGGCGGGCGGCGCAATCTCGACGGCGGTCGGCTCGATTTTTGGGCGCATCGAGCCCATGAAGCCGATGAAGCCGAAAAACACGAGAAGGATCCCGAGCGATCCGAAGACTGTTATGAGTTTTCTTATCATTACTGCGCTCCCGTCCTCTCATCGACGGATGCGATCTGAACGTCGGTCAGGAAATCGCCGCCGATGGCGAGGTACAACAAAACTCTATTGGTGACGCGCTGCTGCTGCGCCTGAATATAGGAACTCTCCGCCGAGATGCGACGGGTCTGCGCGTTGAGGAGGTCGAAGATCGTCGCCGCGCCGCTATTGTAGCGCCGTTCGGTCAGCTCTTCGGCCGCGGCGGCTTCTTCATAGGCGAGCTTCAGCGCGTCCTCGCGCACGGCGAGGTAGGATTCCGCCGAGATCGCGTTCTCGGCTTCCTCATAGGCTTCGAGCACAGTCTGCGCGTAGGAAAGGAGGCTCGCTTCCGCTTGCGCGCGCGCGCGTTTGGAGTTGGCGCGCAACCTTCCGCCCTGGAAGACCGGCTGGAAGAGGCCGGCGGCGATGTTGCCGGCGAGGCGTTCGGGATCGATGACGTCCGCGAGATCGGGACCGCTGGTGGAGATGCGCGACGACAGGGTGATGCTCGGCAGCATCTGCTTGGCGGTCGCGCGGGCGCGCAAGCCGGATGCTTCCATGCGCGCTTCCGCCGCCTGAAGATCGGGGCGGCGGGAGAGGATATCGAGCGGCGCGCCGGCGCCGGCGAGCGGCGGCAGCGAGGGCAGGGACTGCGCGGCTTCGAGTTCGGCGCCCGGATACCGCCCGAGCAGGACTTCGAGGCGGCGCGAGGCTTCTTTCTCGACGCGCTGGCGAAGCGCCAGGTTCGCCTGGCTTGATCCGAGGGCGGAGCGTGACAGGCGCACATCGAGCGACGACGCGACGCCGCGATCGTAGCGGCGTTCGGTGACGCGTAGATTGCTTTCGCGCGCGGCGACGTCGCGTTCGCCGAGCTCGCGCTGCTGGCGCGCCTCGATCAGGCCGAACCACGCTTGCGCCACAGCGCCGGCGATGGAAAGGCGCGCGGCTTCGAAGTCGGCGTAGCTGGCGTTGGCGTCGCGATACGCGGCTTTGGTCTCGTCGCGCAGGCGGCCCCACAGATCTATTTCCCAGTTGATCTGGGCGCCGAGGCCGAAATTGTTGATGTAGGCGCGGCGATTGGGGATCGGTCCGTCGGGCGAGCCGCTTCCGATTTCAAGATCGCCGTCCTGGTCGACATCGAGACCGTCGAGTTTGCCGTCGCCGTCGACATCGATGCCGAACCTGTCTTCGAGCTCTTGTGCGCGCAGTCCGCCGAGATCCGAGGCGCCGCCAGTTTGCGCGGCGATCGAGGGATCAGTGACGATGGCGTTGCGAGATGTATCGGCCGAAACGTTGAGCGTCGGCAGCAAGGCTGCGCGCGCGGCTTTCGACGCCGCCTGCGCCGCGTCGAGATTGGCGGCGGCGGCGAGCAGATTGTTGTTCCGCCGCAGCGCCTCGTCGATCAGCGTGTACAGCGTGTCGTCCTCGAACGCGGCGACCCAGTCGCCGGTCGGGACGACAGCGACATTCTCGTCCGCAGTCCACGCCGAGGGCGGCTCGGGCAATTGCGTATCGAGCAATTCCCGGTCGACGCTGGCGCAGCCGGCGGCGAGCGCAATAATTGAAACGGCAAGGCCCCCGCGAAACATCAGACTATACCCTTCTCATCGTCGCCCTCTTGGGGGACATAAAGTGTTGATTGCGCGGGTCTCAACCCTGAAGCGATGGGCGGAGGGCGATCTGCGACAAGCGGCGCGTTCAAGTCCAATTATAACGCCGCGGGCCAAGGTTAACCGTCTGCTTCTATAGTCAGGGTTAATAAAAATAGGACGACAGGCCCTCAAAATTGAGGCGCTGGAGCATACGCGGCCGCTTTTTCTATAAAGTGGTGATTGGAGGCCACGGCCGGAATCGAACCGGCGTGCACGGCTTTGCAGGCCGCTGCGTCACCACTCCGCCACGTGGCCTCATCAATTCCGGCGAACCTCGCCGGGCGGGAGGAGCCTCTTAGCGCGCCGGAGGGGGGCGGTCAAAAGGCCAGAGGCGAAAGTCGGCAAAAAGATTGCGCTTTCGTTGCGCCGGCCGGCGGGCTTCTGTATCTGGCGGGGCGATCCGGGAAAACAGAGGCAAGCATGGACTACGCCGAAGCGCGAAAGCACATGGTCAACAGTCAGGTCCGCACCAGCGACGTGACCGATCTGCGCCTGCAAGCGGCGCTTGAGACCGTGCCGCGCGAGCGGTTTCTCCCTGCGGAGCTTAAAGGCCAGGCCTATGTGGAGCGCGAAATCGCCTATGCGCCGGGGCGCACGCTGCTCCGGGCCCGCGATTTCGCCAAACTGGCCGCCGCCGCGGACATCGGCCCCGGAGATCTCGTTCTCGATGTGGCCTGCGGGGCGGGCTATTCGACGGCCGTGCTCGCCGGCCTCGCCGAAATGGTGGTGGCGGTGGAGGCCGACGAAGCCCTCGCCGCCGGGGCGCAGGAAACCCTCACCGAGATCGGGATCGACAATGCGGCGGTCGTCGCGGGCGATCCTGCCAAGGGCGCGCCCTCGCAAGGGCCTTTCGACGTGATTTTCATCGGCGGCGCGATCGGCGTCGAGCCCGAGGCGCTGCTGGCGCAACTCAAGGAGGGCGGTCGGCTCGCCGCCATCCGGCGAACCGACGGGGTTTCGCGGGCGGTCATTTACCGGCGGGCCGGGGATGCGTTCGCGGCCAGGACCGTGTTCGACGCCTCGACCGCGTCGGTGCTGCCCGAGTTTCAGGCCCCGAAAACCTTCAAATTCTGACCCCTCCGCGGCCGAAAATCGGCGCATAGCCGGTCTTTCTTGCCGGGCCGGCGTTGAAATCGCCGGGGCGGGTTCGCATCTGCGCCGGGTCATTCTATCTCAACGGATGACAGTCTAAGTGAGAGGGATGAGGGGGGCCGGTTCGATCTCGGCCGTCCGCTGATTGGGAGGGATCGCGTGAGCGTAAGAACCGGAAGCGTCGCCGCCATCCTTGCCGCCATCGCCGTTTGCGGCGCGCCATACGGAGCCTCGGCCCAGTCGCTGGAGGATGCGCTGGCGGTCGCCTATCGCACCAACCCGACGATCCGCGCCGAACGGGCGCGGCTCAGGGCCACCGAAGAACTGAAAGCGCAGGCGTGGGCCAACGCCTTGCCGCAGATCACGGCAAGCGGCTCCTATCAGAAAGTCGACGAAACCCAGGTCATCAACTCCGCAGTGATCGGCGGCGGGACCGGGGCGACAGAACAGCAGTTCGATCTCAACACCGTCACCGGCGGCGTGCAGGGCGAACAGGTGATTTTCGCCGGCTTCCGCAATTACAACGCGATCAAACAGGCGCGCGCGCGGGTCAGGGCCGGAGGCGCGCAGCTCGCCGCCACCGAGCAGAGCGTGCTGCTGGATGTCGCGACGGCGTATTTCGACGTGCTGCGCGACACGACGATTTTCGACTCCAACCGCAATCAGGTGGAAGTGCTGCTGCGCCAGCTCGACGAGGCGCAGGCGCGCTTCCGCGTCGGCGAAGTGACGCGCACGGACGTTTCGCAGGCGGAGGCCCGGCTCGCCGGCGCCCGCGCGCGCCTTTCGGGCGCGCAGGCGCAGCTCGCCATCTCGCGCTCGCGTTATGTGGAGCTTGTCGGCGAAGCGCCGGGCACGCTCGAAGAAGCGCCGCCCCTGCCGGAAGTGCCCGAAAGCCATGATGCGGCGCAGGCGCTCGGCGCGATCTACGCGCCCGCCGTCATCGTCGCCCGCGAGAACGAGACGGCGAGCCGCAAGCAGGTCGCCATCGCCAAGGGCGTATTCTTGCCGCGCGTGTCGCTCACGGCCGGCTATCAGTATGCGGAAGAGCCGAGCTCCTTCACGCTCTCCGACGAGCAGTTCACTTACGGCGCGCGCGCCTCGATCCCGATCTTTCAGGGCGGGCTCAATCTCTCGCGCGTGCGCGAGGCGAGGGCGCTCGCCGACAGCGCCGAAGCCGGCGTCGAAGAGGCCGAGCGCCGCGTCGGCGCGCAGGTGACAGGCGCCTGGGAGCAGCTTATCGCCGCGCGCACCACGATCACCGCCGCCCGCGCGCAGGTCGACGCCAACCGGCTCGCCCTAGAAGGGGTCAGGCGCGAGTCGCAACTCGGCGCCCGGACGACCCTCGACGTCCTCGACGCCGAGCAGGAACTCCTGAACGCCGAAGTCCAGCTCGCCACCGCCCAGCGCGACGAGCGCGCCGCCGCATTCGGCCTTCTGGCCGCCTCGGGCGTTCTCACCCTCGACGCTATCGGGGTCGATCCGGAATCGGTGATTCCGGCGGAAGATTAGGGCGCGGCGGACGCTGAAACCTTAACCGAGCGGTCATCTCTCTATGGCCATCTAACGGTTGATAGTTTCGGCGAAGCGCCCGACAAGGGAATTGTGCGATCCGGCGCAATCGCCCAGAGTTTAGAACAGAGCCCCGAACAGAGCCCCAAGGTTTTGAGAAGGCGTAAGACCCGATGACGAACCCGCAACCCGAACCGAGCATGGAAGAGATCCTGGCCTCGATCCGGCGGATCATTTCAGAGGACGAGGAAGGCGAGACGGCCCCCAAGGCCGCCGCCGCCAAGGCCCCGCAGCCGATGGCGCCGCCGCGTCCTCCCCAGCCCTCGGCCCGTCCGGCCCTCATCCTCGATCCGTCGGGGCGGCTTCCGGAAGAAGACCGCGCCGGCCCAACGCTCAAAACGGAAGACGTTGAAATGTTTAAGAAAAGCACGGCGACCGCTATGGAAGACACAGGCGAGGAAGAAGAAGCGCTGACAACGGAAGTGGCGACCGCCGCCTCGAAAGCGTTCCAGACCCTGTCGCAGTCGGTGCGCGTCTCGCGCGGCGAGGGGCGCACGCTCGAAGACATGGTCACCGACATGCTGCGGCCGATGGTCAAGGAATGGCTCGACGCCAACCTGCCGCAGATCGTCGAAGAGAAAGTAGAAGAAGAAGTACAGCGCATCGCGCGCCGCCGCGGGTAAGGCTCTTCTTTTGAGAAGAATTCCGGAGCCGGCCCCGCGAGGGGCCGGTTTTCGTTTGTCTGCGCCACTCCGGGTTTGTGCCCTGCAACGCGCAAGCTATAACCCGCGATCCCTGTAGAAAATCGCCGAAAGACTGGGCCTTCCATGCTCGATAAATCCTTCGACCCCGCCAGCGCCGAAGCGCGCCTTTACGACGCCTGGGAGCGATCCGGCGCGTTCCGGCCTTCCGAAGCGCCGGGGGCGGAGTCCTACGCCATCGTCATCCCGCCGCCGAACGTCACCGGCTCCCTGCATATGGGCCACGCGCTCAACAACACCTTGCAGGACGCGCTGATCCGCTTCGAGCGGATGCGCGGGAAGTCCGTGCTGTGGCAGCCGGGGACGGACCATGCTGGCATCGCGACGCAGATGGTGGTCGAGCGCCAGCTCGCCGAGCGGCAGGAGCCCTCGCGCCGGGACATGGGGCGCGAGAAATTCGTCGAGCGGGTGTGGGAGTGGAAGGCGGAATCCGGCGGGACGATTTTCCGCCAGCTTCGCCGCCT
>Ga0209347_1006697_pt1 | contig 10047 bp, 2 predicted proteins | sample AutmiccommuBRH23_FD_187382 | JGI IMG/M metagenome (GOLD analysis project Ga0209347, IMG submission 187382) | Deep subsurface microbial communities from Mt. Terri, Switzerland - Autotrophic microbial communities BRH/23 (SPAdes) (version 2) | ecosystem: Environmental > Aquatic > Deep subsurface >... | reverse complement strand
ATCCTCCTTTCTCATTCCAATCCCATTATCCTCAATAGAGATAATGAGCTTGTTTCCTTCATTCCGTGTACGTATCATTAACTCCGGCGGAATCTCTTTCTTCCTGTACTTCAAAGCATTGTCCAGGATGTTGAACAGTACGTTGGTGAAGTGCATCTCATCCACCCTGATCGTTGAGTTCTCGGCCTGCAGGTCAATGTCGAGCGTTCCCTCCAGCTTCTGCACCTTCAGTGCATGCGTGTTGGCCACACTCACCACCAGATCGTTCGCATCCATCTCCTTCATCTTCAGCGTTGTCTTCTGCTTGTCGAAGAGCGACATCTGAAGTACCTTCTCCACCTGGAAGCTTAGTCGTTTGGTCTCGTCATGTATCACGCCGGTGACATGCTTGAACACTTCGGGTGATTTCAGGATCGACACATCCTTCAGCATCTGTGCAGCCAGCGAGATGGTGGAGACAGGCGTTTTCAGCTCATGTGTCATGTTATTGATGAAATCGTTCTTCATCTCAGACAAACGTTTTTGTCTGAAGAGTGATACCACCGTGAAGATAAACGTGATCAGAAGGATGAACGTGAATATCAGCGACGGAATAAAAAAGGTGAGCTCACTATAGACATATTTTCTTTTCGTTGGGAAATAGACCCTTAACGAATTCAGTTTTGCCGGTGGATCGTTGGGAAACAGAATCTGGCTGTAGATCGCATCACTCTGTTTTGTGGAGAAACCGGGTGAGGAGTGGACAACCTTGTTGTTGAAATCCACAATCTGAAAGCTGAATGGTTCACTCAGCCCGTTGTAGGATAGTTCATAACGGATGTATTGCTCCACCTTGTTGAAATCGATACGCTCCTCAATAGGCTCATTGCTTGCACGGCTCAGGATCTTAAAGATCACCTCATCCTGCAGCGCCCGCTCATAGAGGTAGCGTTTCGACAGTGACTGCTGCATGTCGTACTGCGTTTTGGAGATGGTGCTGCCTCCCTGGTTGGGCGACAGGAACACTCTCTCACGCTCTATCTGCGGTCGTCTCGTCTCTTCCGTTACGCTCAGCTCAATTCTTGTTTCACTTCCATCGGGATGAGTAATGGTGGTGCCTGACTGTTCTCTGATGATGTTGCCTGAGGCCTGTGGCTGATTGTATTGCGAATATCTGCTTTCAGATTCAATCATATCCTGCTCCAGGTAATCACGTGTCTGATCCTGTTCCAGGTCTCTCATCACATTGTAGAGCGTTCTGTTTACCTGTTCATCAAACTGTTGTGTGCGGATTGAAAGGCTGGTTCTCATGTACCTCACCTGCAGAAACAACAGTGCGAAAAAAGCAGTGAACATCACAATGGCAAGCAACCAAATAGTTGATTTTTTCATTTTTTTTACTTACCTCCGTTTTTAGTGACAATTTTTTTTTATTTCAAAGATCGCACTTTTATCGTTATTAATTTAACAAATAAACCACTTTTTTGTTTAACATATCCTCTTAAAATTAAAAAAAACAGAAAAATAGCGTCAACGCAACATTAATTATGAGAAAAAGAGAGTGCTGGGTTTTATTTTTAGGATTTGTTTAACATCGTTTCTTCTCCCGGCATCACGGGGTTAATCGAAATTGAAGCGCAAACTTAATCCCGCACTGGTGCTGGTGGTAGGGTAGGCGGTCGATGAAACAAGCGGCTTGTTGATGATCTTGTCGAAGAATGCACGCAGGGTGAGTGCTCTGCTCATCGCGTAATCGGCCGAAAAGCGGATGGTGGTGGTCCTGATGCCGCTGGTGGCCTGGGTGAAGCCATCCTCAATCTTTCTTATCAGCGCCTGTGTGTTCTTGCCGGAGATATCCACCCTGATGTTCAGATCATTGCTGAAGGCCGCGGCGGGGAGTGTCTGCGTTGCATCTCTCTCACTTTCCGGTGCGGTTCTTCTGCGCCTCTTCTCCATGGAGTTGGAGCCGAAGCCGATGATCCGGTTGAAGTGGGCGATGCGGTAGCCCATGCCCAGCACGAGGTCGTTGTCGTTCATCTCCACAATCTGGCGTGATGAAATATTTAAGTTAAGCGCCCTTGTTCTGTTGATGCGGAAGCTGAGGCTCATGTTGTTGTGCAGTGTGCCTCGCAGCTCAACAAGTGGGTTGAAGCTCTCCATGATGCTCACGGCTGCGATATCGAAAGGTGATGAGGGTAGGGGGGCACCCGAAACTACATCGCGGATATATCCCAGGTCACTGCCGTCACTCAGTGGTACCCAGCTCAGGTGAGAGCTGAATGATCCCACCCTGTATTGTGAGATGTAGCTGTGGCTGATCATGAACGATTGAAACTGTTGTTGCAGGTGCGGCGCAATCGTCGTCAGGTTGAGCGAGAGCTCCCAGTTGGGCAGCATGGCGGAGAGGTCGGGGAAGGGTGTGAGCGCGATGGTGGCGCCCCCCCTGCCGGTGTAAGCCGCCAGGAAGGAGGGTATCAGCACATCTGCCCTGTTGGGGTTGACATCACCCGTGGTGCTGCTGAACGGCTCTCCACTCAGGCTGCTCCCGCTCAGGAATCCACCGGAGGGATAGCGTGTCTCACTGTACTGTTCCCTCAACCGTGCAGCCACCACCTCTCTGTTGTTGCGAAACTGCTCAAAAGCGGGTGAACGATAACTGTTGCCCGCCCTGCCATTTTCAAAAGCCGATGAGATGGAGAGCGTGCTCATCGCGAAGCTCCCTCCCCTGATTTCAGACATCCCTTCCACCATGTACTGATACTCCGTACGGTGATTCTCCTCATAGAGCGTGCTGAGCTCAATCCTCATCCCCGGGAAAGGTTCCAGGGTGGCATCCAGTCGCAGGTTACTTGTTTCGTTCCAGAGGGCCGGTCTGATATTGTTCTCGTTGATCACCAGCCGGTTGTGTGCCATCGATTCCCTGATAAAGCGCTCCCCGCCTTCAAAGCCGAAGGCGAACCCCAACCCGGGAAGCAGACCTGCGGACGTCCGCTGTTGTCCGAAGTAATCGCCGATCATCGGGTCGTAACCGGGCAGGTCGGTACGTGTTTTGTACCCCATATTGAGGTTTATTTGCCGTAGCATCATCATGACACGGGCCAGGTAGTGCGCCACATCCATATCCGCACCTGCACTGCCCCTGTCGTCCCTTCCCTCCTGTTGTACACTCCCCGCAGCGTTGGAGCGGTTGTGTGTCTGCTGCAGGAAGGGTATCTTATTGTAGAACGACACCAGGTTGAAGCGGCTGTTCAACGTGAGGGAGAGGTCGTTCTGCAGGATATTGCCTATCGTCTCATCGCTGATGGTTGCTCCGCGCTCCCAGCGGTAACGCGCGTTGTAAGCGACGCTCGAGGTGACCCAGTCCAGCAGGGGTATCTGAGTGAAGGGAAGGGTGTAGGTCACGTCGGCCGTCTGCTCATAGTTGAGTGGTTTGCCGAGGTCACGCAGGCTGATCATTACTGAATCTTTCCATATCTCATAATCGCTCCGGTTGATTTCCCTGTTCACCTGCAGGTAGGGCTCCTCAATCTCTGCGACGGTGCCCGAGCGGAACGATGTCTTCAGGTTCCTTGTCAGGTCCCAGGTGACATAAAGGTCGCGGTCCCAGTAGAAGTTGCGGCTGAAGGAGAGGTAGTGGCGCTGTGTCTCCGTGATACCCTGTGCGTAGGCGTTCAGGTCACGCAGTTGTGTCTCGCCGTAGTTGCGCATCAGGTTGCTGCTGACCGCGATATTGTTCGGTAAGTAGTTGAAGTTCACCGACTGCAATAGCTTCGTCCATCCCCTTTTTTTCAGGTTACTGAAGGGTTCCCATGCTTCTGCCGCCGGAGAGTAAGAGTAGTCGGCCTGCAGCCTTAAATCCTTCACGGTGGCATATTCTGTGTCGGGACTCTGGTGCCTGTTCTCATTTGCAGTATAGCCGAAGCTGAAGTTGGCCGGGTCGTACGGCATAGGCCTCCCGCTTTTGATGTTCATCTTCACGTTGCTGAGGTTGAGGCTTCTGCGTTTGGTGTGGGTGACGGCTATCAGCCTTACGGAGTCGCGCTCATCCCTGTGCTGCATATGCTCCATCGATTCAGCAAGCAGTATATCCCGGTTGAAAGGGTCGTAGAGCGGTGCAGTAGTCTCGCTGGAATAGGAGTAGTAGAAGGGAGCCGTGATCTTGGCCTGTGCAGGGAGGAACCGTCCCAGCTCCATATTGAGTGAGAGGTGCAGCGATGAGTAATCGTCGTTGCGGCGCTGCTGCAGGCTCTGGTTGAGTACCCCGAAGCCGGCGGTCTCCTTTCTGCCGGAGAAGCTCACCCTGCCGATGTCGGAGAGTGCCAGATCCATGTTACCCTGTGCAGCCCAGCCTCCCTGCTCATCAAACCCGCTCAGCCGCATCTCGTTCACCCACACCTCACCCGACCGGTTTCCGGAGGTGTTGTTGCGGATGCCTATCATCATCACCTTCACCTCTGCCAACGACGGGTTACCCATGATGGTGATCCTGTTCCCCGGCTTGTAGGGATCCTCCTGCGAGAAAGGGGTGAAGTATCCGGCATTGCCACCGCTGCGCTTCTCCGCGTTGCGCAGCAGCTTAAGGCTTGTAAGCAGCTCCAGCGGGAAATCAAACATGTTCTCCTGTGGCCACACCACCTGCCTGTCACCAGGGATATTGGTGCTGTAGCTACCCTCAGGAGTTAGACGGAGTGGTATCTCATACTCATAGAAGTTGTTCCTGTAATCCGACCCTATCCGCAGGAAGATGGAGAGATCACCCTCCTGCAGCCTCCCCGGATCATCAGGCAGCTTCTCCGCGTGGACGAACATCTGCAGCCTTTTGTAGCGGCGCAGGTCCTGCATGGATCTCTTATAGACCGAACGCACATCGCCCGGATCAAGGTCGACCACCTTCAGCGAGAGCGCCTGCTCGTTCTCCTGACGCAGTTGCGGCTGTGCCGGGTCGAGAATGCGCGTTACGCCCGGGGGGAGCACATAGTTGATAGGTGTGCGGCTGCCGTTCTCTTCAATGTTGACGGCCGAGATGTCGAGGCTGCCCATCCCTGTCAGTGCCCCGCCGGAAAGGAGGTCACTGCGATAGCTGCGCCACTCGCTGCGCACCAGCTCCAGCGTCGCGAAGCGGAGGAACAGCGGCTCACTGAACCCTGTGAGGAAGAGGCGCATAAAGCGGATGTTGTTGAACCCCTCAATATTACCCACCTTCGACTGGTAGTCACTAATCGGGATCCTGAACTGGTACCAGGTGACGCTGCCCTCCCTGCCGTTGCGCAGCTTCACGCTCACCTCGCGCCTGTCGGTGATGAAGTTGGAACCAGGCTCCATGGTTTCGGGACGGAGTGACACCCTGTACTGATAATAGGACTCATTCTCGTTCAGCGTATTGTCATTGTCAATATCCTCCACATCGGGTGTGGTGCGTGAAGCACTGTGGTGTGTCTCCTCGTTCTCCGGCGCCAGTGAATTACCTTCAGTGCCGTTGAAGTACTTATATCTCTCCAGGATGCTGAGCTGCTGTCGGTCCTGCTCCGCCCCGCGGTAATGGCGGAAGCTGTCGCCCGCCGGATCATTGAGTGGTGAGTGTTCATTCTCCTGCATGCGCGTGAGCGTCTCTCCCGAGAGACGGGGCTGCAGCTCAGCGAGATAGGCAGCGTAGGTTGGGAAGATCTTCTCCTCCTCGCTGCTAAGGCCGTTGAGTCCCACATCCTGCATTCGTCGTGACTCCATACCCATGGAGTTGTCAAAGCCGTAGACGGTGGACTGGCGCTTGGGGTATTTCCCCCAGACGGTGTGGCCCGTGGCGGTTGTGTCACCATCGACAGGCAGCCCGTTCTCGAAGAACTTCCTGCCATCCTTCAGCACATCCTCCGAGATCTCCCCCAGGTTGAAGTAGAGATCGCCACCGCGCGCGGACCCCAGCGTATCATTCACGAAGGGATCCATCAGCCAGAACTCAATATATTCAATGTTGGCCGCCTCAAAATCACGCGTCTCCATCCGTCGTGTGATGCCACCCCAGCGCTGGTGGGGGTTGAGCAGGTTACCCTCACTGTCCACCCCGCTGTCGAGGTTATAAGGTCCCCGCTCATTAGGGTAGTAGGAGAGATTGAGCACCGGGATGGTGGCCGGCATCCCGTAGAGTGCATCCCTGTTGGGGAAGATCTCCCGCTCGTATATCTCCCTTACGCGGTGGTCGGAGAGCTGCTCCCGGTCATTTTTGATGTGTGTGGGTGTGAGACCCGAGTTCCTGCGGGTGAAGATGCCGTCGATATAATACCATGATAGTAGGGCTCTGTTCTTGCCATAGTCGATATGGTTGGTGAGCGCCGCCTCTGGAAAGAGTGTTGACGGCGTGTTGTTGTGAGGTGTGGCGGCGAGCGACCAGTAATAGGGTGTGCGTAGGTCGATGGCGGAGGTGGAGGACTCAAAATCATCGAGGTAGGAGTAGCTGCCGGTGTACTTGTTGCTGTAGTGTCCCGCGATCATCTGTGCAAACTCCAGGTCGGCCGACAGCTTCGACGGCTCCGTAGCCTCGGTGAAGGGGAGCATGTCGAGGAGGTTGGTGAGGGCATACGACTCTTTCTCCCAGTGCATGTTGAGACCCCAGAGCGTGTTCTTCGCCGACTCGTCACCGTAGGCGCTCTTCATTGTGAGCGGCTTCTCGTAGTAGTGCATCAGCGTGGCCCCGGCAGTGAGGCTTTTAGAGATGTCGTAGCGCAGGTTCACTCCCATCAGTGTCTTGCGTTGCATCTGCGAGAGTGTCTGATCCTCCAGCGACACGCTGATGGGCGTGCCGGCATCGAGGATCGCCCTGTTGAGGATGTTCACCGTGCCGGAGATGTAATCGACCGCATAGTCGACCCCTTCGGTGAGAGGGGTGCCGCCGGCGGTGACCCGCACCGAGCCGCGGGCGACGTTCATCGCGTTGAGGTTGATCTCCGAGCCTGACGAGCCGCGGTACTCACCGCTGATGCGGAACTTGTTCCTTTCAGGGATCTGCCGTGCGACGGTGAGCGTGGAGTCGTACAGCTCCTGAAAGATAAAATTCTCTGCCACGGCATCGCTGCCTATCATCTCCTGCAGGTGTGAGCCGAAAGGCTCCACCACAGGGAAGATAAGCAGTCCGTTTTGTGCATCGATGGTGTAACCCTCCAGGAAGTCAAAGAGGCCGTCGGGGTAGGGGTCATCCCTCCCGTTCAGCCTGTCGAGCTGCATCACCCTGAGTAGTAGCTCCTCCTCTATGCCGCTGCCGGGGAGGTAGTTCAGGTAGACCCCCGTAGTGTCGCTCTGCCAGGTGATATTGAGGAGGAAGCGATCCTCCTGCAGGTTGTAGGCTCCATAGCCGAGGGAGTAGATGTTCTTCATCATCAGATCCCATGTCCAGGCCGCTGGTGAGAGTGAGACAGGCTTGAGCAGCCTGAGGAAAAGAGCGTCGTTTTGGGTGTTGCTCCCCTGCGATCTCTCACCCATGTCAGAGGCGAACTCACCCACCTGGTAGACCTCGCCATTGTAGGTGTACTCATAGGCCACCGCCAGCACCTCATCTGCCTGCAGCGGCATGCTCAGGGAGATGTACCCCAGCTGCGGCTGCCAGGTGTACTCCGTGGCGGAGAGCAGACGTGCACTCTCCAGCTTCTCATAATCCACCCCGCTGATCACATCGCCGGGGAAAAGGCGGGCGGTCTCACTGATATCTCGTGCAGCGGCATAGGTGGTGACAAGCTGATCATACAGCGTGTTGGCACGGTTGTAGGGGACGGAGGCCGTGCCCTGCGGCTGCCAGCGTGGATTGTGGATGGTGCTCTGCTCGCCCAGGTCGGCAAAGGCAATGATATTCCGTGCCTGATCATAATCACCCCGCCTGTTGGTGACCCACACCTCCATGCGTGTGATAGAGACGGGTGACTGTACGTAGGGCAGCTTGCTCAACGCCTCGTCATACCTCTCCCTGAACCAGTAGCCCAGGAAGAAGTGGCGGTTCTCATCGTAGCTGTCAGCACTGAATTCGAAGGAGGTGGTCTGTGTGCCACCGCTGCTGCTCACTGTGCGTGCTTCCGACTGCTGCTGAGAGAAGATTGTGTTCACCTCCAGCTTGCCGAACTGCAGGTCTGTTTTGATGCCGAAGAGAGCCGCCCCGCCATTGATAAGACTGTTGCCGGTGGTCATGCTCACGTTGCCCGCCTCAATATTTTTGATGATCTCATCCTCATCACCCCGGTAAGCCAGGTTGATCTGTCTGCTCCGGAAATCAAACGTCGCCTCGGTGTCGTAGTTGATGTCGAAGTTGATCTTGTCACCCACCTTCGCGTTGAGGTTGAGCTGTATCTGCTGGTCGAAATCGAACATGTTTCTCTTGCGTGCTCTTTGCGGGAGGGTGGGGTTGTCGGTCACATCCCGCTTCAGCCCTGTAGAGATCTCGATGGATCCCTGTGGTGTGAGCTGCACACCTCCGGCACCGAAGATTGTTGTGAGCGGATCCCGTCTGTTACGCACGCCCGTCAGCGTGAATGGCCGGGGAGGGGGCGGCAGGCTGTCGGTAGTCAGCGCGTTGCGCTTACGGAAGTAGCCGGTCTGCATCTCCCGCAGACGGTACGCGATATACTCTTTCGGTGTCATGGTGTAGGGAGTGCTCATCACTATATCGCCAATTTTCTCTTCAAAGATATAGAGGTTGGCATTGGCGTCATAGCGTACCTCGGTACGCAGGCCGGCAGGTTTGACCTGGGCGTGCAGCTGTTCCTTACTGTTCAGCATGAACAGAAGGAAGAGAAGGAATATGCAAATGAATCTTTTTAGAGAAACAGCAGCCATGTACGATTTTTGAAATCAAAAATGCGTATTACGTAACCGGCAACTGTTATAATCTCTTCAACGCCTCTTTGATCACCCCTTCCACGGGGAGGGAGGTATCCTCTCTGATGATTTTCGATACCACCTTCTGCGATGCTGTCTGCACGAAACCAAGCATCACCAGTGCCGCAACGGCTGAATGACCGGTCTCGGAGAGGTCTGCCCTGGTTGGCAGCTGGAGGGTGCCGCTCTCGTCGGTGTACTTGATCTTGTCTTTCAGGTCGACGATGATACGCTGTGCTGTCTTGGCGCCGATGCCCTTCACTGACTGCAGCACGGTAGCATTCTCGCTGGCGATCACGCTCTCCAGCTCCTTCGAGCTGAGCGAGGAGAGGATCACCCTGGCGGTGCTCGGCCCCACGCCCGAGACACTGATAAGGTGCTGAAACAGCTCCCGCTCATGCTTGTCGCTGAAGCCGAAGAGCACGTGTGCATCTTCGCGTATCGACTCATGCACGTAGAGCTTTGCTGTTGGCTGCCCGTTAATGACCCCGTAGGTGTTGAGTGAGATATTCATCTGATACCCTATCCCCGCACATTCTATGGTCACGTTGGCCGGCGTCAGCCCGGCCACTTCACCTTTGATATAGTCTATCATCCTGTAATAGTTGCTTGGTTACGTAATACTGTACATATAACGGCTTACTTGGCAGAAAAGTATAAAGTTATTCAAAAAATGGTTTCCTTATCACAAAGATAGGCATAAATTTCTTTTCAAGAAAAAGAGCCTGAAATGAAGATGCAGTGAAGAGATATCCGGTTAGATTACTGGTGATCCGATGGCGAGGCAGCAAATATTTTGTATTTTTGCTGTTTAAAAGAGAAAAGATGAGCGCAAAGAAAGTTTACAGCTACGACATAGAGGCGCAGGATATCGACTTCCGCCGCAGGATTACATTGTCATCCCTCACCAATTTCGTGCTGATCACCTCCGGCAGGAATGCCGACGAGAACGGTTTCGGACTGCTGGAGCTGCAGAGTGAGAACTACACCTGGGTGCTCTCGCGCCTGGTGATTGATATGGAGCGTATGCCCACCGAGAGCGATTCCATCACCATTGAGACATGGGTAGAGAAGGTGGGCACCGCCTTCACCACCCGTAATTTCCGCATCAGGGATGCTGCGGGTGAGGTGATCGGTTATGCCGCCTCCTCGTGGGCGGTGATCGACATGGCTACACGGCGCAGCGTGCTGCTCGATACCATCCCCTCCATGCAGCAG